>OODT01000049.1_pt1 | contig 189758 bp, 158 predicted proteins | sample 1671841 | NCBI WGS metagenome assembly OODT01 (sample SAMN06348198, study PRJEB24527) | human gut metagenome | biome: human gut; feature: ankylosing spondylitis patient; material: feces | host: Homo sapiens | place: China | collected 2015-10 | reverse complement strand
TGCAAAGATACAACTATTTATTTAAACTCCAAACAAAATCGATCATTTTTATTGCAGTAATTGCACATTCGTCTCCTTTATTACCCAGTTTGCCGCCGGCTCTATCTTCAGCCTGCTCCATGGTATTAGTAGTAATTAATCCGTAAATAACTGGTATATCGCCAGTTGCGTTCAGTTGTGCGACACCTTGTGTCACTCCCATGCAAACATAATCAAAATGTGGAGTATCTCCTTTAATTACGCAACCAATGATAATAATTGCATCTACATCGCAATTTTCCATCATTTGATTGGCGCCGAAAGTTAGTTCGAAACTTCCCGGTACTGTTTTCACCAGAATATTTTCTTGCTTTGCTCCGTGTTTCTTTAAAGTTTTCACAGCTCCGTCCAGCAGGGCGCCGGTGATATGGGCGTTCCATTCGGAAACAACGATACCGAATTTCATTTCTTCTGCATTCGGAACCGAATTAAAATCGTAATCAGATAAGTTATGATATGCTGTTGCCATAATATATATGTTTTTGGTTGGTTTAAAAAAAGCTACCCAGGTTCGTTTGGGTAGCTTTCTATATAATAAGGTATATACCCCGTTATTATTTTTTCAGCAGTTTGGCTTGCTCGATGTACTTATCGATGTCCATAGCCTGATAAGACTGGAAGTATTTGTCTTTGATCTTGGTGAAGGCTTTTACAGCATCATCGTTTTTGCCTTGCTTCATCAGGATTTCTCCGGCTTGCAGTAGGAAGATGGGGCTCAGAGTGCTGTTATCAGCATTGTCTGCTGCTTTCAGAAGGGTTGAAGCTGCTTTGTCGAGTTGGCCTAACTGAGCGTAGCAGTTGCCAATGGCACCCTGAATGGCAGGAGCCACCATCTGGTCGTCTCCGCTGAAGCCGTCGAGTGCTTTGATTGCTTCGTCATATTTACCTAAATTCTGGTAGCAGATGCCGGCGTAAGCTTTTGCCAGGTTGGCTGCTTTGGTTCCGCTGAATTGATCGGCTACTTTCAGGAAACCGATAGAACCGATACTATCACCGTTCAGTGCCTGCTCGTATGCACTTTGTTCAAAGTACTGTTCGCTTTTGAAAAGAGCAGCCTGCGCTTTTTCTTCACGGGGTTCTGCATAGAAATTCTTGTAGAGGATCACGCCTGCTACGATTACGATTACGGCTACAACGGCGCCAATGATTGCTTTTTTGTTTTTAACAAGAAATGCTTCCGACTGTGTCAGTGCATCTTCCACATTCAGTTCGTTGTTGTGGTTCTTTTGTTCTGCCATTTTTATATGATTCTTTTTGTTATTTTTTCAACTGGATATTTTGGTCAGCAAAAGTAGTTTTTTTATATATATAAACGAAATTTAGAGGCATCTTTTTTTGTTTTACGGCCTAAAACCCCGAAAATCTTTCTACTTTTGTAACCAAACTCAATGTGCATACATGATACTGAAGCGTATATCTATACTGAATTATAAGAATCTGGAGCAGGTGGAACTGAATTTTTCGGCTAAGTTGAACTGCTTTTTCGGACAGAACGGGATGGGAAAAACCAACCTGCTCGATGCTGTCTACTTTCTGTCTTTTTGTAAAAGTGCCGGAAATCCGATTGATTCGCAGAATATTCGTCACGAACAGGACTTTTTTGTGATTCAGGGGTTCTACGAGGCGATGGACGGAACGCCTGAGGAGATTTATTGTGGAATGAAGCGCAGGTCGAAAAAACAATTCAAACGCAATAAGAAAGAATATTCCCGTTTGTCGGATCACATCGGATTTATTCCCTTGGTAATGGTTTCGCCGGCCGATTCTGAATTGATAGCCGGTGGTAGTGACGAGCGGCGCCGGTTTATGGATGTGGTTATTTCACAGTATGACAAAGAGTATCTGGATGCTTTGATCCGTTACAATAAAGCATTGGTGCAACGAAATACGCTGCTGAAGAGTGAACAGCCGGTGGAAGAAGAATTGTTTTTGGTTTGGGAGGAAATGATGGCACAGGCCGGTGAGGTGGTGTTCCGGAAGCGGGAGGCATTCATCAGTGAGTTTATCCCTATATTCCAGTCATTCTATTCGTATATCTCGCAGGATAAGGAGCAGGTAGGGCTGACTTACGAGTCACATGCAAGGGGGGCTTCTCTGCTTGAAGTCTTGAAGGAGAGTCGGGTACGGGATAAGATTATGGGATATTCACTCCGGGGGATACATAAGGACGAGTTGAATATGTTACTGGGTGACTTTCCCATTAAAAGGGAAGGTTCACAGGGGCAGAACAAGACTTATCTGGTAGCGTTGAAGCTTGCCCAGTTTGATTTTCTGAAACGTACGGGAAGCACGGTGCCTTTGTTGCTGTTGGATGATATTTTCGACAAGCTGGATGCTTCGCGCGTAGAACAAATCGTGAAGTTGGTAGCGGGTGACAATTTCGGGCAGATTTTTATAACGGATACAAATCGTGAGCATTTGGATCGTATATTATATAAGGTAGGCAGTGATTATAAAATGTTCCGTGTAGAAAACGGGGCAATTAATGAAATGGAGGAAAAAGACCAATGAAACGGAATGATGCGGAGCCTATTGGCAAACTGATTCAGAAATATCTACGTCAAGAGAGTCTGGAATCTCCACTGAACGAACAGCGTTTGCTGGATTCGTGGGAAACAGTGTTGGGACCTACCATAATGTCGTATACAAGAGATTTATATATTCGTAATCAAGTATTATATGTGCATTTGACTTCTGCTGCCCTTCGTCAGGAGTTGATGATGGGAAGGGAACTGCTGGTTCGTAATCTTAACCAGAAAGTCGGTGCTACGGTGATTACTAATATTATTTTTCGCTGACAGCCGTTATCTCTACCAAGAACGAAGGCTCTGTTTGTATCAAACAGAGCCTTCGTTCTTGGTTAACAGAGCTTCTGTCCGGAGCGGATAAAGCCTCTGTTTCAGTGAAACGTTGTTTGCTTAATATTCCAGGAATGGAATGGTATCTATGACCGGCATTTTCAACTCTTTCAGCTCTTTGCAAGCCCGGTCGTAATAGACCGGATTTTCTAAATCGAGATTGTTGTGTGCATCCAGTCCGATGATGGCCGTACATCCTTCATTGGCCGCAATGTGCCAAAACTGTGGACAGGGATAGGTCATTATTCCCCGGGCTTCATTGGTGGCCATATAACCGACATTGTATTCCAACGGGATGTTCAGTCGTGCCGCAGCCCGGCAGATGTGGCGGCTAATGCTGGTACAATGTGTATCGAATTCCGGATAGGAGCGCATAAAGAGGTCGGGGTGGGCCAGATAGGCGAATAGTCCGCTCTCCATTCCTTCAATAGAGCTTTCCTCATAGAGGTCGAGCATGTCCCGGTTGGTAGTGTGGTGTCCGAAGTATGGAAACTTTTCGTCGGTGTGGTAATGATGGTTCCCAAAAAGGATGTAGTCCAACCGGTACTCTCTAATGATTTCTTTCAGCCAATGGGTGTATTCGGGAAAATATTCGCATTCCAATCCGATTCTGATACTGATCCGGTTGCGGTATTTTTCTTTCAAGGCGCGGATACTTTCTACGTATTCCGGTAATTCCTCCGGCAGCATACGTATATCTGATACAAAGTCCGTATGATACTTCCACGGACTATGGTCAGAGAAGCCCAGTTCCTGAAAACCACCTTTGATAGCGCTACGCACATAGTCTTCGTCGTCTCCTACGGCATGCATACAGCGAGTGGTATGTGTATGATAATTCGTTTTCATTGCGCTATGACGGTATCCATGCGGAAGTCAAATTCTTCTGCAGGAACTTCTTCAATCAATTGAAACGGGAAACAAATTCCGGCTTTGGGTGCCGCGATCTGAGGGAGTAAACGGTCATAATAACCTTTGCCGCGCCCTAAACGATGTCCGTGCCGATCAAAAGCGACACCCGGAATGACTGCCAGATCGATCGCCCGGTAATCGGTGAATCGTGTTCCTGTCGGTTCGGCAATGCCATACGAACTTATGGCAAGATCCTGAGGTCCTGTGTAGACACGTAGTTCCAATTCGTCACCTATCACTACGGGAAGTATAATTTTCTTTGACCGGCTCCATTTCTCAATGAAGGCGTGAGTCTGTACTTCGTCCTTCATTGAGTGATAGAGCAGTATGGTATGCCCTTTTTGGAATTCAGGGTATGCTTCAAGGGTGGTTAGCACCTTCTCCGACAATGCCTTAAGCGTAGAGTCGGAGTATTTCTTCTTCTCCTGTACTATCCACTTGCGCAGTTGTTTTTTTCTTTCCATCTTTCTTTTCCTCCTTTTGAGGTTCTACGCTGACGGGAGCCTTGGGGAATGCTTCTCCGCTCTCAAGCAGTTCGACAGCCTTTTTCACAGTCTGATCGCTTTGGTTGAGATATTGAATATAGGCTTCTTTTCCCAGCATATTGTAGATGATATTACCGTAAATGCTCTTTTCCAGTAACTTATATGATTTCTGAATCAGAATATTTCTCCGTTTGACTCCTTTGCTGTCAGCATAGCGTATGAACTGTTCGACCAGTCCCTGGCGGCGCAGGTAGTTCAACAATGATTCTTCATCTTCATATTTCTTCAGCTTATCGCGGTTGTTGTCCGTATAGTGGAACGTGAACTGAATGGTAAGTCCCTTACTCAGTACCTCGGTCAGATATGAAGTAACACCCGTTGTATCTTGTGGAACGAATACATCCGGCATGATACCGCCACCACCGTATACCGGACGTCCCAGAGCTGTAGAGTAGCGCAGATTTTCGTCGAGCTTGATACTGTCTTTCGAGAAGTATTCTCCATGTTCATAACGCGTCAGCCAATCCATTTCGTAGTTGCGGTCTTTGCCATTCTGGTAAGGACGTTGGATACAGCGTCCGGATGGAGTATAGTAGCGGGCAATGGTCAGGCGGATAGCTGAGCCGTCGCTGAAATCGATGGGTTGCTGTACCAGACCTTTGCCGAACGAACGGCGTCCTACAACCATACCGCGGTCGTTATCCTGGATAGCACCGGTAAAGATTTCGCTGGCTGAAGCCGAACCTTCGTCGATCAGTACGATGATAGGCATCTTCTGGCAGCTGCCTGTTCCGTTGGCAAACTCGTCGGCACGAGGATATTTGCGTCCTTCTGTGTATACGATCAGTTTACCTTCGGGTAAGAATTCGTTGACCATGCGAACTGCGGCTTCCATATAGCCTCCTGTGTTACCACGTAAGTCGATAATCAGCCCTTTGCAGTTCTTATGATTCAGGAGAGCAATGGCGTTCAGTAGTTCCACATGTGTGGTACGACCGAATTTACTGACTTGTATATAGCCGAAGTCATCTGTCAGCATATAAGCTGCGTCGATGGTGTTTTGCGGAATATCACCACGTGTGATGGTGAAGTTCAGCAGTTCTTTCTCCGTAGCGCGCTTCACGCCCAGTTTCACTTGAGTACCCTTCGGGCCTTTCAGAGTGCGCATGGCACGTTCATTGGTCACTTTCTTCCCTACGAATAAACTGTCGTCCACCATTACGATGCGGTCACCTGCCATCAGTCCTACTTTTTCCGAAGGACCTCCCTGAATAACGCTGTTCACGTGTATGGTGTCGTCCTGGATGGTGAACTGGATACCGATACCGCTGAAGCTGCCTTCCAGTTCCGATGTCACTTCTTCCAGATTTTGTGCCGGGATGTAGGTGGAGTGGGGATCCAGCTCTGCCAGAATCTGTGGCATTGCCTTCTCCACGAGGTCGGTCATGTTGACAGTGTCCACGTACTGGTCGTCGACAATGCGTAGCAGGGCATTCAACTTGTTTGAAGATCCGTTGATAATGCCGAGCCGGTTACCGGCAAAGTGCTTGGCATAAAATGTACCTATCAGAATTCCGATTACCACACTGATAGCAATGATGACAGGGGTAAATCGTGAAGAGTTCTTTGTACTCATATCTTTAATCATTATTGGCTACAGACGACAAACTGCAGGGTAGAGCTGTGTTGTAGTCAGTTGTTTATGTATGTTGTTTCATTTTTCACTTGTATCGACGAAAACGACTTCGATACCTGCACGTTTCAGCAATTCTATTCCGTCTTCCAGGCGGTAGTGCTCGGAGTATACCACTCGTTTGATGCCTGCCTGTATAATGAGTTTAGCACATTCGATGCAAGGCGAAGCTGTAACATACATCGTAGCTCCGTCACTGCTGTTGTTGGAGCGTGCTATTTTGGTGATGGCATTGGCCTCGGCATGCAGGACATAGGGTTTAGTCACATTATTATCATCTTCACAAATATTCTCAAAGCCCGATGGCGTCCCATTGTATCCGTCCGAGATAATCATCTTATCTTTGACAATCAGCGCTCCAACCTTACGGCGCTGACAATAAGAATTTTCCGACCAGATGGCAGCCATTCGGATATAACGTTTGTCTAAATCTGATTGTTTTCTGTTTGCTGTGTCCATTCGCTGCTATATTATTTATCAACATGAAATACAAGACATAAGTCCCTGCCTCCCTCATCCTTGTAATAGATGAAAAGGTTATCGTAATTTCCTTTATACGAAGTAGCTCTGTTGAGCCCTTCGACAAACTTGTTGCTGAATCCTAACGGATCACTTTCAGAACCTTTTACTGAGGCGGAGAAGGCATTGCTTTCACCGTTGGCGCTCCAGGTTCCTGTATAGGTATGTGTCAGAAGCGTTCCGTTAAATTTTCCGCTGATGACATTGTCTATGTTTTCTCCCTCAAACTTGATGGTGTATGCACCCTCCTTATTGATATAATTCTTGATGGACTGCTCGTATTTATCTTTGTCACCCCAGAAATCATAAGGTTTATGATCATTCTTTTTGGTTATGTACGTCAGTTTCCATACTTTTCCGGTAAAGATACCATTCACATCGTCCGAATCATTGCATCCGCATACAAAAGGGAGCATCAAAAGTAGTAATAATAAGTATTTATATTTCATATCTTTCTATTTTTTTATTCCGTTTCTGATAAGTAATGCATCGATGGTAGGTTCTTGTCCCCGGAAACGTTTATATAGTACCATCGGGTGTTCTGTTCCTCCTTTCGACAAGATGTTACTTCGGAAGGAGTCAGCTACGTCTTTGTTGAAGATTCCTTTTTGCTTGAACAGAGAGAACGCATCCGCATCCAAAACCTCCGCCCATTTGTAGCTATAGTATCCGGCCGAATATCCTCCGGCAAATATGTGTGAGAACTGAGTGCTCATACAAGTTTCCGGTACTATAGGCAGTATCTGTGTTTTGGACCATGCCTGGCGTTCGTACTCTTTTACGTCTCCGTCGAATGGAGTGTTGCGGGTATACCATGCCATGTCCAGCAGACCGAAGCTGACTTGGCGGAGGCAGGCATACGCTACATTAAAGTTAGAGGCATCTACCAGTCTCCGGATTAATTCGTCGGGCAAAGGCTCTCCTGTCTGATAATGGCTGGCAAAGGTATGAAGAAACTCTTTCTCGATGCCGAAGTTTTCCATAATCTGTGAGGGGAGTTCTACGAAATCCCAGTAAACATTCGTCCCGCTTAGGCTTTGGTAAGTTGAGTTGGCAAACATTCCATGCAAAGCGTGTCCAAACTCGTGAAGGAAAGTTTCTACTTCGTCATAAGTCAACAAAGCCGGTTTGCTTTCTGTCGGCTTGGTGAAGTTCATCACTACCGATACGTGCGGGCGACTGTTCTCGCCTGTGCTTTCTATCCATTGGCCTTTGAATTCTGTCATCCAGGCACCGGAGCGTTTACCTTCACGCGGGTGAAAATCCGTATAGAGCACAGCAAGGAAATTACCGTCTTTGTCCATTACTTCATAAGCGTCCACATCCTTATGATATACCGGAATATCGGGGTTCTTGTGGAATGTGATTCCGTATAATCGAGTGGCTAATCCGAAGACTCCCGCTTTCACTTTGTTCAGTTCGAAGTAGGGACGAAGCATCTCTTCGTTGATGTTGAATTGCTGATCCTTCAGCTTGTTGGAGTAGTAGCTCCAATCCCAGGGCATTATCTCAAAATCGTCTCCCTGCTCTTTGCGGGCTAACTCCTGTACTGCTTCATATTCTTTGCGTGCTGTGGGAGTATAAGCATCCAGCAGTTGGTTGAGAAGGGTATATACAGCATCGCTGGTTTCGGCCATGCGTTTCTTCAGTGTATACTCTGCATAATTGTCATAACCCAGTAATTGTGCGATTTCCATATGGATATTGACTATCCTTTTTACAATTTCCAGGTTGTTATATTCATTATTGTGCGTACACTTCGTATTGTAGGCCATATAGAGTTCGCGGCGTAAATCGCGGTTGTCGGCATACGTCATAAAGGGAATGTAACTGGGGGCATGCAGTGTGAATACCCATCCATTCACTCCTTTTTCCCGTGCTGTTTCGGCTGCGGCTTCTATAGCACTTTCAGGCAGACCGTCCAGTTGGCTCTTGTCTGTCAGTGCCAGCTGATAGTTATTGGTCTCTTTCAGGTTGTTTTCGCTGAAGTCCAACGTTAGTTTGCTCAGATCTCTGGTTAATTCACGGTATTTTTCTTTGGCTTCGCCTTGTAGGTTGGCTCCGCGACGAATGAATCCGTCATAGGCATTTTCCAGAAGTTTCATTTGTTCCGGGGTCAGTCCTAAAGAATCTTTCTGCAGGTATACAGCTTTGATGCGTTCAAACAGTGCCTCGTTCAGGCTGATGTTATTGCTGTGCTCACTTAGCAGCGGCATCATTTCCTGGGCAATCTGCTGCAAGTCATCATTAGTTTCGGCACTGCGTAAATTGCCGAATACGGTTGTTACCCGGTCGAGTAATTCTCCGGACTGTTCGTAGGCCAGAATGGTGTTAGCAAATGTGGGAGTTTCCGGATTGTTGACGATGGCATCTATTTCTGCTGCCTGACGGCTGATACCTTCGCGAATGGCCGGTTCATAATGTTCTGTTTTTATTTTATCAAAAGGAACGGTTCCATGCGGAGTTGTATATTTCTCGAAGAATGGATTTTGTGCATTTGCTATATTTGTCATATCAAGTAATATCAATGTTACATTTACAAAATTACAAATTTCACCACAGAGTATCACAGACTTCCGTATAGTTTTCTTCTTATTTAACGTGTTTCATTGTAGTTTTTGCTATGGGAGACAGAGAGAAGTGCAGAACTGTAAAATAAGCATTCCGTGTCTTCGTACGTCTTTTAGGGTGAGCTGTAAAATAAAAAAGCTGTTCCGGTTTCCCGAAACAGCTTTCCATATATTGTATCTTAGCTTGATTATTTAGCAGCGATAACGCGAGCCATTTCACAAACTTTGTTTGAGTAACCCCATTCGTTGTCATACCAAGAAACAACTTTAGCGAAGTTAGAATCCAAAGAGATACCTGCTTTAGAGTCGTAGATTGAAGTGTTAGCGCAACCACGGAAGTCAGTTGAAACAACTGCATCTTCAGTGTAGCCCAGGATACCCTTCAATTCGCCTTCAGAAGCTTCCTTCATAGCAGCGTTGATTTCTTCCATTGTAGCAGCTTTTTCCAAAACAACTGTCAGGTCAACTACAGAAACGTCAGAAGTCGGAACGCGGAATGCCATACCAGTCAGTTTACCGTTCAATACCGGCAATACTTTACCTACAGCTTTAGCAGCACCTGTAGAAGACGGGATGATGTTTTCCAGGATACCACGGCCACCTCTCCAGTCTTTCTTAGAAGGACCGTCTACTGTTTTCTGAGTAGCAGTAGCAGCGTGAACTGTAGTCATCAAACCTTTAACGATACCGAACTTGTCGTTCAATACTTTAGCGATAGGAGCCAAGCAGTTAGTAGTACAAGAAGCGTTAGAGATAATGTCCTGTCCAGCGTATGAAGTGTGGTTTACACCATATACGAACATAGGAGTAGAGTCTTTAGAAGGAGCAGACATGATAACTTTCTTAGCACCAGCCTGGATATGTTTGCGAGCTGTTTCGTCAGTCAGGAAGAAACCAGTTGATTCAACTACAACGTCAGCATCAACTTCGTTCCATTTCAAGTTAGCAGGATCCATCTCTGCAGTCAGACGGATTTTGTTTCCGTTTACAATCAGAGCACCGTCTTCTACAGCAACTTCGCCTTCAAAACGACCGTGTACTGAATCATATTTCAGCATGTATGCCAAGTATTCAGCATCCAACAAGTCGTTAATACCTACGATCTGAATGTCGTTACCAAAGTTCTTAACTGCTGCACGGAATACCATACGTCCGATACGGCCAAAACCGTTAATACCTACTTTAATCATTTTGTTTAAACTTTTAAGGGTTTTATAATATTTGTTCAAATACTTTTCTAAATTCGCATTTGTTTCATTAGAATGCGGTGCAAAAGTAAGAAAATGTTTTTATATTCGCATATTAAATTCATATTAAATATAAAAAAAGATGGGAAAAAGTACTTTTTTACAAGACTTTAAAGCTTTCGCCATGAAAGGGAATGTGGTGGATATGGCTGTCGGTGTGATTATTGGTGGTGCCTTTGGCAAAATCGTTTCGTCGGTTGTAGCCGATATCATTATGCCCCCCCTGGGGTTACTCATTGGGGGAGTGAACTTTACGGACTTGAAATGGGTAATGAAAGCTGCGCAGTACGGAGCCGATGGGAAAGAAACTGCGGCTGCTGTTACCTTGAATTATGGTAACTTTCTGCAAGCAACTTTCGATTTTCTTATTATCGCTTTTTCTATATTCTTATTTATTAAACTGATTACAAAGCTGACCCAGAAGAAAGCTGAGGCGCCTGCTGCTCCTGCTGCACCGCCCGCACCCACAAAAGAAGAGATATTGTTGACTGAAATACGTGATTTATTGAAAGAAAAGCAGTAATTTTGCGCCAAATTCATAACATATCTATATATGCAAGAGAAAATTATAATACTTGATTTCGGTTCACAGACCACGCAGCTTATCGGTCGCCGGGTGCGCGAGTTGGATACGTATTGCGAGATTGTCCCCTATAACAAGTTCCCCAAAGACGACGAAACTGTCAAGGGAGTGATTCTGTCGGGAAGCCCCTTCTCCGTGTATGACGAGAGTGCGTTCAAGGTTGATTTGAGCGAAATCAGAGGTAAATACCCCATTCTGGGCATCTGCTATGGTGCACAGTTTATGGCGTATACCAATGGTGGCAAAGTAGAACCGGCAGGTACCCGTGAGTATGGACGTGCTCACCTGACTTCTTTCTGCAAGGACAATGTGTTGTTCAAAGGTGTGAGAGAGGGTACGCAGGTATGGATGAGCCACGGTGATACCATTACTGCTGTTCCTGAGAATTTTAAAACGATTGCGTCTACAGACAAAGTGGCTATTGCCGCTTATCAGGTGGAAGGTGAACAAGTATGGGGCGTACAGTTCCATCCGGAAGTTTTCCACAGTGAGGACGGTACACAGATGCTTCGTAATTTCGTTGTCGATGTATGTGGATGCAAGCAGGACTGGAGCCCGGCATCGTTCATTGAAAGTACAGTTGCCGAATTGAAGGCTCAGTTGGGCAATGACAAGGTAGTATTAGGTTTAAGCGGAGGAGTTGATTCTTCAGTAGCCGCTGTGCTGCTCAACAGGGCCATCGGTAAGAATCTGACTTGTATTTTCGTTGACCACGGTATGCTCCGCAAAGATGAATTCAAGAATGTAATGCATGATTACGAATGCCTCGGACTGAATGTGATCGGTGTAGATGCCAGCCGTAAGTTCTTCTCAGAACTGGAAGGTGTAACCGAGCCCGAACGCAAACGTAAAATTATAGGTAAAGGCTTTATCGATGTATTCGATGAAGAGGCACATAAATTGAAAGATGTGAAATGGTTGGCTCAGGGTACTATCTATCCGGATTGTATCGAGTCTCTTTCCATCACCGGTACTGTTATCAAGAGTCACCACAATGTGGGTGGACTTCCTGAAAAGATGAACCTGAAACTTTGTGAACCGCTGCGTTTGCTGTTCAAAGATGAAGTTCGTCGTGTAGGTCGTGAGTTAGGTATGCCCGAGCACTTGATTACCCGTCATCCTTTCCCGGGGCCGGGACTTGCGGTTCGTATTTTGGGTGATATTACTCCCGAAAAGGTGCGTATCTTGCAGGATGCTGACGATATTTTCATTCAAGGTTTACGCGATTGGGGATTATACGATCAGGTATGGCAGGCAGGTGTTATCTTGCTTCCGGTTCAGTCTGTAGGAGTAATGGGAGACGAACGTACATACGAGCGTGCAGTAGCTTTGCGTGCTGTGACTTCAACAGATGCCATGACAGCCGACTGGGCGCATTTGCCTTATGAATTCCTCGGTAAAGTGTCAAATGATATTATAAATAAGGTAAAAGGTGTAAACCGTGTAACCTACGATATCAGTTCAAAACCACCTGCAACGATTGAATGGGAATAAGCCGTTTGAAGATGGTATATATAAAAGACAGCCGTTCGGAGAAATTCGGGCGGCTTTCCTTTTTTGATGTACGTACAATGCGATTATGATTTAACAGAAAAGGGACATCCTCACGGACCTCCCTTCCCTTTTTTTCCTTTTTTAAACCTTATGTAGTTGCTATAAATCTCTTACCGCAACATCTTATTATTATACTAAAAATCAATACTTAGTAAAATTCTATATTATTATACTTCGTTCCTATTGGAAAACTTTTACTCCAGTGCTTTGCCGGCAGCCATCGGCCAATACGGGTTCTGATACATTACCGTAGTATTGATGTCTTCCGGATTGGTAGCTGTCAGTTGCATGTCTTGTAAACCGATCGGATCCAGATAGTATGCTTTGCGCCAAGTCAGACCGTCATACAACTGGTTGTTTGTTTTCGTTCTGCGAAGTGGGCGTAAATACTTGCTGTCTTCTTTCTGCGAGACATTAGCTTCTGTTGTACCATCGGCAACTACAGCCGAAACTTCTTTACCGTCTACTGTTTTTGTATAGTTCTTGTAAGCGGCATCCCAGAAGTTTACACCTTCAATGATGTAAGGCTTTGTAAGCAGCTGATCCCATGAACGCCATCTTTTCAAATCATCCCAACGCATACCTTCACCGATAAATTCACAACGGCGTTCGCGACGGATATTGTAGAGAGTTGCATCAATCATTTTGTCACCGGAGTAGACTGCCAGGTCGTTTTCCTGTGTCAGATCTGTAGCGGCGATTGTTTTGGTGTAATCTTCATCTACGCCGGCACGGCGGCGAAGTGCTTTCCAGTATCCTTGGGCTTTGGCATCCAGCGAACCGGTCTTTTCGTAGCAGGCTTCCATGTAATTCAGGTTAGCTTCTGCCGCGCGGAAAATAATGCAAGCATTGCTTCCCAACAATTCGTCACTCTTACTCTGATCGTCATCGTATGTATAGGCTTTGCGTGGGCGATATCCTGTTACATCACGAGTCTGTTCCTGTTCCGAAATGATACCTGGCTTTTCGAAGTGGATCACTACACCCGTATCAGCCACCGCCGTATTCTTGGTATCAGTAAGTAACGCATCTTTTTCACCCCATACAAACAATTGTAGACGTTCGTCGCGGTCTTGTTTTTCTTCTGAGATGGTAACGTCTCCATGATAGCCTGAGCCGGAAGCATAGATAGGTAAACCGTTCTTCATTACGAAACTATTGATAAGTGCGCGAGTGAGTCCGGTGCGGTCACCGTTCTTCAAACGTGCCGGAACGCAATGGGAAACACTCAATGATTTGATATATTGTTTCCACAACAACACTTCGCTGTAACCGGAAGCATCGGGGGTACTGAACATTTCGAAATATGGATTCCAGTCATATATCTGTCCGTATTCAGGACCCATCACATGAGAATTTTCCGTCAGTGTGCCCCGATCGGCTACTGCTGCGGCAGCGTTCATGGCTTCGGTCAGGAAGAAGTCTATTTCACCTGCGATATTAAAGGTTTTACCACTGTTGTAACTCATCTTAGCACCTGGCCAATCCGTATCTCCCGGTACGCGTCCTGTCCCTTGGTGATATTTTTCAAAAGTGGCTTCAAACAGAGCGACTCTCGATTTAAATAACTGAGCCACCTGTTTGTTGATGCGTTGATTGTCTTTAAAACCCTGATCTTTCAAGCGGCTGATAGCAGTATCCAGATCTTTGAGAATAAAACGGGCCACCTCGTTACGGGGTGCACGTTTGCTGTTTTCAATCAATACTTCGTTCTGGTCCGGCAATACTTTTTCAATAATTGGATAATCTCCGAATTTCACTAAAGCATTGTAGTAGGCCAGTGCCCTGAAAAAATAAGCTTCGCCAATATAATGGCTCAACTCTTCGGCAGAGCCTTGGATGGTACCGGCTTCTTCTTTAGGTAACACTTGCTCAAGCAAATAGTTCCAGGTACGAATACGATTTAGCGGGGTTTGTATTGTTTTACCTTCACTTACTTGCCAGTTGCCTGCAAAGTAATTCAGGTTACTTTCATCAGCCAACAGGTTGTCCGTGTTGGCATCATTGCGTTGTACACCCGAGTTCCATGCTGTCTGATGATACATTTTGGTACCATTGGAGTTTTCAAGATAGTCATTATAGTAATTAATGATATAGCTTCCTACCTGGTCCACTGTAGTGAAGTAGGCTTCCGGAGTCACTTGGCTGAGTGGTGCCCGATCCAGGAAGTCTTCACACGAAGTCATTGCCAATCCGCCCATTCCTATTAATGAGCAGAAGTATATATGTTTTAATTTTAGTCCCATAGTTCGTTCGATGAATTAGAAGTTAACATTTAAACCGATTGAAATAGTTCTCTGCAACGGATATAGTTTTCCATCACCCCAGTCGCTACCCAGCAATTCCGGGTCGAATACACCACTGATATCAGATAACGTCAGCAGATTGTCTCCTGATACATAGATACGTACCGACTCCATAGCGGCTTTCTTGGTCCATGTTTTCGGCAAAGTATATCCGATTTGCATGTTCTTCAGACGGCAATAAGCAGCATTTTGCAGATAACCGCTTTGTGTGCGCTGGTTTTTGTCGGTGTTGAAGTAAGGTTTCGGATAGTAAGCTCCCGTGTTGGCTCCCAGAGGGTCACCTTCCGGGCGCCAGTAATCCATGTGCTCTGTGAAGGCGGCAGATTGCCATTGTCCGCCATTGGCTCCCCAGAAGTACGGGCCGTCCAGCCAGTAGTCTCTTTTCATTACCCCTTGCAGGAAGATAGAGAAGTCGAGGCCTTTCCAGGATCCGTCCAGTGTTAAACCAAAGTTGTAGCGCGGAGTATTATTGCCGATTACCTTCAGGTCACCGTGGTCGTTCAGTGTGTTTGAGCCGTTGTTAACACCATCTTTACCGTCGATATTGCCATACATGATGTCACCTGCACCCCAGGCTGTTCCCCAGTTCGGTGTACCGCCATTTGCCAAATGCTTATCCATTTCTTCCTGGCTCTGTGCGATTCCTACTGTTTCGTATCCCCAGATATCTCCAAGAATCTTACCGCCATAGTGTTTATCCAGAGACATTGTCGGATTCGGATACTTCAGGATTTTACGCATGTTGTCCGACAGTACAAAACGAACACCGTAGTTGAATTGTTGAACACGGTCTCTCCATGAGAGTTCGAGTTCCCATCCGTAAGACTTCATGTCACAGTTGTTGATGGCAGGAGCGCTGGCACCCAAAACAGAAGGCAGTGTAGGAGCCGGGCCGATCATGTCGTAAGTGTAACGGTTGTAATAGTCAAACGAACCGGTCAAGCGGTTATTGAACAATCCCCAGTCGAGACCTACGTTCCATGATTCGATGGTTTCCCATGTCATCAAGCTGCTAACGATGCCCGGAAGACCTGCTGTGTTCTGTTTTTTACCACCCAGCAACCATCCTGAAGAGGCTGTTCCGGTTGGCATATTCTGATAGAACGGATACCATGCGTCTGTATTGTTCGTATTATTGTTACCGAGCTGTCCCCAAGAACCTCTCAGTTTCAATGTGCCGACCACTTTGGTCAACGGTTCGAAAAATGTTTCGCGTGCAATGTTCCATCCGGCAGAGAATGAAGGGAAGAGTCCCCAGCGTTTGTCGCCGATAAAGCGGGAAGAACCGTCGTAACGTAAGTTAGCTTCCAGCATATAACGTTCTTTGTAGCTATAGTTGACACGTCCGAAGAAACCGGCGATAGCTCTTTCACGTTGCCATGCGCTGGCCTTTTTGTTGTCTTGAGTCAATCCCAGTGAGGGAACTTCCGGACTGATCAGATCTGTACCGAAACCGGTCAGGCCGCTTGGACGATAAAGTTCGGCATTGAAACCACCCATAACTTTAAAGTAATGGTCGCCCAGTGTTTTGGTGAAGTCCGAATAGATGTTGGTAGAGAAGTAGTCTTCGTCTTCACGTGAATCCTGCACTTCCGAATAACCTGCGGCACCACCGTTCCAAGAAAGAAGATATGGTTCGTTGTTTACATCGTAAGCATAAATAGGCAATACAGCCCAATGTTGTTTGCGGATATATGTGCGCATACTTCCTTCTGCCACGATGCGCCAGTCTTTAACCGGTTCGAAAACAGCCTGTAACTGTTGGGTATACCAGTTCTTCTGGCTTGTCTGTTTACCTCCGTCTTCCAGCTGAACGATTTCCATGTCACGCTGGTAATGTCCATTCGGGTCAATTACCGGGCAAGTCGGCCAGCGGCGTGCAATATTGTGGAAGAATAAACCGGTCAGGTATGTCGGGCGGTGATAGTCCTCACGTGTCCATTTGCTGGTATAATTCAAAGTGACCCAGTCTGTCAGCTTTGCCGAGATTTTTGCATTCAGGGTGTAACGGTTGAATTTGTCTTCACCATGTTTCAGCAAGCCGGTCTGGTCAAGGAAACTTCCACTGATCATGTAAGTCAGTTTCTCAGTACCTCCACTGATGCTGAGGTTATGTTCTGTAGAAGGTACCCAGTCGCGGTAAAACTCGGAGAACCAGTCAGTGTTGGCAAAAGCACCGCCGTAATTTTGCCACTTCCCATCGGTTCCGGCTACGGTTCCGTAGTATTCGGGTTGTGTCGGGTCAGTGTATTTTCCATCGATGTAGTTTTTAATTCTGGTCATGGCATCGTCGTTAAACACCGGATTACCTCCACCGTTTGTACTTGCTCTGTTAAAGTATTGTGCGAATGTATAAGAGTCTACCATTTCGGGTACTTGGATCGCGTCCGAGAAACGTACATTACCCGAGTAGTTGACTCTGGTTTTACCGGCTTTACCGCTTTTGGTTGTGATCATGATAACACCAAACGAAGCACGTGCACCATAAATAGAAGAGGAGGCAGCATCTTTCAATACCGAAATATTTTCAATATCATTTGGATTTACTGTGTTCATATCGCCTTCGATACCGTCAATCAGCACTAACGGACTGCCACTTGAACCTTCGCCTATGGTACCACCACCGCGAATATTGATATTCAGGCTACTGTCCAGAGTACCACCACTGCTTCCCACTGACATGTTTAATCCCGGGATTACACCTTGAAGTGCTTGAGATACGTTTTGTACCGGACGAGACTCAATCACTTTAGAGTCCACCATGCTGACAGAACCGGTCACATTGACCTTTTTCTGTGAGCCATAACCCACTACGACCACTTCATCCAACTGTTGTGAATCTTCTTTCATCGTAATGTTGATAGGAGAGCCGTCTACCTTCACTGTGACGGTTTTGTAACCGATAAATGAAATTTCAATTGTGCTTCCTTTGGGGGCGTTAATGGAGAATTGTCCATTCATGTCCGTGATTGTACCTGTATTGTTTGCCAGGACTTTAACGGATACGCCGATCATGGGTTCTCCGGTTTCGTCCACTATTGTACCTTTTACTTTGGTGTTGGCTTGCTGTACAGTTTCAATTCCGTGTTCTTCGTAAGTATTGGCTGCTGCTTGCTGCGGTGTTGCACACCATAGCATGATAGAAGCAGCGATTGCCATTTTCAGGCGATTTGTTTCTCGAAACCGGATTAGGCTCGGAAACAGGTTAGTTTTTTCTGTCATACACTAAATTGTTCGGTTAAACATAAATTTGAATAGTTTGTTTTTAGGTTTTCCGATGGAGCTTGGTCGCTTCGGAGTTTGAGTTTAAAGTTTCTTTCTGTTTTTTTATTTCATAAGCTTATCGAATTAGGGTTATTGTATTTCTCCTGTATTTCCTTTCTCGTTTTTCTCCTCTCTGAACTGTGCTGATAATGCCAATCTCTTTCATGATCTATTAAGTACTCCAGGTACTTAATAGATCATGAAGCATTAAACTTGTTTATCGAAGTTCCAGACGCGACTAAAATCATAATTTATTTAATCCCTGAATTTTATTTTGTCTTCTCTGCTTTGGGATTTGCCTGTTAGAAACCGAATTATGGGCTTTTAGCGATAACATTGTGTATTACTAATAGTCTACTTTGTTTTGTGAATAGTTGAGGCTTTTATAAAACCCGGGAACATATTTTATGATATAAATAAAAAAATGCTTCTCAATTTATCGTTTATTAAAAGTTTTTCTTATCTTTGCCTCGAAACAGAGTGACTTGTTATGAATACAATGTATTTGTTAACTTAATATTAGATAAAGAGATTCTGTGCCATTAATCATAAATAAGTACCTGGAGAACTTTGCTATTTTTTTATTTTTCTTGAATTACTTCTCTTTCTTTATTTCCATGGCCGATCTCTCTTATTTTCAATCCCGATAAACAATTGTGAATAATATATTTGCTCTTATGGACTACTGATATGGACAGGGCAGGAGACTCGGTAAATGCAACCGGCATTAACGACGAATGCTGCCGTCATTTAAGGCGACAGACGGTTGCTTTAATAATTCGGCCTTTGTGGTGACAGGAGTGGCTGTTATATGTAATAAACGCCCTATTTCAGTGTATTTTTTGTGGTTTCGGTCTTTTCTTTGCACACTTTTCATGCTTTTATGCAGAAAATCTATATCTTTGCAACCTAATTTAACATTAAAAGGTATGAGTTACAATTTGTTGAAAGGAAAAAGAGGTATTATTTTCGGTGCATTAAACGAGCAGTCTATTGCCTGGAAAGTAGCCGAAAGAGCCGTTGAAGAAGGTGCTGTTATTACATTATCAAATACTCCTGTTGCTGTCCGCATGGGACAGGTTTCTGCTTTGTCTGAGAAGTTGAATTGCGAAGTGATTGCTGCAGATGCCACTAACGTAGAAGATTTGGAGAACGTATTTAAACGCTCGATGGAAGTTCTCGGTGGTCAGATTGATTTTGTATTGCACTCTATCGGTATGTCACCGAACGTTCGTAAGAAACGTACTTACGATGATCTCGACTATAATATGTTGAATACTACCCTGGATGTTTCAGCTGTTTCATTCCATAAAATGATCCAGGCTGCCAAGAAACAAAACGCAATTGCCGAATACGGTTCTATCGTGGCATTGAGTTATGTAGCTGCACAGCGTACTTTCTATGGATACAACGATATGGCTGACGCTAAGGCATTGCTTGAATCTATTGCCCGTAGCTTTGGTTACATTTATGGTCGTGAGCACAATGTACGTGTAAATACGATTTCTCAGTCACCTACCTTTACCACAGCCGGTTCCGGTGTGAAGGGCATGGACAAACTGTACGATTTTGCCAACCGCATGTCTCCGTTGGGCAATGCTTCTGCCGACGAGTGTGCAGATTATTGCATCGTAATGTTCTCTGATCTTACCCGTAAGGTGACCATGCAGAACCTGTTCCACGATGGTGGTTTCTCGAGTGTTGGTATGAGTCTTCGGGCGATGGCTACTTACGAAAAGGGTCTGGACGAATATAAAGACGAAAACGGTAATATCATTTACGGTTAAGGCAATGAAAATACGGAAGAACTATATTCTCCTTGTTTTGCTAAGTCTGCTTTTCGCATCCTGCCGGGTGGGGAAGGCAGAGCCTGTCGCAGACCCAATGGAGGAAGAGGGGATTTCCGTAGTCAGATATGATAAGCTGTTGGACGAATACGTTCGTTTCAACAGCTTTTCTGCTTTACAAAAAATGAATCTGGAATATTCTCTGCCTACTAAACTGCTGATTGAAGATGTATTGGCCATCGGGCAGGTAAGTGACGACCATATATTCCAGCGACTGAAAACATTCTATTCGGACACCACTCTGATCCGTCTGATAGAGGATGTGGAAACCAGATATCCCGAATTGGGATCTGTCGAGAAAGAGTTGACCAAAGGCTTCGGGAAACTGCAAAAGGAAGTGCCGGATATCATGATCCCCATGATATACACACAAATTTCGGCATTCAATGAATCCATCGTTCTGTCCGACAGCGTACTGGGCATCAGCCTTGACAAGTATATGGGTGAAGATTATCCGCTTTACAAGCGTTTCTATTATGGTTATCAGCGACGCACCATGCGTCCCGACCGGATTGTACCCGATTGTCTGGTGTACTATCTGATGAGCCAGTATCCTTTCCCGATGGATTACTCCCGTACACTGCTCGATGTGATGATGCACTTCGGTAAAATTAATTATGTGGTGCAGCACCTGTTGGATTATTCCTCTTCGGAAGAAGCATTGGGCTATTCGGATGTAGAGAGAGAATGGTGCAAAGAGAACCAGCAGCAGATGTGGAGATATATTCTTGAAAAAGATCATCTGCATGCAACAGATCCGATGGTGGTACGCCAATATACCCGTCCGGCTCCTTTCACTAATACTCTGGGCGAGAATGCGCCTTCGATGGTGGGTACCTGGATTGGTACAAAAATCATCACTTCGTATATGAAACATCATAAAAAAACAACCTTACGGCAATTGCTCGAAATGAACGATTACGAACGTATGTTCACCGAATCTCGTTTTAATCCGTAAAATTCTTATTATAAAAATCCCTTGTTCATGGATACCGCTCTCTATCTTTTGCCCGTTACATTGGGCGACACTCCCATCGAGTCTGTATTACCACCCTACAATAAAGAAATTATTCAGGGAATCAAGCATTTTATTGTCGAAGATGTCCGTTCGGCCCGCCGTTTCCTGAAAAAGGTGGATCGTGAGATTGACATCGATTCGCTCACCTTTTATCCCTTAAACAAGCACACTTCTCCTGAAGATATTTCCGGTTACCTGAAACCGTTGATCGGTGGATTGTCTATGGGAGTGATTTCGGAAGCCGGTTGTCCGGCCGTTGCCGATCCGGGAGCCGATGTCGTGGCTATTGCGCAACGTAAGAACCTGAAGGTAGTGCCGTTGGTGGGCCCTTCGTCTATCATTCTTTCTGTGATGGGATCGGGATTTAACGGACAAAGCTTTGCCTTTCACGGATATCTGCCTATAGAGCCGGCTGAGCGTGCCAAAAAGCTCAAAGCTCTTGAACAACGGGTATATGCCGAACATCAGACACAGCTGTTTATAGAAACGCCCTATCGGAATAATAAGATGGTGGAGGATATTTTGCATAACTGCCGTCCGCAAACACGTCTTTGCATTGCAGCGAATATCACCTGTGAGGGTGAGTACATCCGCACCAAGACCATCAAAGAGTGGCAGGGAAAAGTGCCCGATCTGACTAAGATACCTTGTATTTTTCTCTTATACCAATAACCTGTTTCAGGTGTTCATATTCCAACTCAAAGCATTCGCCGAAGAAGTGAGTGCCTAAGTTGTGTTCTATCTGTTGGAAAGTCCACAGTTTTCCTCCTTTGAACCGTGGATCGCAGAGGATAGAATCATCTTCCATTTCGACAATAAACAGATAAATCAGACGGTTGGTCTGTGCATTTTCGAAATGATAGGAGATGGTAAATGTAGGTTTCAGATCCGAAGCTTTTGGGAAAGCATTACTCAATAAGCGGTTGGCACCTTCGGCCAACGTTTCTCCGTACCGGAGGTAACATTCCATCGGTATATCCACTTTGAACTTGTCGAGAATACAGCTTTGCGGACGATTGCAAAGGAACAGCATGCCATGGGTAGAGACGGCAATGCGTATTACCGGGTTGATATAAGCATTCTTGTAGTTGATGGCTTCTACGGCCAGGCTTTTTCCAATGACGTCGCCACGGGTGTTGACGATGGGCACATATTCTGTATGGGCCATTACATGATTAAAATAACGGATGCCTATCTGGTTGAACAGAATACTGAGGATAAATATGGCAGGCGGCAATATGTGGTAAAGCACCAGCGTGGAAGTCGGAGTGAGAGGGTGTGCTATCAGGATAGTCAGACTGATAACGGCAAAGTGCAGAATACCCAGAATCAAAACAACCCGTGCCGATACGACAGCCGATTCCGCTCCCTGGGCAAACAGTCGGCGGTTGCACTGGGCACTCTGGCGCAGGTAGTGGTTAATGAACCTTCTCCTGTGTAAGAAAAGAATAACCATTGGAATCAGTATACTGACTTCAAGTGTCAGGGGCAAAGCTCCTACCGGGACAAAATCTCCGGGAATGAGACTTGCCAGAGTCAATAGTGTCAAAATTCCCGTAGAGATATAAAGGATAAAATTGGGTATACGCGCCCCGTTACGGGACAGGGACCTGTATGAAAAGATAAGTCCGATACCTGTACCGATATAGATTGATATGTCCTGTGTTATAAATTCGCATAAAAGGATGGAAACAATAACAGGGATAAAGCCCAATGACATATTAAATGCGGAAGAAAGTACTCCTTTGTTACCCATATGTTTTTTATTGTATTATTTTGCCGTTTACTTGTAAAACAAACAAGGAGCCTGTTATGTTCTTACTACTTCTTATTAAATCGGATATGTTTTTCCGCATGATATGATGAACGTACTAATGGTGCGCTTTCTACTTGTTCGAATCCCTTTTTGAGCCCTGTTTCTTTATAGATGGCGAATTGTTCCGGGGTAATGTATGCCACAACCGGATAGTGTTTATGGGTCGGTTGCAGGTATTGTCCGATGGTAAGGATTTTGCAACCGACGGCAATCAAGTCGTCCATTAACTCCTCCACTTCGGCAGGAGTTTCGCCCAAACCGACCATAATACCCGATTTGGCTGTTGTACCGCTCTCGGCTATCTGACGGATCACCTCCAGGCTGGTGTGATAATTGGCCGCACTACGCACTTGTGGGCTGATACGTTTTACGGTTTCCATGTTGTGGGAAATGATTTCCGGACCGGCTTCTATCACTTGGGAAACCAGTTCCTTGCGCCCCTGGAAGTCGGGGATCAGTACTTCGGTGGTCGTTTCCGGATTCAGGCGTTTGATTTCACGAATTGTTTGCGCCCAATGGGCGGCGCCCAGGTCGGGTAGATCATCGCGGTCCACCGATGTGATGACTGCATGTGAGAGCTTCATCAAGGCAACCGATTCCGCAACGTGCAACGGTTCGTCAGGGTCCAGAGGCAAAGGACGCCCGGTCCGGGTATTACAGAATTTGCAACTGCGGGTACAGATGTCACCGGCAATCATGAACGTGGCCGTACCTTTTCCCCAGCACTCGCCCATGTTGGGGCAGCGCCCGCTGCTACAAATGGTGTGCAGGCAGTGCGATTCGACAATACGTTTGGTTTCCGTATAGCGTTCGTTGGCTCCGATACTGATCTTAAGCCATTCGGGTTTGCGTACCCGTTGATCGTTTCCCATATGATAGTACTGTTTTGTTTAATGATAGAGAGGCTGTCTCAAAGCTCACCACAGAGGACACAGAGTAACACGGAGTATACTTTAAATTGTTGATGATTAGTAAAAAAAGACTCTGTGCTACTCTGTGTTACTCCGTGGTGAAAAGACTTTTGATACAGCCTCCTGAAGCGGTTTCTTATAAATTGTTCAGGAAAAAGTTCGTTAACTTCGTATACAGATGGTTCCGGGTATTTCCGCCATAAATGCCGTGATTCCGGTTGGTATATACCTGCATGTCGAACTGTTTTCCAAGCTGTACCAGGTGTTCGGCATATTCGGTACAGTTCTGGAAGTGAACGTTGTCATCTGCCATACCGTGTACCAAAAGCAGGTTTCCATGCAAGTTGTCTGCACGGCTGAATGCTGAGGCAGCTTTGTAGCCTTCAGCATTTTCTTTCGGAGTACGCATGAAGCGTTCGGTATATACAGTATCGTAATATTTCCAGTCTGTAGGTGCGGCAACAGCGACTCCGGCTTTAAATACCGGTGTACCTTCGCTCATACTCATGATGGTCATGTATCCGCCGAAGCTCCATCCCCAGATGCCGATGCGTCCTTTGTCCACATAAGGCAGGCCACCCAGATATTTGGCAGCTTCCACTTGGTCTTTTGCCTCTTTTACGCCCAGGTTCAGATAGGTGCACTTCTGGAATTCGCTTCCACGACCTCCTGTGCCGCGACCGTCCACACAAGCCACTACGTAGCCAAGACTTGCCATGTATGTTTCCCAGCTGATTCCCCATTTGTCCAGAACCTGTTGCGAACCCGGACCGCTATACTGGAACATCAGTACCGGATAGCGTTTTGAGGGATCGAAGTTCACAGGTTTCATCATCCATCCGTTCAGGTCTACTCCTTCTGTGGTCTTGAAAGTGAAGAATTCCTTTTGCGGTATGGCATATCCGGCTAACTTTTCTTTCAGTTTATCATTGGTCACCAAAGTTTTCAATACTTTACCCGTATTGTCATTCAGTGTAATCAGCATCGGAGTATCGAGGCTGGTAAACTTGTTCATAAAATATTTCATCGAACTGCTGAAGATCGGGCTGTTGGTTCCTTGCTGATTGCTCAGTTTCACCTTCTTGCCTTTACGGTCTATCTTGTATACAGCCTGGCGCATCGGACTCTCTTCGTTGCTGGTGTAATAGAACTCGTTGGTATCCGGATTCCATCCGATGAAGCTTTTTACTTCATAATTGCCGCTGGTCACCTGCTTAATCAGGTTGCCGTTCATGCTATACCAGTACAGGTGCGGATATCCGCTCTTGTCGCTTACAAAACTGAAATTGTCCGGATAGAACCGGATGTTGTCGAATACGTTCTCGTTGATGTAATAAGGAGATTCATCACGTAAAGCCAGCTTGCATACTGTACTGCGGGGATCGGCAAAATACATGTCGAAGCGGTTTTGATGACGGTTCAGCGTCATAATGGCCAGTTTGTTCGGATCTTGTGTGAAACGGATGCGTGGGATATAACCATCGGCGTCTATCGGCAGTTTTACCTGACGGGTCACTTTTGATTTGATGTCGAACGTATGTACCGATACCTTAGAGTTGGGATAACCTGCCTTGGGATATTTGTACGTATACTCGCCCGGGTAGTCCTGCAACGCATTGTTGCGTGGAGCTTCGCCGGCAAACAGCGGGAAAGTGTATGATGGCACTTCCGACTCGTCGAAGCGGACATAAGCCAGCATGGTATTGTCGGCATTGAACTCCAGGGCACGGTTGAAACCGAACTCTTCTTCATATACCCAATCGGGAATACCGTTCAGCACGCTGTTCAGTTTGCCGTCTTCCGTCACCTGCGATTCGCTGTTGCCATACAGGAGCTTCACCAGGAAGATGTTATTGTCGCGGACAAATGCCACCAGATTGCCGTCCGGTGAGAATACCGGAGCTTGCTGCGGGCCGCCATCCGAGAGTTTTTCTACGATATTGTTGGTAGTAACCCCTTTATCGTTCCGTTTCACCGGATACAGATAGTGGACTGCCGTATAAGAGTGACGGTAGATAGGGGTTGTTTCCGTTGCAATCAGAATTTTTGATCCGTCCGGTGAAAACTGATAGCTGTCGAATTTCTTGAAAGGACATTCGCGAGCTTTGGCCACATCGAATACCACTTCCACCGGTTCACCCGTGCGGAAGGAATATTTCACGATTTGTGTGCCTTCGGCATTTCTTTGTGTGTAGTGTTCGCCGTCCGGCATGGGAACCACACCATAGATGTTTTCGGGACTGAACTTGCCTGAGTTGATCTCTTTCAGGTCGAGTGCTTTGCCTCCTTGTGCGAAGCCGGCAAGGCAGCACAGACAGAAAAACAGAAAAATGAATTTTCTTTTCATTGGCTTTAGATGATTTTTAGGTTGTTTCTATAGTGCCGGCAAAGGTAAGGATAAACGGTGAGCCTTCAAAACGAGAGGGTTAAAATATCTGTGAAATAGCGTTCGGAAACGAAAAAAACAGAGCCTCTGTTGGCTCCGGGCAGAGGCTCTTCCGGGTACAGACAGAGCCTCCGGAGAGCAGAAACGGAGCCTCCGTCCCGGACGTTGGAGACACGGAAAGTGGGCCAGCCTCCAAGCCACCTCTCAAACAGTGCTGTATCCCTTTATTCATGGGTGTTTGAGCGTGTTCGAAAAACTGACTGAAATCGATTGGTGGGCCATATAATAAATACTAACAAAAAAAAGATATATGAATATATCAGTTCAGATCGTGCGCAATCGGTGAGAAATGATTCTGGATTTGTCGGGAGTTATCCCCCTTTCATCGGTTTTGCTACTGTTATTGACGAAAAAGCCTTTCCGGGTGGTGGCAAATGACCTATCTTTGTGGACGAAGATTAGATGAAATAATTAACAATGAAATGATATATGGAAAAGAAAGAGTTTTCATCTCCCGCTCGGAGATACGGTAAGTTTTTTATTGCCTTTATTTTTATAACGGCAGGAGTGCTTCTACTGGCCCGTAATCTGGGATGGATTACTTATGCCCTGTTTGACCTATTGGTGTCCTGGCAAATGCTTCTGATTCTCTTGGGAGTATACCTGATGTTGCGTCGTCAGATTCTGCGGGGATTGATTCTGGTTGGCATCGGGGCCTATTTAATAAGTCCGCATCTGGGATGGTTTCCGGCGGGAGTCCATATCACTCTTTTCCCGATTATATTGATTGTTATTGGACTCGCTTTTTTATTCAGGCCGAAACGTGCCCGGCACGAACGGATGCGGAGGGGAAACTTTGCCAGCAGCCAATATAACTCTACGGATGGAGTGCTTCACTCGGAGAATACCTTCAGCGGTATCAGGCAAGTGGTGCTCGATGAATTCTTTAAAGGCGGGACGATACAGAATTCGTTTGGCGGGACGATTATTGACCTGCGGCGTACGACCCTTCCCGAAGGTGAAACGTTTCTCGATATTGATTGTACATTTGGTGGAATAGAAATTTATGTGCCTTCCGATTGGAAAGTAGTGTTTCGGTGTAACACCTGCCTGGGCGGATGTCAAGACAAACGTTTTGGTGGAGGTGTGATCGACCAGAACCGGATATTGGTCATCCGGGGCGACTTGACATTCGGAGGTATTGAAATAAAAAGTTGAAAATAAAACATGGATATACATCCTATACAAGAATCTTCCCGACGGTGGATGACGGCATTGATATTGGCCGTTGCCGCAGCAGGGATACAAACAGCATTACTTTGGGGCTATGCCGGGGCCGACACGCTTCCGGCTGCAATAGACGGCTTTTTATCCGTCGGTTTGCTTTGCCTCCTGGCCTATCTGGCATGGTATGTCATCGGCCTCGTCTCCATATTGCAAACAGATCTGCTGATAGCCGCCCTGGCGCTGCTTTTTTGGCTGGCGGGAGGCTTTGCCGTGCAATATGTGATGGAACAGAACCTGGGACAAGTCTATGCGTCTTTCGGAGAGACGCTCCCTTTCCGCATACTGTTCGGAGCATTGGCTTGGGGAGTGATGATGTTGTGGTATCGTTTACAGTCGTTGAGCACTGTTCAGGAGGAGATATTAGAAGAGGCTGTTTCAAGAGAAGAAGCCCTTCGTGAAGAACTGAAGCAGACCGGATGCCGCGAAGAGAAAGCGTCGTCGGAAGAGGCGGAATGCATTGACCGCATCACGGTGAAAGACGGTACGCATATTCACCTGATCTGTACCGACGAATTGCTGTACATACAGGCATGTGGCGATTACGTCACATTAGTGACCCCTTCGGGACAATATGTCAAAGAGCAGACGATGAAGTACTTCGATGCCCATCTGCCGTCGGCCGGATTTGTGCGCGTACATCGCTCTACGATAGTAAACGTGACACAAATATCACGGGTGGAACTCTTCGGGAAAGAGAACTATCAACTCTTACTGAAAAATGGGGTCAAGCTGAAAGTGAGTAACTCCGGATATAAGCTGCTGAAAGAACGGCTGGAGCTATAATAACTCCTATCTGGGAATAAACGGAAGGGTGTAGCCATACGAAGCGGATGGCTACACCCTTTTGTGCCTGGGGCTACACCCTTTCCTCCGGATGGCTACACCCTTTCATAAAAATCTTATGGAGAAAGGACCGGTAGCCGGAATAGATTTATTATATTTGCACTAATTGCAAAAATATAATATTCTATGACTGAATCGGCTCCGATGCCTTTATACAACGAGTTTACTTTCTTTCTGAAAAAATATTTTCCTTACAAGGTGCAGAAGATATCTCTCAATGCGGGTTTTACATGTCCCAACCGGGACGGAACGAAGGGGCTGGGAGGCTGTACATATTGTAATAACCAGACATTCAATCCCGAATACTGCAAAACGGAGAAATCCGTCACCCGGCAACTTGAAGAGGGGAAGCAGTTCTTTGCCCATAAATATCCGGATATGAAATATCTGGCTTATTTTCAGGCTTATACCAATACTTATGACGAACTTGAAGGACTGAAACGGAAATACGAAGAAGCTCTGAGCGTAGATGGTGTAGTGGGATTGGTCATCGGTACACGTCCCGATTGCATGCCGGATCCTCTGCTGCATTATCTGGAAGAGCTGAATAAACACTCTTTCCTTTTGGTGGAGTATGGCATTGAAACTACCCGGGATGCTACACTCAAACGTATTAACCGGGGGCATACCTATGCCGATACGGTAGAAGGTGTCCACCGGACCGCAGCGTGTGGTATTTTAACCGGGGGACACGTCATTCTCGGTCTTCCGGGAGAGAGCCGCGAAGGGATCATTGCCCAGGCGGCAGAGTTGTCACGTTTGCCCCTGACTACTCTCAAGATGCATCAGTTGCAGCTGATACGTGGCACGAAAATGGCACGTGAGTTTGAACTCCATCCCGAAGATTTTCATCTCTTTAGTGTCGACGAGTATATCGATCTGGTAATCGATTATGTGGAACATCTGCGTCCTGACCTGATACTCGAACGTTTTGTTTCACAATCACCTAAAGAACTCTTGATTGCACCCGACTGGGGATTGAAGAATTATGAATTTACAGCCCGCGTGCAAAAAAGAATGAAAGAAAGAGGTGCTTATCAGGGAAAGGCATACTCGGTTTAGAAAAAAAGAACTATTTTTGCGAAGCGAATGAGTTGCGAGTTACGAGTTGCAAGTTTAGAGTGCCGTTGGGTGTTGTTACTCGTGCCCCGTAATTAATTAAACTAAAATATAGAATGGAACAGAAAACAAGAATTAAAGGAAACGTTCATTATGTGGGAGTTAACGACCGTAACAGGCACCTCTTTGAGGGAATGTGGCCTTTACCCTATGGAGTTTCATATAACTCTTATCTGATTGATGATGAAATGGTGGCACTGATCGATACAGTGGATATTTGCTATTTCGAAGTATATCTTCGTAAAATTAGAAGTATCATAGGCGACCGTCCTATCAACTATTTGATTATAAATCACATGGAACCGGACCATTCAGGTTCTATCCGATTGATTAAACAGCACTATCCCGACATTGTAATCGTTGGCAATAAGCAGACTTTCGGAATGATCGAAGGCTTCTATGGTGTGACCGGCGAGCAATATCTGATAAAAGATGGTGATTTCCTTGCTCTCGGACGTCATAAACTGCGTTTTTACCTTACTCCGATGGTGCATTGGCCGGAAACAATGATGACATTTGACGAAACGGATGGTGTACTCTTCTCCGGTGATGGGTTCGGCTGCTTCGGTACGCTGGATGGCGGGTTTGTGGATACACGCATGAACATCGATCACTATTGGGGCGAAATGGTGCGTTATTATTCCAATATCGTCGGAAAATACGGTTCGCCCGTACAGAAAGCTTTGCAAAAACTGGGAGGACTTCCCATTTCGACCATTTGCTCTACACACGGTCCGGTATGGACCGAAAATATCACTAAGGTGGTAGGCATTTACGATAAACTGAGCCGTTACGATGCAGACGAAGGTGTGGTGATTGCTTACGGAAGCATGTATGGCAATACCGAACAGATGGCGGAGGCCATTGCTGCCGAACTGTCGGCCCAGGGCATTAAAAACATCGTGATGCACAACGTCAGCAAGAGCAATCCTTCTTATATCCTTGCCGATATCTTCCGTTACAAAGGATTGATTGTCGGTAGCCCGACTTACAGCAACCAGATTTTCCCGGAAATAGAGTCGCTTTTGTCCAAAATACTGGTACGTGAGTTGAAAGGACGTTATCTGGGCTATTTCGGTTCGTTCACATGGGCCGGTGCCGCCGTGAAACGTATGGCCGAGTTTGCCGAAAAAAGTAAATTCGAACTGGTCGGCGACCCTGTAGAGATGAAACAGGCCATGAATGATATCACCTATCAACAGTGTGAGAATCTGGCACGTGCCATGGCCGACCGTTTAAAAAAAGACAGAGTATAAGTTACCCCTAATTTATTAACCTGATAAAAACAATCGAACATGAGACTAATCATTCAGCCGGACTATCAGTCCGTTTCTCAATGGGCAGCACATTATGTTGCTGCTAAGATCAAAGCTGCCAATCCTACTCCGGAAAAACCTTTCGTATTGGGTTGCCCCACCGGATCATCTCCTCTGGGTATGTATAAGGCACTGATCGACCTGAATAAAAAAGGAATCGTATCGTTCCAGAACGTTGTTACTTTCAACATGGACGAATATGTGGGACTGCCGAAGGAACATCCGGAAAGCTACTATTCTTTTATGTGGAACAACTTCTTCAGCCATATCGACATCAAACCGGAGAACACGAACATTCTGAATGGGAATGCTGCCGATCTGGATGCTGAATGTGCACGTTATGAAGAGAAGATTAAATCGTATGGTGGTATCGACCTATTTATGGGAGGTATTGGTCCCGACGGTCACATCGCTTTCAACGAGCCGGGTTCTTCACTGAGTTCTCGCACTCGTCAGAAGACACTGACTACGGATACGATTATCGCTAACTCCCGCTTCTTCGATAATGATATCAACAAGGTTCCCAAAACTTCGTTGACAGTCGGAGTAGGTACTGTGCTTTCTGCTCGTGAGGTGATGATTATCGTAAACGGCCACAACAAAGCACGTGCATTGTATCATGCCGTAGAAGGTGCTATTACTCAGATGTGGACTATCAGTGCGTTACAGATGCACGAGAAGGGTATCATCGTTTGTGACGATGCTGCTACTGCCGAACTGAAAGTAGGTACTTACCGTTACTTCAAGGACATCGAAGCAGATCATCTCGATCCGCAATCGTTGCTGAAGTAATACATAAGCATAAAAATAAAGAAGAGGATAGGTCAATCGTTTTTTCGGCCTATCCTCTTCTTTTTATCGGTCTGATACATGAAGCCCGGTTGGGCGGGGCTAATCTTTCAGACCGTCTTTGATCCCTTCCATTGCTTTCTCGCCTTTCTTCACAGCTTTTTGGGTACCTTCTTTCACATCTTTTGCTGCATCCTTCGCTGTGTCTTTGGCTTTCTCAAAAGCGTCTTTGGCACCCTCTTTCAAGTCATTGCCTATTTTCTTCAGCTTCAGGGCGGCATAAGTGGATTCCAGTTTTACTATCTCGTCCTTTTCGTTCGAGGTCATTGCTCACTGAATTTGTTATAACTGTCTTTTAGCTTCGTAAATTGCTCGTCAGCTTTTTCCCAGTCGGCTTTTGTATAGTCCTGGGCGTTTTTCTGTACGTTTTCGACAAAAAGCTTGAAGCCGTCCAGATACGACTCCTTTGTTTGGCTGCATGCGGTGGCAATGGCCAGTACTAATGCAAGGAATAATACTTTCTTCATAATCAAATACTATTGTTTAGGTTTTATATATTAACACCGTGTATTTGAAAATTGTTTGCCCGGGTCAGGATTCTTCCAGTTCCCCTTTGCCTTGCCGGACGATGGTTACCTCTCCGTCAGTACAGTTTACGATGGTCGAAGGTTCGATTCCGCCGATTCCTCCGTCGATCACAAGATCTACCTGGTCACCGAACTTCTCGTCTATCAGCTCCGGGTCAGTGATATACTCTATGTCTTCATGTTCGTCATGGGGCAGGGTAGTGGTCATGATCGGAGCATCCAGCAGACGCGCGATCTCCCGGATGATGTGGCTGTCCGGCATACGGATACCCACTTCCTTCCGGTTACGGAAGATTTTAGGCAACCGGTTCGTTCCGTTCAGAATAAAGGTGAAGGGACCGGGCAGGTTGCGTTTCATCAGTTTGAAGATATTATTGTCTACCTTGGCATATTCGCTGATACTGCTCAGGTCGTAGCAGATGATAGAGAGATTGTTTTTCTTTGGGTCTATTTCCTTAATCCGGCAGATGCGTTCGATGGCACGTTCCTTCAGGCCGTGGCAACCGATGGCATACATGGTATCTGTGGGATAGATAATCAGTCCCCCGTCATTCAGCAGGTCCACAATCCGTTGCAGGTCCTGGGGATTATTGTTTTTCTCGTAAAGTTTGAGTATCATAATTGTTCGTTATTTAATCTTCTTTTTTAAGAAATCAAGTGCTTTTTCTACGGCTTTTTCCTTTACTTTTTCCTTCACGGAATCTTTATTGGCCGTAGTTGCCGAATCTAGTCCCAGTTTTTTCCCTATTTCGCTGATTGCCTTATCTGTGACTGCTTCCACTGCCTGGTTGGTCATGCTTTTCGTATCCAGTGAAACTTTGGGCGAAGAGAAAGTGCCCCCTATTTTCAGGTCGAGTGTAGTCAGTTTGGCAATATCACCCGCTGATGCCGGTAGCTTGATTTTTCCCGAGTAGTCGATGGTCTGGTCAAGTCCCGTACTTCCTGAAAGGTTCATCACATAGTCTCCTAACTTAATGTCGAACGGTTCGGTAGACACCCTTCCCTCCTTGATGGTGAAGTCCAGCGTCATGTCCTTCACTTTCATTTCTTTGAGTTCAGGCTTCTTCACGGCATCGGCTATCTGGTCGATGACCTTTACACCGCTGAGGCTAAGGTCTTTGGTCGAAAGGCTGCCATTGCCTTGCATCGTATCCATGACGGGCTCCATCCGGTTGTCGAGCAAAGTCTGCACATGCATGTTGCCGGAGAAGTTTCCTTTCAGATTCTCGAAAATAGGAGCCATTTGCTGTACCATATTCAATTCTTTGTAGGCTTGTGCAAAGCTGAGTCCCTCCAGGCGGAACCCCGCATTCATCTCCGGTTTTTTTAAGTCGGCGGTAGAATAATATCCGTTCATAATAACCTTGCCTCCCATGGTGTTCATCGACAGGTTTTTCATATCCACTTTTCCGTCTTTTACAACCAGTTTTCCATTCATATTCGTAAAGGCCATCTTGTCGAACAATACCTCTTTCAGGTTGGCATCCATCTGGAAATCGATATTGCGTGGAACCTCTATCAGGCTGGCTGCTTCATCGGGCGAAACTGCCTGTGCCGTTTGGGTGGTAGTATCGGTTGAGGCTGTCATAAAGTCGTTCAGGTTGAGATGGTTCGACCGGACATTCAATGTACCTTTCAATGTAGTGCCTTTCAGAGCATAACCCATGTAATTTTCGAACCGGCTGTCGGCGGTAAGGTCGTTCTTGCCAATAACTACTGTGGTCTCGCTGAGTTGCAGATATTTCGGAGTGAAAGTGAACAGTGATTGTCTGATTTCTACATCAGGTATCTCTTTCATTTTTAGTTTCATGTCGCTAAGGGCGATGGTACCCGATGCGGAGAAACGGTCATATTGCTCTTTTTCGATGTACGAAAGGCGTCCGCCCATCTTCATATCCGCACGAATGGTGCCATTCAGTTCCATGTCGTCCAACGGGTATACTTGCTTGATCATTCCTAAATTAAGCACTCCCTTTGCTTCGGCTGTAAAGTCCGGATCGCTGACCGGTGTCTTTATATCGGCAGTCAGGCTAAACGGGTTGTTTGCCAGACGGAAGCTGAAAGGACGAATGTTGATTTCTGTCAGGTCGATATTACCTCCCGGGTTACGTACTTGTGCGTCAATGTTGATCTGGTCGACTCCTGCCGGCAGGGACGGATAACGGAACATGGCATTCTTTACTGATAACCGCACATCGAACCGGGGGACGGTATCACCTTGCAATACTCCTTTTGCCGTGGCTTCGAGGGTAGCGGTTCCGTCTGTTTTCAGATTCTTGAATTCTTTGGAGTAGATGGCTGGTATCAGGGACAGAATTTCCTTAAAGCCCACTTCGCTGGTATTGAGCTTCAGGTCCATGTCGATGACAGGATCTTTCAGTTCTACCCATCCGTCGATGCCTGCCTTAATGGCATTGAGACGAAATTCATTCTTTTTCAGTGTGAATTTGTGATGTACGAGGTCAGCGTCCACGTCCATTTTTGCATAGATGTTGGCTTGTGAGAGGAAGGGAATACCATTCATCTTATAAGTCAGGGCTTCGGTCTCTGCTTCTAAATTGAGCAAAGTCTGGTCGCTGCCCAGGTCGCCCGAGCAAAGCGCGTTGAAATTGTGTATGTCGGCATATATGGCGGACTGTCGGTCGTCATACACCACATTCATGTTCTTGATAACAAAACGCTGAAGTTTAATCCGGAAGGGAGAAGATTCGCTGCTCTCCGATGTCTCGCTGACGGTGGCTGAATCGGGTTTCATGATATCCCAGTTGGCTTTGCCGTCAGGAAGTACGATGGCATGTAGCCAGGTATCTGTGACAGATACTTTGGAAACATCGTATCCGCTGTCTCCGAAGAGCGAAAACAGGTTAATGGCGGCAGTAACTTCACCGGCTTTCACCAGCGTGTCGTTTTCAAACGCTCCTGTTCCTTTCAGCCAAAAATCGTTTAGGGTAACGGAAGCTTTCGGGAAATTACGGAACAGGCTGATGTCGAGGCTGCTGAAATCGAACCGGGCGTTCAGCATTTTGTTTCCTTCGGTTTTTACGATACCTTCAATTTTGCCGCGGAAGGCAAAAGGAAGGAGTAACATCAGTATCAGGATGACACCGATGACGATTGCTGTAATTTTGAGTCCTTTTTTCATAATTGCACTGGTTGTTAGGTTGATAGTGGTAACAAAGTTAATAATAAAAGACGAGAAGTCCAAGGTGATGATGGATTATGTTTGGATAGGAGCAAGTTAAGCTCACCACAGAGTAACACGGAGTCTCACAGAAAATTTAAGTACCTATAATAAAAGATTAAAACTCTGTGAAGTTCCGTGTTACTCTGTGGTGAATCGACTTCAAGACCATTGAAGAAATGAACTTATCTTATTTCTTCTTTTTTCGTAATTCCTCTGCGATTCGCCATTGTATGGCCGCTTCTGTCTCTTTCCCCACCTTCAGCAGTGCATCTCCAAAAAGTTCGTGTGCACCCGGATGTTCCGGTTTCAAGGTGGTTGCTTTGTCGAGATCGGCCAAGGCACCTTCCGTATTCTCTGTTTTCAGACGGAGTTTGCCCCGGTTGTAGAGTGCCTTGAAATCTGTCGGACGAAGACTGACTGCCCGGTTCAGGCAACTCTCGGCATCAAAGAACTCTTTCTCGTTGAAAAGTGTGATTCCTTTCCGTATCCATGCATCGGTGTATTCGGGATACAGTTCGATTGCTTTGTCGTAATTGGCCAGTGCAGCCCGGGTATCATGTGCCTGGGTGATGCATTCGTTGCCCATCAGCAGATATTCCCGTGCATACTTTTGCAGACTTTTTTGCTGTGCGGCCATTTGTTCCTGTAACTTCCTTTTCTGTTCACGCAATAGGTTGATGACACCCAGTTTCCGGCGGATCAGTCTCCGGGCGGTAGGCTTCTCTATGTCGTAACGGGAGTGGATGGCCAAGAAAAACTGTTCAAGACACGATTCGAAATCTCCTTTGTCGAAAGCACGGGCAGCTGCGGCATATTGCACATCGGCTTGTGCTTGTTTCAGAGCTTTGTCAATAGCTTGCCGGTTATTGAACCTTCCGGAAAAACTTACGATTTCGGGACGGACAAAGATGTCGGCACGGCTGACAGGCTTTTTTAATTGAATGCCTTCGAGCGAGGTGCAACGGCTGAGAGCTACGTATGCCTGTCCTCCGGCGAACACTCCGCCGGTGAAGTCGATAACTACGCGACTGAAGGTTAATCCCTGGCTTTTGTGTACGGTGATGGCCCATGCCAGCCGAATGGGATATTGAGTGAAGGTGCCTAACTCTTCTTCTTCGATCTCTTTCTTTTCTTCATTGTACTTATAGCGAATGTTTCGCCATGATTCACGGTGGACATCGCACTCTTTACCGTTATCGGTGATGACATAGATGATACCGTCGTTATCGATTCCGCTTACTACACCGATGGTCCCGTTCACCCAGCGGCGTTCAAAATCGTTCTTGATAAAGATGATCTGTGCTCCGGGTTTCAAAGTCAGGTCCTTGGATGTCGGCAGGCTGCTTTCGGGAAAATCTCCGTTGATTTCGCCTTCGAATACTACCGGATCTCCGGGGAGTTCGGCAAGCCGTCGGTCATTGATGGTTTCCACCGTATCGCGACGGGTGGCAAGGGTGATGTACATATCCTCTTCCGAGGCATCGATGGGAGCGCCATAACGGGTATTGAGCAACTGAAGGTCGGCGGCTCCGGCAGCTCCGCTGCGAATGTGATCGAGTACGCTGACAAAAACCGCGTCCGACTGCCGGTATACCTTTTGCAATTCGATGGATACCAACTCTATTTCGTTGAAAACCCGTGCCGAAAAAAAGTAAGGAGTGGGATAGAAACGGTTGATAATTTCTCGTTCGTCTCCTTTGATCACCGGTTCCAGCTGGAATACATCGCCCACCAGTAAAACCTGTTTCCCGCCGAATGGGTCACGCAGGTTGCGGCTGTATACTCGCAGGATGCGGTCTACGGCATCAATCATATCTGCCCGCACCATCGATATCTCGTCGATAATGACCAACTCTACCTGTTCCAACAGTTTCCGGTGGGGCTTGGTATACTTGAAGAATTCGTGGATACGTCCCCGTTGCAGGCTTAGGTTGGGGTCGTCGGGCAGCAATGGATGGAAGGGGAGCTTGAAGAAACTGTGTAAAGTACTGCCACCGGCATTAATGGCGGCAATGCCGGTGGGGGCCAGTACGATATGCTTTTTCTTGGTGTTCTTGCAGATATACTTCAGGAAAGTCGATTTACCCGTCCCCGCTTTTCCGGTGAGGAAAACCGATTGCCGGGTGTACTGAATCAGGTTCAGTGCATCCTGAAATTCTTTATTGCCGGTGTCTATAGTAAATTCCACGTCAGATGATACCGAAATGTTTTAATGCTTTTTGTATGCCGTCTTCGTCCACCGATGCAGTCACATAATCGGCTGCCTCTTTGACTTCGTCGTTTGCATTGCCCATGGCCACTCCGATGGCTGCATGGCGCAGCATGCTGATGTCGTTGCCTCCGTCGCCGAATGCCATTGTCTCTTCTAGGCGGATGCCGAAATGGCGGATGATTTTGTCTATCCCTTTTTGCTTACGGATACCTTTTGCCACAACATCTGTGAATGCCGGAAACCAGCGTCCGGACTCGCAGTGCGGGAGTAAAGGCAATATGTTTTTTTCGTCTTCGGTGGTGATGAACGGGGTCATCTGGAAGATCTCGGTTTGGGTAGCTTCGGCAGTAGTCTGAACGGGCAGGATGTCTACATGCAGGAACTCGTGGAAAATTTGGTTTACCAGTTCGTTGGGGTTGCAGACGGCTACGGTATGTTCGGCGACAAAGATGCAGGGAAAACCTTTCTCGTCCGAAAGGGCAGCAAGTGTCTTGACATCTTCTGTCGGGATGGAATGTTTGTAAATCACTTCATCTCCTACAAAGCAGTATCCTCCGTTCATGGTGATGTAACCGTCTATCAAACTTTGTTTCTGGAGGGCCGACAAGTTGTTAATAATCGCTTTCGGACGTCCGGTAGCAATGAAAATCTTAATTCCTTTAGCTTTGGCTTCGGTTATGGCCGAGAGGGCAGACGAAGGAATTTCGTGCGTGTTGAAACTAACCAACGTCCCGTCTATATCAAAAAACAGGGCTTTTATCATACGTCTTTTCTTTAATGGAGCACAAATGTACTGAAAAAGCCTGATATAGAGTAACTGAATACCACAATGATGGTAAATTTTAACTGCTGTCTGCTAAAATAGCTCATTTGGTTTCATTATGAAACAGATGAATTGTACATTTGCAGGCTGAACTTAAAAAGAGAACCCTTATGAAATATAACTTTGATGAAGTGATAGAACGCCGGGGGACAGACTCGGTGAAGTATGACGCAGTGCCGGAACGTTGGGGACGAAATGACCTGCTTCCGATGTGGGTGGCCGACATGGATTTCCGTACTCCACCTTTTGTGATAGAAGCTATCCGTCGCCGGTTGGATCATGAAGTGTTGGGATACACTTTTGCCTGCGAAGCCTGGTATACATCCATTATCAATTGGCAGAAAGAACGCCATGGGTGGAATATTACCCGGGAGATGCTGACATTTACTCCGGGAATTGTGCGTGGACTGGCTTTTGCTTTGCAATGTTTCACTGTTCCGGGCGATCGGGTGATGGTGATGCCTCCTGTCTACCATCCGTTTTTTCTGGTAACGGAACATAATCATCGGGAAGTGGTCTATAGCCCGTTGGTCTTGGAAGATGGACAGTATCAGATCGATTTCGAACGTTTCCGTACCGATGTGAAAGGATGCAAAATACTGATCCTTAGTAATCCGCATAATCCGGGAGGACGTGTATGGACCCGGGAAGAGTTGGCTGAGATTGCGGAAATCTGTTATGATAATCAGGTTTTGGTCATTTCGGACGAAATCCATGCCGACCTGACATTGCCCGGATATACGCATCCCACTTTTGCGTTGGTATCGGAGAAAGCCCGTCGGAATTCACTCGTGTTTATGTCGCCCAGTAAAGCTTTCAATATGCCGGGACTTGCCAGTTCGTACTGTATCATAGAGGATGAAGACATTCGTCGTCGTTTCCAGACGTATATGGAGGCCAGTGAGTTCAGTGAAGGACATTTGTTTGCTTATCTTGGAGTGGCCGCTGCTTATAGTAATGGAACGGAGTGGTTGGATCAGGTGCTGGAATACATTCAGGGAAATATTGATTTTACGGACGAGTATCTGAATGCGAATATCCCTGCAATACGGATGATTCGTCCCCAGGCTTCTTACTTGATTTTCCTGGACTGTCGCGAACTGGGACTGTCGCAGAAAGAATTAGTAAGCTTCTTTGTTGATGATGCACATCTGGCACTGAACGATGGTGCAATGTTTGGCAAAGAGGGAGAAGGATTTATGCGTCTTAACGTGGCTTGTCCGCGGAGTGTGCTGAAGCAGGCACTGGATCAGATAAAGCAGGCATACGGGAAGAAGCATGACACAATAGCATAATTTGTGGAATTTATATAAAAAGACTTTCAGGATGAAAAAAAATAGTTTCGAGACACAAATACTGCATACTCCTTTTGAGAAAGAGGATGCACATCATTCTCTTTCCATGCCGGTATATCATACTGCTGCTTATGAATTTGAAACTGCTGAAGAGATGGAAGCTGCTTTCTGTGGACGGACAGCCGGACATGCTTATTCACGAATTACAAACCCTACGGTGCAGTACTTCGAGCAACGTGTACAGGCTGTGACCGGTGCGCTGAGCGTGACGGCGTTGAATTCCGGAATGGCTGCCATCAGCAATGCTCTGATCACTTTGGCAAGTGCAGGAGCTAATATCGTGACTTCGGCGCATTTATTCGGCAATACCTATTCATTCCTGAAAAGTACGTTAGGAGCTTTTGGGGTAGAAGTACGTTTCTGTGACCTGACATGCCTTGAAGAAGTGGAGAGGCAGATCGATGAAAATACTTGTGCGCTTTTTCTGGAGGTTATTACCAATCCGCAGCTGGAAGTGGCCGATTTGAAAGCCCTTGCCGGTATTGTCCATAGTGCCGGAGTACCATTGCTGGCAGATACAACGGCGGTTCCTTTCCATGTGTTTCGTGCGGCGGATTTCGGAGTCGATATTGAGATTGTGTCCAGTACGAAATATATTTCGGGAGGTGCTACCTGCATTGGAGGACTGATAATTGACTATGGCACCTTTGATTGGGGGCATTCCGGTAAGTTGGCAGCTTTGAGTACAGATACCGGGAAGGAGGCTTTTACCGCCAAACTCCGTAGGGAGATTCATCGTAATCTCGGAGCATACATGACTCCCCAGGTAGCTTATATGCAGACACTCGGGCTTGAAACAATGGAAGTCCGGTTTGCCCGGCAGGCGGAAACATGTTTGAAACTGGCACGGTGTTTGCAAGAACTGCCGGAGGTTGAGTCGGTGAATTATACCGGCTTGGAGACCAATCCGTTTTATGAATTAAGTACCCGGCAGTTTGGTTCTCTTCCGGGCGCGATGTTGACGTTCGACCTTCCATCGCGTGAAATATGTTTTCGTTTCATAAATCGGTTGAGAATCATACGTAGGGCCACGAACTTATTTGATAATAAAACGTTAGCTATCCATCCGGCAAGCACAATCTACGGTTCGTTTACCGAGGAGCAGCGCCGGGATATGGACATCAGTCAGAAAACCATTCGCCTTTCGGTGGGGCTGGAACGGACTGATGACCTGCTGGAAGATATCATACAGGCTCTGAAAAGCTAAATTTATCATTTACAAACTTTATACAATGCTGCCAAAAAAAGAAAACCTGGAAGAAAAAGAGAGAACGAAACATACGGTTGATAGTCTGTATAAGGACTATGTCGACGACTTGTTTTCGTATGCTTTAGGATTCGGGTTTGATAAACAGGCAGCGATGGATGCCATTCATGACGTGTTTTGCAGGGTATGTATTCGTGAGAAGGATGTTCAGGAGATACAGAATCCTAAATTTTACTTGTTGCGTGCCCTGCGAAACCAATTGATTGACACCTATAAACTTAAACGGAACTATTCGGAGGTTCTTACCGGTGAGATTACCGATGAACTTCCATACAGAATCAAAATCACCGTGGAGGATGAAATGATCGCGGCGGAAGAACAGGCGGAAGTGTCACAGAAAGTCGATGAAATTCTGAGTGTGCTGACCGAACGCCAACGCGAGATTATTTATTTACGCTATATGCAGGAATGTTCCTATGAGGAAATTGCGGAGATCATGCAAATCAGTGTTCCTGCTTGTCGTAAACTGCTCTATCGGACCTTACTTAAACTGAAGCACAATAATACGTTAGTGCTCTTCTATCTCTTGCTTTCTATTAATGTTGGTTAAATAAGGCACCAATTTAAATTTTATTCGGGAAAAGTGGGTATGAAACCTGTGCCCGTTCGTGTTCTATGCAGACAATAGTGTTATTAAACTCTTTAAGCACCTATTCTGAATGGAAAAAACGAAGCGGGATAGCAGACATATTGATCCTTTGAAAGATGAAGAGAAATTCTTCCAGTGGTTAAAATTCAAGAGCGTTCGGATGAACAGGGAGCGCCTCTCGAAAGATGATCATGAGCGTCTTCGTCAGCGGATCCATGCTTCTCTGCGCATGTTGCGACGGAAACGAACCATCAGGAGAGGCGCTTATTATGGTATATCCGTGTGCATCGTTATTGCATTAGGAATCATTTCTTATTTGAATCGTTATGAGAGGGTGGAACCGGTAACGCCTGTTACTGAACAAAAAGCGGAGATTGTCTGGCAACCTTTGAAATCAGAAGATATCCGTCTGGTAAGTGGCGACAGTATAACTTCGTTCCGGCAAAATGTACACCTGCTCTTGAGTAAGGATGGATCAGCCATGGTCTACCACCCCAACAGCGGGCAAGAAAAGATCAGGATGGAACAGAATGAGGTCAATGAGTTGGTGGTTCCTTACGGTAAACGGTCGAAGGTGAAGCTGGAGGACGGAACAGAAATCTGGTTGAATTCCGGTTCTGTTCTTAAGTTTCCTACCCATTTCTCGGGAGAGAAGAGGGAAGTGAGCCTGAAAGGCGAAATGTATGCCGAAGTAGCCGCAGATAGCAAGAAGCCTTTCATAGTGCATACGGCACATTTCGATGTGCAGGTATATGGCACCCGATTTAATGTATCGGCTTATGAAGACGAGGCGGTTCCTTCGTGTGTACTTGTGGACGGCATAGTCGGATTTCGGCCGGAGTCCGGTCCTGAGATACGCATGAAAGCAAATGAAAAAGTGCTCTACGATGGGAAGCAATGTGAAAAAAGAAAAGTTAGTGCCTCCAGATATACCTGTTGGAAGGAAGGCTATCTGGAATTGGATGATGCCAATATGGTGGATGTACTGAATCGGATAGGACGATATTATAATCTGTCGTTTAACTTCGGTGACAAGAAGCAACTGACCGGTAAGAGATGTTCGGGAAAGATCTATTTATCCGATAATATTGATAATGTATTGACGACTATATCATTGCTGTATTCTACTGATTACAGGAAAGAAGAGCGGACTATTTTTATATCTGAGAACCCATAAAATGGTAGAGCCTATGGAATGACACTGAACACTATGACACACGCACACACACAACCCCCACAAAAAGGATAGAGTGATATCCTTCCTCTAACTTACACACACGACTACATATCAGAGCCGGGAAGCATGGTTATGCCCTCCGGGAAGGGATGCAATGGCCTGAAATTAGTATTATAACAACTGGAACAAAGCATGAAAAGAGAACGTATAGTAAGAACTGAAAACATTGATAAACAGAGAATAAAATATAGAGTATTGTTTGGCTTTATTTTCATTATGTGCTGTAATGGGGCAGCTTTATCGTCAGAGGATGTTAAGATGCCGGACTGGAAATTTTCTTTTAATCTGAAACGTGTGCCGATCATCCGGGTTTTTGATGAAATCGAGCAAAAGAGTGATTTTGTCTTTGCGTGGGCTTGCGATATAGACACCGAGATTCATAAGGAAATAAGTATTTGTGTTTCGGAAGAACCTATCCAAAGAGTGATGGAGAAGGTTTTAGAAGGATCGGGACTCGTTTTTCAGAGACTCGACAGGCAAATCGTGGTTTATCGTTTGTCGGAGCACAATGCCTGTAGAGCAACTGTTCGCAAGGATAGTGTGAGGGTAATGACAAAGGTGGGACCAAACGACTGATAGAGGGATTGGCACCGACTCTTTATCGTTTTTCGTTCCACTCTGTCAGGAGTGCTAAGTCGGGTATGCGGATTTCTTTCCGGTGGAGTTCCAGCAGATTTAATTCCTGTAATCCGTTGAGGGCTTTTGATACGTTCAGGCGAGTATCATCCAGTATGCGTGCCAGATCATCCATTTTCACTTTAAACAGTTTTTCACCTGTCATTCTTTCGATATGGGCCAATATGAAACGTATTATTTTATCTTCAATGTCCTTGGGAGCTCTATCCCACAAACGAGTGTAAAGGTTCTGTGCACGATTGCTGACGATATTCATATAGTTGAGGCGGAAAATATCGTATTTGAACAGTTCACCCATAACGAATGATTTGCTGATGCTTACCATTTGTGCTTCTTCATTATGAGGAATGTAGGTAGATATATACCGGGTGTTCATTCCAAACATGGAGTAAGGTTCCAATACGGCAGGAGCTTCGAAATACTCTATGACAGTCAATGTCTCGTCTTCCGATACGGTGACGGAAGAAAGCTTACCTTTTAGCAAAAAAAGTAACTGGTCACATACTTCACCACTTTTTATCAACGGTTCTCCTGCTTTATGACGGGTGAAATGAAGTTTTACTTTTTCTAATATATTTGTGAAATCCTCATGACAAAGTCCCTGAAACAGGGGGAGTTGTAACAAGGTGTCGAACATGGTTTCCATATATCGTAATCTTCTAATTTGAAGGCAAATGTAACGATAATAGGGGTTGACTGAAACCATCTTCCCCTTCTTTTTGTTTTTTTTATTATTTCTTAAAGATGGTAGTGATTACCTAAAACAATCTCTTGCGAGATGCATAAAAATGAAGTATATTTGCGGGAAAAAGGAGGAAGTCATGTTTGCAAACTTTAATTTTCAACAGATGGTCAGTGCGTTTATCGTGCTTTTTGCTGTGATTGATATTATTGGTTCTATTCCTATTATCATCAATCTGAAGGAGAAGGGAAAAGATGTGAATGCCACGAAAGCGACCGTTATTTCGTTTGCATTAATGATTGGCTTTTTTTATGCCGGTGACTTTATGCTGAAACTGTTCCATGTTGATATTGAGTCCTTTGCCGTGGCGGGAGCATTTGTTATCTTCCTGATGTCTTTGGAGATGATTCTGGATGTGGAAATCTTTAAGAACCAGGGACCGATAAAAGAGGCTACGCTTGTACCTTTGGTATTCCCTCTGCTGGCAGGTGCCGGTGCATTTACTACATTGCTTTCTTTGCGGGCCGAATATGCCAGTATCAATATTGTGATCGCTTTGATCCTGAATATGTTGTGGGTGTATTTCGTTGTCAGTATGACAGGACGTGTGGAACGCTTTTTGGGCAAGGGAGGCATCTATATTATTCGTAAATTCTTTGGTATCATTCTGTTGGCTATTTCTGTCAGATTGTTTACCGCCAATATCACATTATTGATTGCTGCATTACAGAAGTAATAGGTATCCCCATTAATCTATTGTAGAAAACGAGGTGAAAAACTATTCTTTTTCACACTCTGTGTCTTTTTGGTCCGTTTCGTCGCTATTGATTTCGTCGTTATCGGTTTCATTTGCTTCATTGGCAACCTCCTCCTCTTCATCTTCATTTGCGAATGGTTCAGGCTTTTGTGGACCATGATTCATAAAAGCAAGGGCACAGATGGTACCGGTGACAGCTCCACTCAGATGACCCTCCCACGAAGTACCCGATGGTGCGAAATAAGGAAGCATATTCCACACCAGTCCACCGTAGAGGAAGGTTACTAAAAGAGAGATCGCGATCAGGGGGATATATTTTCGTAAGAGTCCGCTGAAGAAAAGAAAAAAAGCCAAACCGTAAATAATGCCGCTGGCCCCGATATGCCAACCGGGCTTACCGATAAGGAACGTGATGGTTCCGCATCCTATCCAGATGATAAAAAAAATCAGAGGTGCAATGCTCCTGTAAAAGTAAAAAAGACACCATGAAAGGAAGAATAGAGGTAAAGTGTTGGCCAGTAAATGTTTGAAGCCACTGTGTATAAGAGGATGCGCGAAAATACCAAACATCCCTTTTTTTGACAATGGGTATACTCCTAATCTGGTAAAGTCCCAGTCCATGCCCACCTCTAAAACTTTTATTGTATAAAGGATAAAAATTAGGAACATAGGAAGCACCATCGCTATCAGGATTCGTCGAACATCTGACTTCATATTGGCATATTTCTTTAAATTTTATACAATGCTACGAATATTTGCCTTGAAAATAAAAAATAAAGTTCCTTTTTATTTTGTTTTTTACCTTTAATTCGTATTTTTGGGCATCATACTTATATTATATACTATGATAACCGAAATAATTAACCTTTAAATAATGCACAACTATGAGTTATTTACATTTTGACAAGACTCTGATGATAAATCTTGAGGAATCTTTACCAAGGGAGATTCTCCGGACGAATAAATCAGGAGCTTATCATTGTACAACGATTGTAGATTGTAACACACGCAAATATCATGGATTGCTGGTGATTCCCGTACCCAATCTGGACGATGAAAATCATGTGCTGCTGTCTTCTTTGGATGAAACGGTAATTCAACACGGTGCGGAGTTTAACCTGGGATTGCATAAGTATCAAGGAAATCACTTTAGTCCGAATGGACATAAGTATATCCGTGAGTTTGACTGCGAACATATTCCGGCAACAACTTACCGTGTGGGAGGAGTCATACTTCGTAAAGAAAAAATCTTTGTACATCATGAGAATCGGATCCTGATCCGTTACACCTTGGTCGATGCACACTCTGCTACCACTCTTCGCTTCCGCCCGTTCCTCGCTTTCCGTAGTGTACGCGAATATACACACGAGAATTCGCAGGCGAGCCGTGACTATCAATTGGTAGAGAACGGCATTAAAACTTGTATGTATCCCGGATATCCGGAACTGTTCATGCAATTGAATAAGAAGAATGAATTCCACTTTGATCCGAATTGGTATAGAGGAATTGAATATCCGAAAGAACAAGAGAGAGGATATGACTTCAATGAAGACCTTTATGTTCCCGGATATTTCGAAGTTGATATAAAGAAAGGAGAGAGTATTATTTTCTCTGCCGGTATTTCAGAAATTTCTCCACGTCGGCTAAAGCAAACTTTTGATGCGGAAGTGGCCGACCGTACGCCGCGTGATAGCTTCTATCACTGCCTGAAGAATTCTGCCCATCAATTCCATAATAAGCAGGAAGATGACCATTATATTCTGGCCGGATATCCCTGGTTTAAATGCCGTGCCCGCGATATGTTCGTGGCTTTGCCGGGATTGACGCTTGCTGTGGACGAGACAGATGAATTTGAAGATGTGATGGAGACAGCCCGTAAAGCGATTGGTAACTATATTAAAGGTGAATCGATTGGCTGTAAGATATACGAGATGGATGATCCGGATGTATTGTTGTGGGCTGTATGGGCCTTGCAGCAATATGCAAAGGAGACAAGTCGTGAACAATGTCGTGCCAAATATGGTTCTTTGTTAGAAGAAATCATTGATTTTATTCGTCAGCGTAAACATGATAATCTGTTCCTGCACGAAAACGGGTTGCTTTATGCCAATGGTGCAGATAGGGCGATCACATGGATGAACTCCACGGTTAACGGGCGTCCGGTTATTCCACGCACGGGTTATATTGTAGAGATAAATGCTTTGTGGTATAATGCTTTGCGGTTTATTGCCGATTTAGTTCGCGAGGGTGGTAACGGACTGTTGGCCGACTCGCTGGATGCACAGGCTGAAGTAACTGGAAAATCGTTTGTGGAAGTATTCCGCAATGAATATGGATATCTGTTGGATTATGTAGACGGAAATATGATGGACTGGAGCGTACGTCCCAACATGATATTTACGGTTGCCTTCGATTATTCTCCTCTTGATCGGGTACAGAAAAAACAGGTACTCGATATTGTGACGAAGGAATTACTTACTCCGAAGGGACTCCGAACATTGAGTCCGAAGAGCGGCGGATATAATCCGAATTATGTGGGTCCTCAGATCCAGAGAGACTATGCTTATCATCAAGGTACGGCTTGGCCGTGGTTGATGGGGTTCTACATGGAGGCTTATTTGCGAATCTATAAGATGAGCGGTATCTCGTTTGTAGAACGCCAGTTAATCGGCTTTGAAGACGAGATGACCAGCCATTGCGTTGGTTCACTGCCTGAGTTGTTTGATGGAAACCCGCCTTTCAAAGGTAGAGGAGCGGTATCGTTTGCAATGAATGTGGCAGAGATTTTGCGTATCTTGAAGCTGTTGTCTAAATATAATTTATAGGAGGAGGGACGAAGATGAAAGTTTTAATGTTTGGATGGGAGTTCCCCCCGCATATCTTAGGAGGTTTAGGAACTGCCAGCTATGGTTTGACGAAAGGGATGTCTCAACAAGAGGATATGGAGATTACGTTCTGTATTCCCAAACCTTGGGGGGATGAAGACCAAAGTTTCCTGAGAATAATCGGTATGAATAGTACACCGATTGTGTGGAGGAATGTAGATTGGGATTATGTGAAAGGACGTGTCGGTTCGTACATGGATCCCCAGTTATATTTTGACCTGCGCGATCATATTTATGCTGATTTCAATTATCTGAATGCAAACGATCTGGGATGTATTGAGTTCTCTGGGCGTTATCCGGATAACCTGCACGAAGAAATCAATAACTACTCGATTGTGGCAGGAGTAATAGCACGCCAGCAGGAGTTTGAAATCATCCACTCACATGACTGGTTAACTTATCCGGCAGGAATACATGCAAAACAGGTATCGGGTAAACCATTGGTGATTCATGTACATGCTACCGATTTCGACCGTAGTCGTGGCAATGTGAATCCAACTGTATATGCCATCGAAAAAAATGGTATGGATCACGCCGATCACATCATGTGTGTGAGTGAACTGACTCGTCAGACAGTGATTCATAAATACTTTCAAGACCCGAAGAAAGTGTCGACAGTGCATAATGCAGTCTCTCCTTTATCACAAGAGATACAAGATATTGTACCCAATAAGAATCCGAAAGAAAAGGTTGTCACTTTTTTGGGACGTATCACGATGCAGAAAGGACCGGAATATTTTGTGGAGGCAGCTGCAATGGTGTTGAAGCGTACGCGGAATGTACGTTTTGTGATGGCCGGTAGCGGTGATATGATGGATCAGATGATTCGTCTGGCTGCTGAAAGGGGGATTGCGGACCGTTTCCACTTCCCGGGATTTATGAAAGGAAAACAAGTATACGAGGTACTAAAAGCCAGTGATGTATACATTATGCCTTCGGTATCCGAACCTTTTGGTATCTCTCCGTTAGAGGCCATGCAGTGTAGTGTGCCAAGCATCATTTCCAAACAATCCGGTTGTGCCGAGATTCTGGAAAAGTGTATTAAGACCGATTACTGGGACATACATGCTATGGCGGATGCTATCTATTCTATCTGTACCTATCCGGCTATGTACGAGTATCTCCGTGATGAAGGTAAGAAAGAGGTGGATGAAATTAAGTGGGAGAATGTAGGCTACAAAGTTCGCGGCATCTACGACGAGGTTATAAAAAATTATGGAAAACAATAAAACAATATAGATATGAGAACAATCTGTCTTTATTTTGAGATACATCAAATTATTCATCTGAAACGTTACCGCTTCTTCGACATTGGTGCCGATCATTACTATTATGATGATTATGCCAATGAGACAGGTATAAATGAGGTTGCCGAACGTTCTTATATTCCGGCTCTCAATGCATTGATTGAAATGGTGAAGAATTCCGGGGGGGCCTTTAAAGTAGCTCTTTCTATTTCGGGAGTAGCATTGGAACAACTCGAAATTCATGCACCTGCTGTAATTGACTTGTTACATGTATTAAACGATACAGGCTGCTGCGAATTTTTGGCCGAGCCATATTCCCATGGATTATCATCATTGGCCAATGAAGACTGTTTCCGTGAAGAAGTGATGCGTCAGAGCGACAAGATGAAACAGATGTTTGGTAAAGCACCGAAAGTGTTCCGCAATTCCAGTCTGATCTATTCGGATGAAATAGGAGCTACGGTAGCAAGCATGGGTTTCAAAGGTATGCTGACTGAAGGCGCTAAACACATATTGGGTTGGAAGAGCCCGCATTATGTATACCATTGCAATCAGGCTCCCAGCCTGAAACTGCTGTTGAGAGATTTTAAGTTGTCTGATGATATCAGCCTGCGCTTCTCTAATTCCGATTGGAGCGAGTATCCGTTATTCGCTGATAAATATATTGGTTGGATCGATGCTTTGCCGCAAGAAGAACAAGTTATCAATATCTTTATGGAACTGAAGGCACTGGGGCTGGCTCAGCCGTTATCATCCAATATCTTGGAATTCCTGAAAGCCCTTCCGTATTGTGCAAAAGAAAAAGGAATTACTTTCTCTACCCCATCGGAGATTGTTTCAAAATTGAAATCAGTTTCTCAATTGGACGTACCATATCCGATGTCATGGGTGGATGAAGAAAGAGATACCAGCAGCTGGTTGGGTAATGTCCTGCAGCGTGAAGCTTTCAATAAGTTATATAGTGTGGCCGAGCGTGTACATCTCTGTGATGATCGCCGTATCAAGCAAGATTGGGATTATCTGCAGGCCAGCAATAACTTCCGCTTTATGACTACCAAGAATACCGGTGTAGGGTTGAATCGTGGTATTTATGATTCTCCTTATGATGCGTTTACCAACTATATGAATATTTTGGGTGATTTCATTAAGCGTGTAAATTCTCTCTATCCTGAAGATATTGACAATGAAGAGTTGAATTCATTGTTGACAACGATCAAGAATCAGGGAGAAGAAATTGCCGAGTTGCATAAGGAGGTTGATAAACTGGAAGCAAAGGCAGCAAAAGCTACCAAAGCAAAAGCGGAACCCAAAGCTACTGCTCCTAAAAAGGCAGCAGCAAAGAAACCTGCAACAAAGAAGACAGCTGCAAAGAAAGAAGACTGAATATAGTGCAAGTTTGCTTTAGCGAAAGCTTTTCAAATAGAGAGGGCGGAGGATTTACATTCTCCACCCTTTTTTAGTATAGAAAGGCATTTGATGATTAGATTTTTGTCTCATCTCAGAATTAATGAAAAGGAAGGGGGCGTATAGAAAACAATCAGGGCGGTGTAAAGGGAAACTATTCACACCGCCCTGATTATATAATGAAAATCTCTTGTTATTATTTACCGTTGAAGTTGGTGTATGTCACTTCTAACTTCAGTTTTGGACCATTCTGGCCACCTTCCAGTTTTACATATCCCGGTTGTAAATCGTGCTGAATACTGATCATGTTCTTGTTGGAAGAACTGTCATACTGTACAAGTACCGGAATGAGTACTACTTTGTTCCAATCCGGGTTTTCAGCTTCCCAAGCAGCTTCATTCCAACTGGCCCCAGCTTTTTTCTTGGCCTCCAGCTTTTCGTTGACACAAGTGTTGATCAGACGAGTCAGATTGGTAAACACATACTGATTGGTTGTAGGTTTACTGTTAATTGTTGCATTGTGTACCGCCAGATAAGAAGTGATATTATCTGTAAGTTTATTCTCCTCAAAGAAACTTTGCCGTTCTTTTTCACGCAATAACAGCACATATGTAGGTGCTTGCATGCTGAATTGCCCATTATCTACTTGATTATAGCTATTGAAAGTCAACTTCACTGCATTAATGGTGTCATTACTTAATTCTTCATAAATCTTATTGATCGGCAATGTAGCTTGAGTGAAAATGCCGGCCGGAGATTTCAGATAAGTACAGTCCGGATGCTCGTCAATAAACTTTTGTAACTTTTCTTGAGAAGTACTGAAACTGTTAGCTTGAATAACTTCCTTGGTTGTAGCGAAAGTACGGGTTGTGTAGTACAGAGAATCCGTACCGTCTTTTTTCTTCAGGTTGTTTCCTACGCTGTCTTTTTCGTGACACCTGATCACGACATTCAGGTTGATTTGGTCAACATAAAGAACTGTTCCGTTACCATAATCATTTTTGGCATAAATACCTTTGAACACATTGTTGATAAAAGCTTCCGAACTTTTGAAATATTCAGGATGATTTCTGTTTAATCGATAAATCTTTTTACCTAAATTAGTAATCTCCTCAGACGTCAGACGGACATTGGGATAAAAATTCTCAGTTTTTCTGATGGAATCACTGAGTGATTGATCGACCGCAGTGTAGGCTTTCCGCGCAAGTAAGTTGTTCGGATTATAATATTCCAATGGGTTTATGTTTGTATAATAATTCTGGGTTAGGTTTTTGTCCAGTTCGTACACAGTCATACGGCACGGGCTTATAGAATCGCCAAAATAGCTTTGATAGTACAATATCAATTCAGCAGTGTGGATAGAGTCTCCTGCCATAACACCTTTGGGATTGGTTTCCGGATCGTAAACCGAGGGAAAGGAAATCCCATCCGGACTATTCAATTGTGCGAGGAAACTGGCTTCGTAATCTCCGAACTCCTTATCGGTGAATTTACCGACATAACCTACGCTGGTTTTTGCATAAACAGGACCCGATAAAATAGAATTTGTACTTACTTCGTAAGTGGTGTATCTTCCGTTGATATTTTGGTCGCTTTCCGGAAGCATTCCCAGTCCGAGAGTACCTGTATTATCATCACACCCGAAGAAAGTCAAGGCAAGCAGTGCTACCCATACATATTTTGCTTTCATGATCGTCGTATCTTGGTTCTTATTATTTTTGTTCAGCTTCCCACACCTGATCGTAGAAGCTGTTGCAAGCGTCTGCAAGAGCGTCGGGAGCTTGATAGTCAAGAACCAATTTACCCGATTGACGGGCATAGTTCATGACTTCTTCATTTACATGTTCGCTATTCTGTACTACTCCGTCTGAGTAATCAACAGCCAATTTGCAAAGTGTAGCGTAATCTACCGGATCTTTCAAAGTAGCCACATCCTTTTTATTAATGCCTTTCAGCATCAGTTTAGTTGCGAAATCAGGGTTGAACGTACCTTTGAAATCATCCTCGTATACGGAGAATACCACTTTCGCATCACGGAACGAAGGTTCGTCTTTATACGCTTTTTTGATATATAAAGGAGCCAGAGCAGTCATCCAGCCGTGACAGTGAATCACATCCGGACACCAACGCAGTTTCTTTACCGTTTCCAACACTCCTCTTGCATAAAAAATAGCCCGGCTGTCGTTATCATCGTATTCTACTCCGTTTTCGTCTGCTGTTTGTAGCCGGTTCTGGAAGTAATCATCGTTGTCGATAAAATAAACCTGCATACGTGCTGACTGGATGGAAGCTACTTTGATGATAAGAGGATGGTCGGTGTCATCGATAATCAGGTTCATACCGGAGAGTCGTATCACTTCGTGCAATTGATTTCTGCGTTCGTTGATATTTCCCCATTTGGGCATGAATGTTCTGATTTCTCTGCCTTTTTCCTGGATAGCTTGTGGTAGATGTCTGCCTATATTGGCCATCTCGGATTCTGAAACGTAAGGAGTAATCTCTTGTGTAATAAATAAAACCTTGTTAGCCTTTGTCATAATAACAATCGTTCTCGTAAATATTCTGCAAAGATATAAAAAAAAACGGGCATTAAAGCAAGTTCTCAGGCGGTATAATTCCTTATGAATTGTTAAGTGCTTGTTTTTCAGTTGTAAACCGTCTGGTTGTTGAGGTTCCTACTTCGGTATCTTTTGCATTAATTTACGATATTTCTTCTTTATATGGTAAATTATGGTTTATTTTGCACCGTTTTTCAAACGACTAAGAATCATAAACCAATTAAAATGAAAGTAATACATACGATCAAGGACTTGCAGGCTGAACTGTCGGTTTTGAAAGCCCAGGGTAAAAAGGTAGGTTTGGTACCTACTATGGGTGCTTTGCATGCAGGGCACGCATCTCTTGTAAAACGTAGTGTAAACGAGAATGAAGTAACGGTGGTGAGTGTTTTTGTGAACCCTACCCAGTTTAATGATAAAAATGACCTTGTAAAGTATCCCCGTACGTTGGATGCCGATTGCAAATTACTCGAGGCTTGCGGAGCGACTTATACTTTTGCTCCTTCGGTGGAAGAAATGTATCCGGAACCGGATACTCGCCAATTCAGTTATGCTCCTCTGGATACTGTGATGGAGGGGGCTTTCCGTCCAGGCCACTTTAATGGGGTATGCCAGATCGTAAGTAAACTGTTTGAAGCAGTAAAACCACATCGCGCATATTTTGGTGAAAAAGATTTTCAGCAGTTGGGCATCATCCATGAGATGGTTCGCCAGATGCAGTTCGATCTTGAAATTGTAGGCTGTCCCATTGTCCGTGAAGAGGACGGGCTGGCTTTGAGCAGCCGGAATGCGCGACTGTCGGCAGAAGAACGTGAAAATGCATTAAAAATATCTCAGACCTTATTTAAAAGTCGTACCTTTGCAGCCACTCACACAGTGAGCGAAACGCAAAAGTTTGTGGAAGATGCTATTGCTGCTGCACCGGGATTACGCCTGGAATATTTTGAGATAGTAGATGGAAACACTTTGCAGAAGGTTGGGAATTGGGACCAAACATCCTATGCAGTAGGCTGTATTACAGTATTCTGTGGAGATGTCAGACTGATTGATAATATTAAATACAAAGAATCTTAAACTAAAAAAGACGAAGTCCTTATGATGATTGAAGTGTTGAAGTCGAAAATTCATTGTGCCCGTGTTACGGAAGCCAATCTGAATTATATGGGTAGTATCACGATTGATGAGGATTTGCTGGATGCAGCCAATATGATTGCCGGTGAGAAAGTATACATCGCTGATAATAATAACGGTGAGCGTTTTGAGACCTACATTATCAAAGGTGAACGCGGATCAGGTAAAATCTGCTTGAATGGTGCTGCTGCCCGGAAAGTACAACCGGACGACATTGTGATTATTATGTCGTATGCGTTGATGGATTTTGAGGAAGCAAAGACATTTAAACCAACGGTGATTTTTCCGGATCCAACTACAAACAGTGTGGTGAAGTAAGAAACCGTTCAACCGAAGAATATAAAAAATCCCTGCTAATATCAGAATATTAGCAGGGATTTTTTTATTAGGTAGATCCGTGTTGATGTTACTTTCTGCCCAAAGAGTCTATTTGCAGTCGGTAAGCAATTGGTTGTGAGATCACGAACCGTAGATTACTTGCCAACGCAGATTTCCGATTCTTTATTTAGAGCTTAACTGTTCGTTCATCGCTGCTGCAGCACGGCGTCCGTCTCCCATGGCAAGGATTACGGTAGCCCCTCCGCGTACAATGTCTCCTCCTGCATAAATGGTAGGGATAGACGATTGCATCTGGTCATTAACGGTAATCGTACCTTTACGTCCCAATTCCAGACCTTTGATGGAGCTGGGAACAATGGGATTGGGTGACACGCCTACGCTGACAATGGCAAGATCGATGTCGATGGTTTCTGTCGCTCCTTGAATGGGCACCGGACTGCGTCGCCCTGAAGCATCCGGTTCACCCAGTTCCATTTTCTGTAAAACCACTTGTTTCACACGTCCTTGCTCATCAGCCAGATATTCGATCGGGTTGTGCAGGGTCAGGAATTCTATCCCTTCTTCTTTAGCATGCTTCACCTCTTCCAGACGTGCCGGCATTTCTTCTTCCGAACGACGGTAGATAATCATGGCGCGTTCTGCTCCCAGGCGTTTGGCTGTACGGACAGAGTCCATAGCGGTGTTGCCACCCCCAATTACAGCAACGTTCTTACCGAAAGCTACCGGAGTATCGGAATCGGGACTGGCCGCATCCATCAGGTTTACGCGAGTCAGATATTCATTGGAAGACATAATATTGATAGAATTTTCTCCCGGTATATTCATGAAGTTAGGGAGTCCGGCACCGGAAGCCACAAAAATGCCTTTGAAGCCTTCTTCCTCCAATTGTTCCACACCGATTGTTTTTCCTACGATGCAATCCTTGATGAAAGTAACCCCCATTTTGGCAAGATTCTCTATTTCAACGTCTACAATCTTGTTGGGCAGACGGAATTCAGGAATACCGTATTTAAGTACACCGCCGATTTCGTGGAGCGCTTCGAATACAGTTACATCATATCCGTATTTGGCCATATCCCCGGCAAATGACAGTCCGGCAGGACCTGAACCGATGACAGCTACTTTGATACCGTTCTTCTCACCAATTTCCGGAACAGAGATTTGTCCGCTTTCGCGTTCGTAGTCGGCGGCAAACCGTTCAAGATGACCGATGGCTACAGCTTCTTTACCCATTTTCAAATGGATGCACTTTGACTCACATTGTTTTTCTTGTGGACATACACGGCCACATACGGCAGGCAGGGCACTGGTTTCTTTCAGTGTCTTAGCCGCTTCAAGAATTTCTCCACGTTCGATGTTTTTGATGAAACGGGGAATATCGATACCTACCGGACAACCGGTCATACAACCTGGATTGGCACAATCCAGACAACGTTGTGCTTCTGTGACTGCCTGTTCTTTAGTTAATCCCTGGTTAACTTCTTCTTTGCGGCTGTGTGAACGATACTCCGGATCGAGTTCATTCATTTTGCAGCGTTCGATGTTTGCACGGTCTTTTGCTTTTATTGCTTTACGGAGTTCTTCGCGCCAAGGAGCGGTACGTCCGTTTTCGTCTATGGTTTTAGTTGCTTCACATTCGTCGAGTTTGTGCAGTTCTTCACGTTCAATGGCTTTAAAAGCGCCCATGCGTTTCAACATTTCGTCGAAATCCACCTGATGACCGTCAAACTCCGGACCGTCTACACATACGAATTTGGTTTTTCCTCCGATGGTGATTCGGCAAGCACCACACATTCCGGTACCGTCCACCATAATTGTGTTCAACGATACTTCGGTCGGAATTTCGTATTTTTTCGTCAGCAAACAAACAAATTTCATCATGATAGCCGGGCCGATAGCAAAACATTTGTCCACTTTCTCCCGCTTGATCACTTCCTCTACTCCTTCTGTAACCAGACCTTTGCGGCCATATGATCCGTCATCGGTCATAATGATCACTTCATCCGAACTTTCGCGCATTTCTTTTTCAAGAATAATCAGTTCTTTGCTGCGTCCGGCCAATACAGTGATCACACGGTTGCCGGCTGCTTTAAGCGCTTGTACGATCGGTAGCATCGGAGCAACTCCCACACCTCCTCCGGCACATACAACGGTTCCGAAGTTTTCAATGTGCGTAGCCTGTCCCAGCGGGCCCACTACGTCAGTGATATAGTCTCCTTCGTTTAGTTCGCAAAGGCGGGTAGAAGAGAGTCCTACCTCCTGAACAACCAATGTGATGGTTCCTGCCTTCGGGTCGGCGGCTGCAATGGTCAGTGGCATACGTTCTCCCTTTTCACCGACACGCACAATCACGAAATGACCAGCCTTGCGTGATTTTGCTATCAACGGAGCTTCAATTACAAGTTTGAATACTTTCTCCGAGAAATGTTCTTTGCTAATGATTTTGTTCATTATCTAATTAATTTGTTGGATTTATTACGTAATTGCTATCAGAATGTTCTTAGTGTGCAAAGATACTGCTAATTTGTAAATAACAAAAGAAAAGCCATCCTTTTGAAGGGATGGCTTTGTCCTCAAGGTGAGTATATTTGTTTATTTTGTTCTGATTTTATACCCCGCCATTCCATAATAGAGGATAAAGAGGAAGCAGGGGAGGCAGATCCAGTAAGCATTTTGTGCTCCTGCTATGTCTTTGATATATCCGAACAGGGTAGGAATGACAGCACCGCCGGCCATAGCCATTATCAACAAAGAAGAACCGGCCTTGGTGAATTTGCCTAAGTCTGCCATGGCGAGTGGCCAAAGTGCAGGCCACATCAGTGAACATCCCAATGCTATGAATGCTATGAAGTAGATCGAGATATCAGCCGGAGTCAATACTACCAGGATAGAACCTGCAATGGCAAGAATGGAACAGATTTTCAATGCTGTAGCCTGATTGAGGTATTTAGGTATGAAAATGATGCCGCAGATATATCCGATTACAATTCCGATTGGAGCAATCCAGGCATAAGCTGCTGCGTTTTCCAGATGTAGGCTGTTGGCGTAGTCAACAAGAGTACCCAATGAAACCGTTTCTACACCTACGTAGAGGAAGAGTGCAAGACATCCCAACAGCAGATGCGGGAATTGCCATACAGACGTTTTGCCGGCTGCATACGGACAAGCCTCTGCACCACCTTCACTGTCGTCTTCGCCGGCTGCTTTTACTTCCGGCAGTGGAGCCATCAGCGAGATGATTCCTAATAAGATGAAGGCGGCGATGATTACATAAAACGGAGTAAATAAGTCTGATACGGTAATGTCGCTGACTTCCTTACCGATCAGGAAGGCCAGGAACAATGGAGGAATCGGCCATGCCAGCTTGTTACAGATACCCATGATGCTGATACGTTTGGCGGCACTGTCCAATGGACCGAGGATAGTGATATACGGATTGACAGATGCTTGTAAAAATGCATTTGCCGTACCGCTAACGAAAGATGCTACCAGGAAAAGTGCGAAACTTTCCTGACTGGCAGACGGAATGTACAAACCAAAAGCAATGGCAAACATGGCGAATGAGAGTGCCATGGTACGTTTGTACCCGATAGCTTTGATAGTCATCGAAGCCGGATAACCAAAAATAAGAAAAGGTACGAAAGTAGCTGCGATAATAAGATAAGATTCAGCGGAAGTGATGCCTAAAGAACCTTGTAAAACCGGAATCAGAACGGAGTTAATTCCTAATGCGAATCCGATGGCAAAGAACATGATGCCGATAAATGCTAACGGCAGAGCAAAGTTTTTTTGAGTAGAGCTCATAAAATAGGAGTTTTGAGGTTAGTAAAAATGTGTTTTAAGGTAAAAAAAGAGCAACCCCTGTATCGGAGTTGCTCTTTTATCTTGTTTTGTTTTTAGTCGATAATGTCAAATCCGCAGTAAGGAACCAATGCTTTCGGGATCCGAATGCCCTCCGGGGTCTGATGATTTTCCAGCAGGGCTGCTACGATACGGGGTAACGCCAGCGCTGATCCGTTCAGTGTATGGCAAAGCTCGGTCTTTTTTTCTCCGCTGCGATAACGGCATTTTAACCGGTTAGCTTGGTAAGTATCGAAGTTGGATACGGAGCTGACTTCCAGCCAGCGTTTCTGTGCTTCGGAGTATACTTCGAAATCAAAGCAGAGAGCGGCGGTAAAACTCATATCACCGCCACAAAGACGGAGAATGCGGTAAGGAAGTTCTAACTTCTGGAGCAAACCTTCAACGTGATCCAGCATTTCCTGATGTGACTGGCGGGAGTGCTCAGGCTTATCTATACGTACCAATTCTACTTTAGAAAATTCGTGGAGACGGTTCAGGCCGCGTACATCTTTACCGTAGGAACCGGCTTCACGGCGGAAGCACTGTGTGTAAGCACAGTTTTTAATAGGAAGTTGTTTTTCATCCAGAATCACGTCACGGTAGATGTTGGTTACCGGAACTTCGGCTGTCGGGATCAAATAAAGATCGTCTACTTCGCAGTGGTACATTTGTCCTTCTTTGTCCGGAAGTTGTCCCGTTCCGTAACCGGAAGCTGCATTGACAACCGTTGGGGGCATGATTTCAGTATATCCCGATTTACGTGCTTCATCCAGGAAAAAGTTAATCAGTGCACGCTGCAATTGAGCACCTTTACCTTTGTATACCGGAAAACCTGCACCGGTGATTTTTACACCCAGGTCGAAATCGATCAGGTCGTATTTCTTAGCCAGCTCCCAGTGAGGAAGTGCATCTGTTGGGAGTTGAGTTTCCATGCCTCCCATTTTTTCTACAACATTATCCTCGGCGCCAACACCCTCGGGTACGCTGTCATAAGGAATATTGGGAATAGTATACAGCAGATTCAACATGTCGTTGGCCGCCTGATCCATGTCAGCCTGTAGTGTTTTGTTGGTCTCCTTTATTTCGGCTACACGGGTTTTTGCAGCTTCGGCTTCTTCCTTTTTTCCTTCTTTCATTAGCTGGCCGATGGTTTTCGAGAGCGAATTTACCTCTGCCAGGTTTTTATCTAATTGGTTTTGTGTATTACGTCTTTTGTCATTCACTTCAATCACTTGGGCAATTGTTTCTTTGGCCCCTTTGAAGTGTTTCTTTTCCAGACCGCGGATTACCGCATCTGTGTTTTCTGTAATTTGTTTAATGGTAAGCATATCTATACTTTATTTATGAACTTTCTTCTTTGAGTTTACAAAGATATATAAAAATAAGATAAGAGGATACGTCTTGTATAAAAAAGAAAAGAGACGCAATCAACCGATTGCATCTCTTTCTTCAATTTCTTATAATTTCCTTTAAACTCCGGAAATTTATGCTTCTGTTGCTTCAGCAGGGATGATAGAAACATATCTTCTGTCTTCTCTACCTACTTTAAATTTAACTGTACCATCTACTAAAGCGAAAAGAGTGTGGTCTTTACCCATTCCGATGTTTTCACCCGGGTGGAATTCAGTACCTCTTTGACGAACGATGATGTTACCTGCTTTGCAAGCTTCGCCACCAAATATCTTAACGCCTAATCTTTTACTTTGTGATTCGCGGCCGTTCTTAGAACTACCGACACCTTTCTTATGTGCCATTTCTTCTTACTTTTAAAAATTGATTAAGCTACTACTTCAGTAATTGTTAACTCTGTGAACTGCTGACGGTGACCGTTCAACTTTCTGTGACCTTTTCTTCTTTTCTTGTGGAAAACAAGTACTTTGTCACCTTTAACCAGGCTTGAAACAATCTGGCAAACTACTTTTGCACCGTCTACAGTAGGAGCACCTACAGTAACGTTTCCGTCTTTGTCTACCAAAAGAACTTTGTCAAATTCTACAGTTGCACCATTCTCAGCATTCTGAATGTGGTGAACGAACAATTTCTGGCCAGCTTCAGCTTTAAATTGCTGACCGTTGATTTCTACAATTGCGTACATCTTATATAAATAAATGTAAGTTAGCTCCGTCGGGTGGTCTTTAATCACTTAAAAAACACTTGCTCAAACCCGGTGCGGAATAATCAGGGCACAAAATTACTGCTTTTATTTGTTTCGGACAAGTTTTTCTTTTTCTTTTTTGTTGTTCAGTATGTTATTTTACTCTTTTTCTTCTTTCAGGCAAGGGCAGTTAGAAGGTTGATTACTAAATGGAATATGACTTTATTCATTCTGTCACTTTGATAATCGGAACTCCTCAGAATCGTTTATTTCGGACGGGACGCTTGCCCGAATGAAAAAACGCGTTCTACAGGATTTTTCTGATGACATATTTCTTTGGATTTTTGATTGATTGTATGCATGAGGAAAGAAAAGATGTCTTGATGGCGGTGAAAGTGTTGCGGATGGGATCGTATCCCGGTTATTCTGTCATTCCAGAAAGCTCTGCCTGCGGGTGCCAACCGGAAGATGGAGTTTTCCTTTCAAGCCGGATTTTGAATAACAATAGGAGATATTGGAGAAAACAATAGGAGATATTTTCAAAACACAAGGACATTTTTGGTAAATGCTTACTTCTTTCCGGGTAAATGCTTACTTCTTTTTGCTAAAATGCCTGCTTCTTTTCGCAAAAAGCCCGGCTCTTCAACCTCGGAAGCCCGGCTCTCTGGCTCCAAAAGCCTTCGTTTGGCTTTCTTCTTCTCTCCTAACATTGGAAACGGACAAGGACTCTGTTATAAAAAACGGATGTTTGCTTTCTTTTCGCACCGTTATTCGGCGAATGGATGACATCTGGTTGATTGCTCAGAGCGAACAGTCGGCTTTGTCGTCCGGAACGGAAATTAGCTGACCAAGAGAACTGATGATTCTGTCGTAGGGATAAGCCTGAAACTCTTCGGCAGTGGTCATACCGCTGGTAACGCCGGCAAAAGAAACTCCGGCAGCGGCGGCCGTTCCTGCATCCACTGTACTGTCACCGATGTATAATACTTCTTCGGGGCATGCCTTCAATCGGCCGATGGCAAGTAACAAACCTTCAGGATCGGGTTTATGATGTGTCACATCTTCACCTCCGATAATAATGTCAAACCAATCATCCGGCATGTGATTTTTCAGGAAACTCAGTATCCGGAACCGGTATTTGGTTGAAATGATTCCGATACGGGCCCCTTGTTTTTTCAGGTATGTAAGCGTGGGGAGAGTATCCGGGAAAAGGATGGTGTTTGCATTCATATATACATCTGCCTCTTTTGAATACTCTTGTCTGAATGCTTCCAGTTGACTGGCGTCAGTAATTCCTGTAAGGATGCTGAATGATTCTTCAAGCGTTTTCCCAATGGTACGTTTAATGGTATCATCGGTGACACCGGTGTAGCCGTGTCTCTTGAGCACACTTCTGAAGCAGGTTACGATACCGCGTGAAGAGTCTGCTAACGTATAGTCAAAGTCGAATAAATAAACCGTGTATTTCATTTGCGGAATTTTCGGCAAAGATAGTGATTTTTTTATTTTAATAAAGCTTATTTGCGCACTCTGCCTCCCGATATCCAATGGGTACGGTAATAAGGCTCATTGAGGCTGCTGACAATTACCCCTTGGCTGGTGCTGGCATGAACAAACTTTCCATCCTTGAGATAGATGCCTACGTGGGCTACTTTTCTGCGCGATTTCCGGCTGCTGAAAAATACCAGATCACCTTCCCGAAGATTCCGACGGGCAACTTTGCTGCTCTCTTTCTTCTGGCCGTCTGTACTTCGTTGCAGTTTGATGTGATACACCTTTTTATAAATCTGGCAAGTCATTCCCGAGCAGTCAGTACCACGTTTCGTCTCCCCACCTCCCCGGTAAGGGGTACCTATCCACTGGGCCGCCTCCAGATAAAGTTTGTGATTATCTTCCATTCCGATGTCCACACCCAGGCGTACAGAAGCGCGGGCGAGTGCCTTATAATCAAGTCTGGGGACAGAAGTGCGGCAAGCACTCAGGCTGACAACCAAAGCAGTAAGGAGCAACAGATTAAAAAGATGTCTCTTCATACGTTTTTTATTCTTCTACATTAAAGTAATCTTCCAGTTCTTTTTCAGCCGAATTATTCTCGTTCACAATGTCACGGATGATAATTCCATGTTCAAGTACTGCGATGCGGGGACAAACATCCACCGTGTGGTTCAGATTATGGCTCGAAATGATGACTGTGGCATTATGTTCTTCATTATACTTTTTCAGCAGGTGCTTGATTACGGATTGCGAACTCGGATCGAGAAAGTTGAATGGTTCATCCAAAATTATCAATTTGGGATAATGCAACATGGCCGATATGATTCCTATTTTTTGCTTATTTCCTGCGGAAAAATTACGAATAAACTTCTTTTGTCCCAGTACTTCTCCGTTCATAAAACGTTCGAAAGGGATCAAACGTTCATCTACCTCCTCTTTTTTCAGTCCATACATTTTGCCGATGAAATAGAAATACTCCTCCGGAGTCAGGTAGCCGATCAGAAAACCATCATCGATAAATGCACCGGTGAAACTTTTCCAGTCTTCACTTTGATTCACATGGATGTCATTAATAATGACCTCTCCGGAGTCAGCTTTCAGCAAATCCAGCATTAAACGGAATAAAGTTGTTTTCCCGGCTCCGTTGTTACCTACCAGGCCAATCATTTCTCCTTGATTGATTGTGTAGCTATCGATATCGATGGCTGTTTGGGTACCGAAATTTTTTCGGAGGTTATGTATGGTAATCATATTCTTTTTTGTTTGATAAATATTGAATCGTTATTTACTATCTCTGAATCCTTCCATATTTTCGTAGCGGCGTTGCATGAAACGGACATATACATTGTTTATCCACATAGGGGAGGTCAGGGTGAAGCCTAATCCGATGATTAATATAACAATGTAGGCCCATGTTTGTCCCAGCAGCATGGGGAGCGTACCATAGAGTGTGGTTGGTACGATGAAAAGTCCGAAACTGATTAACATCTGCATTCCGGTATTCATGCTTTGTTTGCCTGTGATGCTTTCATTGAGTGGTACGGTTTTATGGTTGTATACCGCCAGTTGGAACAAGATGCAATAGACAGGACCTGTTGTCAGAAAGATTAGTGCGACAGCACCCAGCAGGCTGGCTTTTCCCATCACAAAAGCCGGTATCAGCAGGATCAGCGGAATGATTTCCGCCAAGCTATAGATATAATATTTGGCTGTCAACAGGCTTTTGATAGATTCTTTGCGAGTCATCAGTCCGTCGATATAGTTTCCTTCAAATCCCATAAGTTGTATCAGAATCACCATACCGAATCCAAGGAAAGAGTATACCAGGACAAAACTCTTCATGTGGTCATACGTACTGCTGAAACTCAGTATGATGGAGAAGATGATTACGAGCATTGCTACCGATCGGAGTGAGGCCTTACAGCGTTTGTTTCGTAGGAGCATTTTCAACTCCAGGCGCATGTATTCGCCCACCTCTCCGTAACGTTCCAGAAAACGGTATTCGGATACGGTTTTTACTTTTGTGTCTTCTACTTTATTGATTTCGTTGTATATTAAACCGGTCATCACTTTACGGTTGATACACCATATCAGAACAGTGGCTGCCAATGTACCCAGGTAAGCAAGTAGATTTCCTTCGATATAACCTTCTCCCAGATTCATGAAAAAGTCACTTATAAATTCCGTTTTGGGAATAAAAATAGCGATGGCAATTCCACTGTAGACAACGATGGGAAGTAACACCCACCAAATATGTTCGTTAATCAGCGTACGGCAAAGCAGATACCAATATCCGTTGAAAACCATCAGTAACCAAATGCCGATGCTGTAAGTGAGAACTCCTGATATTCCATAAAAAGGAAAGACTGTGAGTGCTGCGAACGGCACGAACAGGAACAGCCAGATAAGATTGAAAGAGCTGAGTCCGTGGCGGAGAAGCAGAAAGTCGAGTATACGGCTTCGTTTTACCGGAAGTAGCAGGTAAGGCTTTACTTCTTGTGTAGGAGTTTTTTGGAAGGGGAAACGTATTACAAAGTCCAGGGCAAGCGCAAATATCAGTCCACTATTCAAAATATGATAGGCTTCCATATTGGGAACTTCTGTGCTGATGGCTTTTGCCAGACCGATGCCAATAAATATAAAGTAAGCACCCCAGAAAATAAAGGAGGCATACATGATGTATTTGCCGATTTTATTCTTTTCGTACATCGGATGCCGTTTGGCAGCAAGTTTACCGTGTCGACGCAATTCGTTGAATAGCATAGTTTGTTATAGTTTAAGGGAGGAGGGGGGAGAGCAAAACCACCACAGATTACACCGGTTTTCATTGTCTGAGTTTCATTCTCGGATTTTGAATGACTGTGATTCTAATCTGTGAAATCTGTGGTGGAAAAGATTTTTTGATGCTCTTTGCTTTTAGGATTGATTATTCATTTTCCGCACTGACCATTGTCACTTCCACCTCGTTCTTTTGTTTGAACAGGTCGTCTGCGAATTTCCGGATATCATTTACCGTAATGCTGTTGACTATCTTTTCGTAGTCATTCACACGGTTAACGCCGGTATACAGGTATTCGTCGATACTTCCCAACCAGTAGCTATTCTCTTTCAGGTCCTCGGTATGCTTTTTCAGCATGTACTCTTTCACCTTATTCAAGTTGGTTTCTGACGGACCGGTTTTCGCTATGTTGGTTATCTCGTCAAAGATGATTTTCATCAATTTCTCTTTCTTATCGGGGGCTGTATCGAAGATAATCTGCAAAAATATTTTTTCTTTGGGATATTTTTGTAACCTTCCACCTACGTATACTCCATAGGTACCTCCCTCGTCTTCACGTACTTTTTCTGTGTAAACCAGATCGAGTATCTGGCTTGTCATGCCGAGCAGAAGGTTGTTTCTCAGATCATATTTGCAGTCTCCGCTATAGTAAACGAATACCGAAGCTTTGGGCGTTTCCTGCTTCTTGGTGAATTCGTTCTTGTAAATGCCCTGACGCACTTCTATTTTGTTATCTTTAAAAGTCTCCTGACGATTGATGGCAGGGAGTGCACCCAGATATTCTGCAATGACTGGTTTCATCTTTTCTACATCTACGTTACCGACAAAGATGAATGTGAAGTCGCTTGCATCTTTAAAACGATCCTGATACATAGACAGAATCTTATTGTAATCCATCTGATCCACCATATCGGCTTTTATGCGTCTGGCTCTCGGATGATTCATATAAATACCGGCTTGTATAGAGTCACTGAATGTCACATCCGGATTCAGTTCTTGATTCTTTAACGTGGCTTTACTACGACTTTTATAAGATGCAAATGCATCGTTGTCTCTGCGCGGGGCGGTGAATGTGAGGTAAGTGAGCTGCATCATCGTTTCAAAATCTTTGGGAGAGCAACTTCCTGAAACGTTTTCGGTCGTGAGTGAGATATTGTAATTAACCGATGCTTTCTTTCCGGCAAGCACTTTCTCAAGATCTACTGCACTGAAGTTACCTAAACCACCGGCGCCGACAGCATCCAGACCACTTATATTAATGATTTCCGAATCGGGGAATAAAGAACTGCCTCCCAGACTGACACCTTTCATACGGATTTCGTCTGCTTTGAAATCGGTCTTTTTTATAATTACTTTTACTCCGTTGGATAGAGTCAGAGTAGTTGTTCCAAAGATATCATCTTTCGTTTCGGAAACAATTTTCCCCCCTTTCGGAGCTTCGGCCATCAAAGGTTCGTCTGATACCTTGTCTACATAAGCAGTCAGTTTCTCCGCTTTTGCATCTTTCAGCAGTTTGTTTATGGTCGCTTCGGAAGGCAGTTTCAGACCTTCTTTTTCAGGAGCGAAAAGAGCTACTACCTGATTATTGTCCGTAATAAGCCCTTTCATCAATTGGTTGATTGCTGCCACCGGAATATTTGGAGCTATCTGATTGATAAAAGTATATTCGTTTTCAATACCCGGTATTGGTTCGTTATCAAGGAAGTGACGGACATATTCGTCCACATATTTATTATTTTTCTGTTTATCCCGTTCGTTGTAAGCCGATTCCAATTGGCGTAAGTATTCTGCACGGGCACGGTTGTATTCTGTTTCGGTGAAGCCGAACTGGCGGGCACGTTCTATTTCGCGCAGCAGGGTGGCGATACCATTATCTATACTGTCTTCTTTGCAGACCACAACTCCGAGAAAGGCATCCTTGGTTTTGGATACGAAAAAGTGACTGTCTTCCGTTCCGGCATAGATATAAGGCGGGTTAGCCGTTTGTGCCAATTCATTTAAACGTGCGTTCAGCATACTGCTGATCAGATCCTTGGCATACTGCTGTATCAGGTAGTCCACATTGCCTTTCTGATTGTCAGGAATTGCTTCGTGCTTATTGAAAAGAAGAACCTGTACATAAGGCTGTTCCTTATCTTTCAGGATACAGATGATCGGTTCTTTATTATCGGCAACCGGATAATAGATACGTTCGGCGGCATTCGGCTGTGCCGGAATATCAGCGAACATTGTTTTGATCTTGGCTTCTACGGCATCTACGTCGATATCACCGACAATGACGATTCCCTGTAGGTCCGGACGGTACCACTTTTCATAGTAGTCTCTCAGTGTTTGTGGTTTGAAGTTCATCACTACGTCCATGGTTCCAATGGGGAAACTGTTGGCATATTTGTCGCCCGGATACATCATCGGTAGAAGTTTCTCTTGCATACGCATCATGGCACTCATACGAGTACGCCATTCCTCATTGATGACACCTCGTTCTTTATCAATTTCCTTCGGATCGAGGGTCAGGTCATTGCTCCAGTCGTGGAGGATCAGTAAACAAGAATCTACTGCTCCGGGAGTGTTGACCGGTACATTGGAGATGTTGTAAACCGTTTCGTCGATGGCAGTATATGCATTCAGATTCTCACCGAACTTTACTCCGATACGTTCCAGATACTGTTTCAGCGCATCACCCGGGAAGTGAGTGGTTCCATTGAAACACATATGTTCCAGAAAGTGTGCCAATCCACGTTGGTTTTCTTCTTCTTGGATAGAGCCCACTTTCTGGGCAATGTAGAAGTCGGCACGGTTGGCGGGCAGATTGTTCTTACGGATGTAGTAGGTCAGACCATTGTCTAACTTTCCGATACGTACGTTCTTGTCGATAGGGATGGGTGGCATTTGCTGTGCAAAGGCCTGCTGGAAGTTGCAGCACAGGATGACTGCAACGAAAAGTAAACCACGGAATAAATGTTTCATTGCTATACTGTTTTTGAATTCTATCTACCGCAGTATACACTGATTACACTCTCGTTTTGATGTTTTTATGTACAAGATTCTGTGCTTTCAGTGCGTTCTGTGGTGAATAATCTTGTTTCTGTTTTTTCTATCAGTCGCATTGCCGGGAAGTAAATCACATAATCGCTTCTCTAATTTTCACCAGTTTAGTCAATAATCCTTCCAATAGGTCAAGCTTCAGCATATTGGCACCGTCACTCTTGGCTACTGTGGGATTTTCGTGCGTTTCAATGAAAAGTCCGTCGACACCGACAGCGATACCGGCTTTGGCCACCGTCTCAATCAATTGCGGCATTCCTCCCGTTACTCCATTTGTCTGATTAGGTTGTTGCAATGAGTGGGTTACATCCAGAATGACCGGATAACCAAAAGATTGCATTTCCGGTATACCCCTGTAATCAATCACCAAGTCCTGATAACCAAATGTTGTTCCACGTTCAGTCAGCATCACGTTCTTGTTTCCGGCTTCTATCACTTTGTCGGCTGCAAATTGCATGGCGAGTGGGGAGAGAAACTGTCCTTTTTTGATGTTAATCGTTTTTCCGGTTTTAGCTGCCGCTACCAGCAAGTCCGTCTGTCGGCACAAGAAGGCCGGGATTTGCAGAATATCTACATAACTGGCCGCTATGGCCGCTTCGTCGGCAGCGTGAATATCTGTTACGGTAGGTATTCCGAAGGTTCTGTGCACTTTTTCGAGAACCTTTAATGCCTTTTCATCACCAATTCCCATGAATGAATCCATGCGTGAGCGGTTAGCTTTGCGATATGAACCTTTGAATACATAAGGAATTCCCAGTTTATCGGTGATGTTTACTATTCTTTCGGCAATTCGCATGGCCATCTCTTCACCTTCGATAACGCATGGTCCGGCCAATAGGAAGAAGTTTCCCGTCTTATTGTTTTTCAGTTGTTCTATCATAACATTTATATTTTATCAATTGGGTATAATCAATGTGGTTGCTTCCGGAATAATTCCTATTTCGATGGGAAAATGACGTGGCAGGAGACGTCCGTCAAGGTCGACTGCGGCATTTTGTGCACGCAATACCTTTACTTTCCGGGTGCGATAAGACTTCACGACTTTATGATTCAGGATACGTCCCTGGATAAGCATCCAAAGTCCGGATATTATTTGCAGGAACTCAGGACGGTAGATGACTGATACATCTAACCAGCCATTATAAGGAACAGCGCTTGGAGTTTGTCCGTATCCGGTAGCGCTTCCTACACAGACTGTCATGATCCGGCCGCGTATATGTTCGTCGTTAATCTTGAGATGTGAGCGATATAGCTTACGTTCGAATATCAACAGGAAAAGAGCTGCCAGGTAGGAGAGGAACTTTACGCCCCAGAAACGTTTGGTTTGATCGGTGATTTTTACGATACGTGCCCCTAACCCTATGTTAACGGCATTCAGGAAATAACGTCGCCGGTGCTTCTCGCCATCGTAAAAATTGCAGTAACCTACATCTATTTTCTTTCGGCGGTTGTTAATGATCCAGTCCACTGCCTGCTTATATTCCAGGTTCAGTTCCCAATATCTGGCAAAGTCGTTTCCAATTCCGTTAGGGATGATACCAATGGCTATTTCGTCTTTTTTTTCTGCATTCGAGCTCATAATGCCGTTGATGGCGTCATTAAGTGCACCGTCTCCCCCCACAACTACGATGGTTCGGTAACCATTGTTGGCCAAAATTCCGGCAAGTCGTTCTACTGAACCGAAACCTTCGGACTGCACATAGTCGTATGACACCCCTTTAGAGTCCATGTACTCTTTAATTTCTTTCCATCGTTTCTGCACTTTTCGTGTGCCTGCTTTGGGATTGTAGATTACACCCCATTTTCCAGGTTCTACGCTCATGGATTTTACATTTATTATTTCGTACTTCTAATTCAATCTCTCTGTCAGCGAACCGGTTTCTTGCTTAAGCGGTAGATCATTCGTTTATTAACAACGGACTTACCGTACTTTAACCGTCTGACATTGGTTATTTATTAGCTTTTCCCTCGTCCTTTAGCTCGTCCCGCATACGCGGACTCATCGTCCCGCCTGCCTGGGCTCATTAGCCCGCGTACGCGGGCTAATGAGCCCAGGCAGGCGGGACGAGTTGATGAACAAAGCAAAGGCTGTTAAGAACTTCGCCAAAGTTACTAAAACTCTTTGAGTTTCTGCTTTACAAAGTTAATCTTTTCCTCCATCGGAAGTGAAGCATTTACCCAATGAATGGTAAAGCCCCTTCGTTCCATTCCCCTAAACCAGGTCATTTGCCGTTTGGCAAACTGATGAATGGCAGTTTCCAAGCCCGTGAACATTTCCTTATACGTCATTTTCCCGATAACATGCAGAGTCAGGTATTTGTATTCCAACCCATAATAAATCAGGTCATCCGGATGGATTCCTTGTGCCAATAAGCGGCGTACCTCTTCTATCATGCCGTCATCCAGCCTTTGCTTCAGCCGGCGGGTGATTTTTTCCCGTCGTAACTCCCGGTCGATGTCCACTCCGATAATCAGGCTGTTCAGTTGTGGAAACTCCCTTTCTTCTATCGGCGTCTTTGCGTAATATTCTTCAATTTCGATGGCGCGGATTGCCCGTTTAACGGTATCTACATCTGTCGAGTTATGAAGTGTCTTATACTGGCTTAATATGCCGGTCAGTTCTTCCAATGGTTTTTCCGCCAGACGTGTGCGCAATTCTTGATTTTCGGGGACGGGAATCAGGCGATATCCTTTCAGTACCGATTCCAGATACAATCCCGTACCTCCACATAGAACGGGAAGGCGCCCTTTTTGTTTAATAGTCTCGTAAGCTGTCAGGAAATCACGTTGATACTCAAAAACATTGTATTTATAACCCGGGTCGGCAATATCGATCAAGTGATAGGGAATTTGCTGCCCGTTGATGGTGTAATCTTCCAGATCTTTGCCTGTTCCGAGGTCCATTCCCCGGTAAATCTGGCGTGAATCGGCACTGATGATTTCAGTATCTAAGTCTGCAGCTAATGCGGCAGCAAAAGGGGTTTTACCTGAAGCGGTGGGGCCAAGTATGGCAATCATATCATAGTCCGGCATGGTCATAACTTTATTAATGATTGGACAAAGATATGAAAAAGGAAGTGAAAAGCAGATGTTAAACTCTTAAATGGTGTTATAAAACATGCTTTTTTTCTTGTATTATTTGCAGATAACCAAAGAGTGCGTATCTTTGCAATGTGTTTTTCATAGTATTAGATTTAAGGTTAACAAAGGTTGGAGCAAGGCGTTGCTCCTTTTTTTATGTCCTGATCTCTCTTATGCGTTGTGCATCCATATAGATAACATCTTCTTTTTCAAAACAATAATATTGATGAATGATACCAGTAAGAACAGCAATATGCCGATAGTGAATGTGGGCCAAAGTGATCCGGAGGGTATCTGTGGGAAAAGTGAGTTTAGTGTTTCGAGATAAGATGCACGTGTCCACGAAACAATTCCTATGGATAATAACATCACTACAATATTAAGTCCTACTGTCAGGGTCTGATAGGGGAGTGCCACTTTCGAAGGGCTGTATCCTATCAGAAGCAGGCTTTCCAGCTTGGTGGTGTTTTTTTGCAGTAACAAGAAAATGCTGAGCATCAATATATAGAAAGAGAGCAAGCTGATGAACAGTCCCACAGCCAGAACGATACCCACAATCAGTCTCAGGAAATAAGTCGTTTTACCGGCATCCAGTTTCCCGTCTTCCGTTTCATAACCTTTCTGCTGAAAATATTTTGCGATAGAGGCGTCAGTCGGGTTGTTTACTTCAACAATCAGTCGTGAAGGATCTGCCTGACGATCCGGTGCGAAGTTCTTGTTAGCCCAATCCATGAAAGACTGTGGAACCAGAATGGTGTTCAACCGGTTGGAAAAGCCGACGATATTCCCCTTGTATTGCTCTACCCGTCCATTCCCCTTCATCAGGATGTCCATCTGGATCAGACTCATCAGGCCTTCCGAGAGTTTAGGCAGGTTTCGGCTTTGGGCAAAACCAAAGTTATACAGGTTCAGATAATTGCGTGGAATGATGATGGGGAGGGTATGGGTATTTTTATCGAAGTACCATTTGTCGAGGTTGACGTCTACGAATTCGTCAGGGACGGCTTCGAAAAACATTTCCGTAGAAAGGTGTACTCCTGCTTCCTGCATTCCCAGACCGGCGGATACTTTAAATTGCGAAGGGGTGAAAGCGCCTACTGTTCGGGTGAATGACTGTTGTTTCAGTTCCTCGATTTCTTTGGGGGAGAAGGTATTATTCTTACCTGCGAAAGTGCCTAATGTGCTGATTTTCTTGCTAGCAATAATATAATCTTTCTTCATGAAACTATCCCCTTCGGTAAAGATGGGAAGTACATCTTTGTAGAATTGTGCGCTGAGCAACACAATGACCATCCCGAAAAGGTTGGCAAAAAAGAAACCGGTCAACTGACCGATGCTGATATGCTGGCGGAGCAGCTTCCAGACTAAGTTGTTCATAATTTTAATATTCTGTCATACTTTAACTCGATATGCTTTCCGATGGACGTCACGATGATACCCGCCCCTTGTTTCTCGGCTTCTCCCGTCACTAACTCTTCCATGATATGTGCGTTGTCATCGTCAAGATGGCTGATGGGTTCATCCAGGAAAATAAAGTCGAAGGGTTGACAAAGTGACCGGATGAACGCCACTCTTTGTTGTTGTCCGAAAGATAGTTTTCCTGCTTTTACATTCAACTTGTCCGAAAGTCCCAGTGCTTCGAACAATGCCAATATCTCTTTCCGGGTTTTATATCCGGTTAGGTTATTCTTTAACCGGATATTTTCGATGGCAGTCAGCTCTGTGAAAATGCGCAAATCCTGAAATAGCATACTCAGTGAATGCTTCCTGAGTTCAACCCATTGCTTCACCGAGTATGCTTTTATATTGGTTTCATCGAAATTGATAATTCCTTGATAGTCGTTTCGGTAGCCATAGATATAGCTGCATAGCGATGATTTTCCGGTACCGGATGCTGCTTCGATCAGGTAAGATTTTCCTTTATGGAAAAAGAGGTCCTGATGCCATACATCCGAAATGACCGAGTTACGGTCAGCAAACACTTGGGGAAGTGTTTGCTGTAAGTGAATGCTGTTCATACGCTGAAGGTTACATGCCGGCAAATTGTTTGGCAAAGTCTACTATCTGTTTTAAAGCGTTGACATCTTTGTTTTTCAGGAGAATGGCTGTTTCAGTCTTACCTTCGCTGTCACTGAATGCTTCAATATAAGAAATCTGTGAAGCAAGTTTATAGTAAGTCTGGTATTCTTCGCCACCGAAACCGGTTATCATTTTCACGACAGGAAGATCTAAAATGGCATCCATGTTGATAACAAAGAACACATTTTTGCCCTTCATATCCGATACATATCCGGCATCTTTGATTGATTTGTCTACCGGCTTACTGATATTCTTGTAGAGGAGCTCGTCGTTGGTGGCATACATTTGTTTGTTACGGATGCCAAAGAACACATTATTGGTGTTGGACTTATAAACGTATTCATTTTCGCCCAGTTGGATGATGTCTTCATTTCTACCTAATTTCAATTCTTTCTTTTTATCGTACAATGCTTTCAGGGCATTTCCGTTCTTTGCGTCGGCATAAGCAGCGAAAGTGGGTGCACTGTTCATGGTTACGTTAATCAGACCGATAGAGATATCACCATCGAAAGATGCGAATAAACTTTTCACCTCCTCGGCTTTTGCAAGGGAAACGTTTCTGCGGAATTCTTCGTTGTTGAGCAATAGGTCATAGAATGCTGCCCCGTTGACTCCTATGTTTAGAAAGGCAAGAGTCGATTCCGGGAAATTCTGGAGGAAAGTTGTATTTAGTTTTTTCACAGCTTGAGCCTGCTTCTTTAGCAGTGCGTCTGTTTCGGCGTTATCCGAATAAGTTTCAATCTGCAGAGCTATCTTTCCTTTCTCAAAGTTGAGATTGCCTACGGCCATTACTTCGCTTAGATCGAGTTGTGAAGAAAGTCCCATACTGATTTGTTGTGAGTATATCTTAGGAACAGCATCCATTGAAGCAAAGAAGTTAATGTCCCCTTTTTGATTTTGCATCTTTTTGAAACCGCTGTTCTTCATGATACTGTTCTCTTCCGTCTGTTTTAGTAAAGTAGAGATGGTTTGTTTGGCAACATCCATTTGTGAAGTTCCGTAGGCTTCTGTCAAGACTGCTGCGTTTTCATTAAAAACCAACAAGCTGTTTTTTTGCAGAGTAGTGAAACTGTATCCGTCTTCTTCTGCTATCGGCTGGCAGATTCCCTCTTTGGCCATTAAGTCAAGAGAAGCACGCAAGTCGTCGATATTGCTAATCTTGGCAACCATAGCGGGGGTAATGAACGTTTTGGAAGTAAACACAAAGACGGGGGCCTTGATATCGATACCCGATTGGGAAGGATCCTTCATTATCTTTTCCAATTGCTGGAAGGCGGCCGCGTTCATTCCGCTTTTCAGGGCTTCCATCATTTTTTGTTTCATTCCTTCGTTTTCTTTATCATTCAGGCCGGCTTTGTCGGCAAGCGTATTCAGATTGACGGAGGCAACAGCCGAAGCGTCAGCAGGAATCACATGGATATATTCCGCTTTCTTTGAGCAGGCTGCCATGAAAACAATCAGTACTCCCAGTACCGAAAGTCGGGAAATCATTCGTTTTACCATAATTACTATATATTTAGTTCTGTAAATTACATATTCATTGTATGGCAAGCCACTAATGCCGCCGTTTCTGTTCGTAGTCGTGATTTGCCTAAACTGATCGGGATGAATCCCTTTTCGATGGCTTTTTTCACTTCCTCTTCGCTGAAGTCGCCCTCCGGCCCGATCAATACTAATGTATCTTCTCCTTTTTTCAGTACATCCTTCAGGAGAGGTTTCTCTCCTTCATAACAGTGGGCTATGAATTTTTGTCCTGAGAAGTCTTTTTCAATGAACGAATTGAAGTCAGTCATTTCGTTCAACCGGGGCAAGCGTGCCTTTAATGATTGTTTGATGGCCGATACCAATATCTTTTCGATACGTTCCGTCTTGATCACTTTTCGTTCGGAAAAGCGGCAGTTCAGAAACGTCAATTCATCGAAACCTATTTCTGTCGCTTTTTCAGCGAGCCATTCATTACGGTCCATGTTCTTGGTCGGTGCCATGGCAATATGCAGATGGCCCTCCCATAAAGGCTCTTGATGAATAGTTTCTTTAATATTCACCAGGCAACGTTTATTGGTTGCTGCACTGATCTCTGCCCGATAGAAGTTTCCTTTACCGTCGGTCAGGGTGATTTCGTCTCCGGCTGTCAGACGGAGCACACGCACACAATGCTGTGCCTCCTCTTCCGGAAGCTCAGCATTGGTTTGTATATCAGGGGTATAAAATACGTGCATATCTTTTATTTATATCGGTTTATCTCATCACGCAGTCGGGCGGCAAGTTCATAATTCTCTTCTTGAATGGCCTTGCTTAAGGCTTCTTCAAGGGAAATAATGCTGACTGCCTCCGTACGTGAGTTATCATCTTCTTCCGGTGAATCAGGACGTTCAGCACCGTCTGTCATCCGAATGCATTCGCGTTCAAGGATAGATTCGTATATAAATATGGGGCAATCTGCCCTCACGGCCAATGCTACCGCATCCGAAGTACGTGCATCTATCCGGATAATCTCTTCGTCTCTTTTAAAGTAGATATACGAATAAAAGACACCTTCTTTTGCTTTATAAATCAGTACCCGGAGCAAAGATGCTCCCAGAACATTCAAACACGAGTAAAATAAATCGTGTGTCAGCGGGCGAGGGGCTTTTATTCCTTTCAGGCAAATGGCTGTGGCTTGCGCTTCGGCTGGTCCTATTATGATAGGTAACTGCCGTTCGCCATCTACTTCTCCCAGTACCATTGCATAGGCACCCACCTGCGCCTGGCTGTTAGAAATGTTCAATACCTGTAGTTCTACTTTCTTATCCATTGTTAATTATTCACTTTCTTAAGTTCTCCCGGTTGATGTTTGTATCTGAAAACAACGGCAAATAAAATGCCGATGGCCAGTGCGTATGCTGCAAATATAAACCAGATGGTCGGCCAATCTCGGCTTACCAACATTCCGTTTTCGTATACGGAGAATGCGTCCACTACAGCACCGCTGGCATATCCTCCGATGACGGCTCCAAGTCCGTTTGTCATAATGAAGAACAAGCCTTGTGCGCTGGCCCTTGTCTCAGGTTTTGTTTCCAATTCAACAAATAAAGAACCGGAAATGTTGAAGAAGTCAAATGCCATACCATATACTATCATGGATAAAATCAGCATCCAGATGCCCGCACCCGGATCACCGAATCCAAACAGCCCGAATCGGAATACCCAGGCGAACATACTGATCAGCATGACACGCTTGATTCCGAAGTGTCTCAAGAAGAAGGGGATGGCCAAGATAAACAGGGTCTCGGACATTTGTGAGATAGATAGTAGAATTACCGAGTGTTTGACACCAAAGGAATCTGCAAATTCGGGTATTTTGGCGAAACTACCCAGGAATGCATCACCATAGGTATTTGTAATTTGCAATGCCGCACCCAATAGCATAGAGAAAAAGAAGAAAATAGCCATCTTTTTTCTTTTGAACAGGCTGAGGGCATCAAGTCCGAAAGAAGATAATAAAGTTTTATTTTCATTCTTCGCCGGTGGACAGGGAGGCAGCGTGAAAGAATATATCCCCAAAAGTAAGGCTGAACTTGCTCCTACATAAAGTTGTGCACTGGAGTTCTTGAATCCTGTAAGGTCTACTGCCCACATGGCACAGATGAAACCGATGGTTCCCCATACGCGGATAGGCGGGAAATCCTTTACTAAATCACATTTATATTGTTCAAGTGCGTTATATGAAACTGTATTGGCAAGGGAAAGGGTAGGCATGTAAACCATCAGGTTGAGTAACATGGCCCAATACATTTGATTATAGTCGGTAGCGGTGGATGCGTAAAACAAACAGCCGGCTCCTAATAAATGACAAATACCATAAAGACGTTCGGCGTTGAACCATTTATCGGCAATAATACCTGTTATTCCCGGCATGATGATAGATGCGATTCCCATTGTAGCGAAGATAGCTCCGATTTGTCCACCTTCGAAATGGAGGCCTCTTTCCATATAGCCACCTAATGAAATTAACCACGACCCCCATACAAAGAATTGCAGGAAGTTCATAATAATCAAACGATTTTTTATATTCATAACTTTATTGATGTGTTTCCCGTCGTGCCAATATATGGCAGATCAGCTGCAAATATAATATTTTTAGTTGACAGAGTGGAAAAAGCACAGGATAAAAGGGAGGAAGAAAGGGAAAAATAGCAAAAGAAAATTGGAAATGCAAAGAAGGAAAGGGTATATAAAAAAAGAAGGCTATCTATCCCAGACAGCCAATCTTTATTAACCTTAAATCTAATACCATGAAAAACACATTGCAAAGATAAAGGGTTTTATGTTATAAAACATAACGATTTGGTGAAAATCTTCTGTTTGTTAACTCATCTTAACTTTGTGGCTTCTGTTTTTATGCTATTAAGGCGGTTATTCGACATACAGTACCAATCCTTTGAGATATTCTCCTTCCGGATGATAGATATTTACCGGATGATCTGCTGGTTGAGTCAACTGATGCAGTATGCGTACACTTCTACCGGACATGGCTGCTGCTGTGAATACAGCAGTACGGAAATTATCTTTGGTCACTACCTGTGAACAAGAGAAGGTGAACAGGATACCGCCCGGTTTGATTTTCTCAAATGCTTTGGCATTAAGTTTGCGATAACCTTGGAGGGCGTTGCGCAATGCGTCTTTGTGCTTGGCGAATGCCGGCGGATCGAGGATGATCAAATCGTATTGGTCGCCCATGCGGTCGAGATATTTGAAAGCATCTTCTGCAAAAGCCGCATGACGGGTATCACCCGGGAAATTTAATTCTACATTTTTATTAGTCAAATCAATGGCCTTGGCAGAACTGTCTACCGAATGTACCTGTTTGGCACCTCCACGCATGGCGTAAAAGGAGAATCCGCCAGTGTAGCAGAACATGTTTAATACCGAACGGTCTTTGGCATAACGTTCCAACAAAGCACGGTTTTCGCGTTGGTCTACGAAGAATCCCGTTTTTTGTCCTTTCAGCCAGTCTACATGGAACTTTAATCCATATTCCTGAGCGATGTTTTCGTTACTTCCTCCTTTGAGGAAACCGTTTTCCGGAAAAAGGTCCGCTTTGAATGGCAAAGTCGTTTCCGATTTATAGTAGATGTTTTCAATCTGCTTGCCCATCACTTCGGACAATGCTTCGGCAATGGCCATGCGGTCTACGTGCATGCCGGCAGAGTGTGCCTGCATTACGGCGGTCCGGGCATAAACATCGATAACAAGTCCTGGCAGGTTATCGCCTTCTCCGTGTACCAGGCGGTAAGTGTTGTTAGTCGGGTTGGTAGCGATGCCGATGCTGCGTCGCATGTCATAAGCCACTTCCAACTTGCGCTTCCAGAAGTCATGGTCGATCTCTTCTTGTTTAAAGGAAAGAACACGTATGGCAATGCTTCCGATTTGGAAATGCCCTTTAGCTATGAATTCTTTTTTTGAGGTATACACTTCCACTACTTCTCCTTCTTCGGGTTCGCCGTCGAAGTGAGCAATGGCCCCGGAGAAAATCCAGGGATGGAACCGTTTCAGTGAGTCTTCTTTGCCGGGTTTAAGATATACTTTATGCATAAATTTATTATGTTGTTTTTATTTTTATCATTGATCCGAACCTGCTTTCACCGTCTCTACGGTTTCTTCTTCCGGGGCCAGTTCGTAGTTACCCGTACGCTTTAGGTCTTGCAGCAAGTGGTATATGTTGAGGCAAGCCCATGCGTCTGTAGCTGCATATTGCTTTTGGGCATCCGTCAGTACATCTGCTTCCCAATTGGAAAGACGTTGTGATTTTGAGATTTTTTCCCTGAATAGGATGCCGTATATCTTTTGCAGGCTTTTATCCTGAATGCCGAACGGACGGACATACTCTTGCAACTCGATGCATGCCTGCTGGTTGAAAGGAGCCCGTTTATGCAACATCATAAAGTCGTCTTTCAACGAGAGTCCTACTTTGATCACTTCCGGATTTTCAAGCAGCTCTATGATGGGTTGGGTCAGCCCGGTCATGTTCAGGCGGAACAGGAAGCAACACTCGTCAGATGAAATCTGGAGCAATGCTACTTTATGGGAATGTCCTTTGGTGAATGAGGGACGGGTTTCGCTGTCGATGCCCAGAATTGCCTGGGATTGCAGATAAGCCACTGCTTTTTCCGCTTCACTTTCAGTTTGTATTACATGAATCCGTCCGGGGAATGCTGCTTTGGGCATCTCCTTCACCTCTTCTTTGCTTATGGTTCTTTTTAAAATCATATTCGTTTATTCATCGTCGTGGCAATGACAGCCATGATCGTGACAATGGCAGTCGTCATCTTCACAGTGACAGTCTTCATTGTTTTCGGGTTCGTATTCATCCTCCTCTTCGTCTTCTCCCCGGGCCTTCGGACTATATTTCACGTCATGCAGGGCACGCATGGTATTTACCAGTTTTTGTCCCCACAAGAGTCCGAAGTTTTCCTGGCAAATGGCAAGGGAGTCATTCATCGTCTCGTTCAATCCCAGTTGAAATACAAAGATAAAATCTTTAATATCCTGATAGATATCGGCCAGGTCTTCCGAAATATTCTTTTTGATGGGTTCATCGCTGTAAGCCATGTCGGGCAGGAATACTTCCAGATAGTCGTCCTTTTCTGCCAATACGGATGCCAGGTTGATGCGCAACACTTCGTATATTTCTTCCGTCACATATATTTCCGGTGCTTCGTCGCCTATCATTTCGCATTTCGGAAGCATGGACGCTTTTAGATAAAGTAAAGGAAGAATTTTCAGGGTGGTGTCAACAAACATACTACGTTTCATGCCTTCGGCACGTTCCAGAAAAGCGCAGAACTCGGCAGCTACCGTAACGAATTCTATCACATTCTTATCAAATATTACTTGGCTTTCTTTTTTCATATCAGCTTGAATTGAAACGCAAAGGTAAGAAAAAGTTGTGGGTAGTCCAATGAAATTCTTTTTTTTACTACTTTTGCATCATTAATCATATAGCTTAAGATTCTTCATCCACATGGCAAAAAAGAAATCAGATAAGGAAGCAGAACAGAAGCCGGCTTCCACTAATAAGTACTTGGCTTTCTTCAGAAACGAAACAATCCACTTTGTGATCGGATTGGTATTGGTCATCTTTTCAGTCTATCTGTTGCTGGCTTTTACCTCCTTCTTTTTCACCGGAGCAGCCGACCAAAGTATCATTGATAGCGGGAATGCCCAAGATCTTGCTGCTGTAAATAATCATGTAAAAAACTATGCAGGTTCCCGGGGAGCTCAGCTGGCAAGTTATCTGATCAATGACTGTTTTGGTGTCTCCTCTTTCTTTATTTTGGTTTATCTGGCTGTAGCCGGATTGAAGCTGATGCGTGTGCGTGTGGTGCGTCTTTGGAAGTGGTTCATCGGATGTACGCTGTTGCTCATTTGGTTTTCCGTTTTCCTGGGCTTTATTTTTATGGATCATTATCAGGATTCATTCATTTATCTGGGGGGATTGCATGGATATAATATCAGTAACTGGCTTATTTCGCAGGTCGGTATTCCCGGTGTTTGGCTTATTCTTTTGGTGACAGGCATTTGTTTTCTTATATATATGAGTGCCCGCACAGTCATCTGGTTGCGTAAGCTTTTCACTCTTAGTTTCCTGAAACGTAAACAAAAAGAAGAACATTCAGAGGTGGAGCAGGATTCCGATCCCCGTGAATATGATAATCCGAAACCTCAGGAAGTGGAATTCGATGTTAATCGCACTTTCCGTCAGGAGGTACCGGTGAAGAAGGTGGAAACTCCTACCGTATCCGATCTGCTTGTCGAGTCTCCTTCTGAGTCTCCAATAGTTACGGAAAGCAGAAATACGGCAACCGATGGTGATGTCACCATGACTTTCGAACAGACAACTCCTGATCCTGTGCCCCCTTTTCGGGCAGAGTCGGCAGATAACGGGCCTGAGTTTGAAATAGAGGCTGCTGCCGATGACGAAAGTTATCAGGGAACGGAAACCGAACCCTATAATCCAAAGTTAGATCTGGAAAACTATCATTTCCCTACTATCGATTTGATGAAGCACTATGAAAATAGTGAGCCTACCATCAATATGGAGGAACAGAACGCAAATAAAGACCGTATCATTAATACATTGCGTAGTTTTGGTATTGAAATCAGTACGATTAAAGCTACGGTAGGTCCTACGGTGACTCTTTACGAAATCACTCCGGAACAGGGAGTGCGCATCTCAAAGATTCGTGGGTTGGAAGATGATATCGCTTTAAGCCTTTCTGCCTTGGGTATCCGTATTATAGCTCCTATACCGGGAAAAGGTACAATCGGTATCGAGGTACCTAATTCAAATCCTAAGATTGTTTCGGGGCAGTCCATCATCGGCAGTAAGAAGTTTCAGGAATCGACTTACGATTTGCCTATTGCGCTTGGCAAGACCATTACGAACGAGGTATTCATGGTAGATCTTTGCAAAATGCCTCATGTGCTGGTGGCAGGTGCTACCGGACAGGGTAAATCTGTCGGTTTGAATGCCATCATCACTTCATTGCTCTACAAGAAGCATCCTGCCGAACTGAAGTTCGTTCTGGTGGATCCTAAAAAGGTAGAGTTCAGTATTTATTCTGTTATTGAGCATCATTTTCTCGCGAAGCTTCCCGATGGTGAGGATGCTATCATCACCGATGTGACCAAGGTGGTGCAGACCCTCAACTCAGTCTGTGTAGAGATGGACAGTCGTTACGATCTGTTGAAAATGGCACATGTACGCAATATCAAAGAGTACAATGAGAAATTCATCAACCGCCGCCTGAATCCGGAGAAAGGGCATAAATTTATGCCTTATATTGTGGTAGTCATCGATGAGTTCGGAGACTTGATCATGACTGCCGGCAAGGAGATCGAGTTGCCGATTGCCCGTATTGCGCAGTTGGCACGTGCCGTAGGTATCCACATGATTATTGCAACCCAGCGTCCGACTACAAATATCATTACCGGTACTATCAAAGCCAACTTCCCGGCGCGTATTGCGTTCCGTGTGTCGGCCATGATGGACTCACGTACCATCCTTGACCGTCCGGGAGCCAATCAACTGATTGGGCGTGGTGATATGCTTTTCTTGCAAGGGGCTGATCCGGTGCGTGTGCAGTGTGCTTTTATCGATACGCCGGAAGTGGAAGAAATTACCAAATATATTTCACGCCAACAAGGATATCCTACCGCTTTCTTCCTGCCCGAATATGTGAGCGAAGACAGCGGAAGCGATCTGGGAGATGTCGATATGGGGCGCCTCGATCCTTTGTTTGAAGATGCTGCCCGCCTGATCGTAATTCATCAGCAAGGGTCAACTTCGTTGATACAGCGTAAATTCTCCATTGGCTACAACCGTGCCGGACGCTTGATGGATCAGCTTGAAAAGGCCGGTATTGTGGGTCCTTCGCAAGGAAGCAAGGCGCGCGACGTACTTTGTGTTGACGAGAACGACCTTGAAATGCGTTTGAACAATATTCAATAATCAAACGTTAAATGAGTGTATACAATGAAGCAGATTATAATTAGCATTTGGATAGCTTTACTGACTTTGCCTGTGTTTGCGCAACAACAAATGCAGGCAAAGGTTGTGCTTGATAAAACGGCAGCCACATTTGAGAAAGCAGGGGGGATTCGTGCGGGATTCAACGTGACGGTGTTCAATAAAGGCCGGATGGCGGGACAATCTGCCGGAGTCATTGAACTCAAGGGAGAGAAGTTCGTGCTGAAAACGGACGATGGTACCACGTGGTTTGATGGCAAGACCCAATGGAGTTATCTGGCAGGTAGTGACGAGGTCAATATCAGCAATCCAACCGGAGTCGAACTGCAAAGTCTTAATCCGTACGCACTTTTGCAGATTTATCGCCATGATTTCAGCTATAAGCTTGGAACACTGAAGAATTTTGGCGGCAAATCGATTTATGAAGTGGTGCTGACTGCTGCCGACAAGAAACGGGATTTATCACGAATTGTGCTTTATGTCAGTAAAGACACTTACCAGCCACTCTTCATTCTGATGGAACAACGTGATAAGAGCCGTAGCGAAATCACGGTGACCAGCTATCAGACAGGATTGAAATATGCCGACAGTATGTTTGTGTTTGATAAGAAGCTCTATCCTCATGCCGAGGTGATCGATCTCCGATAGGTCAAGAGGAGTAACTTCGATCATTTATTATAAATCGTAGAATGTAAAATAGGAATATGGAAACAGAAAGAATTAAATGCCTTATTATAGGTTCAGGACCAGCCGGCTATACAGCCGCTATTTATGCAGGACGTGCAAATTTGTCACCGGTGCTTTACGAAGGAATACAACCGGGTGGACAGTTGACCACGACTACCGATGTAGAAAATTTCCCAGGCTATCCTCAGGGAATCAGCGGACCGCAATTGATGGAAGATCTTCGTACACAGGCCGAACGATTCGGTGCTGATATCCGTTTTGGAATCGCTACTGCTTCCGACCTTGGCCAAGCTCCCTACAAAATCACGATTGATGGTGAAAAAGTAATTGAAGCCGATTCATTGATTATCGCTACTGGTGCCACAGCCAAATACTTAGGTTTGGATGATGAAAAGAGATATGCCGGTATGGGGGTCAGTGCTTGTGCTACTTGTGACGGATTTTTTTATCGCAAAAAGGTAGTTGCTGTTGTGGGTGGTGGCGATACCGCTTGCGAAGAAGCCATCTATCTGGCCGGACTCGCTTCTAAAGTCTATTTGGTTGTACGCAAACCCTATCTTCGTGCTTCAAAGATCATGCAAGAGCGTGTGATGAAGCACGATAAGATTGAAGTCCTTTTCGAGCATAATGTAGTCGGACTCTTTGGAGATAACGGCGTAGAAGGTATGAATCTCGTAAAACGTTGGGAAGAACCGGACGAAGAACGTTATTCGTTGCCTATCGACGGATTTTTCCTTGCCATCGGTCATAAGCCTAATTCGGACATTTTCAAACCTTATCTGGATACCGATGAGGTGGGATATATCATCACTGACGGTGATAGTCCCCGTACCAAGGTTCCCGGAGTATTTGCGGCTGGCGATGTAGCCGATTCACACTATCGCCAGGCTATTACTGCTGCAGGAAGCGGCTGTAAGGCTGCCATTGAGGCTGAGCGTTATCTGTCGGAGAAGGGATTGATCTGATAGTCGTAAGATATTGTTTATTAATATACCGGACACAACCATGCTTAATAAGAGAGAGCTGGTTGCGTCCGGTAGTTTTTTTATAACTTCTTATTTCTTTATTGATTTTGCGAGATCAAGCCCCTATGGCACCCTGCAAATTCGTCTTGTTCAATTCTATATGTTGTATCAGAGTCATCACAAGCTTGATTCTGTTTTATATTTATCACTTATCCGGATAGATGAAGTTCTTTTTCCGGTAGTTTTCATTTCACCACCGATTAACAGATTACATTGAGAAGAAGATAATTGGGATTATTTATTTTTATGTAATTGTCAATCGATGGAAAAACAAATTAGTATACTTCAATTTCGTCCAGATACAGGTTTGCTTGAACCACCTCTTTGCTGCCCGGGTCTTTTACGAAGTCGATGCCGTTTCGCAAAGTACCGCCATTCTGAAGGGTGACTTTGAGATAGGTTACTTCTCTCGGTTCGAAGGCTAAGGTGTCTGTAAATGCCTTTCTGCCTCTTTCCGGATAGTTGCGTTTGAAGGAAGCTTCTGCGACTTTGCTGTATTTTTGTCCGTCGGAAGAGGTTTCGATGGTGGCAACACTCGGAGGGAGGATAACTGACGCAGGGTTGTATAGCGAACCGAAGACTACTTTGCTGACAGTAGTGGGCTCATCGAATTCGACGATGAATACCATCTCTTTGCAGTTATCATCCATCCGGAATCCGCTCCACGGAGTCATAGAGGCGGTGTTCCCGCGTTTACCGTTGGTAAGCCCGAAGGTACTTATGTCCGTGCCGAGAACGTCATTTTCACCAAAGATGTCGCCTTTGGCACCTCCAATGGCCGGAGTGACTGTGAAGCTCTTTCCGCTGATCAGGTTACCGTACAGTTTCTTTCCGGTGACCTTGCCCAGCATCTGTCCGTCTTTGAAAGCGGCTGCTTTCACTTCAATTTCGCCCGAGAGGGTGAAAGGGCGGTTGTAGAGGGGCGATTCTACGGTTGGAGTACTTCCATCTGTTGTATAATGAATTTCCGCATTGGGATAAAAGCTTTCCAGTATCACTTTTAGCGTATCACTCTCGTCTACATGAGTATTTATGTTCACGTCGAAGAAATTACGGCAGGCTTTTACATTCTTCACGTCCATTCGCCGGAAATCTTCAACCATGCGCTGGCAGAAGTCATTCCAGTTTTTGTTTGCGTTCAGTGTCCAACCGGTTTCGGCAATAGCTATTGCGCGCGGGAAAGCTTGATAGTCGCGGTTATTGTCGCTCGGCATGTATTCGGTCCAAATGTTGCCTTGTACTCCGATGATGTGTTTTTTTACCAGGTCGTCTGCATCGTCCGGTACCGGGTTATAACTGTAGGTCTTTTTAAGTGTATTATATCCGCCGATAGTAACGGGGGCTATCTCCGGTTCTTCCTGATATTGATCCAGATAAGCATATGGATTCGGAGTCATAATAGCGTTGTGACCGGCTTTGGCTGCATTCATTCCGCCTTCTACTCCCCGCCAGGACATGACGGTAGCATTCGGAGCCAACCCGCCCTCCAGGATTTCGTCCCACCCGATGATGTTGCGTCCTTTGCTGTTCAGGTATTTCTCCATGCGGGTGATGAAGTAACTCTGTAATTTCTCCTCTTTGGTATGCTTCTTCCCGTCAATAACGTTGGGAGTGACATCGTCTTTCAGTCCCAGTTGTTTAATCAGTGACTGGCAATATTCACTTTTGATCCAGGCCGTTTTCGGACATTCGTCACCGCCTATGTGGATATATTTGCTTGGGAAGAGATCCATTACTTCGTCCATCACTCCTTCAAGGAACTCGAAAGTGGTATCCGAAGGACAGAATACCTCTTCGAATACGCCCCAGGTTCCCGTCACATCGCATGTACTGTCCGGTGTACACGAAAGCTCCGGATAAGAAGCGATGGCAGCTATTGCATGTCCCGGCATTTCGATCTCAGGGATTACAGTGATGAATTTACTGGCAGCATAGTCTACAATGTCCTTGATCTGTTCCTGTGTATAGTATCCGCCATGCTCTTTGCCGTCGAATATTTGCGGATAGTTCACATAATAATAGTCTATCAGTGTCTCTTTGCGCTTGGAGCCTATCTCGGTCAGTTTCGGGTATTTCTTGATTTCAATTCTCCATCCCTGATCATCGGTCAGGTGCCAGTGGAAGGTATTCATTTTATGCATGGCCAGCATGTCAATGAACTTATATACATATTCCACTGGAGAGAAGTGGCGGCATACGTCCAGCATCATACCGCGGTATGCAAAGCGCGGGGCGTCTTCTATCTCGACAGCCGGCACTGACCATTCTGCGTTTTTTACTTTCTCTGTGCCATATACGGCGGGGGGAAGCAATTGGTAAAGGGTCTGTAGTGCATAGAAAAATCCCTTAGGGGTGGAGGCGCTGAGAGTGATACTCTGCGGTGTGACTGAGAGTTTATATCCTTCTTCGGGCATTCCGTCCTGGGGGACAAAGCGAATGACGGGCTCGTCCGTTATGTTTTCGAAAGTCTGTTTCATTGTGATTCCGGACGTCAACTTCAATCGGTTGATAAGGCTGTCGGCAATGGTCTGTACTTCCGGTGTGCAAGCAGTAGTGATGACTCTTACTTTTTTACTTATTTCAAATCGCCCCTGTTGGGGAATCATTTGGTTGGGCAACGGAACGATATTGTACTCGTTCACGATGGCTTCTTTTGACTGTTTACATCCGGGGGCGATGAAAAGTAGAGACAAAAGAAGAAGAGTAATTCCTTTTTTCATGGTCTGATAAATATGTGTTAAGTTATTAAATAGAGACGAAGCGTCTTAGCCGATTTTGCTGATCTTCTTAAGCTTTTCTTCGTCAATGATCTTGATTTTTCTTCCGTCGATGGTGATCAGGCGTTCGGTTGCGAAGTTGGACAACGTGCGTATGGCATTGGAAGTTGTCATATTCGACAGGTTGGCCAGGTCTTCACGGGACAGATAGATACTCAGGGTAGAGCCGTCTTCCTCCAGTCCGTAACTCTCTTTAAGGAAGAGTAGCGATTCGGCCAGGCGTCCGCGGATATGTTTCTGGGTCAGGTTCACAGTTCTTTCGTCGGCGATACCGAGGTCAACAGACAACTGGCGAATGAAAAACATGGCCAGGTCGTTGTTTTGGCCGAGCAGTGTCATGATGGCACTCATGGGAATCAGGCAGATAGTTGAAGGTTCGAATGCGGAAGCAGCGGTCACATAGTCTTCTTTGGCAAAATAAGCCCGGTAACCGAAATATTCCGTAGGTTTTATCATGCGGATAATCTGACTTCTGCCTCCTACACCGTCTTTGTAGATTTTAACTTTTCCGCTAAGGAGACACATCAGATAGGCAGGCGATTCGCCTTCGCAATAGATTGTTTCGTTCTTTTTGTAATTCTGAAGAGTGAAATTATTGGCCAGGAACTCTCTCTGCTCTGCGTTTAGAGGAGCCCACATCTCTGCAATACGTTCGGGAACGTTTATTTCTGACAAATTCATCTTTACCATGACTGCTGCAAAACTGTGTTATAAAGCACAAATGTAGAAAGAAAAAATGAAAAACGGAATAGTTTTGGGAAAAGTTTGCCATGTTGGCATTGCAATACCGCAGATTCCACAGATGTATGCAGGGTTTATTTCTTTCATTACAGAAGTAGAGAGGGCACAGTGAAACTATATTTTTGAAGATATATTCATAAAAGATTAAAACCCTGTGAACTCTGTATCCTTTGTACTGCATTCTTTGGCTGTTCCTTGTATGCCTTTTGATCTCTATATCTAAAACATCCGGGTGTTTATAATGATAACATCCCCATGTTGTTGTGCAAAACATCCGGATGTTTTATGGTAAAACATGGGGATGTTTTAAGGTGAAGGAATTAGTGCTTGTAGTGGAGCATTTATAAATAAAAAAAGAAAGTGTGTCGAAACTCACCACAGAGTAACACAGGGTGAATTTTAAGTCATTGATTATCAGTGTTGATAATCTGTGATAATCTGTGTAACCTGTGGTGAAAAGACTTTTGACAGAGTCCTATTCTATTAAGTATAGGGCTTACTTTGTGAATAGTAGTTCTCTATACTTTGGTAACGGCCAGATTTCGTCGTCGATTTCCATTTCCAGATGGTCAATATGATCGCGTATGCTTTCCAGATAGGGACGTACGGTCTCTTCGTAGGCAAATGCTTTTTCCTTAAAGTTCTCTTTATGGTTTGCCACTTTGCGGGCCTCTGTCATGTCGCGTACCAGTACCTTGATGGCAGATACACGGTGCGAGATTTCTTTGATAAGCTCTTTCCGGTCGGCACTCATGATTTCGTATTCTTCTGCTGGGAAGATCTCTTTCATTCTGCAAAGGTTTTCCAGCAAGCGGTTCTGATAGCTGACAGCAATGGGGACAATGTGGTTGATGGCCAAGTCACCCAATACACGACTTTCGATCTGTACTTTCATGGTGTACTTTTCAAGTTCCACTTCCAGGCGGCAGGCAAGTTCGGTTTCGTTGAAGATGCGTTCACCGATCAATACGGCTCTCGATTGGTTGTCCATGTAGTGCATCAGGGCTTCCGGTACATGGCAGATGTTTGTCAGTCCGCGACGAGCTGCTTCCTGCTTCCACTCTTCCGAATAACCGTCCCCTTCGAAACGGATGGGTTCGGAGGCGATGATATTTTCCTTCAGGATGCGGAAGATGGCTTCATCCTTGCTGATGCCTTCTTCCATCAGTTTGTCTACCGATGCTTTAAATTCGTTCAACTGGTTGGCCATGGCAGCGTTGATGGCAATCATGGCAGCGGCACAGTTGGCCGATGAACCTGCGGCACGGAACTCAAAGCGGTTTCCGGTGAATGCGAATGGAGAGGTGCGGTTACGGTCGGTAGTATCGAGCAAGATTTCGGGGATACGTCCGATGCCCAGTTTCAGGGTAGTCTTCTCTTCCGGAGTCATTTTGGAATTGGTCACCTGGCGGACAATTTCGTCCAGAGTAGCCGACAGTTGCGAACCCAGGAAGATGGATAAGATGGCTGGAGGGGCTTCATTGGCTCCCAAGCGGTGGCTGTTTCCGGCGCTCATGATCGAAGCACGCAACAGGTCCTGATTTTTGTGAACCATCATCAGCACGTTGACCAGAAAGGTGAGGAACAACATGTTTCCTTTTGGGTTCTTGCCCGGTGCAAAGAGATTGACACCTGTGTCAGTACAAAGCGACCAGTTGTTATGTTTACCCGAACCATTGACACCGCTGTATGGCTTTTCGTGGAAGAGTACGGCGAAATGATGCTTGCGTGCGATGCGCTTCATCAGATCCATCACCAGCTGGTTATGGTCATTTGCCAGGTTGCAGTTTTCGAAAATGGGGGCCAACTCAAACTGGTTGGGAGCTACTTCGTTGTGACGGGTTTTCACCGGTATGCCCAGTTTGTGGCATTCTATTTCAAGCTCTTTCATAAAGGCTGTGACACGTGGAGGGATGGAGCCGAAGTAATGATCTTCCAATTGCTGATCCTTAGCCGAAGAGTGTCCCATCAGGGTACGTCCGGTCAGTCGGAGGTCAGGACGCGCATTATATAAAGAGGTGTCGACCAGGAAATATTCCTGCTCCCAACCCAGATTGGTAAATACGCGGGTTACGTTTTTGTCGAAAAGCTGGCACACTTCGGTGGCAGCTTTGTCAACGGCGGCCAATGCTTTCAGTAACGGAGTTTTGTAGTCGAGCGCTTCGCCCGTATAGGAGATAAAGATTGTCGGGATACAAAGAGTGGTGTCTACCACAAAAGCCGGTGAGGATACATCCCATGCTGTATATCCGCGGGCTTCGAATGTATTTCGGATTCCGCCGTTGGGGAAGGAAGAAGCATCCGGTTCTTGCTGGATCAGTAATTTTCCGGAGAAGCGTTCGATGACTTCACCGTCTTCGCCAAACTCGATAAAGCCATCGTGCTTTTCGGCAGTTCCGTCCGTTAGTGGCTGAAACCAGTGTGTATAGTGTGTCACGTTGAGCGATTTAGCCCAGCTTTTCATACCATTGGCTATCAGGTCTGCCATCTCACGGCTGATGGGCGTACCTTTTTCGGTAGCGTCTACCACTGCTTTGTATGCTTCCTTGGGAAGATATTCCTGCATCTTCTTGCGGTCGAATACGTGGCTGGCATAATAATCGGATAGTTTGTTTGAGGGAGTGGTAACTTCTAAGGGCTTTCTGTTAGATAGCTCTTGTAATGCGAAAAATCTCATTTTTGACATAATGGTGTCTTTTTTATCGGTTGTTGGGCACAAAATTATGTGTTTTTTCTGAGATAACCCCTATTTTTATAGGGGTATTTTCTATAATTAGTCTCTTTTTTAAGATGACACCCTGTTTTAAGAAGGTAGATCGGATTCGTATAAATCATTAATTTATTAGTCGTATAATCGGATTTTTTTTATATTTGCCTTGAATAAAGGAGATTACTATTTGAGATACAAGATATGGATATGGGTGTTTGGGCTTGTCTTGCTCTCTTTTTCACAAAAGGGAGTGGCTAACGTTGTTCTTGATCCTCAGACCAAACGTCCGATTTCTGCCGATTCCATTTTAAATAATGTGATGACCTTTGCCCCGTTTTATGAAAAGTTGGTGACCGACTACCGAGCCGACCTCTATATAAAAGGTACGATGGACATCAAACGCAAAAATTTTATTCTCCGGTATGTGCCTTCCATGTTCCGTCTTCAGAAAGGAGTGCGCCAGTATATGGTGGAAACATATAGTGACCTGCATTTTACGGCTCCTAATATTTATGACCAAAAAGTGAAAGCCTCTGTAGGTACGGTACACAATAGCCGGGGAGTGCCGGGTATGCTGGAGTATTTCAATATCAACCTCTATTCGTCTACGCTGCTTTATGATCGGTTGCTTTCGCCCTTGGCCCAAAATGGACGGAAGTATTATAAGTATCTGATTGATTCCATTATGGGTGGGACAGATAACCGGCAGTATAAGATACGGTTTATCCCCAAAAGCAAAAGCGACCAGTTGGTGGGGGGGTATATGATTGTGAGCAGTGATGTATGGAGTGTCCGCGAGATACGATTTTCCGGCAGGTCGGAGCTTTTGCTGTTCAGTTGTCTGATAAAGATGGGAGGAGTTGGAGAAGATGATGAATTTCTGCCTGTCAGCTACAATGTCGAGGGACAGTTTAATTTCTTGGGTAATCGTATCAACGGGGTTTATGTGGCATCACTCAACTACCATGACATCGTACTTGAAGAAAACCAGAATGAATGGAAAGAAAAAGTGAGGGCAAGGACAAAAGGAAAAAGTAAATATGATCTTTCAGACTCTTACAACCTGCAATGTGAGACTGCTTCTTATCATACGGATAGTGCCTACTTTGAAACGTTACGGCCTATTCCCTTGTCGGAAAGTGAGCGTAATTTGTACGAGGAAGATGCGCTGCGTAAAGACACCATTCAGCGCAATATCAAGCCAAAGAGTAAGAGCCAGGTGTTCTGGGGACAGGTAGGAGATGTGCTGATCAGTGATTATAAATTGAATCTGTCCAATTTGGGAAGTGTGAAGTGCTCGCCCATAATCAATCCTTTCTTATTGAGTTACAGTGGGAGTAACGGGCTTTCTTACAGGCAATCGTTTAAGTACAACCGGCTTTTTAAGCACGACCGGCTGTTGCGTGTGGTACCTAAGTTGGGTTACAACTTTACGCGCAAGGAGTTTTATTGGTCTGTCAATTCTGAATTTAATTATCTACCCGAGAAAATGGGTACCTTCCACGTGGACTTTGGTAACGGAAACCGGATTTACAGCAGTGATGTGCTCGATGACCTGAAGGCCATACCGGATAGTGTATTCGATTTCAACCAGATTCATCTGGATTATTTCTATGACTTATACTTTAACTTCAGGCACAGTATCGAGATTATTAATGGATTGGAATTGAGTGTGGGCTTTTCCACCCATAGACGAAAAGCCGTGAAACCCTCCAAGTTGGTTCCACTGACCAAGAGCCTGGAGCTTCCCAACGAAGATATTCAGGGAAAAATCAGGAATACCTATTTAAGCTTTGCTCCCCGGGTCCGGTTGGAGTGGACCCCTTGCCTTTACTATTATATGAACGGCCATCGTAAGATCAACCTGCGTTCTAAATACCCCACTTTTTCAATAGACTGGGAGAGGGGTATCAAGGGGGTGTTTGGCAGCACCGGGCAATATGAACGTCTGGAGTTTGACCTGCAACACCATATCCCTTTGGGACTGATGCGTAATATCTATTATCGTTTTGGTTTCGGTATGTTTACTAACCAGAAAGAAATGTATTTTGTTGACTTTAATAATTTCACCCGTAGCAATCTTCCTGAAGGTTGGAATGATGAAATTGGCGGAGTATTTCAGCTTCTTGACCGACGTTGGTACAATGCTTCACGCAAGTACATACGGGGGCATTTCACCTATGAAGCTCCTTTTTTACTTCTAAAGCATCTGATCAAGTATACACGCTATGTGCAAAACGAACGGTTGTATGCAAGTATATTATCGGTACCCCATCTTCAGCCTTATATTGAGCTGGGATATGGAATCGGCACTCACATTTTCGATTTCGGCGTTTTCGTAGGAAGTGAGAACTGGAGGTATACCGAGGTTGGCTGTAAATTTACGTTTGAGTTATTCAACCGCTAATTTTATTCTTGTTATTATTTGTCGGGGAGGAGAAAACCTTTATCTTTGCCCGTAAGAGGATGAGATAAAGATTTAGCAAAAAAGAGGTGCAGTCGCCTCGTGAATTCAGGGCCTTTCTGGATTTCTTTATTAAGATACTCATAATAAAGAAAAGTAATTACTCTCATCCTCTTTTTTACTTGCTTCTATATATTAATTAAGGTATAAGGATGGAACTACTTTTAGCTATTGTGATTGTCGTTACCGGTTGGCTGGTTTTTAGTATCATTCGTTCAAGTAAAGGCCAGGAAGGATATAAAAGATGGAAAGCCGGAAACTATGCCGGTGAGAATCCTTATGCTAAAGAGAAGAAGGAAAGTGTTTCGTCCCTGAAGAATATTTTTGGTAGGAAAGTCGTGGCTTTCGGCTCAAAGCGGTTCGATGCCGGAGCTGTCAGCTGGTGTGCCAGTTTACTTGGAGTCAAAGAAGACACGTTGAGAGAGGTGCTGGATTATGTTCCGAGGCAATACACCCAGTTCTATATAAAGAAGAGAAGCGGAGGAGTCCGGATCATTACAGCTCCCCAAGGTCAGTTGCGAGCTATGCAGCAGACCATTTACCAACGAGTTTTATTGTTAGCCAATGTGCATCCTGCTGTTACCGGATTCTGTCCGGGTAAATCTGTATCCGATAATGCACGGGTTCATTTGGGACGAAAAAATGTGTTGAAAGTAGATCTTCATGACTTTTTCCCTTCCATACGTTCGCCCAGAGTGAGGGCGACATTCAGGGAGATGGGATATTCACATCCTATAGCGAAAGTACTGGCGGAACTCTGCTGTTGTAACAGGTATCTTCCGCAGGGTGCGCCTACAAGTCCGGCTCTCAGCAATATTATTGCTTATCCGATGGATAAAAAAATGATGGCGTTAGCCGATGAATACGGGCTGGTCTATACAAGGTATGCCGATGACCTGACCTTTTCGGGAGATTTTCTGCCGAAGGATAAAGTCTTGTCACGGATTGATCAGGTTATCAGGGAGGAAGGGTTTACGATGAATGTGAAGAAAACCCGTTTTCTGCCTGAGCATAAACGTAAGATAATCACTGGAGTATCAGTTAGTTCGGGTGCGAAGATGACAATTCCCAAAACTAAAAAGAGGGAGATTCGTAAGAATGTGCATTACGTCCTGACAAAAGGATTAGCCAGTCATCAGGAGCATATTGGCTCCACCGATCCGGTTTATCTGAAGCGTTTATTGGGCAATCTGTGTTACTGGCGTTCCATAGAACCGGATAACCGATATGTATCCGATTCTATCGCGGCTTTAAAGAGCTTGATGTGAGACGTACCGATTGTAGCTCTTTTTGATATTTTTTTTGCTATTCTTTTCTAATTCAAGAAAATAGTTCTATCTTTGCGCCCGATTTATATAATCAATATAATGTCTTATTTAATTAAAGAATTACTAAACAATTAATTATTAATGGAAAACTTAAAGAACGTTGCTCCTATTGAAGACTTCAACTGGGATGCGTATGAAAACGGCGAGAGCTTCGCTGGTGCCAGCCACGAAGAACTTGAAAAAGCTTACGACGGTACGCTTAACAAAGTAAATGACCGTGAGGTTGTTGACGGAACTGTAATCGCAATGAACAAACGTGAAGTTGTTGTGAACATCGGTTACAAATCAGACGGTATCATTCCTTTGAATGAATTCCGCTACAATCCTGATCTGAAAGTAGGTGACACTGTAGAAGTATACATCGAAAACCAGGAAGACAAAAAAGGACAGTTGGTTCTGTCTCACAGAAAAGCCCGCGCTACCCGTTCTTGGGATCGCGTTAATGCTGCTCTGGAAAATGAAGAAATTATCAAGGGTTACATCAAGTGCCGCACTAAGGGTGGTATGATTGTTGACGTATTCGGTATCGAAGCATTCTTGCCGGGTTCTCAGATCGATGTGAAACCGATCCGCGACTACGATGTATTCGTTGGCAAAACAATGGAATTCAAAGTTGTTAAAATCAACCAGGAATTCAAAAACGTGGTTGTTTCTCACAAAGCTCTTATCGAAGCTGAACTGGAACAACAGAAGAAAGAAATTATCGGTAAACTTGAAAAGGGACAAGTTCTTGAAGGAACCGTTAAGAATATCACATCTTATGGTGTATTTATTGACCTCGGTGGCGTAGACGGATTGATCCACATCACTGACCTGTCTTGGGGCCGCGTAAGCGATCCGAAGGAAGTGGTTGAGCTGGATCAGAAGTTGAACGTAGTTATCCTCGACTTTGATGACGAGAAGAAACGTATCGCTTTGGGTCTGAAACAACTGACTCCGCACCCATGGGATGCTTTGGATCCGAACCTCCAGGTAGGTGACAAAGTGAAAGGTAAAGTAGTGGTTATGGCTGACTACGGTGCATTTATCGAAATAGCTCCGGGTGTTGAAGGTCTGATCCACGTATCAGAAATGTCATGGTCACAGCACCTGCGTTCTGCACAGGACTTCATGAAAGTCGGTGACGAAGTAGAAGCTGTAGTTCTGACTCTGGATCGTGAAGAACGTAAGATGTCTTTGGGTATCAAACAACTGAAACAAGATCCTTGGGAAACTATCGAAGAAAAATATCCTGTAGGTTCTAAACATACTGCTAAGGTTCGTAACTTCACTAACTTCGGTGTATTCGTAGAAATCGAAGAAGGTGTTGACGGATTGATCCACATCTCTGACCTGTCTTGGACTAAGAAGGTTAAACACCCGTCAGAATTTACTCAGATTGGTGCTGACATTGAAGTTCAGGTACTGGAAATCGATAAAGAAAACCGTCGTCTGAGCCTTGGTCACAAACAACTTGAGGAAAATCCTTGGGATGTATTTGAAACAGTATTTACTGTAGGTTCTGTACATGAAGGTACAATCATCGAAATGTTAGATAAGGGTGCTGTAGTTGCTCTTCCTTACGGCGTTGAAGGTTTCGCTACTCCGAAACACCTCGTTAAAGAAGACGGTTCACAGGCTCAGATGGACGAGAAACTGGAATTCAAAGTAATCGAGTTCAACAAAGACGCTAAGAGAATCATCCTGTCTCATAGCCGCATTTTCGAAGATGTTGCCAAGGCAGAAGAAAGAGCTGAGAAGAAAGCTGCTTCTAACGCAAAGAAATCTTCTAAGAGAGAAGAAACTCCTGCTATCCAAAATCAGGCTGCTTCTACTACTTTGGGTGATATCGATGCTTTGGCTGCTTTGAAAGAACAGCTGGAAGGTAAGAAGTAATTCAAATCTTTCATAGATTGATATAGAAGGGTATCTCATTCAATGGGATACCCTTCATTTTTTTGTATATTGAATCATTGCGCTGAACTTTAATTGTCTATCTTTGCAAATACAGTTTGAAAGATGGAAAAATTTGAATTACATATATTGGGTTGTGGGTCCGCATTGCCTACTACCCGGCATTTTGCCACTTCGCAGGTAGTCAACTTGCGTGATAAACTTTTTATGATCGATTGCGGAGAAGGGGCACAGATGCAATTGCGTAAGTCGCGGTTGAAATTTTCGCGGCTGAACCATATCTTCATTTCGCATCTGCATGGTGATCATTGCTTCGGATTAATGGGGCTTATTTCCACTTTCGGGTTATTGGGACGCACGGCAGAGTTACATATCCATTCTCCAAAAGGATTGGAGGAGTTATTGGCTCCTATGCTTAATTTCTTTTGCCATACGTTGGCATATAAAGTCATTTTCCATGAATTTGACACCAGACAAGCGTCGGTGATTTATGAAGACCGTTCGATGACAGTCACCACCATCCCGCTCCAGCACCGTATTCCCTGTTGTGGCTTTTTGTTTGCGGAAAAGGCCCGGCCGAACCATATTATCCGTGATATGATCGATTTCTATAAAGTCCCGGTCTATGAATTGAATCGGATAAAGAACGGTGCAGACTACATAACTCCGGAAGGAGAAGTGATTGCTAATGCGCGCTTGACCCGCCCCTCGGATCCTCCCAGACGGTATGCCTATTGCTCGGATACGATTTTCCGGCGGGAGATTGCGGAACAGATCTCAGGTGTTGATTTGCTTTTTCATGAGGCTACATTTGCCGAATCGGAACTGGCACGTGCTAAAGAAACGTACCATACTACAGCAGCCCAAGCCGGCCGGATAGCTGTGGAAGCCGGTGTACGGCGATTGGTGATCGGTCATTTCTCTGCCCGTTACGAAGATGAAAATGTTTTGCTGAAAGAAGCTTCGGCTATCTTTCCGGATACTATACTTGCAAAAGAAAACTTGTGTATAAGTCTTTAATTTCGGGAGACCGATTAAACCTTTGTTGAATAGAATTGTCTAAAATAACATATACGAATTACAAACGAACCTATGAACCCTTATAATGAACGAGAGGTTTTGGCACTCCTTCAGGATGAGAGGACACAGAAGCAGGGATTTGAGCAGATCGTTTCGCAGTATAGCGAACAATTATACTGGCAGATCAGGCGGATGGTACTTTCACATGACGATGCCAATGACCTTCTTCAAAATACTTTCATTAAGGCATGGATAAACATTGACTATTTCCGGGCTGAGGCAAAGCTGTCTACCTGGCTTTACCGTATTGCCCTGAACGAATGTATCACTTTCCTGAATAAACAACGGGCTATGAATACAATTGCCATTGACGATCCGGAGGCCGACGTGACTCAGAAACTGGAGAGCGATCCTTACTTCTCGGGGGATCGGGCAGAGTTATTGCTTCAGAAGGCATTGCTGACCCTTCCTGAAAAGCAACGGATGGTGTTCAACCTGAAATATTATCAGGAAATGAAATATGAAGAGATGTCGGAGATATTCGGCACTTCGGTGGGGGCTCTGAAAGCTTCTTATCACCATGCCGTGAAAAAAATCGAGAAGTTTTTGGAGGAGGCTGATTAAACCTTTTAATATGCATAATGTCTAAGAAGAAGAGAGGAGAAGAACGTATGAAAGAAGAAGATAACATATTGAAGAAAGTGGGGAGGGAGAATTCCTTTAAAGTACCTGAGGGATACTTTGAAAACTTGACTTCAGAGGTGATGGGTAAACTTCCGGAAAAAGAGAAGCCTGCTTTTGAAGAAGTGAAGCAACCCACAATGTGGACCAGGGTGAAACCTTTATTCTATATGGCGGCTATGTTCATAGGAGCTGCATTGATTATCCGTGTGGCTTCTTCAAATCACCAGCCGGCAACGGTGGATGATCAACTGACTGCAAATGATGCAGGAACCGAAGTTGTTTCGGATGAATATATTGATGTAGCACTGGATCGCTCGATGCTGGACGATTACTCTTTGTACGTCTATCTCAGTGATGCTACAGCTGAATAAGTAAACTAAACTGATTTAATAAAGCAAAATGAAGAAACTGATTATTCTATTGATTATAGTTTGTAGTTGTATCCCGGCACTGAATGCCATGGGAGATCCTAACCAACATTTGTCACCCGAAGAATTCAGGGCCAAACAACGAGCATTTATAACAGAAAAAGCCGGTCTGACTAAGGAAGAGGCAGCAAAGTTCTTTCCGGTTTACTTTGAATTACAGGACCGGAAAAAACAACTGAATGACGAGGCCTGGAAGTTGCTTCGTAGCGGTAAAGATGATAAAACCACTGACGCACAATATGGAGAAATATTGGAAGGGGTATACGATGCCCGTATCGCTTCAGACCGTCTGGATAAAACTTATTTTGAGAAGTTTAAAAAGATACTTCCGTGTAAGAAAATTTATCTGATACAGCGAGCAGAAATGCGTTTTCACCGAGAGTTGTTGAAAGGGGTTCGTGATAACAAAGGAAAGAAAAAATAGAATGAAAAATTGCTCTCCTGCAAGAGGGAGAATTTACCACAGACTTAACGGATTGCACAGATAAACACTAATTGGGGATATTTATTGATCCGTCAATTACATACTCTGCGCAATCCGTTAGTTTGCAGTGGAATTTTGGTATTATCCTTTTAGAGGAGAGAGGACTTTTTACAGTCCTTTCTTTTTGGCTTCATCCCAGATTGCATCCATTTCTGCGAGAGACATCTCTTTCAGGTTTTTGCCTTCCTTAATGGTGTGTTCTTCCAGGTAGTTGAATCGGCGGATGAATTTTTGGTTTGTACGTTCTAAGGCATTGTCCGGGTTGATCTTGTAGAGACGGGCAGCGTTGATGAGGCTGAACATGACATCACCGAATTCGGCTTCCGCCTTATCTTTGTCCATATGGGCTATTTCTACCTGAAATTCTGCAATTTCTTCTTTGACTTTTTCCCAGACTTGCTCTTTTTCTTCCCAATCGAATCCTACATTACGTGCTTTGTCCTGCATCCGGTAAGCTTTGATAAGTGAGGGTAGGGCAGTAGGGACTCCGCTTAATACAGTTTTATTTCCGTCCTTTTCCTTTAGTTTCAGCTGTTCCCAGTTTTCGGATACTTGTCCGGCTGTGTCGGCTTTTACTTCTCCGAAAACATGTGGATGGCGGAAAATCAGTTTTTCGCAGAGTTTGTCACAAACATCTTTCATGTCGAAATCACCGGTTTCTGAGCCTATTTTTGCATAAAAGGCCACGTGCAGCAATACATCTCCCAACTCTTTACAAATATCTTTTTTGTCATCGCGCATCAATGCGTCGCACAATTCGTAAGTCTCTTCGATAGTATTGGGGCGCAGACTTTCGTTGGTCTGTTTGCGATCCCAGGGACATTTTACCCGAAGTTCGTCGAGTATATCCAGGAAGCGCCCGAAGGCTTCCATCTGTTCTTCTCTTGTATGCATGTTTATTCTTTATTTGATTCTTTTTTCCATTCGTTGTATGAAATCAGCAGACCGATGACTTCCGAATAGTTTTTCCGTCCGCTTTCTATTTTGTTTCCTTTCAGATATAAGTCATATATCCAATCTTGAATATCACCTATCAACGGGCTATATTTAGCCATCCAATACTCTTGATCCTTCCGGGCGAGTTCGATGATTTCCGGACGTATCCGACTGAATAATTCCCGGTATTCATTTTCTGTCATCAATCTGCGGGCATTAGCAAGCACATGTCCCAGGATAGAGAAGTAACCGCTAAAGCGGATTTCTCTATTTGTAGAACGTGTGCAGACCTGATAGGCGTAAAAGTTGGCTTCCGCTTCACTGGTGATACCCAATAAGTGGGCCAGTTCATGCGTATAGGTTGCCGGATATTGTGGAGGTAACAAGTCACCATTCAGCGTGAACTCACAGAAAAACGGTCCCATGCTTCCTGTTACTCCTACCATTGAAATAAGTGGAGTGAACAACATTGTTTTGACCTGTGGCATGGAGTGTGGAGGATGGTGTACGCCGAGACTGTCACTGATCAGACTGTACTGGCTGACTGCTTCTTTACAGATGGTTTCCTTATTGATCCGGGTTATGGGAACGTATGATTCATTCAGTAAATAGATGTATTGGTTTACAAAGTGGTCAAAATTTTCCGGAGTATAGGTAATATATGGTATCCCTGTACGCTCGTAGAAGTTTCTTTGCGAATAGTTGAGTCCCCATGCCAGGTAAAACCATACATAGATCCATGCCAGATATTCCGTATCCCTTCTCAGGATTGTTTTCCAGCTTAACTTTTGGCGGATGCGTGCGTATACCGGATAAAGAATAATCCCTGTAATACTGAATGCAATGAACAGGTCACCCAAAGCAAAAGGAAAGAAATTGGAAAAACCGGACAGGACGTACGAGATAACAGGATAGACCGAGCGTGCATATCCTTCCCCCATTGCCGGGATCGCCTGAGTGACCCAGACAAGGATAATTAAAGTTCCTAAAACAGAGTACCGTATGACTCGCTTTTTGCTTTTCATTGCTACTTCTTTCTTTCGAGGAACAAAAGTACATATTCCTGTCCCTATATTCTACTTATTTTTATTAATTTTGCGCCAATCTTTCGCAATAAACTAATAAAATAGATATATACAACATGGAATTAGCAAGTAAGTACAACCCTGCTGACGTGGAGGGAAAGTGGTATCAGTATTGGCTGGACCATAAATTATTCAGTTCGAAACCCGATGGACGTGAACCTTACACCATCGTTATTCCGCCCCCTAACGTCACCGGTGTGCTGCATATGGGACACATGCTTAATAATACCATTCAGGATATCCTCGTTCGTCGTGCACGTATGGAAGGCAAGAATGCTTGTTGGGTGCCGGGAACCGACCATGCCTCTATCGCTACCGAAGCAAAGGTGGTGAATAAGTTGGCTGCACAGGGTATTAAAAAGACTGATCTGACTCGTGACGAGTTTCTGAAGCATGCTTGGGCATGGACAGATGAACATGGTGGGATTATCCTGAAACAGCTCCGTAAGTTGGGGGCATCCTGTGACTGGGACCGTACTGCTTTTACTATGGACGAAAAGCGTAGCGAAAGTGTGCTGAAAGTATTTGTAGACCTTTACAAGAAGGGACTTATTTACCGTGGCGTGCGTATGGTAAACTGGGACCCGAAGGCATTGACAGCTTTGTCTGACGAGGAGGTGATTTACAAAGAGGAGCATGGAAAGCTGTATTATCTGAGATATAAGGTAGAGGGTGAAGACAGTTATGCCGTTGTTGCGACTACTCGTCCGGAGACGATTATGGGCGATACCGCTATGTGTATCAATCCGAATGACCCGAAAAATCAGCACCTGAAAGGTAAGAAGGTTATTGTTCCGCTGGTAGGCCGTGTCATCCCAGTGATTGAGGATGATTATGTAGATATCGAATTCGGTACAGGATGTCTGAAAGTGACTCCGGCACATGACGTGAATGACTATATGCTGGGTGAGAAGTATAACTTGCCAAGTATTGATATTTTCAATGATAACGGGACTATCAGCGAAGCTGCCGGTATGTATATCGGTATGGACCGTTTTGAAGTTCGCAAACGGATTGAGAAAGATCTTGAAGCCGCCGGATTACTTGAAAAGACGGAGGCATATACCAATAAAGTCGGCTATTCTGAACGTACCAATGTAGTGATAGAGCCTAAACTCTCTATGCAGTGGTTCCTTAAGATGGAGCATTTGGCTCAGATTGCCCTTGAGCCGGTGATGAAGGATGAGATTAAGTTTTATCCTGCCAAATATAAAAATACTTATCGTCATTGGATGGAGAACATCAAAGACTGGTGTATCAGCCGTCAGTTGTGGTGGGGACACCGCATCCCGGCTTACTTCCTTCCGGAAGGCGGATATGTAGTAGCCGTTACTGACGAAGAAGCATTGAAATTGGCTAAAGAAAAAACAGGAAACGATCATCTGACAATGGCTGACCTTCGTCAGGATGAAGATTGTCTGGATACTTGGTTCTCTTCCTGGCTGTGGCCTATTTCTTTGTTCGATGGTATCAATAATCCGGATAACGAAGAAATTAACTATTACTATCCTACCAGTGACCTGGTGACCGGTCCGGATATTATCTTCTTTTGGGTGGCCCGCATGATTATGGCAGGCTATGAGTATGAAGGTAAAATGCCGTTTAAAAATGTATATTTTACGGGTATTGTCCGCGACAAATTGGGACGTAAAATGTCCAAGTCGCTCGGCAACTCACCGGATCCGTTGGAGTTGATAGAGAAATACGGAGCAGATGGTGTACGTATGGGGATGATGCTTTCGGCTCCTGCCGGAAACGACATTCTTTTTGATGATGCACTTTGCGAACAGGGACGTAATTTCTGCAATAAAATATGGAATGCTTTCCGACTGGTGAAAGGTTGGGAGAATGGAATGGGAACAATCGATATTCCGGCGGATGCACACCTGGCTGTACAATGGTTTGACCAAAGACTGGATGCTGCCGCAGTTGAGGTAGCCGATTTATTCAGCAAGTACCGTTTGAGCGAAGCGTTGATGCTGATTTATAAACTGTTCTGGGATGAATTTTCTTCATGGTTGCTCGAAATCGTGAAACCGGCTTATGGACAGCCTGTAAACGGATTTATCTATTCAATGACTTTGAGTGCTTTCGAACGTCTGTTGGCTATGCTCCATCCCTTCATGCCATTTATCACGGAAGAATTGTGGCAGCAGTTGCGTGAGCGTGAGCCGGGGGCAAGTCTGATGGTAGAACCGTTGGCAGAAGTCGGAGAAGTGAACGAGGAGTTTTTGAAACAATTTGAAACGGCTAAAGAGATAATCAGTAGTGTGCGTGCCATCCGTTTGCAAAAGAATATTGCAATGAAAGAACCGCTTGAGTTACAAGTGGTAGGAGTAAACCCGGTAGAGAAAATGAACCCTGTTATCTTTAAAATGTGTAACTTGTCTGCTATTCAGGTAGTGGATGTAAAAGCTGACGGAGCTTCTTCATTCATGATCGGAACGACTGAGTTTGCAGTACCCTTGGGCAATATGATCGACGTGGAAGCTGAGATAGCACGTATGGAAGCCGAACTGAAACATAAAGAGGGCTTCTTGCAGGGCGTTTTGAAGAAACTCAGCAATGAGAAATTCGTGAGTAATGCGCCGGCTGCCGTTATTGAAATGGAACGCAAGAAACAGGCTGATGCCGAAAGTATCATTAAATCGCTCAAAGAGAGTATTGCGTCTCTGAAAAACGCGTAAGAAAATCTTTTTAGAAGATAAATATAAAAGGGCACTCTAAAATAATAGGGTGCCTTTTTCTGTATACGAATAATAATGATACCTTTGTTACCGATTTTAGCAATCGACCGTTACAAATGAAACAAATACAATTCAGATACTTCTGTTTCCTTCTGATTCTGTTGGGAGGAATGAACTGTCGGCTATCGGCTCACAAGGACAGGTCCGGTGGAGATGTGTTGTTTCTGAATTCTATTAACTTTAATCTTCCCTGGGCAAAAAGTATATATTGGTATGTACATCAGGAATTGCAGAAGGAAGACATTTCCGTAACGGCCGAATCTCTGTCTGTACCGGCCCTTTGTAGCCGTAAAGAGGCAACTGCAATTGTAGAACAGTTACGTCGAAAGCATGATATACCTCCTCGATTGGTTGTTTTTATAGGTGACCCGGGATGGATTGTCTGTCGGGAGCTTTTTGATGATGAATGGAGAGATGTGCCGGTCATCATTACTAATGCTCGGGACCGCTTGCCGGCAACACTTGATGTTTTGCTGTCTCACGAACCGCTGACTGAAACCAATACCGTTCCGGCTAAAGAATGGCGCAAAGGATATAATGTGACTACATTGGGGCAAACGTATTATGTAAAAGAGACTATCGAACTGATGCGGCAAGTGATGCCTGGGATGAAACGAGTTGCTTTTATATCCGATGACCGATATATCAGTGAGGCAGTTCGTGGTGATGTTAGTCAGGCTGTGGGCAGATACTTCCCGGAGCTAAGTCTGGAACAGTTGTCAACCAAAAATATTTCTACTGAAATGCTGCTCGATACTTTGAGCGGATATGATAAAAACACCGGATTGATTTATTATTCGTGGTTTGAATCGCATAACCAAGACGACAATAACTATTTGTTTGATCATATTCAAGAGATTATTACCCGATTTGTGCACTCTCCCCTGTTTTTGCTGGCTGCTGAGGATTTATCTAATAACACATTTGCGGGAGGGTATTATGTATCGGTGGAGTCATTCGGAGATTCATTATTGCAACTGATTGAACGTGTGTTGGAAGGAGAGCAACCTCGCGAAATTCCGTCTGCATTAGGGGGTGAGCCGGCCGCTTATCTTTGTTATCCGGCTTTGCAGTCCTACCAAATCCCTGTTTCGCTTTATCCGGAAGAGGCTGTATATGTAAATCTTCCTATGAGTTTCTTCGAGCAATATAAAAAGGAGATTTTACTAACGGTATTTGTCGTGCTTCTGGTAGCAGGTGCCATTGGCTTTTATATTCATATTCTTAAGAAAACTCATCAACGCCTGGAAGAGGCCCGTCTGAAAGCGGAGGAGGCTAATCAATTAAAATCAGCTTTTCTTGCGAATATGAGTCATGAAATACGTACCCCTCTGAATGCTATTGTCGGCTTTTCAAACCTGCTTTTGCAGGTAGAGGATAAAGAAGAGATGAAAGAATATGCCGATATCATTGAAACCAATACAGATCTTCTGCTTCAACTGATCAGCGATATTCTGGACATGTCGAAGATCGAGTCCGGAATGTATGATTTTCATATAACCCGTGCGGATGTCAATCAAATGATGTCGGAGATAGAACAAGTGGGTAAATTGCGTATCAAATCGGAAGAACTCGTTCTAACTTTTGACGAACAATTGCCCCAATGTATTTTATATACTGATAAGAATCGGTTGACACAAGTCATTATTAATTTGTTGACCAATGCGATTAAGTTCACTTCCGGAGGGGAGATACGGATGGGATATCGGTTGAAAGATGCCGCAACATTATATTTTTATGTGTCTGATACAGGCTGTGGCATGTCTACCGAACAGTGTGAGCATGTGTTTGAACGTTTTGTCAAATATAATCCTTTTATACAAGGTACCGGGCTGGGGCTATCTATCAGCCGGATGATTATTGAAAAACTGGGAGGTGAGATCGGGGTTACCTCCGAGGTTGGTAAAGGCTCTCTTTTTTGGTTTACTTTACCCTACCGGACTTCTGTATAGTATTTGCTGAATGCTCCGCTGTTTTAACGCAGCAAGAAGGATAGCAGGACGGGCAGATAATCTTTCAGATCGATGCGCAGTTGTTTCAGTGCCTGCTGAATCCGGTAATCTATCGTTTTGGGAGATACTCCTAAGCGTTCGGCTATTTCGTTGTAGGTCAGATTCTGGAAACGATTGAGCTCGAATGCTTCGCGGATATTTTCCGGGAGTCGTGCCAAAGCTTCTTCTATTTTTTCGGTTAATTCTTGCATGACGTAGAAATCGGGATCATCATACTGTGATTGGAGATTGTCGAAAATCATCTTTTCGATTCTTTGTTTCACTTCGTTCCGATTGATAAGAGTCAGGCAACGATTTTTAACAGCTTTGAACAAGTAACTTTTCAAAGAAGTTTCAAATGCCTGCATCTCTTTATTTTCCCAAAGCCAGACCATTACATCCGATACAATCTCCTGTCCGTCGTCCGGTTCCACAAACAGCCTGGCGTAAGCGCACAAGGCGGGATAGTGCCGGAGAAACAGCGCTTCAAATGCGTCTTCATTTCCCTGTTGTATCTGATAAAAAAGAATTTCGTCGCTTGTTGTATGCGATGTATTGTTGTGCATGTAAACCCTCGTTTTGGGCAAAAATAATATTTTTTTCAAAAAAAATACGTTTTTAGGTTAGGAGATTTCTAATTTCATTCGTCTTATCTATAAAAGCACGAATTATGGATGAATCCTATTACATAAATGAGTCAATTCTTTTAAGCTATTTTGCCGGGGAGCTTCCTGCTGACAGACAAAAGGAGGTAGAAGAGTGGATCGCTACTTCGGAGGAGAATACGAAGACAGCACGGGATATTTTTCAGCTTTACCGGGCAGCCGATACATTGAACTACATGAAGCATGTAGATTCTGTTGGGGCTTTCCATCAGGTAAAGGACCGAATACACAAACATCAACATAGAATTTCATGGATGGTGTGGGGGCAGCGTATTGCTGCTTGTTTAGCTTTGCCGCTGCTTGCCACCACCCTTTATCTGATTTTGAAAAACTCCCCCGTGGAGTATGTGGAGATACGGACAAATCCCGGTATGGTTGCTGAAGCGAATCTGCCGGATGGAACTAAAGTTTGGCTGAACTCGGGATCTTCACTTAAACATCCTACCAGGTTCACAGGAGATATACGTAACGTAGAACTTGATGGAGAGGCTTACTTTGAGGTGCATAGAGATAAGAGTAAGCGATTTATTGTTAATACGCCTTTCCGTATTCAGACTGAGGTTTTGGGTACGGAGTTCAATATAGAGGCTTATCGGACGGACAGTGTGGTAAGAACTACCTTAGTATCGGGCTCTGTGAAATTGTCATTTCTGGGTGAGGGTGACAAGCAACGGACCTTTGTGATGAAGCCTGATGAGGAGTTTATCTATAATCCGAAAACACGTACAGTGAGGACCGACAAACCTTATGTGAAAACTTATACGGCCTGGAAAGACGGTCAGGTGGTATTTAGGAATACCCCGCTGTCTGAGGCTTTGAAAATACTTACCAAGCGGTTTCATGTGGAGTTTATCGTAAAAGATTCTACTCTTTATGGAAATTCATTTACCGGAGTATTCAGCGAACAGCACTTACCTCTGATTCTTGAACACTTCAGGCTTGCTTCGGGCATACAGTATAGATTTATAGAACTGGAACATAACACACAGCAGACAATACAGCAGAAAATGAAAATAGAGCTATATTGACCATTTGAATATTAAACTTTTAAAATCTGATACCTATGACAACACGTCCACCTTAAAACAAAAAAACATACAGGAAAATATTGGCGTATTTTCCTGTATGAAAGTCCACCGTCCGCTTGTTTGGCGACAAGTTGTGCGGTTAATAGAATTTTTTAAATCAAAATCACTACAAATCTATGACAATTTACTTAAACTTCCAATTTTTCGGGAGGCAGAATATCTTTTCGCTTCTGAAAAAAATACCTTTGTGTATGAAACTATCAGCGATCATGTTGTTTGTCTTTGCCAGTATGGCATTTGCGGCTAAGGGTTATAGCCAGTCAGTACGTGTGACATTGAATGTCAGCAACAGCAGTCTTCAGAAAGTGCTGGATGAAATAGAGAAGCAGTCGGAATACCACTTTTTCTATAATAATAAGCAGGTGGATATCTCTCGGAGTGTGACTATTAAAAGTACTCAAAAAGAGATCAGCCAAGTTTTGAATCAGCTGTTTGCCGGTACGGATATCGGTTATAAAATATTGGAGAATAGTATTATCCTGTCTCCTAAACAGATTTTGGAAACGACTGCTGCACAACAGCAGACCACTAAAAAGATAAAGGGGCTGGTTACTGACGAGGCCGGTTTGCCCATTATCGGAGCTAATATTAAAGAAAAGGATTCCGGAAACAACGGGACGATTACAGATGTCAACGGTAACTTTAGTCTTTCTGTAGGAACTAAAAGCTCAATTATCATTTCGTATATCGGGTACATCACCAAAGAAGTTCCCGTGGGTAATAATACTTCACTTACTGTTCGGTTGGCCGAGAACACGAAACTGCTCGATGAGGTTGTTGTAACGGCATTAGGTATCAAGCGCGAAGAGAAGGCTCTGGGGTATGCCGTGCAAAAAGTGGACGGAGATCGGCTGGCTGCTGTAAAAACAGTGAATGTTGCTACTTCGTTAACGGGCAAGATTGCCGGATTGAATGTAAAAAACAGTACAGAGTTCAATACAGCTCCTTCACTCTCGTTGCGTGCATCTGCCCCCCTGTTAGTTATCGACGGTGTACCTTATGGTAATGTGGGATTGAATGATATAGCAGCTGATGATATCGAATCGGTTGATGTCCTGAAAGGAGCTACGGCTTCGGCACTCTATGGTGCCCGTGGAGGTGCCGGTGCAGTGATGATTACCACTAAAAAAGGTAAGGAAGAAGGGTTGAATGTGACTGTAAACAGCAGTACCATGTTTGCAGCCGGATATCTGAGAAAGCCGGAGGTACAAACTTCATATAGTTCCGGGTCACAGGGGACTTATTCCACCGGAGGATATGTATGGGGAGACAAACTGGACATCGGACGTACAGCATTGCAATATGATCCGTATACTCACGAATGGGTGGATATGCCTTTGGTTTCGAAAGGTAGAAATAACTTAAAGAACTTTCAAGAATTGAGTTTGGTGACAAACAACAATGTAAGTGTATCCCAGAAAGGTAAATATGGTAGCGTACGTACTTCATTGACCCATGTATATAACAAAGGGCAGTATCCGAATCAAAAATTGAATAAGATTACTTACTCAGTATCGGGCGATATGAAATGGAAGAAATTTTCTTTTGACGGAGGTCTGACTTATAACAAACGTTTCTACCCCAACGATATGGGAGCCGGATATGGTGGAAGTGGTTTCCTTTATAATTTGTTGGTATGGTCAGGGGCTGAGTATGATATACGGGACTATAAAAATTACTGGATTAAACAGGATGAACAGCAGAACTGGATGGATACCAAATGGTATGATAATCCATATTTCATTGCGAACGAAATTACGCGTTCAAGCGATTATGATTTGATTAACGGATATCTTTCTGCCAATTATGATTTTACTCCTTGGTTGAACTTATCATTACGTTCGGGGCTGGACTCGTATTCACAGAAAAAAGAGTGGCGGAATGCTGTAAGTGCTGTGGGTGGTTGGCATAAACAGGGTTATTATAGTCTGCAACGCTTAGGCGGATATAGTTTAAACAATGACTTGATACTGTCTGCCGATCATAAATTCGGTAATTTCAATGTCGATGGTTTCGTGGGTGGAAACGTTTATTACTGGAAGAGTGATAATATTTTGGCTGAAACACAAAATGGTCTGAAAATTCCGGGATATTACTCATTGAAATCATCTGTAGACCCGTTGAAAACAACCAGTGGTATTACTAAAAAACTGGTGACCAGTGTATATGCAAAAGCTTCTGTTTCGTGGAAGAGTACTTTATTTCTGGATGTAACGGGACGTAATGACTGGTCATCTTCCTTACCGTCGGAGACACGATCTTATTTCTATCCGTCTGTGGCCAGCAGTGTTGTGCTTTCGCAGTTTATCCCAATGCCTAAATTTATTGATTTCTGGAAAGTGAGAGGTGCATGGACACAAACTAAGAGTGACCTGGGAGTATATGATACTAACAATACTTATAGTGTGTCTACCGATTTGTGGAATGGTGAGAGTGCTGCATATTATCCCACATCTATCCGTGGTGTTGCGGTGAAACCTTCGGCTACACGTTCTTATGAAATCGGTACGGCAGTCCATATGTTTAAAAATCGTCTGAAAGTAGACTTTACTTATTATAATAAGCTCTATTACAATCTGACTCGTAGTGCCGGCATCAGCAACTCTTCCGGATTTACGTCTACATTGATCAACATTGATGAAGAATATGTGGGTCGTGGGGTAGAATTGACTCTGTCAGGCGATATTATCAGAACAAGAGACTGGAACTGGGAGTCGGCTTTCAACTGGTCACGTGACCGTTGGTATTATACCAAAATAGACCCGGTATATTCTACACAGAAGCCTTGGGTAGCGGTCGGTAAACGTTGGGATTGGTACGGAATTTACGATTGGGAACGCGATCCTCAAGGAAATATTATCAATTACAATGGTTATCCTAAACAGAGCGATTACCAGTCGGTTATCGGTTATGAATATCCTGATTGGATATGGGGCTGGACGAATACGATAACTTACAAAAATTTCACTCTCTCCTTTACACTTGACGGACGGGTAGGAGGTATGGCACACTCGAAAACCAATCAGGCGATGTGGAACTCGGGGGCACATATTGATTCGGACAATCAGTGGCGATATGATGAAGTGGTGAATAAGAAAACCAATTTTGTAGGTACCGGAGTGAAAGTCGTTTCCGGGAGTGTAGATTACGATTCGAACGGAAAAATTATCCATGACGACCGAGTATTTGCTCCGAACGACGTACAAGTATCTTACGAGTCGTATATGAAGAGTACTAACCCGTATATAGGTACCGTGACACGTCAGAATGTATTTGACGAGACGTTCTTCAAACTGCGTGACCTCTCGCTGAGCTATCAGATGCCTAAGTCTGTTTGCAACAAACTGCATATGAAAGGTTTGACACTGGCCTTTGTCGGACAAAATCTGTTTGTATGGACTAAAGAGTTCCGCTTTACCGATCCCGACAGTGACTCCGATAACCTAAGTTCTCCGTCCACCCGTTATTTAGGCTTTAATGTAAAATTGGATTTTTAAAAGATAGAATAATATGAAACGAATTAATAAATACATATCGTTGTTATTGGTAACTACCTTGTTGGCTTCTTGCGATAAGTTCGATGAAATCAACACAAATCCCGATGCAACCACTAAGGTTACCTCTTCACTGCTGGCGACCGGATTACTTTTGGATATTACATCGTCCAGTGCCAGTAAATCATTTATATATGACGATCTGCTTGCCAAACAAATGGCATGGGGCGAAAGTATGGAAGATTACCAGTATAATGTGTTCGGACGGTCCGGTTTCGGAGGATACACGACACTGATTAATGCACAGAAGATGGTCGAATCTGTTACGGATGATAATGTGAATGCATACGATGGTCTGGCACATTTTATAAAGGCCTACAAAATATTCTATATGTCGATGGAAATGGGAGACCTTCCTTACGAGGAGGCTTTGCAAGGTGAATTAGGGTTGGTACGCCCTAAATACAATACCCAAAAGGAAGTGATGGGGTTTGTTTTGAGTGATCTGGAAAGAGCATACGAACTATTTTCCTCAGCTAAAGATTTTGATGGTGATCCGATTCTGGGAGGTAGTATCAGCAAATGGAAGAAAGCGACTACAGCATTTCAGTTGAAAGTTCTGATGCATCTTTCGAAGAAAGAGAGTGATGTAGATTTGAATGTGAAAGAACGTTTTGCCCGGATTGTGGCATCGGGTAGCTTAATGGAATCAAACGATGATAATCTTCAGATGAAATATGCGGATAAAGCGAATACTGTATATCCTTTCCATAACACAAATACTAAACACGCCGGTTATGCCATGCTTTCTACTATGCTGATTGATAAGTTTAAGGCAACCGGAGATATCCGTATGTTCTATTATGCCAAACCGGCAAAGGCTAAACTTGATGCAGGAGTGACCGCTGACAGTTGGGATGCTTATATCGGGACTGATCCATCATTGCCTTTTGAACAGATAGAGAAGGCTTATGCCACAGAACAATATTCTGGATTCAATGCGCGGTATACTGATTATCCTTCCGGAGAACCGGTTGTCCGATTGGGATATGCCGAACAGAATTTCATTCTGGCAGAAGGCGCCGTGAGAGGATGGATTTCGGGTGATGCAACTATTTATTACAAGAAGGCAATCAGAGCTCACATGGAGTTTATAGCTACTAATACTCCGGATGAAGAGATCTATCATCATGGACATCCGTTGACGCAGGAAGCGATTGCGGCTTTTCTTGAAACACCGGCTATACAGTTAAGTGGTGAGAGAGAGGGAGACCTTGAGAAGATATTGACACAACGTTATCTGGCATCGTTCATGCAACATCCGTATGATGTTTATTATGACTACCGTCGTACAGGGTATCCAGTATTACCGATCAATCCCGCAACCAACCGGAATACGATGAATGACAGACTGCCTATGCGCTGGATGTATCCGAAATCAGAGTCTGATTATAATCTGGAGCATCAGAACGAGGCTTTGCAACGTCAATTCGGGGGGGTAGATGACGTTAATAAACTGATGTGGATTTTGCAATAAAATAGAGTTTTAGAAGAGGTGTGTGCAGAATGGAGAGAAATACTTTCTGTTCGCACCTCCTCTGGTTTTTAATACATTTATTAATATGATGTTGAGATATAGTTTATTAAGTATAGTCTTATGGCTATCTACTGTAATGGCTTATGGCAAGGGAAACGAAGTTAAAGTCCTCCAAATGAATATCTGGCAGGAAGGTACCATGGTGAAAGGGGGCTTTGAGGCAATAGCTGACGAGGTGGCTCGTCTGGAGCCGGATATCGTGATGTTTAGTGAAGTGAGAAACTATCATGGAAAACAATTTATTTCGCGTATACTACAGGCTTTGGAAGAACGTGGAAAGAGATATTATGGTGAAAACAGCAAGTTGGATGTAGGTATTTTATCTAAATATAAAATTGAAGAACAGGCTCCTAATTGTCCCTTGGAAGATGATGCCGGTTCCGTACTGAAAGCCCGCATACGCATTAATGGAAGAGATGTTGTTGTATATTCCGCACATTTGGATTATACACATTATGCCTGTTATCTGCCAAGAGGATATAGTGGCGTTACATGGAAAAAGTTGGATGCACCGGTACTGGATGTAGCGGTGATTGAGAAAGCCAATAATGAATCTTTGCGTGATGAAGCGATTCGTCATGTGATAGAAGATGCCCGGAAAGAAAAGGGGAATATTGTTTTATTAGGCGGTGATTTCAATGAACCTTCACATTTGGACTGGAACGAAAGTACGAAGAATTTGTGGGATCATAACGGAACGGTAGTTCGGTGGGATTGTTCCGTTCTCCTTGAAAATGCGGGATTTAAAGATGCCTACCGGACAAAGTATCCTAATCCGATCACACATCCGGGATTTACTTTCCCGTCTGATAATGAAGGTATAGCTGTAGAAAAGCTGTCGTGGGCACCTGACGCTGATGAACGGGATCGTATTGATTTTATTTATTTCAGGCCTGACAAAAAAATGAAATTGAAGGATGTATCTGTGGTAGGACCTTCAAAATCGATTGTCCGCAGTAAACGTATAGAGGAGAGAAGCAAAGATTTATTTATAACCCCGTTAGGGGTGTGGCCGACAGATCATAAAGCTGTAATGGCCACTTTTCTTCTGAAATAATTAGGAGAATACAGGGGTTATTGCCAGCGAGTATTTATATCTTTGCTACTTAATTTTATTTGAAATATTTAAATGTAATACTTATGAACAGGAAAAACTACTTATTAGCTTTTATTCTTTGTATGCAGACCTTATTTGCTTCTGCGCAAGTTTATCCGGTACGTGCAAAACTTACCGATAAAAATTCTTTTTCAATGATTCTGTTGCCCGATCCACAGAGCTATACAAAGTTCGATGCCAACCAACCTCTTTTTGAGCTGCAGACAGCATGGGTGGCTAATAGCATTGAGTCTCTGAATATAAAAGGAGTGCTTTGTACCGGTGATTTGGTGGAGCAGAATGAAATACGTATTCCGGATGGAGTGAACGGGAATCAGACAAGTGAAGAACAATGGCGTGCCGCCTCGCGTGCATTTGAGCGCTTGGACGGAAAGCTGCCTTATGTGATTTGTACCGGCAATCATGATTATGGATATCAAAAAGCAGAAAATCGTTTGTGCCATTTTCCTGATTACTTTCCTTCAGAGAGAAATTCTTGCTGGAGAGAAAGTCTGGTTGCTGTAGGAAATAACTATCAGGGTATACCAACACTGGAAAATGCTGCTTATGAATTCGTGACTGATACCTGGGGTAAGATTTTAGTTGTTTCTCTGGAGTTTGCTCCTCGTGATGAAGCTTTGGAGTGGGCGAAGAAAGTGGTGGATTCACCTCGCTATAAGGATCATAAGGTGATATTGTTGACGCATTCATATCTGGCATGGACAGGAAAAATAATTGAAAAAGAGAATTATAAAATGACACCTGCCAATTATGGACAAGCTATTTGGGACAAGTTGGTCTATCCTTCAAAGAATATTTGTATGGTGATTTGTGGACACGAATGTGAGATAGCCGATTATAAGGATAATGTCAGTTTCCGGATTGATAAAAATGCATCCGGTAAAAATGTTCCTCAAATGATGTTCAATGCACAGACAGCAGATGGACAATGGTTTGGTAACGGTGGAGACGGGTGGCTGAGAATTATGGAATTTATGCCTGATGGAAAAACGATTAAAATCAAGACTTTCTCTCCTCTTTTTGCTCTCTCTCCTCTGACTTGCGATAAATCGTGGAGAACAGATTCTTATGATCAGTTTGATATTACGATAGAATAAACAGTACATGTAAAGGAGGGTGTGTCGAAACTCACCACAGAGAACATAGAATAACACAGATGTGTCTTTAAGTCGTTGATGATCAATGTGAATAATCTCTGCTACTCTGTGTCCTTTGTGGTGAAAAGACTTTTGACACAACTCCTTCTTTTTATTCGGTAACTCTGCCTCCTTTTATAATGTCTATCTTTCGTCTGTGCGAACTACGCTGCCAGAAAAATTAATGCCAATGATAAGAATTCCTTGAGTTCCTTGCGTAGTAATTTCAGTGCCTGTTGTATACGATAATCTACGGTCTTAGTAGATATATTAAGGAGCTCTGCAATTTCTTTGTAACTCATATCCTTGAAGCGGTGCATGATAAATGCTTCTCGATAAGATTCCGGTAACGCTGCTATGGCTGTGTGAATCCGTTTTGTTAATTCTTCTATCTGATAGAAGTCTACATCGTAAATCATTGCCTGATTTTTTTCATAAAATAGTGTATCTGCGCGATATTTTACCTCTTTCTGCGCGATGCGGTTTAATGCACGGTGATATATCATTTTTAGAAGATATTGGCTTAGTGATGATTCAATAAGTAATATCTCACGATTCTCCCATAGCCAAAGCATCACATCCTGTACAATTTCCTCCGCATCCTCCAAATCCACAAACCGGTGGGCGTATGCACATAACGTTGGATAGTATTTTCTGAACAAGGCGTTAAAAGCCTTTTTATCCCCTTGTTGAAGTTTGGAAAGCAATAAAATCTCTTCTCTTGTCCGGTTTGGCTTCATAGATTTAAGAATTTAATTTATATACAAAGATAGTCTTTTCTTATTAAAACAAAGATTTTCTAAAAAAAAATGGAATTAAGTTTAGGAATCCTATTTTCCCACCTGTCTTATTAATAAAAGAGTTGAGTTATAAATATGAATCAAGAAGATATAGACCATTTACTACCTCGTTATTGTGAAGGACTGGCTACGGAAGAAGAGTGCAGGCAGGTGGAAGCCTGGATAGGAGAATCGGAAGAGAACCGGAAGATGGTTGATCAGATGAATACTCTTTATCTGGCAGTAGATACAGTTAACGTAATGCGTAAAGTGGATACGGAGAAGGCCTTGGATAAGGTTAGGAGTAGAATGGTTGTAAAGAAAACAACTTGGTGGGAGTGGATACAACGTACCGCTGCTGTTTTATTCATTCCTTTGTTTATAGCTTTTGTGGTGCAATACACAAACAATAGTAAACCTGTCTTGAGTCAGATGCTTGAGATTAAGACGAATCCGGGAATGACAACTTCGGTGGTACTACCAGATAGCACGGTCGTTTATCTGAATTCGGAATCTTCTTTACGTTATCCAACTTTTTTTGAAGGTGATACACGAGATGTGGAGTTGCGGGGAGAGGCTTATTTTGCGGTAGCAAAAGATTTAAAAAAGAAGTTTTTCGTCTCTACTCCACATGCATCAAAGATAGAAGTATTGGGTACCCATTTTAATGTGGAGGCTTATGAAGATGAACCGGACGTCTCGACCACGTTGGTAGAAGGACATGTTTGTTTTCATTTTAATGATAGAGACTATCGGGTTAAGAAAGTTGTTATGAAACCCGGACAAAAGCTTGTTTATAGTTCGACAAGCGGTGATGTGCAGCTATATGCTACATCTGGTCTGTCGGAAACCGCCTGGAAGGATGGCAAGATCATATTCAGTAATACGCCGTTGGAAGTAGCGTTGAGAATGCTTGAAAAACGTTTTAATGTAACTTTCATTATAAAGAATATACGTTTAAAGACAAATGCGTTTACGGGTACATTCACCGAACAACGGCTTGAACGGATATTGGAATACTTTAAAATTTCGTCCAAGATACAATGGAGATACCTGGAGAGTCCTGATATTCAGGATGAACGGAGTAAAATTGAAATTTATTAATTAACCATTAAAAGAAATGCTTATGAAAAACAAATCTCCCTGAACTACTAAAAACGTACGGAAAGATATTGGCGTATCCTTCCATACGTAAAAGAGTAAACCTTTTGAGCTTGTTTAGCGACAAGCTAAGATAAACTATTTTTTTAACTTTAAGTCAATACAAAATTATGCAAAATTATTTTAGCATCCAATTATTGCGGGTGGTAAAGTCTTCGCTTTGGCTGACCTCGAATAAAATACCAAGAACTATGCGACTATTTATTCTATTCCTAATTTGCTCTATGAGTTTTGTGCATGCCACAGATGTTTTTGCACAAAAGGTGGAGATCAGTATTGATATACATAATCAAACTGTAGAGAAAGTTCTGAAAGAAATAGAAAAGCAATCGGGCTTTGGCTTTTTCTTTAATAACAAACATGTTAACCTGAAAAGGATGGTTTCCGTTTCAGTTGACAAGAGTGATATATTTAAAGTGCTGGATGAAATCTTTGAAGGGACTAATGTGAAGTATTCCGTTTTGGATAAAAAGATTATTTTATCTACCGAAATGACATCGAAGCAACAACAAACGGTAAGAGTTTCGGGAAGAGTGACGGATGTGAACGGAGAACCGGTGATTGGTGCCAGTGTCGTTGAGAAAGGGACAACAAACGGTATCATAACTAATTTAGAGGGAGAGTTCTCCTTATCAGTGAGTTCGGAGAAAGCGGTGATTGAGATTTCTTATATCGGATATCAGACTCAGGAACTGAAAGTTGTTTCGGGAAAACCATTGAGTGTTACGATGAAAGAAGATACCCGGGCTTTGGAAGAGGTGGTCGTGGTTGGATATGGTTCACAGAAGAAAGTGAACGTGATTGGTTCGATTGCTGCGGTGGATAGTAAGAAACTTGAATCCAGAACCGCTCCCAGCGTTTCGAATATGCTGACCGGACAACTATCCGGAGTAACAATTACACAATCGAGCGGTAATCCCGGACAAGATCAAGGTACAATTCGTGTACGTGGTGTCGGTTCTTTTGGAGCAACCCCCGATCCTTTGGTGTTGGTTGACGGACTTCCCGGTAGCTTGAATGATTTGAATCCAGCTGATATTGAGAGTATTTCAATCTTGAAAGATGCTTCCTCTGCTGCTATTTACGGTTCGCGTGCTGCGAACGGCGTTGTACTTGTGAAAACCAAGGGTGGTCAAAAGGGCAAGGTTACTGTAAGTTATAACGGTTATGTCGGATTTAATCAGGCTACTGAATTACCTGAAATGTGTGATTCGTGGGAGTATGCCGAACTGTACAATAAAGCAATGGGCAAGGAGGTTTATACGGCAGAAGAGATTCAGAAATATAAAGATGGCTCCGATCCGTACAATTATCCTAATGAACACTATCTGGACAAATTATTGGGTAACAAAGGGCTGCAAACCGGACATGAACTGACTGTGAACGGAGGCAATGATAAAACACAATATATGGTTTCCTTTGGCTATGTAAAACAGAACGGATTGATGAAACACAATCACTATGATCGTTATAACGGCAGAGTGAATCTGACGACAGAATTGGCTAAAAACCTTACATTAACCACACGTTTAGGCGGTGTCGTTTCAAAAAGAAGCGAGCCTTCTACTCCGGGTGGAATGGATTCTGCAGGATTTAAAGCTTTTTCAAGCAATGCACTTCGTTTCCCAGGATTGTGGGCTACCAAATTGGAAGATGGTTCGTACGGTTTAGGACCCAAGGTGCTTGGTACACCGTTGGCATGGTTGGATAGTGGTTCTTTTTATGATGAAAACTTTGATAAATTCCGTTCTAATGTAGAGTTGGCGTTTACACCGGTGAAAGGTTTAACTTTGAAAGCTATCGGAGGATATAATTATACCGGTCAGCAGATTCGTCACTATCGTTCGGCTATGGAGATTACAGGCGGTAAAAAGTTGGGTCCTTCTTCTCTGTCGGATACTATGTATAAAACGGTCTATAAAACGTTTCAGGCATTGGCAGATTACAATGTGAAATTCAGCAAGAATGATTTGTCTGTATTAGTCGGTTATACTTGGGAAGATGAATCGCAGAGAACCGTAGGAGGAAGCCGCCTGAATTTCCCATCGGATGAAGTCCCCTACCTGAACGCCGGAGGAGCTGATGGGCAAACCAATTCCGGTGGAGGCTACGATTGGGCCATTATGTCTGTTTTCGGACGTTTGACTTATAATTATGACCAACGCTATTTGTTTGAAACCACGATGCGCTATGATGGTTCTTCCCGTTTCCCGACAGATAATAAATTTGGTTTCTTTCCATCTGTTGCCGCAGGATGGCGTTTATCGGAGGAGCAATTTTTCAAAGAAGCAGAGTCACTGAGCTTTATTGATAATCTGAAGCTGAAAGCATCATACGGTATTCTGGGTAATAACAATATTGGTAACTATCCTTATCAGTCTACTTATGCTCTTGGAAAAGCAATGAACTATGTATTCGGGGGTGTTTATACTCAGGGTGCCGCAGTGACTACCTATGTTGATCCGACTCTAAAATGGGAAAAGACCCGTACTACGGATGTCGGTATCGAGACTGCTTTCTGGAAGAACAAACTGACGTTTAATGCAGCTTATTTCTATCGTAAGACAACAGACATCCTGTATAAACCGAGCGCAAGTTATTCTTCTATTTTTGGTCTTGCACTTTCGCAAGTCAACACAGGAAGTCTTGAAAACAAGGGATGGGAGTTTGAAATAGGGCACCAGAATAAGGTTGGTGAATTTAGTTATCATGTTAACGGAAACTTTTCCATTATCAAGAATAAAGTGATCAGTCTGGGTGTAGGAGATGTGGAGCAAAAGAGTGGAATGATAGGTAATGGTAGCAATCTGTTCCTGGGTTATCCGATGAATATGTTTTACGGTTATAAGACGGATGGCGTATTCTTGACTGATGAAGAAGTAAAAGAATGGCATGATCAGAGTAAGATTGCTCCTAACTCCAAAGCGGGTGATTTGCGTTATGTGGATATTTCCGGTGACGGAAAGGTGGATGAAGCCGATAAAGCTTATTTGGGATCGAAGATACCTCAATATACATTTGGTTTAGGATTGGGTGCCGAATACAAAGGATTCGATTTTAATATATTGCTTCAAGGAGTGGCCAAAGTAAAAGGACAGTTGACTAATTATGCCGGTTATGCTTTCTTCCAGGAAGGTAATATCCAGAAATGGCAGGCAGAAGAGACCTGGACGAATAATCAGTCGAACCGGTATCCTAAGTATCCCCGTCTCGAGGTGATGTCGAATGCGGGTAGCAACAATACGCTGGGCTCTGACTTCTGGATTCTGGATGCCTCTTATCTCAAAGTGAGAAATATCCAGTTAGGATATACATTGCCCAAACATATAACTCAGAAGTTCGGTTCCTCCAACCTTCGTTTTTATATATCACTTGATAATCCATTCTCCATCAGCGGATATCGTAAAGGCTGGGATCCGGAAATTAATACAGACGGTAGTTATTATCCTATTCTGTCAACTTATACATTTGGTTTAACCTTAAAATTTTGATGTAAGATGAAGAGTTTAAAATATATAGTAGCATTGGCATTGGCGGCAGGACTGTTTCAAGCTTGTGATTTAGAGCGCTATCCACTGACAGACTTGTCTGAAGAGACTTTTTGGAATAGCGAATCGAATGCGGAACTGGCATTGACTTCTCTTTATAGAGGAAGCCTGACAGACGGCGTAGAGTATAACCCTTCGGATTGGTGGTCCTATCACGGAATGATTATGATGGAGCATCTTTCGGATAATGCTTTTGACCGTCGGGGGGAGAATAATCCTTTCTTCAAGATTTCAAGTGGCAATTTGACGGCTGATAATGCATTTATTAAAAGATATTGGGAAACGTCTTATAAGAGAATAGGTTACTGCAATCGTTTTCTTGTTGGCATTCAGAATAGTTCCGAATCGGCAAAAAAGACACGGATGATTGCTGAGGCCCGCTTTTTACGTGCAACCCAGTATTTTTATCTTGCCAGCTACTTCAAGGATGTTCCTTTGGTAGAGAATGTGCTGACGGGTGAAGAAGCCAACAATGTGACAAAGACTTCACAGGCCGATATCCTGAAATGGTGTGTAACCGAATTTACTGCAGCTGCGGCCGATTTGCCCCGTTTCTCCGCCATTCCGGCGGGAGAAGCCGGACGTGCTTGTAAACAGGCGGCCCTTGCTTTTCTCGGACGTACCTGCATGTTGCAGAAAGACTGGAAAAGTGGAGCAAAGGCTTTCCACGATATTATGGAATTGGGAGATAATGCGATAAACGCCAACTATCAGGAGCTGTTTTATCCTTCTACCGGAACTTCGAACAAGGAGAATATTTTCTACATCCAGTATCTGGAAAACTATCTGGGTACCGGTCTGCCGCAGCATGCACTATCTGCCAAAGACGGGGGCTGGAGCTTGGTCAATCCGGCTGCTGATTTATACGAATCGTATGAATTTAAGGATGGAACTCCTTTCAGCTATGATGATCCGAGATATGACCCATCTAATTTAGGAAAGGATCGCGATCCGCGTCTGGATTATACAATTTACTATAACGGTGCCATCTTTATGGGTACAGAGTATAAGATGAGTCCTGACTATAGTGCAGCCAAGAAAGAGAAGCTCGATTATACGAGCGAGGCTTCCAGAACCGGCTTTATGATGAGGAAATATTTTGAAGAATCGACACCTATAAACGATGTACAGAGCGCAAACGGACTGACTCCGATTATTCGTTATGCCGAAGTGTTGTTGGGATATCTGGAATGTCTGGTTGAAGATAATCAAACGATCACTCAGGGAACATTGGACGAGACAATCAATGCAGTGAGAGGTCGGGCCAGTGTGAAGATGCCTGTTATTACCGAAGTGAATCCGGCTAAACTTCGTGAGATCGTGCGTCACGAACGTCGCATTGAGTTGGCTATGGAAGGCATTCGCTACTGGGATATCATGCGATGGGGGATTGCACATGAAGTGTTGTCCCAGAAAATATGGGGTGCTCCCTATCCAAATTCAACTCAGTATGCAACAACGACCAAGGAGGTTGATCCGACAGGGAAGTGCCGTTGGTATGTTGGAAAACGTGCTTTCCGCAATCCGACAGATTATACATGGCCGATTCCACAGTCTGAACAGAATATTAATCCTAATTTACGCGACTAATTTAATAGCTTAAGCAATGAGACAATATGTATTATTGGCTTGTCTCTCTCCGGTAGCATGCCTGATGGCTGCTACCGGTCAGAAGGGAGGGAAAGCCCAACAAAAAGTAAACGATCGGAAACTCCCCAATGTTGTGTTTATCTATGCTGATGACCTCGGCTATGGTGATTTGGAATGTTACGGTGCAAAGAATGTGCAGACACCTCATGTAAACCGTTTGGCAGCTGAAGGGATCCGCTTTAATAATGCCCATGCTACAGCAGCTACAAGTACCCCATCCCGTTATTCCATGCTTACCGGAGAGTATGCCTGGCGTCGTCCGGGCACGGATATTGCGGCAGGCAATGCAGGGATGATTATCCGCCCCGAGCGTTATACGATGGCTGACATGTTTAAAAACGCCGGTTATGCTACTGCTGCTATCGGCAAATGGCATTTAGGATTGGGAGATAAGGATGGGGAACAAGATTGGAATGCTCCGTTGCCGACTGCTTTAGGAGATATCGGTTTTGATTATTCCTATATAATGGCTGCAACCGCTGATCGTGTTCCGTGTGTTTTTATAGAAAATGGCAAGGTAGCTAATTATGATCCCTCTGCTCCGATTGAGGTCAGTTATCGTAAACCGATTGAAGGAGAACCATTGGGAAAGGATCACCCGGAGTTGTTGTTCAATCTGAAGTCAAGCCATGGACATGATATGGCTATTGTCAATGGCATTGGTCGTATCGGATATATGAAAGGGGGAGGCAAGGCCTTGTGGAAAGACGAGAATATTGCTGATTCGATAACTTCACATGCCATAGGTTTCATTCGTGAGCATAAGGACGAGCCGTTCTTTATGTATTTTGCGACAAACGATGTTCATGTCCCTCGTTTTCCGCACGATCGCTTCCGTGGTAAAAATCCGATGGGATTGCGCGGAGATGCAATAGTCCAGTTTGACTGGAGTGTAGGTCAGATTATGGATACGCTTGATAAGCTGGGATTATCAGAAAATACCCTCATTATCCTGTCCAGTGATAACGGGCCGGTTGTTGATGATGGCTATCAGGATCGGGCAGAGGAGTTGCTGAACGGGCATAGTCCCGCAGGACCGTTACGTGGTAATAAGTACAGTGCTTTTGAAGGTGGAACCCGTATTCCCGCTATTGTCCGGTGGCCGAAGGGAGCTGCTTCAGCCGAGGTTTCCAATGCTGTAGTTTCACAAATTGATTGGTTTGCTTCTTTGGCTTCATTGGTTGGAGCAGGGCTACCCAAAGGAGCGGCACCTGACAGTTTTAACTTTCTGGATACTTGGTTAGGCAAGAATCAGTCCGATCGTCCATGGGTGATAGAGCAGGCTTCAAATCACACTTTGTCGGTCCGTACCAAAGATTGGAAGTATATTGAGCCGAATGACGGACCTGCCATGATTACCTGGGGACCTAAAATAGAAACCGGTAATTTGAGTACCCCCCAATTATATCATGTAGCAGATGATGTGGCGGAACGGAAGAACGAAGCTTCTTTATATCCGGAGCGGGTTTTTGAATTACAGAATATATTAAGGCATGTCCGGATGAAAAATTTGAAACCTTAGAAAACTTCTTGGCAGAAACAGGATGCCGTCTTAATGATAATATCGTTGAGGCGGCATCTTTTTTAGATGTGCTTTATATTTAATTTCATTATTTTCATGACAGAACAAGATTCTTGCCTATCTTTGTACTCAGGCTCCATTGACCTCATCAGAAATTACTCTTGAACAAATTTAATATGACAAACGAAAAAATGAAGTTGCTAAACTGTACCTTAGGGGTGGTAGCGGGGGTATCTTTGCCGGCTACTGCTTTGGCCGGAGTGCCGCAGTTTGCACAAGAAAAAACAGAAAAACAGCCCAACATTATCCTGATTGTTGCCGATGACTTGGGATACGGAGACTTAAGTTGTTATGGTGCCCATCGAATACAGACTCCGGGCATGGACCGTATAGCCAATGAAGGTATTCGGTTTACACAGGGATTCTGTACCGCAGCTACGTCCACTCCGAGCCGTTATTCGGTCATGACCGGGAAGTATCCCTGGAGCAATGTCGAAGCTAAGATTTTGCCGGGTAATGCCGCGTTGATTATTGATCCACAGAAGATAACATTGCCAAAGCTGATGAAGCAGGCAGGGTATACTACCGGTTCTGTCGGTAAATGGCATATCGGTCTGGGAGACGGGCATGTAGATTGGAATAAGGAGGTACATCCCGGTGCTGCCGAGATCGGTTACGATTATTCATTCATTCAGGCAGCGACGAATGATCGTGTTCCTTGTGTTTTTCTGGAAAATGGAAAAGTGGTCGGGCTGGATCCGAATGACCCTCTTTATGTGGATTATCGGAAAAATTTCCCTGGCGAACCCACCGGTAAAGACAATCCGGAGTTGTTGCGTATGCACCCCAGTGTGGGGCATGCAGGTTCCATCGTGAATGGGGTGCCTCGTATTGGTTTCCAGAAAGGCGGTAAGGCGGCACAGTGGAAAGATGAAGAAATGGCAGGATTATTTCTGGATAAAGCCAAACAATTTGTTGATGAAAACAAGGATAAACCTTTCTTTCTCTATTATGGACTTCATCAACCGCATGTACCTCGTGTGCCTAACGAACGTTTTGTCGGGAAGTCGGGTATGGGGCCTCGTGGCGACGTGATTCTGGAAGCTGATTGGTGTGTAGATCAATTTCTGAAAGAATTGGATAAACTGGGATTGGCAGAGAATACCATTGTGATTCTGACAAGTGACAACGGTCCGGTACTTGATGATGGCTACAAAGATGATGCTGTTGAATTGGTGGGTGATCACCAAATAGCCGGGCCCTTACGCGGGGGTAAAACAAGCATGTTTGATGGGGGAACCCGTATACCATTTATGCTTCGCTGGCCGGCCAGGGTGAAGCCTCAGGTATCAGATGTATTTGTTTGCCAGATGGATCTATTAGCTTCATTTGCTTCACTTCTGGGACAAAGTTATCCGGATAAAGTGGATAGTCAGAATACGATGGATGCTTTTTTAGGTAAGAGTAAAAAGGGGCGTAAAGAGTTAGTGATCGAAGGGATGTTCAATTATGCTTATCGTCAGGGTGACTGGGCGCTGATTCCCCCTTATTATAATCCCTATAGTAAGGAAGACGGTGACTTTATCGGTTTAGGCTATGGCTATAAACTCTATAATCTGAAATCGGATATCGGTCAGCAGGAGAATCTGGCAGAGAAGTACCCTAAGAAGTTGGGTGAACTAATCAATCGTTTTGAATACCTGAAGGCGCATTCGGACAAGGTGACAAGGTATTGATTATCCATATGTCCGTCATGAACCCAATCCAAAAGAGGCTATTCGAATTATTCGGATAGCCTCTTTCAGTTATATCACAAGGAGGGGGCGGAACTATTTTTCCAATAAGTTTTTCAGAAAATCGTCCAGTTCTTTATCCAGCCCTTTCAGAAGTTCATCATTTACTAACAGTGTATCATCGTCTACAAGCAAAAGGTCGGAGATCGTCTCTTTATCTTCGTCTACCAATACGAAAGAATAAGGTTTAAGGATAGTCAACTTATCGAAACTTCCACCTTCTTTCATACGGCAGAGCATGGTGCGGAAGATTCTTTCAGCATCTTCGTAAAAGTCATCTCCCTCGTAGGCTGTCCATTCATCAATGGTTACACTGGATAATTCTTCATCTTCATCATCATAGATGAAGAGCTCACCGGAATTTTGGTTCGGTTGAATATGGATATCTGTGACGATGGTTTGTTCGCATCCACAGGTATATTTGTTAATTGCTTTTTGAATCGCAGATTCGATAATGGCTTGTGACTGCTGACTAAGTTTCATATCTTTTAGCTCTTTTTATTTAGCTCAAAGGTATAAAAAAAATAAGAACCCTTGCATGATTTCTTTAAAAATCATCATTAAATCTACTCATTTGGCCTTTAAGTTTGCCTAATCCCTCGGCCCTTTCCTTCAATTCGTTCACATAAAGGCTGGTCAGGTAGTAGTTGGGAATTCTGCTAAAGTCTATATCACTGCTCTTCAGTGAATCGATTTTATCTATTTTACGTGCAAATTCCTGTGCTTTGATAGCCCATTTTTCTGCTTCTTCCACACTATCTTTCATTTCGTGGTATAGGGCCAGATTGAAAGCTGCACGCATTTTCTTTTTGTCATTTTTAGTTGCTTCGAAAGCTTGTTCCCAAAGTTTTGATGCTTTGTCCCATTCATTTTCTTTCACATAGACGGCTGCATCGCGCATTGCTACCGAGCCACTGATGAAGTAGTAACGATAGGCTGTTTTCCAGTACGGCAGTATCTTGCTTACCGGGATGCTACCGGCAAACTCAGAGGATTCGCGAATCATTTGTTTGTCATCCGGGAGACGTGAGCGGACAAACGCTTCGGTATTTCCGTACTCTTCCCAAAAAATGCTGTCGTTGCTGTTGGTCGTTACCATCGGGCTTTTCCGTCCCGGAAGATAAATCTTTACCGTAGGATAGATTTTAGTATCTAATGTACCATAATAGGTGTTCCATTCGGGAATATAGCTGAAAACACGTGTTGATTTCATTTGCAAGTTTTCAAGTGAAATGATGAAATCAACACCTAAAGTCTGTGTCAAGGTCCGGACCTCTTCTTGGCTGAGAGTTGATTCACGAGGTCTGAAGTCCCGTGCGCGCAGAGCCGAATCACAAATAACGACTTCGTTAAAATAATTCTGCTCAGCTATGGCTTTGGCCAGTGCCTCGGTAGTGAGCACGGGCTGGCCGTCGTGATAGGATACTGCCCGGCTGAGTTCATTTTTATCTTTTATTTTATTTTCTTTGGGAGGTAAGGTATTATCAGGTGTGGCACTGACATTATTTACGATTGCCACCCGTTTCAACTCGTTAGGAAAACTGATTTCCGCAGGGAGCATATAATCAATGGAAAGTTGCTCAACAGTCTGGCAGGAACTGAAAGACACAAGGAGCAATACGAACAGAATATACGGATATTTTGTCATAGCCTGTTTTTTTACTTTTCTGAAAGAACAAAAATACGATTTTGATTGAATATAGAAAAGCCTCGAACAGTTTTTAACCGTTCAAGGCTTTTATTAAGGAGTTACGGGTTCTTTATATACTTAACTGTTCCGTCCGTGACAATTTTTATATTTTTTTCCGCTTCCACATGGGCAGGGATCATTGCGTCCTACTGTTTTTTCGGCACGGATGGGTTCACGTTTCACGGCTTCGCGCGTATCTTGCTGGGCAGCGGCTTGCTGATTCGGATCACTCAGATCTTGTTTTTGTTCCCGATATTTGCTCATGTCCTGACGTTGTTCCGGAGCTGCCTGGCGTACTTCTACGCGTCTGGCCGCTTCTTGCTGTTCTTCAGTTGGTTCGGCTACAGGAATCTGACCACGCATCAGGATGGATACAGTCTGATTATTGATCTTGTTTACCATATTATCAAACAAAGTCACCGATTCCAGTTTATAGATCAATAGCGGATCTTTCTGTTCGTAACTTGCGTTCTGTACCGAATGTTTCAGTTCGTCCAGTTCACGTAAGTTTTCTTTCCAAGACTCGTCGATGACATGGAGCAAGATTGATTTTTCGAATGATTTCACTACTTCTTTCGATTCGCTTTCGTAAGCAGCTTTCAGGTTGCAAGAGATATTGTACATACGTTTTCCGTCCGTGATCGGAATCAGGATGTTTTCGTACATATGTCCTTGGTTCTCGTACACTTGCTTGATCACCGGATTGGCTATCTGTGCCAGACGTTCTGTCTTGCGCTTGAAGTTAGCCATTGCCACATCGAATGTTTTGTCTGCCAGTTTATCCTTTTTCTCGTTGCGGAACTCTTCTTCTGTGAAAGGAACCTCCATTGCGAGCGTTTGGAGCAAGTCCAGCTTACATTCTTCGTAGTCTGCATTGTTCTCGATAGCGGCGGCACAACGGTCCCAAATCATATTAACGATATCCATTCCGATACGTTCACCCATCAGCGCATGGCGGCGTTTGGTATAAACAACCGTACGTTGCTTATTCATTACATCGTCATACTCCAACAGACGTTTACGGATACCGAAGTTGTTTTCTTCTACCTTTTTCTGTGCACGCTCGATGGAGTTGGAGATCATCTTGTGCTCGATCATTTCACCTTCCTGGAATCCCAGTTTATCCATCACGCTGGCGATACGGTCGGAAGAGAAGAGGCGCATCAGGTCGTCCTCGAGTGAAACGAAGAAGACAGATGAACCCGGGTCACCCTGACGTCCTGCACGTCCGCGCAACTGACGGTCTACACGACGTGACTCGTGACGTTCGGTACCGATGATTGCCAAACCGCCTGCTGCTTTTACTTCAGGACTCAGCTTGATGTCCGTACCACGACCGGCCATGTTTGTAGCAATGGTTACCGTACCGCTCAAACCTGCTTTAGCAACGATGTCTGCCTCCCTCTGGTGAAGTTTCGCATTCAATACGTTGTGTTCGATCTTGCGCATGGTCAGCATCTTGCTCAGCATCTCGGAGATTTCTACCGAAGTAGTACCCACCAATACCGGGCGTCCTGCCTGTACCAGTTGTTCTATTTCTTCGATTACGGCTTTATACTTTTCGCGTTTTGTTTTGTAAACGCGGTCATTCATGTCTTTGCGGGCAATCGGTCGATTGGTCGGAATCACGACTACATCCAGTTTGTAAATGTCCCACAACTCACCGGCTTCTGTTTCGGCCGTACCGGTCATACCCGAGAGTTTATGATACATACGGAAGTAGTTCTGCAGAGTGATGGTGGCAAAAGTTTGTGTGGCAGCTTCTACTTTCACACCTTCCTTCGCTTCGATGGCCTGATGCAGTCCGTCTGAGTAACGGCGGCCTTCCATGATACGTCCTGTTTGTTCGTCAACGATCTTCACTTGTCCGTCGATTACCACATACTCATCATCCTTTTCGAACATGGTGTATGCCTTCAGCAACTGGTTGATGGTATGTACACGTTCTGACTTGATGGCATAATTGGTCAGCAAGGCATCTTTCTTTTCAAGCTTTTGTTCGTCGCTCAATCCATGTTCGTTTTCCAATTCCGAAAGTTGGGCGGCTATGTCCGGCAATACGAATAAAGTCGGATCTTCCGAGTTACCGGTGATCAGGTCTACACCTTTATCTGTCAGGTCTACGCTGTTCAACTTTTCGTCAATCACGAAGTACAATGGATCTGTTGCTTCATGCATGCGTTTGTTGTTTTGCTCCATGTAGATCTCTTCCGTTTTCAGCATACCGGCTTTGATTCCCTGTTCACTGAGGAATTTGATCAATGCCTTATTCTTAGGCAGTGCTTTGTGGCTGCGGAACAGAGCGAGAAATCCTTCTTCCACTTCTTTCTTATCATTCGAGTTGATAAGTCTCTTAGCCTCCGATAAGTATTTAGTTGCTAACTCTTTCTGTTTCTCCACAAGGCGTTCTACCAATGGGCGGAGTTGCTCAAAGAGCTGGTCTTCGCCTTTGGGCACGGGGCCTGAAATAATCAACGGAGTACGCGCATCGTCAATCAATACAGAGTCCACCTCGTCGACGATGGCATAGTTGTGCTGGCGCTGTACAAGGTCTTTCGGGCTGATAGCCATATTATCACGCAGATAGTCGAAACCGAATTCATTGTTCGTTCCGAAAGTGATGTCTGCCAAATAAGCCTGACGGCGTGCGTCAGAGTTGGGTTGGTGACGGTCGATGCAGTCCACGCTGAGTCCGTGGAACATATAAAGCGGTCCCATCCATTCGGAGTCACGTTTAGCCAGATAGTCGTTCACGGTTACTACATGTACGCCGTTTCCGGTCAGGGCATTCAGGAATACGGGAAGCGTAGCTACAAGAGTCTTACCTTCACCGGTCGCCATTTCGGCAATTTTCCCTTTGTGCAGTACTACACCGCCAAACAACTGTACGTCGTAGTGAACCATGTTCCATACCGTGTCATTTCCACCGGCATTCCAATGATTCTGCCAGATGGCTTTGTCACCTTCGATGCGTACGAAGTCTTTGGTAGCCGCCAGGGTGCGGTCGAAATCTGTAGCTGTAACTACTATTTCTTCGTTTTCAGAGAAACGTTTGGCAGATTCTTTCACGATGGAGAAAGCTACCGGCAATACTTCGTCAAGTGCTTTTTCGTATATCTCTAATATTTCTTTTTCAATTTTGTCGATCTGAGCGAATACTTCTTCGCGGTCTTCCAGTTCCACGCTTTCGATGCCTGCTCTGAGTTCGTCAGCTTTAGCACGTTCTTTGCTTGCCGAGTTGCGGATGTATTCTTTAAGTTCCTCTGTTTTTGCACGGAGGCCGTCATTGTCAAGCTTAGCAACCTCTGGGTAAGCGGCTTTGATCTTGTCTACCCAGGGTTGAATTTCTTTCATGTCTCGTGTGGATTTGTTTCCGAAAATCGAGCTTAAAAATTCATTAAATCCCATTATCTATTATTTATGTTTATTATTTACTAAATTGAATCAACTGCGCAAAGTTACATTAAAATGCTGATTTATTTGCGCTTTGCACACTGTTTTTTGTGTGGAAAGTGTCACCGGATGTCGGTAATCGGAGTTGCAGTGCATGCGTTCGGAGCCCGTATTCTCAGGATGTGAGCTACGGTAGGAGCTATGTGGTCGACGGTTACGGGCGTGTTGATTACGGCCGGTTTTACGCCACTGCCCAGAAAAATAAGCGGAGACGGAATATGTGCTTTCCGGACCACTTTATGGTCGGATGTATTTTCATTGACGATGGTCCAGCCCGGCAATACGTCGATCAACAGATCGCCCGAGCGTTTACGGTGGAAACCATTCCGTATCATTGAGATGTCCGGTGTCCAGGCCCCCAATAACAGGCGTCTACCCGAATAAACCTCATTTACTCCACTAAACTGGATCAGGAATTCAGCGGCTTTTTCCTGAATATCTGCCAAATCCAGTTGTTTTTCTTCTATCAGTTTATGGTTGAGATAAATTTGCTGGTCGTAGTAGGCTTCCACGTATTGTCCCTGACCGTAAGTAGCCATCAGATACATGTTCAACAGGGCCGCACAACGGTTCAAGTGAAACTCTCCGGTCGGAACCCGGTAGAGTCCCCGGTCTGCCGATTCAGTATCGGTATATCCGGTGGAAGTGATAAAGAAGACAACGTTCTGTAAGCCTACTTTCTTGTCGATGATATCCAGCAAAGAAGCAATGCTGCGGTCGAGGCGAACGTAGGTGTCCTGCATCTCCATAGCGCATTCCTGTACGCTCTTGTGAGCATAATTGCCGGCGTAATAGGTGAGTGAGAGCATGTCGGGAGTATTGTCTTTTCCCATTGTGCTCTTATCCAGAAGCTCCTCGGTCAGCAAGTTAACTTCATCGTTGATAAAGGGGCTTGTAATCAGCCGTTTGTATTTATTGATGCGGTCATCGTCAAATTTATATTTAAAGGCTGCGTCCCTCCATTCGGGTAGGAATGTGTAATTTTGCATGGGGTGGACAGGAGTCCACGTCATATCGGCAATGCGGAAGTCTACGGCATTCCGATCGTTATATTGGCTCACCCACCATGGAAATTCACTATAATAAGTTGTTCCGCACCATTTTCCGGTAGTATTGTTGAGCCAGAATGCGCCATTTCCGGCATGTCCGGCTGCAAGAATGGCAGCGTCACGGAAGGGGGCGATGGCATATACTAATCCCTCGTTGCGGGTAGCTATTTTGAGTTCGTCGGCAATTGTTGAGGTCAGGAGATGTGAAGGAGAAGAACTTTCATTCGTGTAATTACCCATGAATGAAGGATCGTCTACACAACTCACGGTGCGCAGGATCGATACATCCATCCAGCGTTTACCGATGATTCCGTTGACCGAAGGAGTGGTGCCTGTATAAATGGCTGCGATGGCCGATGCGCGGTCTGTGCCACAGAAAGTATATTCGGCATTCCGGAATACGCGTCCTTCTTTCCAAAGCCGCCTGAAGCCTTTGTCGCCATACAAAGTTGAAAAAGCTTCCAGATAGTCCGTACGTAACTGGTCGATTGTAAGTCCCACCACTAATTTCGGAGTAGTGGGAAGTGGCTGGGCTTGCAGCCCGGTAAAAGTAAGTACGGTCAGTATGGAGGTTAATAGTCCTTTCATTTAGCTTTTTTGTATGTCAGTATAAGGTTGCTTGCAGAACGTATCAGCAAACTGAGTGCCAAAGGTAATACTGCTAAGTCGAAATTTTGTGGTATTACAGGGAAAAACGCTATAAAAAGTGTTAAAACCATGCAATTCAGCAGATGATACCTGCTTTTGCGCTGCTTTCGTTCATCGTTTATGAAGAAAGGGAGACAGAGCAGATGTCCCGGGTGAAAGACAAATAACAAATAATTGGCTCCCACCGTAGGATGCTCGGAGAAAAGAGCAAGGAAAGCAATAATGCATCCTGCGATACCTGCTGCGGCGAATACTGCTATATCCAGCCCCCAAAGACTTTTCTTTTTTCGCAGGCCATAGACCGTAGCTATGCCGATGCCGATGAAAAACAGAAGAGATAGGCGGATGGGTGTAAGTGTATCCCAGATATCACTTTCTGCAGGTGTGGATACATCCGGTTCGCAGTCGATAATTTTTTTTGTGGCGGTCACTAATGGTCTGTTTTCGGATGCGTTAACGATGCGCGCTTTGTCAAAAGCATCCATCAGATAGAATGGTGAGAACATCATTTGTCTTTCGCTGATGGGGCGGTCGGCTTGGCTGCCAATGCAGAAGTCGATTCCGAATTGTGCCCAGGGGTGTCCTTTCGTGTATTGGTGAACAATATCCCGATAAGATTTAGTTTCGTTATTTTCGGTATATGTATTGCTGAAGAGCAGTTGGCTGCCACTTTTTTGCAGGCTCTCTTCCACTTTGTCCCGTGGTCGGGTAGCACAATTATCGTAGAAAAAATTATAGCGGTATATCCGGTTTTCCGGGCGGTAATTTTCTTCCAGAAGGGTGATTAACTGTTGTTGTTCTTCGGCTGTCAGATTGAGCGTCTGCTGCCATACACTGCGTCCGAAGTATTCATATTCGACGGCAAAATGGCGGTAATCTTCCACTCCCAACCGGTAGTCGGCATTGCCGAGTGCAAAACGTAGCGTAAAGTTAGGAGTGTTGAAACTGAACAGGCCGTAGTTGTACACCCTATCGATACCCCGTGCCGGTTCTTCGTAGCGGATGGCAGTATGTCCGAATAACGAATAGATTTCTTCCCCCGGAGCGCACGTCAGCAGGCTGATTCGGACAGAATCAGGCGAGGATGGACTCTCTGTTCCCCATGTCAGGATGGTGAAGAAAGAAAAAAATATCAGGAGCAAATGTCGCAACTTTGAGTTCATGTGGCAAAGATACTGCTTTTGTGGGATAAAATACTCGATTAAGTGAATAAATCTGTCACTTTTTCCCGACCGCCGGGCTGTTTGTGTCGGAGCGCCGGGCTACAGATTGCGGAGCGCCGGGCTGCATACATCCGACCGCCGGGCTACGGGGACCGGAGCGCCGGGCTATAAATCTTTTTGTGATAAGTTTACCGGGGATGGCATCGGCAGCGGCGGTATCTTGTTTCTTCTGTTATTGTTATGTTCTGTATTGTATTGTTCTGTATTGTATTGTTCTGTATTGTATTGTAGGTTTTTCTGGGTTTTTATACATACGTAAGGCTTTGTTAATCAGTGGTGAAAACTGGATGTTTGGTTTTGGGTTTTCTATCTTCCTTTTCGTGTGCTTTTTTAGGCGGGTTTTCTGTTTTTAAAACGTGTTTCTCCGATAGCTCGTCAAGTCGTCTTTTGGGGGCTTTTCTTTGCCTCCCAATACTTTTTTATTTCTTATTTCAGTATGCAAATAAATTTTATCCCTTATCTTTGCACCCTCAAACAGAGAGAAAGTGAACTTAATTATCGATATTGGAAATACAGTAGCCAAGGTAGCGCTTTTCGACCAAACTTCTATGGTAGAAGTTGTTTACGATTCTAATCAATCTCTGGATTGTTTAGAGGCAGTTTGCAGCAAATATAATGTTCGAAAAGCAATTGTTGCCACTGTTATAGACTTAAACGAATGTGTGTTGGCTCAGTTGGGTAAGCTCCCTGTACCCATTTTATGGTTGAATTGCAATACGCCGCTTCCGGTAACGAATCTGTATGAAACACCTGAAACTCTCGGCTATGACCGGATGGCTGCTGTTGTAGCGGCCAACGATCAGTTTCCCGGTAAAGACATTCTGGTGATTGATGCGGGTACATGTATCACTTATGAATTTATTGACTCTTTGGGGCAATATCATGGTGGAAATATTTCGCCCGGATTATGGATGCGTCTCAAAGCGCTTCATCAGTTCACCGGGCGTTTGCCTTTGATCAATGCGGAAGGACGCCTGCCGGATATGGGAAAAGATACTGAAACAGCCATTCGTTCCGGAGTGAAAAAAGGGATAGAATACGAAATTGCAGGGTATATTACGGCTATGAAGCATAAATATCCTGAACTTTTGGTTTTTTTAACGGGCGGAGATGATTTTTCTTTTGATACGAAATTAAAAAGTGTCATCTTTGCAGATAGATTTTTAGTGTTGAAAGGATTAAATAGAATATTAAACTATAATAATGGTAGGATATAAACAGACACTTTGTGCGCTTCTGCTCACGATATTATTACCCGGAGTGGCAATCGCTCAAAATAATACAAACTCTCCTTATACACGATATGGCTATGGTCAGTTGGCTGATCAGGCATTTGCAAATAGTAAAGCAATGGGAGGGATTGCTTATGGGTTGCGCAATGGATCACATATTAATCCGTTAAATCCTGCTTCTTACACAGCGATTGATTCGTTGACTTTTCTTTTTGACGGAGGGTTTTCGATGCAAAATACCAACTTCAGTAGTGAAGGTACAAAGCTGAATGCGAAAAATTCAAGTTTTGACTACATCGCCATGCAGTTCCGTTTGCAAAAATGGATAGCCATGAGTATTGGTTTGTTGCCCTATTCGAGTGTCGGCTATAGCATGGCAAAAGCAGATAAAGACGTTGCGTCGGAAGATGCGCAGAATGTGACTACATTTTCCGGAGACGGTGGGTTGCATCAGCTTTATGTAGGTTTTGGAGTGAAAGTGCTTAAAAATTTGTCTGTCGGTGCGAATGTGTCTTACTTTTGGGGCGAAATAACACGTACGGCACGCATTGCTTTCCCGAATAATGAAAATGCTTTTGCTTTTCAAAATGTTGATTATTTGTCCGTTCGCGACTATAAATTGGATTTTGGGGCACAGTATACACAACAGTTTGGCAGAAAACATGCTGTTACTTTAGGAGTTGTGTTCTCACCTAAAAAAGATTTGCATAATGAAGCTTATGTGCAAAGGGCAACACTTACCAATTCCAATAGTAACCAGACAGTTGCTGTGAGCACTATCGATACGGTGGCCACCTATGGGACACCAAACAGTTTTGGAGTGGGACTCACCTACGAATATGACAAACGTCTGATCATTGGTGCAGATTTTAATTTGCAGAAATGGGGAGATGTAACCTATATGAATCAGCCTAACGCCTTTTGCGATGCAATGAAAATTTCAGTAGGTGCCGAATATATGCCGAATCGTTTTTCACGCAGTTATTTGGCACATATTAAATATCGTGTTGGCGGATATTATTCGGAACCCTACTATAAGATAGGGGGAGAGAGAGCTTCTCGTGAGTATGGAGTGACAGCCGGTTTGGGGTTACCGCTTCCGGGGTCACGTTCGCTAATCAATGTTTCAGCCCAATACATTAAAGTACACGGACTGAGAGCTGGTATGGTAGATGAAAATACATTGCGGTTGAGTCTTGGAATTACCTTTAATGAAGGCTGGTTCTTCAAACGTAAAGTAAAATAATAGAAAGAATAGACGGTATTATATAACAACTAAAATTTAGATACAATGAAAATTAAAACGCTTGTGGCTGTGTTGTTTCTTTCGGCGGGAGCAACAACTGTGGTAGCACAGGACGACGCTAATTGTAATTCGAACAGTAGTATTTCTCACGAAGCGGTGAAAGCAGGCAACTTTAAAGATGCCTATACTCCGTGGAAAGCTGTTTTGGAGAACTGTCCGACTCTTCGTTTCTATACCTTCACAGACGGTTATAAAATTCTGAAAGGGTTGCTGGGACAGATCAAAGACAGAAATTCTGCTGAATACAAACAGTATTTTGACGAGTTGATGAATACCCATGATCTTCGTATGAAGTATACTCAGGAATTTTTGGGAAAAGGTGTGAAAGTATCATCAGAGGACGAAGCTTTGGGAATCAAGGCTGTTGATTATATTGCCTTTGCTCCTAAAATGGATGTAAACCAAGCTTATGAGTGGCTGAAAAAGTCGGTAGATGCTGTAAAAGGTGAATCTTCGGGAGCTACTATATTCTACTTCCTGCAAATGTCACATGATAAATTGAAAACAGATCCTGCCCACAAAGAACAGTTTATTCAGGATTACCTGAGTGCATCCGAATATGTGGACGCTGCCATAGCTGCTGCTGATAAAGAGAGTACAAAGAAAGCGCTTACTGGTATCAAAGACAATCTGGTAGCTCTGTTCATCAATAGCGGTACAGCCGATTGTGAATCACTGCAAGCGATCTATGCTCCCAAAGTAGAAGCTAATCAGACAGATTTGGCTTATTTAAAGAAAGTTATCGACATTATGAAGATGATGAAATGTACAGATAGTGAAGCCTATCAACAAGCTTCATTCTATGTGTATAAAATAGAGCCTTCAGCTGAAGCTGCTACAGGATGTGCCTACCAAGCTTATAAGAAGGGGGATATTGAAACTTCTGTGAAGTTCTTTGATGAAGCGATTAATCTGGAAACGGATAATGCGAAGAAAGCGGAAAAAGCTTATGCTGCTGCCAGTGTTTTAACTACTGCTAAGAAGTTATCTCAGGCAAGATCATATGCTCAGAAAGCAATCAGTTTCAATGAAAACTACGGTGCTCCTTATATCCTTATTGCTAACCTGTATGCAATGAGTCCGAACTGGAGTGATGAATCAGCATTGAATAAGTGTACTTATTTTGTGGTTATTGATAAGTTGCAGAAAGCTAAATCTGTAGATCCGAGTGTTGCAGAAGAGGCTAACAAAATGATCGGTAGATATTCCGCTTATACTCCGCAGGCTAAAGACTTGTTCATGTTGGGTTACAAAGCTGGTGACCGCATCACTATCGGTGGCTGGATTGGAGAGACTACAACGATCAGATAAATTTATGTTGCGACAACAAAGTAACAGTTTATTAAATAAAAGTTTGAGCATAACAATTGTCTTCGGGGCAATTGTTATGCTTCTTTTATTTTCTTCCTGTGGCGGAAGAAATAAGGCAATGGCCGATGCCATTACCGAACGGGATTCCCTGCCTGTCATGGACACGCGAGGGGTGACGACTCTTATATCCGATTCCGGAGTTACGCGTTATCGGGTCAATACTGAAGAGTGGCTGATTTTTGACAAGAAGAAACCCTCGTATTGGGCCTTTGAGAAAGGAATTTATTTGGAGCAGTTCGACTCCTTGTTTCATGTAGATGCAAGTATAAAGGCAGATACGGCTTATTATTACGACCGTGACCGGCTTTGGAAGCTTATTGGGAATGTAGACATTAAAAGTCTGAAAGGAGATCATGTCAGTACCGAATTATTATACTGGAATGAAGCCACCAAGAAAGTATATACCGATAAATTTGTCCAGATGGAGCAGCCCGATCAGGTGATAACCGGATATGGTTTTGAGTCGGATGACCGATTTCTGAAGCCGGTTGTTCACAATATTGCCGGTATATTTTATGTTGACCAAGATGCCGAAAAGGCAAAAACAGATTCTGTAAATTAGTTATGAGTATCATTATTTACCTGTTGATAACCATGGCATTCTCCGCCTTCTTTTCCGGTATGGAGATTGCTTTTGTTTCGGTAGACAAACTTCGTTTTGAAATGGATCGGAAAGGGGGAGTGTCGTCTCGTATTCTTTCGCTTTTCTTCCGGAACCCGAATGATTTTATTTCTACCATGTTGGTCGGGAATAACATTGCTTTGGTTATCTATGGTATATTGATGGCACAGATTATCGGTGATAATTTGCTGGCCGGGTGGATTACCAATCATTTTGTGATGGTATTGATACAGACCGTTATTTCTACATTGATTATCCTGGTAACAGGAGAGTTCTTGCCAAAAACGCTTTTTAAGATCAATCCGAATCTGGTTCTGAACGTATGTGCGCTTCCTCTTTTTATCTGTTATATCATTCTTTATCCGATATCCAAATTCTCGTCGGGAGTTTCTTATCTTTTCCTTCGCTTGTTCGGGATGAAAGTGAATAAGGAGGCTTCGGCAAAAGCTTTTGGAAAAGTAGACCTCGATTATTTTGTCCAGTCGAGTATAGATAATGCCGAAAGCGAAGAGACCCTGGATACAGAAGTGAAAATCTTTCAGAATGCTCTTGATTTTTCGACGGTTAAAATACGAGATTGCATTGTTCCCCGTACGGAAGTAGTAGCCGTTGCATTGGATACCTCGCTTGAGGAACTTAAAAACCGGTTTGTAGAATCCGGAATATCAAAAATAATTGTTTATGACGGAAACATAGACAATGTCGTGGGGTACATTCATTCGTCGGAAATGTTCCGTAACCCGAAAGACTGGCGCGACCATGTGAAAGAGGTACCTATTGTGCCCGAAACAATGGCTGCCCATAAGCTGATGAAACTGTTTATGCAGCAAAAGAAGACTATTGCCGTAGTAGTGGATGAGTTCGGAGGAACTTCGGGCATTGTCAGTCTGGAAGATCTTGTTGAAGAAATTTTTGGTGACATAGAGGATGAACATGACAATACTTCCTATATCTGCAAGCAAATCGGAGAGCATGAATATGTGCTCTCGGCCCGTCTTGAAATAGAGAAAGTAAATGAAACTTTCGATTTGGACCTCCCGGAGTCCGATGACTATCTGACAGTGGGAGGATTAATCTTGAATCAGTATCAGAGTTTCCCAAAATTGCACGAATTGGTATCCGTGGGTAAATATCAGTTTAAAATAATTAAGGTTACAGCAACGAAAATCGAACTTGTTCGGCTGAAAGTGATGGAATAATGATCGATAACTGTAATTTTTTAGCTAATAAATAGATGCATATTAGCATTTTTTGTATCTTCGTGCGCTAAAACCAAAGATGAAGAAAATAATAATAACAAATAAATCGTATTAATCAAAATGGCAACATTACAAAACATTAGATCCAAAGGACCCCTGTTGGTGATCGTTATTGGTTTGGCTTTGTTTGCTTTCATTGCGGGCGATGCCTGGAAAGTTCTCCAGCCACACCAGTCGCATGATGTAGGCGAAGTCAACGGAGAAACTCTTTCTGCTCAGGACTACCAGAATATGGTAGAAGAATATACTGAAGTCATCAAGTTCTCCAGCGGAATGAGTTCATTGAACGATGAACAAACCAATCAGGTGAAAGACGAAGTATGGCGTAGCTACGTGAACAATAAACTGATTGAAAAAGAAGCGAAAAAGCTGGGGATTACAGTTTCAAAGGCTGAAATTCAGTCTATCATCAACGAAGGTGTGAATCCGTTGCTGCAACAGACTCCGTTCCGCAATCCGCAAACGGGTGCTTTCGATAAAGATATGTTGAAGAAATTTTTGTCTGACTATTCTAAAATGGACAAAACTAAGATGCCGTCTCAATATGTAGAATACTATGAAGGCATGCATAAACTTTGGTCATTCGTTGAAAAAACTCTGATTCAGAGCCGTCTGGCTGAAAAATATCAGGCATTGGTGACAAAGGCTCTTTTCTCTAACCCGGTTGAAGCACAAGATGCTTTCGATGCAAGAGTGAACCAATCGGATGTACTGTTGGCTGCTGTGCCTTATTCTTCAATTGTTGATTCTACCATTACAGTGAAAGAGTCAGAGCTGAAAGATCTCTATAATAAGAAGAAAGAACAGTTCAAACAATATGTTGAAACACGCAATATCAAATATATCGACGTACAGGTGACTGCCAGTGCGGAAGATAAAGCCGCTATTCAGCAGGAAGTGACTGATTATACAAATCAGTTGGCTACTGCTAATGGTGATTATACTACTTTCATCCGTTCGACAGGATCTGAATATCCTTACGTTGATTTGTATTATACTAAAAGAGCTTTTCCGTCAGATGTAGTTGCACGGATGGATTCAGCTTCAGTGGGACAGGTATATGGTCCTTATTATAATGCCGGTGATAATACCATTAACTCTTTCAAGGTTTTGTCTAAAGTGGCTGCTGCCGATTCTGTACAGTTCCGTCAGATTCAGGTTTATGCTGAAGATGCTGCTAAAACAAAAGTTTTGGCTGATAGTATTTATACAGCAATTAAAGGTGGGGCCGACTTCACCGCTTTGGCTAAAAAGTATGGACAGACAGGTGAATCCAACTGGATTTCTTCTGCTAACTACGAAAATGCACAGATTGATGGTGACAACCTGAAGTTTATCACCACGATCAACAACCTGGGAGTGAACGAACTCTCTAATGTAGCATTGGGACAGGGTAACATCATTTTGCAGGTTACTGACAAGAAAGCTGTGAAAGATAAATATAAAGTTGCCGTAATCAAACGCGCAGTTGACTTCAGCAAAGAAACTTATAATAAGGCATATAATGACTTCAGTCAGTTTATCGCAGCCAATCCGACGGTAGAAAAGATGGCGGCTAATGCTGAAGAAGCAGGTTATAAATTGCTTGAAAGAAATGATTTGTATAGCTCGGAACACGGAATCGGTGGTATCAGAGGAACCAAAGAAGCTCTGAAATGGACATTTGCTGCAAAACCCGGTGAAGTTTCCGGTTTGTATGAATGTGGTGAGAGCGATCGTATGTTGGTTGTCGGCTTGGTTAACGTGATCGAAGAAGGTTATCGTCCTTTGGCTCAGGTTCAGGATCAGTTAAGAGCAGAAATCATTCGTGATAAGAAGGCTGAAAAAATTATGGCTGACATGAAGGCTGCCAATGCAACTTCTTTCGATCAGTATAAATCAATGGCCAATGCAGTGAGCGATTCAGTGAAACACGTAACATTTGCGGCTCCTGCCTATGTAGCTGCTTTGCGTAGTAGCGAACCGCTGGTAGGTGCTTATGCATCGGTAGCCGATATTAATAAACTGAGCGCTCCTATCAAAGGTAATGGCGGTGTATTTGTATTGCAGGTATATGCCAAAGATAAGTTGAATGAAACATTCGATGCCAAGGCAGAGGAGGTTACTCTGGAAAATATGCATGCCCGTCTGGCTGCCCGTTTCATGAACGATCTTTATCTGAAAGGTGATGTAAAAGACAAGCGTTACCTGTTCTTCTAAAAACAAGATTCGTTTTTTATTAAAAATAGTTTTATAGATAAAAGGTCATTCCTTGTGGAATGGCCTTTTCTTTTTGTTCTCTCTTTCCTTCTTCTTATTAACTTTTGTCCTTTCTCTTTTCAAAAATCAACTTTTATTCCTTACATTTGCATGAATAAATAAATATTTGTAGTAAATATGCCCAAATATCCGCTTTTAGGAATGACTCTTACCGAATTGCAATCTGTTACCAAAGACTTGGGGATGCCGGCTTTTGCGGCCAAACAGATAGCTTCCTGGTTGTACGATAAAAAAGTGACTTCTATTGACGAAATGACTAATTTGTCGTTGAAGCATAGAGAATTGCTGAAAGGCGAGTACGATTTGGGAGTAGTCGCACCCGTGGATGCTATGTACTCCATAGATGGTACGGTGAAGTATCTTTATCGCGTGGGAGAGAACCATTTTGTTGAAGCGGTATATATTCCTGATGAAGACCGGGCGACACTGTGTGTGTCTTCCCAGGTGGGGTGTAAAATGAACTGCAAATTTTGCATGACGGGCAAGCAAGGATTTACAGCAAGTCTGGCTGCCAATCAGATTTTAAATCAGATCGCGGCATTGCCGGAGCGGGACAAGTTGACCAATGTCGTTATGATGGGGATGGGTGAACCGCTTGACAACTTGGATGAAGTTTTAAAAGCATTGCATATCCTGACAGCTTCGTATGGATACGGTTGGAGTCCAAAACGTATAACTTTGTCGTCGGTGGGGTTACGGAAGGGACTACAGCGTTTTATTGAAGAAAGCGAGTGCCATCTGGCCATCAGCCTGCATTCTCCCTTTCCTTCACAGCGTTCAGAGTTGATGCCTGCCGAAAGAGCCTTCTCGATAAAAGAGATGGTCGATCTGTTAAAAAACTATGATTTTAGTAAACAACGCAGACTTTCGTTTGAATACATTGTTTTTAAAGGCGTCAATGATTCGTTGATTTATGCCAAAGAGCTGGTAAAGTTACTTCGTGGGCTTGATTGCCGGATGAATCTGATTCGCTTTCATGCCATTCCCGGAGTGGATCTTGAAGGTGCCGATATGGAGACTATGATGGCATTTCGTGATTATCTGACGTCGCACGGATTGTTTACTACGATTCGCGCTTCAAGGGGAGAAGATATTTTTGCTGCCTGTGGTATGTTATCGACTGCCAAGCAGGAAGAGAGTGACAAGAATTAATATAAATTATCAGCTTCGTAGACTATATGTATACGGTGATTTCGTAGTTTTGTGAAAACATTAAAATTGATGCATATGAAAAAGTACCTGTTTTACCTCAGTATGGCTCTTGTAGCAGTAGTATTGTTTTCTTGTAAAGGCGGCAAGAAAAGTGTGTTTACTCCAACTTCCAGCGGACGTGCTTACGAAATCCTGGTGGTCGTTGATAATCCTGTGTGGGAGCGTCCTGCCGGTAGAGCTTTGTACAATGTGCTTGATACAGATGTACCTGGACTTCCGCAATCGGAACGTTCGTTCAGAATCATGTCTACTTCTGCGAACAATTTCGATGCTATCCTGAAGCTGGTACGTAATATTATTATCGTAGATATACAGGACATCTATAGTCAGCCTAAATTTAAGTATGCCAAGGATGTATATGCATCTCCTCAGATGATTCTGACTATTCAGGCTCCGGACGAAGCTACATTTGAAAAGTTTGTGAATGAAAACAAGCAAGCAATTATCGACTTCTTTACCCGTGCCGAGATGAATCGCCAGATTTCCTTGTTAGAGAAAAACCACAATGATTTCATTTCGAAGAAGGTTAACAGTATGTTCGATAGCGACATCTGGCTTCCGGCTGAGTTGGGCAGTTCAAAGACTGGAGAGGATTTCTTCTGGGCAGGTACGAATACAGCTTCCGCTGATCAGAATTTTGTGATCTACTCTTATCCGTATACCGATAAGGATACGTTTACGAAAGAGTTTTTCATCCATAAACGCGATTCTGTGATGAAAGCTAATATTCCGGGAGCTAAAGAAGGTATGTATATGTCGACAGACTCGACTACAGTCGAGGTTCGTCCAATCGATATTCATGGCGACTATACAATGGAAGCACGTGGGCTTTGGCGTATGAAGGGTGACTTCATGGGTGGTCCGTTTGTTTCGCACACTCGTCTGGACAAGGCTAACCATCGTATTGTCACTGTAGAGGTATTTATTTACTCACCAGATAAATTGAAACGTAACCTGATGCGCATGTTGGAAGCATCTCTGTATACTTTGCAACTTCCTACTGAGAAGAAGCAGGAGCAGATTCCGATGGGCATAGAGCAGGAGGAGAAAACTAACAAATAACAAAATGGAAGATAACAAAATAAAAATTGGTATCACTCAGGGAGACATAAACGGGGTAGGATACGAAGTAATCTTGAAGACTTTTGCCGACCCCGTCATGTTGGAACTTTGTACACCGGTCATTTACGGTTCGCCGAAGGTGGCTGCATATCACCGTAAATCACTCGATCTGCCTACTAACTTCAGTATTGTCAATACTGCTGCAGAAGCTGCACACAATCGGTTGAGTGTAGTCAATTGTACGGATGACGAAGTGAAAGTCGAATTTTCAAAACCCGATCCGGAGGCCGGTAAAGCAGCTTTAGGGGCACTTGAAAAAGCGATAGAGGAGTTCAGGGAAGGGTTGATTGATGTCATTGTGACAGCTCCTATTAATAAGCATACAATTCAGTCCGAAGGATTCGCTTTCCCCGGACATACTGAATATATTGAAGAGCGTTTGGGAGACGGTTCGAAATCTCTGATGATCCTGATGAAGGAGGATTTCCGTGTGGCTTTGGTGACCGGTCATATTCCGGTTCGGGAGATAGCTTCTTCGATAACCAAAGAGCTGATTCAGGAGAAACTTGTCATTTTCAACCGTTCGTTGAAACAGGATTTTGGAATCGGCGCACCTCGCATTGCAGTGTTGGCACTGAATCCACATGCCGGAGATGACGGGTTGCTCGGTACGGAAGAACAGGAGATCATTTCTCCGGCTATCCAGGAGATGGCCGCTAAAGGAATCTTATGTTATGGTCCTTATCCGGCTGACGGCTTTATGGGATCGGGTAATTTTACCCATTTTGACGGAGTGCTCGCTATGTATCATGATCAGGGACTGGCACCTTTCAAGGCATTGGCCATGGATGAAGGTGTGAATTATACGGCAGGTCTGCCTGTGATACGCACTTCTCCAGCGCACGGTACAGCCTATGATATTGCAGGAAAAGGGGTTGCTTGTGAAGATTCATTCCGGCAAGCCATTTATGTAGCGATTGATGTATTCCGTAACCGCCAGCGTGAAAAGGCAGCACATGCCAATCCGTTGCGTAAACAATATTACGAAAAAAGAGACGACAGTGATAAACTGAAGCTCGATACAGTAGATGACGATATTTAATCAGGAAGGGAGTTTAGTGCGAATATGACAAAAGCGGAAATACAACAAGTAAAACTAAGGTTCGGTATTATTGGTAACACTGAAGCCTTGACGCGTGCGATAGATGTTGCCATACAGGTAGCGCCTACCGATTTGTCCGTGCTAATAACCGGAGAGAGTGGTGTCGGCAAGGAAAGCTTTCCTCAGATTATTCATCAGTATAGCCGTCGTAAACATGGCCAGTATATTGCCGTGAACTGTGGTGCTATTCCTGAGGGGACCATTGATTCGGAACTATTTGGGCATGAAAAAGGGGCTTTTACAGGTGCTATTGGTGAGCGGAAAGGATATTTTGGCGAGGCCGACGGAGGGACTATCTTTCTGGATGAAGTCGGGGAGTTGCCTTTGCCTACTCAGGCGCGTTTGCTTCGTGTGCTTGAAAGTGGAGAGTTTATAAAAGTAGGTTCTTCCAAAGTGCAGAAAACAGATGTCCGTATTGTGGCTGCTACCAATGTCAATCTGACACAAGCCATTGCTGAAGGGCGTTTTCGTGAGGATTTGTATTACCGTCTCAATACGGTACCCATCCAGATTCCTCCTTTGCGGGAACGTGGAGAAGACGTGCTGTTGCTGTTCCGCAAGTTTGCAAGTGATTTTGCGGAGAAATATCGTATGCCTGCGATACAACTGACCGAAGATGCCAAACAGGTTTTGTTGTCATATTCATGGCCGGGTAATGTGCGCCAATTGAAGAATATCACGGAACAGATCTCCATCATTGAGACAAATCGTGAAATCAATGCTTCTATTTTGCGGACCTATCTGCCTGCCCAGAATACACAACGACTGCCGGCTTTGTTCGGTGTAAAGGCCGGGAAGAGTTTTGAAAGTGAACGTGAAATTTTATATCAGGTTCTCTTTGATATGCGGCAGGATGTGACCGAACTGAAAAAGCTTGTGCACGAAATCATGTCCGAACGCGGAGCTGTAGCTTCCAATGTTGGTACGTTTTATGCCCCGGCTCCTGTTGTGACGCCTCCGCCTTCTGTACCTGCCCTGATCCATCCGGTCAAGCCTAATTGTCCCGATGACGATGACATACAGGATACCGAAGAGTATGTTGAAGAGTCTCTTTCGCTGGACGAGGTAGAGAAAGAAATGATACGTAAAGCCCTTGAGAAACATCATGGCAAACGAAAAAGTGCGGCAAAGGACCTCAATATCTCTGAGCGTACCCTTTACCGAAAAATAAAAGAATATGGATTGGAATAAAAAGATAATGCGAATCTCACTACTGGTTGTCACGCTGGTAGTGGGCATCTCGTGTACTGTTTCTTATAAATTTAATGGTGGTAATATCAATTACGATAAGGTAAAGACTATTTCTATAGCCGACTTTCCTATAAAGTCGGACTATGTTTATGCACCGTTAGGTACTAAATTCAATGAAGATCTGAAAGATATCTTCCTTCGCCAGACTCGCCTGAAGCTGGTGAATAATAATGCCGACCTTCAGATTGATGGAGAAATCACCGGATACAACCAGTATAACCAAGCTGTTTCGGCCGATGGATACTCTTCTGAAACGAAGCTGACGATTACGGTAAATGTTCGTTTTGTGAATAATACGAACCATGAGCAGGACTTCGAACAGCAATTCTCGGCTTTCCGTGTCTACGACTCAAGAGAGTTACTGACAGCTGTTCAGGACGGACTGATTGCGGAGATGACCAAAGAGATTACAGATCAAATATTTAATGCAACGGTAGCAAATTGGTAATTGGGATGATTTCTGCTAATTTACAACAATGGATTCAGCATCCTGAAACGCTGAATAAAGATACTTTGTACGAGTTGCGGACACTTGTCACACGCTATCCTTATTTCCAGTCGCTGCGTTTACTCTATCTTAAAAATCTTTATCTGTTACACGATATCTCTTTCGGTGCGGAGCTTCGTAAAGCTATATTATATGTGGCAGATCGCCGGAAGCTGTTTTATCTGATTGAAGGTGAGAGGTATATTTTGAAGCCCCGTAAAAAGAATATGCCTTCCGAAGCAGAAGTGTTGGAGGAAGAGCCCGGTCTGGATCGTACACTCTCCCTGATCGATGCTTTTTTGGCCACTGTGCCTGAAGAGGTTTCCGGGCAGACAAGTCTGGACTATTCAACGGATTATACTACTTATCTGTTACAGGAAGATGAAGAAGATTCCGCTCCGGAACAGTCGGAGATTCCGAAACTTCGTGGGCATGAATTGATCGATGGCTTTATCGAGAGAAGTGAGGGAGAAACATCCATTCGTCTGCAGCCCGCAGCTAACAATGAAACGCTTCCCGTGGAAGAAGAGGGGGAGGCGCATCATGAAGAAGATGAAGATGATAGCTGTTTTACCGAAACATTAGCCAAAATATATGTCAAACAGCACCGATATTCCAAGGCACTTGAAATTATTAAAAAATTAAGTTTGAAATATCCAAAAAAAAATGCTTACTTTGCAGACCAAATCAGATTTTTAGAGAAATTGATTATTAACGCTAAATCAAAATAACAAAATGTACTTATTATTAGTTATCTTAATGGTTATTGCAGCCATACTGATGTGCTTCATTGTGTTGATTCAGAACTCAAAAGGCGGTGGTCTTGCTTCTGGGTTCTCGTCATCTAACCAGATTATGGGTGTACGCAAAACTACAGACTTTCTGGAAAAGGCAACTTGGGGCTTAGCTGCATTTATGGTTGTGATGAGCATTGCTACTGCTTATGTTGTTCCGACTTCTTCTTCTAAAACGCAAGATGTCATCATGGAACAGGCTCAGCAGGAAGAACAGACCAACCCGTATAACCTGCCTGTAGGTACTACTGCACCGAAGACGGATGCTGCTGCTCCGGCTGAAGCACCTGCAACAGAAACTCCGGCAACCCCGGCAAACTAACAACAGATTCTTTTTAAGAAACGATAAGTGAAGCTGCAATTTCAAACCGAAACTTGCAGCTTCACTTGTTTTTAGCCGTAAAATGTATCTTTTTGTTAGGCATACAAGGCGGATTTAGTTACCTTTGTTCGCTATAACACTTTTACTAACTTCTGAGTTTAAATATTACAATGACAGAACAATTGAGAAACAAACTGAGTGACTCCAAAACACTTCGTTGGAGTGTGCTCGCTCTGGTCGCTTTTACTATGCTTTGCGGCTATTTCCTTACCGACGTAATGTCTCCTTTGAAACCCATGCTCGAAAAAGAGCTCCTTTGGGATAGTTTGGATTATGGATTCTTTACCAGCGCTTACGGGTGGTTTAATGTATTCCTGCTGATGTTGATTTTTGGTGGTATCATTCTCGATAAGATGGGAGTTCGTTTCACCGGAATGGGAGCCTGTATACTGATGGTGCTGGGTTGTGGACTGAAATATTATGCTATTTCTACAACTTTCCCCGAAGGCGCTTTGATTATGGGCTTCAAAACTCAGGTCTTTCTGGCTGCTTTAGGATATGCTATCTTTGGTGTAGGTGTAGAGATTGCAGGTATCACGGTTTCCAAGATTATTGTAAAATGGTTTAAGGGCAAAGAGATGGCTTTAGCCATGGGACTTGAGATGGCAACCGCACGTATCGGTACTACTTTGGCAATGGTACTTACTGTTCCTATTGCCGATTATTTTGGCTATACGGATGAAAGTGGCAGTTTCCATACCAATATTCCGATGCCTATTTTGTTGTGTCTGATTATGCTGTGCATCGGTACTATCGCCTTCTTTATCTATACCTTTTATGATAAGAAACTTGATGCTTCTTTAGATGCTCAGGGAGAAGAACCGGAGGAACCGTTCCGTATGAAGGATGTTATGCTTATTGTTACTAATAAGGGATTCTGGTTGATTGCTTTATTGTGTGTATTGTTCTATTCCGCTGTCTTCCCCTTTATTAAATATGCAACTGATTTGATGGTGCAGAAGTATAACGTAGATCCTAAATTGGCCGGAAATATCCCAGGATTACTACCGATAGGGACCATCTTCCTGACTCCGTTGTTTGGTACTCTTTATGACCGTATCGGTAAGGGAGCTACATTAATGATTATCGGTGCCGTTATGTTGATTGGCGTACATACTTTGTTTGCGCTTCCTATCCTTAATGTATGGTGGTTTGCCACTGTAATTATGATAATTCTGGGTATTGCCTTCTCACTGGTGCCTTCTGCCATGTGGCCTTCTGTTCCGAAAATTATTCCGGAGAAACAACTGGGTACAGCCTATGCCCTGATTTTCTGGGTACAGAACTGGGGATTGATGGGTGTTCCTTTGTTGATCGGATGGGTACTGAATACTTATTGCAAAGGTCCCGTTGTAGATGGTGCACAGACCTATGATTATACTTTGCCTATGTCTATCTTTGCTTGTTTTGGTGTTTTGGCACTGATTGTGGCTTTGATGCTGAAAGCTGAAGATAAGAAGAAGGGATACGGATTGCAGGAAGCGAATATTAAGAAATAACAGAATATGGCAGACGCGAAAGAGAAAATAAATCTTTTGGATGTAATTCCTTTCCGTAGTGAGAATATTACAGCCGAAAAGGGAAGCGATGGTACCGTTACCATTGCTTTCCCCCGGTTTAAATATGAATGGATGCGGCGTTTTTTATTGCCCAAAGGAATGTCTCCGGATATTCATGTCCGGCTGGAAGAACATGGTACTGCCGTATGGGAGTTAATTGACGGGAAGCGGACTGTACGCCAGATTATTGAAGAACTTGCAGAGCATTTTGATCACGAAGAAAATTACGAATCGCGTATTACTGCTTATATCACCCAGTTGCAGAAGGACGGATTTGTGAAATTAGCAGTTACGAACTGACGGTGTTTGAAAAGCACAATTTAAGAAAATAAAAAAGGGGGTGTGCCAAAAATGAAGTGCACATGCCCCATTTCCATAACAATAGCCGCCAATATTTCCGAAGAAGGTTGTCGGTATGGATACCGAGATATTGTTCCGAGCGGTATGAGGATATCAGAAGGACATCCTCGTAAAACTTGCCGGAGCATAATCTTACGTTAGTGATTGCGAACGGACAGATGATGATGTTTAAACAGACACTTCATAACTTTTAACGCAGACTATCCTTGTCATGTAGAAGATGTCTCGTCGTCTGATATCGGTATCATGCCTTTTGAAAAGTCTCTATAATATCCGAAATGTTTCGCCCAATCCATAAAACGTGACAAATAACAGAAGCCGCCCGGAAATTCAATCCGGAAAGATGAAAATAAAAATCCGGCAAGGTTCCCACACTTAAAAATACTTTCTATCTTTGCAGTCGCTATGGCGAAGTATATCTTCTATATGTTATTAGGATTGTTCCTCATATTAAAGGTGGTGTCAGCCTCCGATGATATAAAGGAATACAAGGTGTCGCATACCATAGATATCCGGCATGTTTCCGGAAACCAGCACGGTTTGTTTGAGTTAGATCTGGATCGCCATGAAACAGGAATATGGTGTGGATCCTACAATGACAGGACGGACAGAGTCTGTATAGGAAATAACTTTTCGTTCCGTTGTATCTCCCCTTCCAAGATATTGAGGGACAATACAGCCTTGATCATTGCCAGAATGGTGAAATCTCTGAAGGTTTTACTTCCTGAAGAAAAAACGATCTCCTTTTCATTCAGTATAAGGCCTTTCAACTTCTCCTATAGATATTATGTCTATACACTGAGGCGCATTCTTATTTAGTGCTTTTTTTCTCTTTTCAAAGGGATCTTTATCTCTTTGTATCTTTCTTCTTATTTAAGCACTGATAAATGATACAAAATGGATTTTTTATTGGATTTCATTCTTCATGTCGATCAATATATGATTGACATCGTACAAGAATACCATACCTGGGCGTATGTCATCTTATTCTTAATTATTTTCTGCGAAACCGGTCTGGTGGTTACACCGTTCTTGCCGGGTGACTCCCTGCTGTTCGTGGCGGGTGCCATTGCTGCACTACCCGATATGCTTGTCGAGGTGAATGTGCTGGTCTTAATTTTATTTGCTGCTGCTGTTTTGGGGGATTCTTGCAATTATATGATAGGGTATTTCTTTGGGCGGAAGTTGTTCCGTAATCCCGATTCCAGGATATTCAAGCAGAGCCACCTTGAGAAAACACATGAGTTTTATAAAAAGTATGGCGGTAAGACTATTATCCTTGCACGCTTTGTGCCCATTGTCCGTACATTTGCCCCATTTGTGGCGGGAATGGGTAAAATGCACTATTACTATTTCATGCTGTACAATCTGACGGGCGGAGTGTTGTGGGTTGCCATTTTCTGCTACGCGGGATATTTTTTTGGAGACCTTCCTTTCGTACAGAAAAACCTTAAACTGCTGATTGTCGCTATCATAGTAGTATCAGTATTACCTGCTGTGATCGAGGTTATACGTGCCCGTCTGAAAACTCGTAAACAAACGAAATAATTTTAAATACACACATTTATGAAAAATTCTTTTTTTAGCAGATTTACACCCAAAGAACCCAAGTTTTTTCCTTTGCTGAAACAGTTGTCTGAAATACTGACTGCTTCATCGGAACTTTTAGTGGAAGGGATGAAGCATGATTCACCAGAAAAAAGGGCCATTTTCTATAAGCGGATCAAGGATATGGAACGTGAGGGGGATAAGCTTACCCATCGGATTCTGGACGAACTAGGAACCACTTTTATTACGCCATTTGACCGTGAGGACATCCATGATCTGGCTTCAGGTATTGATGATGTGATTGACGGTATAAACAGTTGCGCAAAACGTATTGCCATCTATAATCCGCATCCTATCTCCGAAAGCGGGAAGGAACTGAGCCGTATGATTCAGCAAGAGGCGGAATACATTGTCAAGGCAATGGACGAGCTCGAGACTTTCCGTCAGAATCCAAATACTTTGCGTGGATATTGTTCGAAAATGCATGATATTGAAAACCATGCGGATGATGTGTACGAATTATTTATCACCAAACTTTTTGAGGAGGAGAAGGACTGTATCGAACTCATCAAGATTAAGGAGATTGTGTACGAATTGGAAAAGACCACCGATGCTGCGGAGCATGTGGGCAAGATATTAAGAAGTTTGATTGTGAAATACGCATAAACAGGCATAACACATGGAACTATTAGTGATTATCATCGTATTGGCTCTGATATTTGATTACATCAACGGTTTTCACGATGCAGCGAATTCAATAGCCACTATTGTATCTACTAAAGTGCTGACTCCTTTTCAGGCCGTGATATGGGCTGCATTCTTTAACTTTTTAGCTTTCTTTATAGCCAAATACGTCATTGGGGGCTTTGGTATAGCCAATACCGTATCGAAAACGGTAGTAGAGCCATACATCACATTGCCCGTTATCCTGGCAGGGGTGATAGCTGCCATTGTTTGGAGCCTGTTTACCTGGTGGAAAGGTATTCCTTCGTCATCATCGCATACCCTTATAGGCGGTTTTGCAGGAGCAGCCATTATGGCTCACGGTTTTGAAGCCATTCAGTTGAATATCATACTGAAGATTGCGGTTTTCATCTTTTTGGCTCCTCTGATAGGCATGGTCATTGCATTCGGGGTTACTTTGCTGGTGTTTTATATCTGTAAACGGGCGCATCCCCATACTGCCGAGGTCTGGTTCAAGAAACTGCAGCTTGTTTCTTCAGCTATGTTCAGTATCGGACACGGATTGAACGATTCCCAGAAAGTGATGGGTATTATTGCCGCTGCCATGATAGCGGGACATTCTGAAAGTTTGGGAATGGGGATAAACAGTATTGATGATTTGCCGGACTGGGTGGCATTCTCTTGTTTTACGGCCATCTCACTGGGTACGATGTCCGGTGGATGGAAAATTGTAAAGACGATGGGAACCAAAATTACCAAGGTAACCCCTTTGGAGGGAGTCATAGCAGAGACAGCCGGTGCCTTTACGCTGTATCTAACGGAATATCTGAAGATCCCAGTGAGTACGACACATACTATTACGGGAGCTATCATCGGGGTAGGGGCCACTAAGCGGCTGTCAGCGGTTCGCTGGGGAGTTACCAAAAATCTGATGACTGCCTGGGTGCTGACCATTCCGGTAAGCGGATTATTGGCGGCGGCAGTTTATCTCATTGTAGCTTCTTTTTTGTAACTAGGATGGTATAATGACGAAGATATATTGTCACGGATCATATCCATATGTTCCGCTCTTTTTTGAAAAAGTGCCGTTATCCTGATGATAGGCAACTGAAAGTCCAAGTCTATATACTTCATGCAGAACACAGATTAATGAATCTTTTAAACATTAACATATATAGATAAATGAGTTTTAATATTGCAAGAAATCATAACCAGAAAAGAATTATTATCGCAGGTGGAGGATTCGGAGGTTTGAAACTAGCTGGAGAACTCCGGAAGTCTGATTACCAGGTCATTCTACTTGACAGGAACAATTACCACCAGTTCCCTCCGCTGATTTACCAGATCGCATCCTCCGGATTGGAGCCGAGTTCGATATCATTCCCTTTCAGGAGGATATTCAGGAAAAGGAAGAACTTTTATTTCAGAATGGCCGAATTGCGGGGGATTTATCCCGAAAAGAAAATAATTCAGACATCTATCGGAAAAATCGACTATGACTACCTGGTACTGGCCTCAGGCACAACCAGCAATTTTTTCGGGAACAGCCGGATCGAGGAAGAGGCCATGCCCATGAAGACGGTTTCCGAAGCGATGGGACTCAGGAATGCGTTGCTGTCCAATCTGGAAAGAAGTATCACATGCTCCACCGAACAGGAGAAACAGGAGTTGCAGAACATAGTCATTGTGGGTGGGGGAGCAACCGGAGTTGAAATTGCAGGGGCACTCTCGGAGATGAGGAAATATGTAATTCCGGCTGACTATCCGGATATGGACAGCAGCAGAATCAATATATTTTTGATAGAGGCTGCGGGTAGGCTACTTTCGGGCATGTCCGCGGAATCCTCCGCAAGGGCCGAGCAGTTTCTCCGCAATATGGGGGTTAACATATGCTTGCACAAGCGTGTAGTTGACTATAGGGACCACAAAGTGATACTGGAGGACGGAATGGCCATACCCACACGCTCTTTCATCTGGGTAAGCGGTGTAAAGGCAGTCCCGGTGGGCAACATGCCGGCAGAATGCATAGGACGTGGCGGACGCATAAAAGTGGACGCATTCAACCGAGTAGAGGGGGTCGAGAATGTTTTTGCAATCGGAGACCAGTGCGTAATGACTGCTGACAGGAAGTATCCGGAAGGGCATCCGCAGCTGGCCCAAGTAGCCATACAACAGGGGCGGTTACTGGCCGCCAACCTAAAAAGAATGGCAAGGAAAAAGCCGATGAGACCGTTCGGATACAGGGATCTGGGCTCCATGGCCACTGTAGGAAGAAACCGTGCGGTAGCGGAATTCAATAGGGTGAGGACACAAGGATTGATGGCATGGGTGTTATGGCTGGTTGTTCACTTGCGCTCCATCTTGGGAGTGAGGAACAAGGTCAACGTGCTGTTGAACTGGATGTGGAACTATTTCACCTATGACCAGTCACTGCGTATCATCGTATATGCGCGCAAGGCAAAGGAAATACGTGAGCGTGAGGAACGGGAGGCAAAGGCGCACTGGGGGGACGAGATGAAAGTCCCCAGACGATAAGTGCCCCGTATAAGGATAACAATCCCCGTAATCCTGGTTCGGAGAAAGGGTTACGGGGAATCGTACCATATAGCTCTGTGAAAAAAATGTCTGCAATAGTGGAAGTTTCTCGATCCTGGACCTCAGGGATTCAACTAGTGTGTCCGCCGGGATACTAGTTTATCGGTTATCGTGCTGATGGTGGCTCTGGGTAGTATAACCCGCGCCAAAGGGGACCTGAGCAGTTTGAACTTGGGGCTGATCTCCTCCATCCTGTCTTTCAAAAGAGGATATGCCGCCAATAAGTCCTTCAACAAGGTAGACGGGGTACTGGTTCTGTTCCGGATTTGTCGGGTAAGGAGGGGGGACCAGCCCCTCAATTGAGGGCAGGATTTTACGTAACTCGTCGTTTCCACGATAATAATACATGACAGAATACTCCGGGGGTAAATCGGGGCGTGAAGTGTCCATTATGCCGTTAAAAAGTTCCAGCATGCGCTGAATATCCTCCTTGCGGCACTCATTCTCCTCCCCTCCCTTCAGTTCCTGTTCAGCAAACGTTATTTCATATAGTTTCAAGACTACCACTTTCTCCTTAAGAAGTTTACGGGCATCTTCAAGAGAGAGCGTCCCGCAGTTATAAGAATTCTTTATATCAAGTATAGTCCTTAGTTTTGAGAGATCCGCTTCCGGTAAAAACTTCTTCATATCCTCCATATTTGTTCCATTTTATTTTTATAGCTTTTAATATCAACGGTTGGAATACCTGTTTTGATACCGAAGATTTTTCCGGTGCAGGGTGAACATTTTTCATCCTTTAGCCCTTTATAATGCAGTGGACGTATTCACCGGCCATCTGACGCATAATTGTAGTTTGAAATGGAAAAGCATATGAAAAAACTGGAACTGATGAGGTTGTGTCAGTTTTATGCTTTATTCTCCTTCTTCCCTATCTACTTTAATCAATCCTCCTGTAGCCGGATTGAAAGTAACTTGTACGGTCGATTTTTTATTGAAAAGAGCCGGAGCCAGATATTCAATTGTTCCGAACTGTGTAACGGGAAGTTCACCGTTAAACCATTCTTTTTTTCCTTCTATGAGCGTCACTTGCGCCTTACCGGGTACGTTATAAGCTATGCCGTCTACTTTCTTTTTGCCATCGTCTTCCGGTACATTGACTGTTTTCAGATTTTTCAGAGTAATGTAAACCGGTTCTCCTGCCAGATCATTATTGGCAACTATACCCAGTTTCCTGGAAAAGCGGAAGGCCACTTCGTTATCCATCTCTTTTTCCGGATTCAGGCGGATAGTAAATATCCGCTCGTCTTTATTCAGTGTACCTGAGAACATTTCGGTCATGGCAGCTTCCTGTTCTTCCAGGTTGGCAAGCATTATCTTCAGTTGTTCTCCGTCTTTAGGCATGTTGTCTGCCTGGCCGCGTACTAAGGCGTTTTTGCTTTCGCGGATGTTGTAGATTTCTTTGGCGACCAATTCAGCCATTTTAGCTGTAGAACCCGCCATCAGAATCTCTTCTGTCAGAAAATCGCGTGGATTTACTTTTTTTCTCAGCGTAGTGGCTGGTTGTATAGGTGCAGACTTCTTCGGACTTAACGGTACATTGATCGATTTAACAATACCGTCTTCGGTCAACTCTATCAACGGAGCCACTGTTTTGTCCTTCAGTTTGACGAAATAGGTATGGTCACTATCGGGGATACCGACAGATTTGGCTTTGACGCTGACCAGTTCCCAATATTCCTGAGGCTCTCCCGACACATCGGTCAGCCGCAGATAACGGTCGGCATATTTGCTGAATTCTCCCGGAGTGTATGTCACTTTATTGGCTTTGACTTCAATGTCGATTGCTGTTTTAGGAAGTGCATAGGTCACCCCGTAATCTTTTCCTCGGGTAACTCCTGCTGTAACTTCTGTCTGGGCATATGCCGAGGCAGAAAGTAACAGTCCTGTCAGTATAATTAGCTTTTTCATTTTCCGGTTTATTTTAACTGGTTTAAAAAACAAAGTTAATGAAGTTATTTGGAAAATCATAAGTTGTTAACCTTTATTCGCTTACCAGACGCCAGGCCATTGGCAGATAATTGACAATATCTCCGGCTGTCATACCGATAACGCCCTGCTTTTTGCGTGCGAAATCGCCGGCCAGACCGTGTACGTAAGTACCTATTTTAGCTGCTTCTTCAGCCGGGTATCCCTGTGTCAGTAAAGCCAGTACGACACCCGTCAACACATCTCCACTTCCGGCTGTCGCCATGCCCGGATTACCTGTGGAGTTGAAATAACATTTGCCCGAAGGGGTGATAATTGCTGAATAAGCTCCTTTTAATATAATATGTACTTTAGCGGTACGAGCCAGTTCACAAGCTTTCATCAGTCGCTCGTACGAATTCTGGCATTTGCCCACCATACGTTCCAGCTCCTTGGGGTGAGGGGTCAGAATGGAGCCTTTGGGGAGCGTGGTCAGTGCATGTCGGTGGTTGGCTAATATATTCAGTGCATCGGCATCCAGCACCAAAGGAGTCTGGCATCCACTGAGTTGCTCGAGCAATGCGGCTTCTGTTTCTTCTGAGCGTCCGATTCCCGGACCGATACCTACTGCCTGATAGTCATCTGTATCCGTGGGAAAAGCAAAGCAGGAATCACTGGCATCGAGTTCGATAATTGCTTCCGGGACGGAAATCTGTAGGATGTCATTGTTACGCATGGGTGCGTGTACAGTCAGCAACCCTACCCCCGAACGCATACAGGCACGGGCCGCCAGCACTGAAGCCCCTGCCATACCATACGATCCGGCAATCAGCAAGGCGTGTCCGAAATTTCCTTTGTGTGAAAAGGGGCTGCGGGGTTTGATCAAAGCATGTATCTCTTCTGCTTCCAGTAAGGCATAATTGCTTTCTGTTTCTTCGATGGCTTCATGGCTGAGGTTGATATCCAGCAATTTCCATTCACCAACGAATTCGGCATTCTCTGCGAAGAGAAAAGCCAGTTTGGGCAATTGCAGGCTCAGTGTCAGATGGGCACGGATGATATTGGCTTTTACGTTAAATGTGTTTTCTTCTCCCATCAATCCCGAAGGGATGTCGATAGCAACCACTGTAGCAGGCGATGCATTGATATATTTCACTACAGCCGCGAAACCGCCGCTTAACGGTTTATTGAGTCCCGAACCAAAAAGTCCGTCCACTACCAAATGATCCATTGTCAGGGTAGGAGGTACGAATTGTGTGCTTACTTCACTGAACTTCACATTATCCATCATTTCCACCAATTCTTTGTTGGTCTGACAGTCGGCTGACAGTTCTCCTTTCGGGTTGAACAGATAGGCTTCAACCTTATATTCCTTTTCCGCCAGCATGCGGGCCACGGCAAGGGCATCTCCGCCGTTATTACCCGGTCCCGCAAATACCGTGACAGGAGTTGTGATGTCCCAACGTTCAGTGATGGCTTTTGTCAGTGCCTGCGCTGCCCGTTCCATCAGGTCGATCGATGCAATCGGTTCATGTTCTATGGTGTAAGCATCCAGTTTTTTGATGCTGCTACTTGGAAAAATCTTCATGGTGAACTTTTATTTTAAGTTTTTTGACCCACAAAGATAGCAATTAATATACGAAATCAGGAACTTCTTTTTCTTCTTCTTTTTTTCTGAATGCGCCTGTTTTTCCGTAGTTCTCTCTACGATAACGTTGGTGCAGATAGATAAATGAACATACGAAAGCGACAAAACAAATCACTCCTACATAGCCGGCCATCAGGTTGTAGAAAGTAGTCCAGTTAATGTCAGGTGAAAAGAATTCCTTGACAGCCAATACGATAACCGTACCCGTATAACCGAGAAAATCATTCATGGCAATAAAGAAACCTACATTACCCCGGATTTTAAAGCATGCGATGAATCGGTCGAAGAAAATGGTCTGAAAAGTGAGAAAAGCCAGATAAAGACAGAGGCTCTGAATGAATAACCAGACAATAGCGTTTAATTGCAATTGTTCGTAGCCAAATGAAACCACTGCCATCACTACCATGCTGATGATGATCAATCCCAGTAATATCGATAATGCTTTCAAGTTGCTTCGTACAAAAACCATCAACCCGAAAATGACAAGGATAATGATAGTTACTACGCTGTCTACCTGAGCAAACATCCACGAAGAGTATTGGGATACATCGATAATCTTCACCAGGAAGTCTTCTTTGATATCCCTTAAGATTGTCAATACTACATTGGCAATGAAGAGCAGGGTGAGAAATGGCATAAAATTCTTGAAGATATCCCAACGCTGTTTGCCGTTCAGTGTCTCCCGTTTCGATTTCATGGCTATATCTTCGGCCGTGGGTTGTGGGAGCCGGTTCAGAGAATAACCCAATAGGGCGAGTATGGGTAAAGCAATACCTCCGATCAGAGCCGGCATCCAGAATTCACTTATGTTTAAAGTGTCCATAACAAACAAGCCGGCGGACTTAGCTGTTCCCGAGCTGATAACCATACTGACACCCAACAGGCTGGCGAGTATGTCCGTCATGCGGCGTCCTTCTATAAAACTAAAAATGATTCCCCACATACATCCCAATGAAAGACCGTTCAGAAACATAGCTCCTATATTATAAGGTGCAGGTAGTAGTCCGAACAGTATCAACGAAGCTTCTGCCAGTACAATGGAGATCAGGATGAATTTCATCCGGTTTTCCCGTTTCAACTCTGAAATAAGTTTGATCCCAATGAACTTGGAAAGTACGTATCCTAATATCTGTGCGATAGTGACCACTACTTTATAATCCATTCCAAATGCCTCAAGTCCATCGAATCCGGCAGCCGTATAAGGCTTTCTTAGTGCATAAACCAGTGAGTAGGAGAGCAATGCAGCACCACCTGCCCAAAGAATGAAAAGGAAATCGGAAAGTTTCTTTTGTGAATTAGTTTTTACTTGTTGTACATTGTCCATAACATCTGCTTGTTGTTTTCTGGCGCAAAAATAGGTCCCTCGTATTACAGACCTGTTACTGAATATATGAATATTTATTATTAATAGATATTGATAATGAAAGAGTTATGTTGTAATGTTTATGTAACATTTATGAAATAGAAACGAAATTCATGCTGTGCTTCTATCGAATAAATTCCCTACTTTTAGGTATTGCCTGTTTATGTGGAATCTGTAACTTTGTTTGCGAAACCAAAACAAATAATAAATGAAAAGGAAAAGCCTTATTAACAGAATCTTGCAGAATGTCCGTAAACCCGAAGGATTCTTTGGAAGAATGATACTCTGGGGAATGAATCAGGGACATGCTTCGTTGGCTCATTGGGGAATGTCTTGTATGGAGTGGCATCAGGGATGGAACGTGCTTGATATAGGTTGCGGTGGTGGTGCCAACCTGGCGCAAATCCTTAAATATTGCCCGCAAGGTAAGGCTTTTGGCATAGACATTTCACCGGAAAGTGTTGCTTTTGCGCGAAAAAGAAACAGAAGGCAACTTGGTACACGTTGTTTTGTAGAGCAGGGGAGTGTCGATCAACTTCCATATTCCGATCACAGTTTTAATGTGGTCACCGCTTTTGAGACCATTTACTTCTGGAGTGACTTACAGCATACTTTTACTGAAGTGGCACGTGTCTTGAAGCCTGGCGGTGCTTTTCTTATCTGTTGCGAAATGAGTGATCCGACGAATGAAGTATGGACCAGTCGTGTCGAAGGAATGGTGGTGTATTCCGATGATCAGCTGAAGACTATTCTTGTTAATGCCGGTTTTACCAATATAGCCATGTACCGCCGCAGAAAAGAGGAATTATGTATAATAGGGCATAAGAAGATGATGCAGTTGTAAAGGATACCGATGGTTAGCTTACTATTGAATGTATTAACAATGTTAATGGTAAGAAGAGAAGTTTAATTACTTACCGATAACTTATTAACTTCGTATTTTTATGAAGTTAATATCCTATGGTTACGAAGTTAACTTTAACACTGTGTTAAAGTTAACTTCCTATAATCATTTTATTAATACCCTGTTTGCAGGAAATCAGATGATTATATGTTTGTTGTTTAGTTCAGGTAGAATCATCCTTTTACATTTAAAATATGAAGTTGTCAATTTATCAAGTTAGCATTAATACTTCTTGTTACTTAATTAAATGCTTGTTTTTATATTTTTCTATAATACATATATTATAGTACTTCCCTTCTTTATGAAGATTTGAATTATACTTTTGATTTACATGGGTATAGCCATGTTTTGTGAAAATAATCTGTGAAAAGTTTTGGAGACTCGAAAGAAGGTTTTACCTTTGCAACCGAAAATATATATGCGTGTGAATACTCCTTTTTGAATCGAATATATATTTCAAATAAAATAATTCAACGTATCAGATGGTTCTCAAATCTGATGCGAATACTTTTTCTATATCCAATCATTAAAAAACTTAATTTTTAAACTGCTGAGGATCAGACTTCTTTTTTGAGAATTTTTGTTTTTAACAAATTTTTATTTCTACTCATTATTCAAACTTATTCTTACGGACGTAGCGTTGGAGGCAACAGATAACGATAAACATTGGTATGTCGTATTGACACGAACTAATTCGGAACGTAAAGTTCGGGATTATTTTCAGTTACAGGAAGTAGATACTTTTCTCCCTGTTCAAAGTCGTGTCATCGAACGTGAAGGAAAGCGCATCGAGCGTGAGCGCCTTCTCTTGCCTCGTATGGTTTTTGTTCGCATCTCTCGTCAGGAAATGTTTGCCGTGCGAAATACCCTGAATGTATACGACTTCCTTCGCGATCGTTCTACCGGGGCTCCTACCTGTATTCCTGATAGGCAGATGGCTGATTTTCGTTATATGCTCGATTATTCCCATGATCAAGTTATTCTGACCGGTGAAACCATTCCTCAGGGAACTCGTGTAGTAGTAGCTAAAGGTGACTTGCAGGGCTTACGTGGTGAGTTGGTCCGCTACAATAATAAATATCACATTTTAGTGCGTATCGATATGTTCGGTAGCGCCATGGTGACTATTCCGGCCAGTTACGTCCGAAAGGATAAATAAAAACTATAAATGTAAAGAAAATGCCATTATATGTAATGGCGATAACAATATATGTAACGGGTAATAACAATATATGTAATGTCCCGTTACGTCATTAGACACAATTCTCTTTTATATAAGTCAAAAACCGAAGAAAGAATCGACGAATCATAATTCATTCCTTTTTAAAATGAAAAATTCTCTGTGTAACTCTGTGTCCTCTGTTGTGAAAAAGCTTCTGGAGTATGGTGAGGACGGTACTCCTGTCTATGTGAATGAACTTACTGCGTTAAATCAAGAACTCCGTAATTTGTGTGCCGATCTTCTTTTCCGGAAGGGGGAATCTCCCGAAGAAGAAGCAGAAATACTTGTCACTTTGTTCAAGGGTTACAATACCATGCTGTTTAATGTCTCCGCAGAGAATGAACAGGTTATTCAAGAGTTATTGGATCGTTCAATGGCTGTTTTAGAGAAACTTCCTGCCTCTGTTTTGAAATGTCAGTTACTGTTGGAGTGCTTTGAGCAGACGGGAGATGAGGAGCTGATAGGAGAAGCTAAGAAGTGCATTGAATAGTTGAAATCAGTGGCTTTATGCTATTGTGGTAAAAAAAATGATTCTTATATATTGATAATAAGACAATATAATTTGAATGTCTCTAAAAGATAAAACAGTAAGTAGTATTGTATGGAGTGGTATAGAACGATTTTCTACTCTTTTCATACAATTAGTCTGTACTATAATTATAGCGAGATTATTAACACCAGCTGATTTTGGCTTAGTTGGTATGTTAACTATATTTATTTCTTTAGCTCAGACTATTATTGATAGTGGATTTGGGCAAGCTTTGATACGGAAACAAGATGCAGATCAAGTTGATTATTCTTCTGTTTTTTATATTAATTTGGTGTTAGGAATAATTGTATATATTGTATTATTTCTATGCTCTAGTTCTATCGCATCTTTTTATGATATGCCAGAATTAGAATTGGTGTCTAAAATTTCTTTCATCGTACTACCAGTAAATGCTTTAGGATTGATTCAATATACTATCTTATGTAAAAAAATAGATTTCCGATCAATATCTCAAATTACAATCTATTCTAGTATTTTATCCGGTATTTTGGGTATATGTATTGCTTTTTATTTTCAGAATGTTTGGGCCTTAGTAGTTCAAAGTGTATCTTTTTATATTTTTAGGACAGCTTTATTATGGTTTATAAATAGTTGGAAACCATCGTTGGAGTTATCTTTTAACTCTATAAAAGCAATGTTTGGTTTTTCAATAAATTTATTATTGACAGGATTAGTAGGAAGCTTCTTTATGAATATTTATAGCCTAGTGATTGGTAAGTTTTATACTCCAACGGAATTAGGATATTATTCTCAGGCTGATAGAATTCAAAAAATTCCTGCTACAAGTATAACTGAGGTTATTCAAAGAGTTACTTATCCTGTCTTGGCAACAATACAGAATGAAGATGAACGCTTGAGAGAAAGTTATCGAAAAATAATAAATATGGCCATATTTATTATTACCCCATTGATGACTTATTTTATATTAGTAGCGCCTGAATTCTTTGACCTGATATTGACAGATAAATGGAGAATAGCTGCTAAATATTTTCAAATTTTATGTTTAACGGGTATTTGTTATCCTCTAAGTTGTATTAATTTGAATATATTGACAATTAGAGGGAAGACAAAGTTGTTGTTCTATCTAGAGTGTTTAAAAAAAATATTGTTACTGGTAATATTGATTATTAGTATACATTTTGATATAATAGCAGTTGTTTATGGACAGTTATTGTATGGCATATTAGCTGTAGTATTAAATCTATATTTTTGTGGTAGAGAGATAAAATTAAGTATAAAACAGCAATTATTGGATGTCTTTCCTGTTATTCTTTCTACCTTTCTTATGTATTTATGTGTCTTTTATTTACAGCATTATCTTAAGGAAACCCCATTGATTATTTATCTTTTAATCTCGTTATTGGTTGCTCTGATTAGTTATTTCTTAATCTCTTATACTTTTCATATAAAATCTTTGAATGAAGTGAAAAATATTATCTTAATAAAATTGAATAAATGAAAAGGGTGATAACTTATGGTACATTTGATTTGCTTCATCAAGGGCATATCAATTTGCTAAGACGTGCAAAACAGCTAGGGGATTATTTAATAGTTGGAATAACTTCTGACAGCTTTGATAAGGAACGGGGAAAATTGAACGTTTGTAATAATGTTTTGGAGCGTGTTGAAGATGTACGAAAGACTGGACTTGCCGATGAAATTATTATAGAAGATTATGTTGGTCAGAAAATAGATGATATACAAAAATATAATATTGATATTTTTGCTATAGGATCTGATTGGCAAGGGAAATTTGATTATTTAAAAGAATTTTGTGAAGTTGCATATTTACCGCGCACGAAAGGAGTCTCTTCTACGATGCTTAGAGAAAAGCAACAAAAAAATTATAGACTAGGAATTATTGGAACTGGACGTATTGCAAAAAGGTTTGTGACAGAGATACAGTATGTTAGTGGCGTGGAACCTTATTCTGTTTTGAATCCTAATATGGAGGAGGCTAAATCATTTGCTAAGAAATATAATATATTAGAGGTATATTCTGATTTTAATAGTTTCATTCGGAAAATTGATGCTGTATATATTGCTTCTCCCCATCTTACTCATTATGCATATATAAAGCAGGCACTATTAGCTGGTAAACATGTCTTATGTGAGATCCCTATGGTTTTATCTGCTCGGGAAGCTCAAGAGTTATATTTATTAGCTGAAGAAAAAAAACTAGTTTTGTTGGAAGCGAATAAAACTGCACATTGTCCAGCTTTTACACATTTAGTAACGTTAGTTAAAAGTGGAGTAATTGGTGAAGTTGTAGATATTCGTTCTTCTCTGTCCAAACTATTGCTGGGAAACTTACGAGAATTGGATGTTGAACAGGCTGGTGGAAGTATAACGGAATTGTCCCCTCTGCCTTTATTATCAATAATTAAAATATTAGGTAAAGAAATAAGAAATATGCACTTTTATTCAAAATTACAAAATAATGTCGATATTTTTACTAAGGGTGTCTTTAATTATGATACAGCTATTGCAACGATAACATTAGGACTAGGAGTTAAGACAGAAGGTAATTTAGTAATTTCAGGTACCAAGGGATATGTCTATGTTCCAGCTCCTTGGTGGAAGACAGATTATTTTGAATTGCGCTTTGAAGACCAGAATCTAAATAAAAAATATTTTTATTCATTTGATGGTGAAGGTTTGCGTTATGAACTTCAAGAATTTATTTCAATGATAACTAATTCCCGATTGAGTTCTTATAGATTAAGGAGAAGTGAGTCTATTTTAATAGCTTCTGTTATTGAGAGTTATAGGAAAGGTAATAATGTTATAATTATGAAATAAAATGAAAAATGCTATTGTTACTGGAGGAACAAAAGGAATTGGACTTCAAATAGTAAAGGATCTTTTAGCAAGAGAATATTTTGTTTTTCTTAATTATGCGAATGATGATCAGACTGCATACTTAATAGAACAAGAATTGAATAAGATTAGTTCAAACTTTAAAATAGTGAAGGCGAATCAAGCAAACATGGAAGAGTTTGACTCTTTTATCACATTGATAAAAAAGAAGGTGACTGCTGTTGATTGTATTATTTGTAATGCAGGGGAAACATTACGTAAGTCAGCTATGTCCATAACAAATGATGAATGGGAAAGAGTTATGCAAGTTATTGTTAACTCACATTTTTATTTAATTCGTGAGTTATTCGAATTGATATCATCTAACTCTCGAATTATATTTATTGGATCTATGATGGGAATTTATCCACATAGTGTTTCTTTACCTTATGGAGTTGCTAAAGCAGCTATCCATGCCTTAGCCCAAAATTTGGTGAAAGTGTTTCAGGGGACTGGCACTACTATTAACACTATAGCTCCAGGTTTCGTAGATACAGAATGGCAAAAAAGTAAAGCAAAAGATCTGAGGGATAGAATCTGTCAAAAAACAGCGTTAAAACGATTCGCAACTGTGGAGGAGGTTGCGTCAGCCTGCATGTTTTGCCTTGAAAATGATTTTGTGAATGGAAGTGTTTTAGAAGTTAATGGAGGATATTGTTTTGAATAGATATTGCAAATATGAATAAAATAAAAGAAAAAATAAAATATTTATTAATAGGTATATTAATTTACCCTTTTAAGAAAATATTTCCTATTCAAAAGGGAATATGGATATTCGGCGCTCAAGGGGGAGAAAAATACGTTCAAAATTCGAAATATTTGTTTGAGTACGTATTGAGGCACTCTGCTAATGCCTTTTGGGTAACTCAATCTAAGAGTGTATATCTTAGTTTGAAGGAAGCAGGGCTACCAGTTCTTTATAATTTGTCTTTCAAAGGAATCAGGTATGTTTTAACAGCGGAGTATGTGGTGTTTTCAACTGAAATATCGAAAGATATATTATATACTTGTAAACGTGATGGTAGGAAGATTATTAATGTATGGCATGGAATGCCCATGAAAAAAATAGGCTTTGATCATACTGGATCTCCAAATTCTCTTTTGGAGAAAGTTCATTCTTGTCTGTGGAATATATTCATTGGATCACTTAGACCCAAGGATATTGATTTTATGTCTTCTACATCCCCTTTTTTTACAGATATTTTAAAAAAGAGTTTCAGAATATCGAATGTCTTTGATTTTGGAGAGCCCCGTACAGATGCCTTTTATTCTTGGAATTTGAATCAAATACGAAAAAAAATGGGATTTGCTGAAGAAGACTATGTTATATTGTATATGCCTACTCATAGGAATTTTGGACGTGGGGAAATGAACCCTTCCATTTTTAAATCGAATGGAACGGCTATTGACTATTTTAAAGAAAATAATATTACTGTTATATGGAAATTTCATATTAATATGCTTCGAAATTATAAATCTGATAATCAGTGCAGTAGCGTTTTTAGAGATTTTTCCCTATCATCTTATGATCCACAGGAGCTATTATTTGTTGCAGACATGCTAATTACAGATTATTCAAGTTGTTATATTGATTATTTATTATTGCATCGACCTGTCCTCTTTTATCTATATGATGATTATGAAACACAAGATAATGAAATATACTTTTCTTCATTAGATCATAATTTAGGTGATGTGTGTCATACAGAAATACAACTATTAGAGGCTATCAAGAAACGTATAAAACTTCCAAATCAATTTATTCCTAATATTATTTATCATTCACATCATGATGGAAAATCTTGTGAGCGTATTTATAATTATATAATTGAGGCTGAAAATAGGGATGAGTCAATCTAAAAATACAATAATAGTTTTATTACTGTTAGGATGTTTGGTGTTTTCTCCTTTGGGGTCTACCATTGCTTTAGACTTCTTTCATTTTCCTGTTTCTGTGCCTGAATTATTTTTATTATTATTTATTCCTTTTTTGAAGGAGAGATTTCACTTTAAAAGTCTAAAAAGGATTCATGTCTTTTTTATTTTAACAATTTGGTTAATCCTAATTTGGGAGGCATTTTTAATTGGGACATATTCGTATTATGCAATTCTTTCAACAGCACGTTCATATATGTATGTTTGTATATTTTATTTCTTGTTTAATCAAGAAAATAATGTGCAATTAGACGATATTTTATGTGTTAGTTTAGGATGTCTTTTAGGGTGGTGTATTGAATCTGTTATTCAATTGTATTATGCGATTGTTTCTGGTAATGCTCCAGCTTCTTATGGTACAATGTTATGTATACCTTTACTTTTTGGAATAACTATATTTGAAAAAAGATATAGGCTTTTAGTATTTGTCTTGTTGCTTTGTGTTGTTCTTTCTTTAATAGCAGGTATTCGTAGGCAAATTGCAGTTTCTGTTGTTAGTCTATTTTTAATTTATAGTTTTATAGGATTGCAGAATTATCACAGATTTTTTAAATTAGCTTCTTGTTCCCTCTTATTTTTGGGTGTTTTATTTGTTTTTATGCCTTCAATAGAAAAACAGACTGAAGAAATTTCTCCTCTTTTACATCATCGTATTTTTGTTAAAACTCAAGCTCTATTGAATGGTGATGCTGAAAAAAGTGGTGATGATATTCGTAAAAAATCAATTCAAATGTTATTTGATAATTTAAATGATTACTTATATCCACGTGGGTTTGTAAGTAAACAGACAAACACAGATATTAACACTGGAATCTATAATGATTTACCTCTATTGGAATTATGTTATTCTTTTGGTGTAATTATTACTTTTGTTATTCTTCTGTATTTTTTGTATGCTTCTTTTCGATGTATCAAATTTTACTTTCTCTTTCATGAAAAAGAATCGATTTTATTTGTTATTTCCTTCTTTATAATGGTAATGTTGCTATTTCTTGAGGGTGGCTTTATTTCTTATCCTTACGCAGTCCCTATAACTGGATTATGTTTAGGTAGATTACATTATTTTTCACGAATACATTTTAAAAAGAAATCTCATTTAATATGACCTTCTTGATTTTTGACTTAGATGCTAAAGGACATCATTTAGAGTATATACATCATTTATATAGTTATGGTGGTATACATCTAGTTGGGCATCGGATTGTGTTTGTATTGCATCCAGATTTTAAAAATATGTATAATTTTAGAACTTTTTGTCCTCAAGAGCATATAGATATCATTTATCTAAAAGAAGAAGAAGTGGCAAATCTTAGTTCATATTCTTTTAAATCTGCATACAAAGCATCTTGTTTACTTAAGAAATACATCAATTTGGTGATTCCAGATACTGTGTTTTTGAATACTATAATATCGTTTATGCCATTTCTCCCTATTATGGTTAGAAATAGTCGATTTATTTCGGGAATAGAATATACTATTCCTGATAGGCGGATTAGAGCCAGTAATAGAAAAAAAATAGAAGATCATTTGAAATTATTTTTGTATGCTTATGCTCCTTGTTTTAAAAAAATTTATTTGCTTAATGATTCTAAATATCCAATTGTTTACAATAAAAAATTTCGAGTAAATAAGTTTTCGTTTTTACCTGATCCGTATGTACCTATATACTCTGTTGAAGAAATTTATTCTATTTCAAACTTGATTACAGACAAATCAAAATGTGTTTTTCTTCATTGTGGGGGGATGGGAATGCGAAAAGGTACTTTTAATATACTAGAGGCTATAGAAACGTTATCTATAAAAGAGAAAAATAAATCTGTTTTTGTGTTTGCAGGCGTTATATCAGACACTAATATGCGCGAAAAGTTTGTTCGTATAGTAAAAGAACTTTCTAGATCAGTACAAATTATTTTTATAGAAAGATTTTTGAAATTTGAAGAGCTTGCGTATTTATTTGAATTAACAAATTATGTACTTGTACCATATCAAAATGTAGAGCAAAGTAGTGGTATTATTGGTTATGCGGCTCAGTTTAATAAACCTGTTATAGGACCTTCTGAAGGTCTATTGGGAGAATTAATATCTTCTTATAATTTAGGCTATACTATTACTAACATTAACGCCGACAGATTAGCAGAGATAATCTCTAAATTATTAAAAAATACTCCTCGTAAAATAGATGGTACGAGTTATTTAAGTATTTCTTCTTTGGATAATTTTTCAAAAATAATTTACGGTGTAAAAGATGAAAAATAATTTAAGATTATTCTTTCTCGGAGACTTTTATTGCAATGAAATAGATAGAATTGAGATTGCTGATGAGATAAGGACTATCATTTGTTCTAGTGATGTTAACATCTGTAATTTTGAGGCACCTGTACTTTCGCAAGGAAAGCCTAGCTTAAAAAGTGGTCCAAATATTCGTCAATCACGAGATGCACCCGCTTTTCTTGAAAAAATAGGATTTAATGTCTGTTCTTTGGCTAATAACCATATTATGGATTATGGGGAAGAGGGCTTAAAAAAAACTATTTCTTTATTTAAAAAGTCCTTACTAGTTGGTGCTGGTACTATTGATAATGCTTATCAGGTGAAAACAATGGTTATAAAGGGATATACCATTGGATTTTTGGCTCTATCACATAATGAATTTGGGGTACTTGATGATGATAATCAAAACAATATAGGTTGTGCATGGATAAACCATCCTTGTGTGAATCATGTGATTGCTAATGCTAAAAAGATGGTAGATTATCTTTTTATTTTATCTCATGCAGGCGTGGAGAATATTAGTATTCCTTTACCGGAGTGGCGTCAACGTTATCAAGATTTAATAGACTGTGGTGCAGACGCAGTAATAGCTTCTCATCCCCATATTCCTCAAGGATGGGAGAGATACAAAGAAAAACCTATATTTTATAGTTTAGGAAATTTTTATTTCGATAGACCATCTAAAGTTCCTTATGCCAATATTGGACTAGGAGTATTATTTGAGATTAATGATAAAGGTTATATCAAATATACGGTTTGCCCATTAAAAAAGGAGGGTTGGGATCTGAATTTGAGTAATGATCCTAAAATTTGGGCATATCTTAAGGAGTGTGAGGAGATACTTAAGCAAGATAGTAAATATTTATTGGAAGTAAATAAACAGGTTGTAAATTTATGGACAAATATATATAAATATTATTTTTATTATTCCTTAAGGAAAATATCTTTTCAATTTGGCTTTTATAATTTGCTAAAGACTATATATAGGGCTGTTTTTTACTCAAATAATTATGTTTTATTATTGAATAATATCCGTTGTGAAAGTCATCGATGGGCAATTGTTCGTGCTATTAAATTATTGTATTTAAAATGAATGTAAATTCTTGCAAGCGTTGGGCTGCTGATTTTGTTTGTAAAATTAGCATAAAGTTATATTATCAATTGAGTTATTTGCATAATAGAAAAAGGCTTTTAAATTTTGCTTTTCCACATAATCTTAGTGAATTTATAATAAAGAAGATAGTTAGTGGTGAAACAGCACAGTATGCTGTTTATGCAGATAAATATGCTGTTAGAAAATATGTTGAAGAAGTAGGGCTGGGGAACATTCTTCCAAAAATTTTGGGTGTTTGGAAGGATGTTGATGAAATAGAATTTGATTCTCTTCCGGACAAGTTTGCACTGAAACTCAATTATGGATCGGGAATGAATATAATTTGTAAGAATAGAAGGAATCTTAATACTGCTGAAATAAAAGAAAAAATATCAGGTTGGATGTCTAAGGATATTTTCTGGAGAGCTGAGCCTCATTATGATTTGATTCCTAAATGTATTATTTGTGAAGAATTTATAGAGGATCATATGGGCTATTTTCCATTAGATTATAAGTTTATGTGCTTTAATGGAGTTCCGAATCATATTTTAGTGTGTTCAGAACGAAATGTGAAGATGAAACTTTTTACTTATGATTTGGACTGGAATAAGATAGATTTATTAACGTCTGATTATCGCTCAACAGAGGATATTCGTAAACCCCAAAATTTAGACTTAATGATTCAGTATGCGACACAATTATCCAAAGGGTTTGATTTTGTGAGGATTGATCTTTATGATACAGGTGAACATGTTTTTTTTGGAGAAATGACTTTTACTCCTGAAGGTGGAGTTTTACGATATTATAGTCTATCTGCATTGTCTATGATGGGAAAGCTGGTTTATTTAAAATAAGAAATATGGATAATATTAAGATTGCCGTAATAGGTCTTGGTTATGTTGGGCTTCCCTTGGCCCGATTGTTTTCGACAAAATATGAATGTATTGGTTTTGATCTGAACCAGTCTCGTGTTGATGCTTTAAATTCCGGTCATGATATGACTTTAGAGGTTTCTGACGACTTACTTCGGAAAGCGATAGAAAATGGTTTCAAATGTACCAGTAATATTGACGAAATAAGGAATTGTAACTTTTATGTTGTAGCTGTACCAACCCCTGTGGATTTGAATAATCGCCCCGATCTTACACCCTTGATTGGTGCGAGTACTACAGTTGGAAAAGTTATTTCAAAAGGGGATATTGTTGTGTATGAATCTACTGTATATCCGGGAGTAACTGAGGAAGAATGTCTTCCGGTAGTCGAAAAAGTGTCAGGGTTAACATACAATGTAGATTTTTATGCAGGTTATTCACCGGAACGTATAAACCCGGGTGATAAAGAACATACTGTTGAAAAGATTAAGAAAGTAACTTCCGGTTCGACTCCTGAGATTGCTGACATTGTTGATTCTATATATAATTCAGTGTTGGTTAACGGTACTCATAAAGCCCCTTCTATTAAAGTGGCTGAAGCTTCTAAAATAATAGAAAACTCCCAGCGCGATGTGAATATTGCCTTCATGAATGAACTTTCAAAGATTTTCAATGCAATGGGCATTGATACCAATGATGTTATTGAGGCTGCATCTTCCAAATGGAATTTTATCAAGTTGAAGCCGGGCTTGGTCGGTGGACACTGTATAAGTGTTGATCCTTATTATCTTATTCAGAAGGCCCAGGTTTATGGGGTACTCCCACGAATCATGTCTGCAGCAAGGCGCTTGAATGATGGTATGGGAGACTATGTCGCTAATCAGGTGATTAGATTAATGAATAAAAAAGGTATTCTTGTCAAAGATTCAAAGATTCTGCTTCTGGGTTTTACTTTTAAAGAAGATTGCCCTGATATTCGAAATACCAAGGTGATAGACATTTATTCTACCTTACATGAGTATACTTCTGACATTACCGTTTATGATGCTTGGGCTAATTCGGCTAAAGTGGCACATGAATATGGTATATCGATCCTGACTGCTGGTATTGATAATTTGGTTGGACAATTTGATGCAGTGGTGTTGTGTGTTGGACATAAAGAGTTCCGGCATATGAATATTCGCGGCTTTCTCCGTTCTGATATGGGTGTTGTTTATGATGTTAAAGCTGTATTGAGTAAAGATATAATAGATGGCAGATTATAATTCTTCTATTTGTTGTATTTTTAATATAGGGACTCACTATCGCAATCCTATATATTCAAAAATGTCTTCGGAGCTTCCCTGCGATTTTTATTTTGGCGATCGTCTATTGACACCAATAAAGAAAATGGATTATACCCAATTGAACCATTTTCGCTCAGAATTGCATAACAAATATTTATTTTCTCAGTTTTATTGGCAATCTAAATCTGTCCGGTTAGTCTTTAAACCCTATACTTATTATGTATTGGATGGAGAACCTTATTGTTTGTCTTCATGGATTATCCTTTTCTGGGCAAAACTTTTAAATAAGAAAACAGTAGCTTGGACTCATGGTTGGTATGGCAGAGAAAGTATTGTAAAGAGGGTTATAAAAAAGTTGTTTTATTCTTTGTTTTCTGAGTTGATGGTTTATGGCGAATATGCTATTTCCCTGATGTCAAAAGAAGGCTTTGATAAATCAAAGATGGTTTGTATTGCAAACTCTTTGGATTATGATAATCAGTTGAAAATCAGACTCGATTTGTCGCTTTCTTCTATTTATTCTACTCATTTTTCCAACTCCTATCCTGTATTATTCTATATCGGGCGTGTGCAAAAATCGAAGAAATTGGAATATATAATCCAAGCTATGGATATCTTGAAACAGAAAGGGTTTCCGGTAAATCTTGTTGTTGTCGGTAAAGATGTGGATGGGGTTCATCTTGATTGTGAAATAGCTAAATATAATCTTGGCTCTCATGTCTGGTTATATGGACCTTGTTATGACGAGATGCGCATAGGAGAGATGTTCTATAATGCGGATGTCTGTGTGTCTCCAGGGAATGTTGGCTTGACTGCTATCCATTCTCTGACTTATGGTTGTCCTGTTATAACCCATAATAATTTTCCTTTTCAGGGTCCTGAATTTGAGTCTATAATTCAGGGGAAAACCGGTGATTTTTTTCAGGAAAATGATGTAAATAGCCTGGCTGATACTATTCAGAAATGGTTAAGTCAGAATTTGCATAGTCGAGAGGCTATTCGGCAGTTTGCCTATCAGACAATTGATACTAAATGGAACTTGTATTACCAGATGAATATTCTCAAACAAGTTTTTCTTAAACAAGCTAAGGATGAATGACTTTCGGAGTTTAATAAGGAATAGTGTTTTGGATATTTTAGGGATATTTTCCCGTCCTCAAAATGGTATTCATATATTGAATGGACATATGATATGTCGTGGAGTGGCTAATGATCAAGCTAAATATTATTTTTCTCACCAATTAAAAGAACTTTCCCGACATGTACGTTTCATAAGGGTGGAGGAGGCCACTTCTCTAATTCTCAATCATGAAAGTGTCGATGAACCTTTGGTTGCCTTTACATTTGACGATGGTTTTATGGAATGTCATTCAATGATAGCACCTGTTTTGGAACAGTTTGGGGTGAATGCGGCTTTTTTTATCAATCCCAATTTTGCGAATGGGGATGATGTGTATATTCAGAATTTTACAAATAACATAGTTCTCACTCCCGGTAAAACTCCAATGCGGTGGAAAGAGATAAGGGAATTGCATGAGAGGGGACATATTATTGGTGCACATACAATGGATCATTATATGATTAATGATAGTAATTGGGTGGAATTAGACAAGCAAATAGGTTGTTGTAAATCGGTAATAGAACAGGAACTCTCTACTTCTTGTGAATACTTTGCCTTTCCATATGGACGCTTGGAACACGCTAATCAATCTTCGATTGATATTGCATGTAAGTATTACAAATATGTGTTTTCTCAATCGGACTATAAACATTACTTTTCTTTTGGCGGTCGCGTAATTAACAGACGGCATTTTGAGCCTTTTTGGCCCGTGAAACATGTTTCTTATTTTTTGAGTTGCCATAAAAAATAGGGGACTTTAATTAGTCTTTTCGATCTTGTTCTCTTCTATTTGATCACTACGATAGTGAAAACTCTCTTTCAAATAAATGTTGTTGCTAACTCTGGTTCCACCGGCCATATTGCAGAGGAGTTAGGGCGTTTGGTTATTGCTTCTGGCTGGAAAAGTTATATTGCTTACGGTCGTTGGGCCTGTCCCAGCCAATCTATGTTGATTAGGGTTGGAACTAGATTTGATCTCTTTGTCCATGGCTTGAAATCCATGTTGTTTGACAGGCATGGTTTTGGTTCACGGAGAGCTACCTTGCACTTAATTTCAAAAATAGAGAAAATAAAACCGGACATAATCCATTTGCATAATCTTCATGGCTATTATTTAAACTGTGAGGTTTTATTTGACTATCTATCTACAGCTAAAATACCTGTTGTTTGGACTTTGCATGATTGTTGGAGTTTCACGGGACATTGTGTCCATTTTCAGAATATCGGGTGTGAGAAGTGGAAGACAGGTTGTTTTGCATGTCCCAATATACGAGATTATCCCAAAGCTTTAGGTTGTGATAACTCTCGTATGAACTATATAGAAAAGAAGAGATTGTTTACTTCGGTTGAACGTATGATGATTGTACCTGTTTGCAATTGGCTAAGTGATATGTTGAGTAAGTCATATCTTTCTCAAATAAAACGGCAGACTATTGTTAACGGGATAGATTTGAAAGTGTTTACTCCAAAAGGTAATCGTGATGTGATAAAAAGTAATTTAGGTGTAGGGACACGATACATGATTTTAGCTGTTGCTACGGTTTGGGGGACTACGAAGGGATTTGATGATCTTATATACCTAAACTCTTTATTACCAGATAAGAGTGTAATTGTTGTGGTGGGGCTAACCACAAAACAAATAAAAAAATTGCCTGGTAATATGATTGGTATAGAGAGAACGGAGAATATTAATCAGTTGGTTGAAATATATTCTGCTGCAGATATTTTTATAAACCCAACATATCAAGATACATTACCTACAGTCAATATTGAAGCGCTTGCTTGTGGTACTCCTGTTATAACTTATGATACCGGAGGCAGTGCTGACATTGTAGATTCTGATACGGGAATGGTTTTAAAACGTGGGGATATTCATACGTTATTAGAAAAGATTTTAGAAATAAGAGAAAGAGGTAAAGAGTCTTATATAACAAAATGTCGCCAAAGAGCATTACAATTTTTTGATAAGTCAAAGCAGTTGAGTTACTACTTGTCTCTTTATGATCAATTACTAAATAAAGAAAGATAGTTCTTCTTTCATAGTTATGAAAATATCCCTTGTTACTGTCACTTTTAATAGTGCTAAAACGCTTCGTGATACGATTCATTCTGTTCTTTCACAGTCTTATACTGATATAGAATATATAATAGTGGATGGTTTGTCTAATGATGAAACCGTTGCACTTATTAAAGAATATGAACCTCTATTTCAAGGTCGTTTGAAATGGATAAGTGAGAAAGATAAGGGACTCTATGATGCTATGAATAAAGGGATTCGAATGTCTACTGGGGATATTGTCGGGATTATTAATTCGGATGATTTTTATCATAGAGAAGATGTTTTAGAGAAAGTTGTTCAATCGTTTGAAGTTGGTGAAACAGAGGCTATTTATGGCGATATACGTTTTGTAAACCCTGATAACTTGGATAGGACAGTTCGCTATTATTCTTCTAAAAGGTTTGTCCCATCCTTGTTTCGATTCGGATTTATGCCTGCCCATCCAACATTTTTTACATATAGAAAATATTTTGACCTGTTTGGCTATTATAAAACAAATTATAAAATAGCTGCTGATTATGAATTGCTTGTTCGTTTTTTATATGTACATCGGTTAAAAAGTAAATATTTGCCTTTGGGTTTTATGAAAATGAGAACAGGAGGTGCGAGTACAGCTTCTATTAAGAGTAATATCTTATTGAATAAAGAGATAGTAAGGGCATGTAAGGAGAATGGAATATGGACTTGTTATCCCTTGCTTTTATTAAAATATTTAGTAAAAGTGTTTGAACTGATTTTTATAAAAAAATGAATATACTTATTTCTGGAATTCATGGTTTTATAGGCTCTAATTTTATTGGGGCTTTGAAAGATAAACATACTTTGTATGGGCTTGATATTGTTTTTCCTGCTAAAGATGGGGTCGTTAATACTTTTTCTTGGCGAGATATCGAACCCACATCTTTCCCTTTTCAAACTCTTCCCCAGTTCGATGCCATTATTCATCTTGCCGGAAAGGCCCATGATACTAAAAACCAATCGGCTGCTCAGTCTTATTTTGATATCAATACCGGTTTGACTCAAAAGATATTCGATTTCTTTTTGGAGTCTTCTGCCAAGAAATTCATTTTCTTTAGTTCGGTGAAAGCTGCTGCCGATAGCGTAGTGGGAGACGTACTTACTGAAGACGTGACTCCGACCCCGGTTGGTCCTTATGGGGAGAGCAAGATTAAGGCGGAAGAGTATATAAAAGGGCATTTTATGTTTCCAACTGCTTCTATTGATGAGGATCAGTCTTTGCGGTTGGGGAAAGATAAGGGGAGGACGGCTATGAATAAACAGGTATATATCCTTCGTCCCTGTATGATTCATGGCCCTGGAAACAAGGGAAATTTAAATTTATTATATAACGTAGTGAAGAAGGGAATCCCTTGGCCTCTTGGCGATTTTGATAATCGCCGTTCGTTTACTTCAATCGATAACCTTTGTTATGTGATTGAGGGGCTTTTGAATCAGGATGTACCTACGGGCATCTACCATATGGGAGATGATGAAGCTCTGTCAACGAATGAACTGATTAGCATCATGTGTGAAGCAATGGGAAAAAAGCCGCATATCTGGAAGATGAACAAAGGGCTTATGGAAGGATGTGCCGGCTTGGGTACTCTGCTGCATTTACCTTTGAATACGGAAAGACTTCGTAAACTGACGGAGAATTATGTAGTAAGTAACGCTAAGATCAAAGCCGCTCTCGGGATTGATAAAATGCCTGTGACAGCTAAAGAGGGGTTGATGAAGACCATTCGTTCATTTGAAGAAACTAAATAACTTATGTACTATCTAATCATCTTAGTTCTGCTATTCCTGGCAGAACTTTTTTATTTCCGTATTGCGGATAAGTGTAACATTATCGATAAGCCTAACGAACGTAGTTCACATACCCGGATTACACTGCGTGGGGGAGGGAGCATCTTTTATTTTGGGGTGTTGGCCTATTTTCTCACAAACCACTTTGAATATCCATGGTTTATGCTGGCTTTGAGTCTGATAACTTTTATCAGTTTTATAGATGACATTCGTTCTACTTCGCAAGGATTGCGTTTAGTCTTTCATTTTACGGCAATGGCTTTGATGTTTTATCAATGGGGATTGTTTAGCTTGCCTTGGTGGACAATCCTTGTTGCCCTGATCATTTGTACTGGGATTATTAATGCTTACAACTTTATGGATGGCATTAATGGCATAACAGGCGGATACTCATTGGTCATTCTGATAGCATTGGCCTATATAAATAGGGTATATGTTCCATTTGTTGAAACGGACTTTATTTATACTATGCTTTGCGCAGTATTGGTCTTTAATTTTTTTAATTTCCGCAAACAAGCGAGATGTTTTGCCGGTGATGTTGGTTCGGTCAGTATAGCTTTTGTAATCCTGTTCCTGATCGGAAGTTTAATTATCAAAACAGAGAATTTTGGCTGGCTTATATTGCTTGCTGTATATGGAGTAGATAGTGTGTTGACGATCGTTCATCGATTGATGCTTCACGAAAATATTGGTTTGCCTCACCGGAAACACTTATATCAGATAATGGCTAATGAACTGGGAATACCGCACGTAGTAGTATCGTTGGTGTATATGATTGCGCAAATTATAATTATCATCGGATATTTATATTGCCAAAATTATGGTTATTGGTATTTATTGGGTTGTATCATCTTGCTGAGTGGAATATATATTGTTTTTATGAGCAAATATTTTCACTTGCATCTTTTACCTAAAAGATAATTATTATATTTATGATAATCTTGGTTATGGTCGTTATTAATCCTTTCATAGTTGGAGGATACGTCTGATAATCCCTTCTATAAGCTATAACTTACTTTTCCGGTTTCTATAAACTGTTTTAATAAGGATGCAATTAATGCATCCTTATTTTTTTGCTTCGTTTATGGTGTCTTTTATACACGATATATCCCGAAACGAGGATCAACGTTAGCAGAAGTCCGGAGATAAAAACGAATAGATCCGAGAAAACACCTAAGAAAGGTGAATAGCAGCGACCGACATGGAGTTCTAAGCAGAAACTCCATAATGACATGGGTTGCTGTTGCATAAAAACAGGCATTGCCGGCAATGCTAAATTATTCTCTTTATTGCGTGCTCCGTTGTCGTATTCGAAGATTACCTCCCGTGTGATTAAATCGTCGGTGAATCCGTTAACGAGACTGCCGCCGAGTGGTCTCCCGTAAGTTGCTGCCGGGGGGTGCCCTGTATAATAATCGAGAACACTTCCTGTAGATGGATTCCAGACAAACAGTCCGCTGAAAGAGCCGATTAACCATTCGTCCGGGTTTTTCGGATAAAACACATTAACTCCCATAGGACTTACCGGTGGGGTTCGTTTTAATTTAACCGGTGGCAGTGTAAAGTCGTTTATAAGATAGAAACCGGTTGACGAAGACAATAACCAGACATTTTTTGATGCGTCCCATCGGATACTGCGGAGTTTGTCATGCCACGGATTGTCTGAATCAAGAGTTGTTCCGGGGATGGGGTTCGTGTTCACCAAAACAAAAGGTATCATTAAAGGCGGTCGGAGACACATACCCGTAACAGATAACAATATGGTCAGTACGATCAGCCATGTACCCAATTTATTGTGCCAGTTCAGTGAAGTTTTCAAGGCTTTTGCCTGTGTTTTGACAGGGAGCCTTTTTCTGTGTCTTCGGCGAATGAATGAGGGAAGAAAAGTATATATGATTCCCGTTATACTGAGAATGATTAATACTACTCCCAGAAAATCAACTACCAATTTGCCGGGTGTACCGAACAACTCTCCGCTATGGAGGAGCCAGATGGTACGGAATAAGGAGGTTTTCGGTGAATAATTTTCGGGGGCTTTTAATTCTATTTTTCTGAATTGATGGTAAGGAGACACACTGGTATACAGATTAGAACGTGTGAGCACAACCAGAGTATCTCCGCGTTGGGTTATATCTGAGATTCGTTCCTCGTTTCCGGATATCGGATACTCCTGCCATTTGTTTTTGTTCAGGAGATAGACAGAGTATAATCCGGCACACCAAATATCGTTATTGGCAAGGCGGATGATATTACTTATTTTGCGATTGTCGATTCCCCGAACCAGACCTTGGTTGAAATCGGTAAAGGTGATGAAACAGGAGTCTGTTTGCCAGACTCCTGCATTACCATATGCCAGAATTTTCCCATCAGGAAGGCGTAATGTTCCTTTTATAATTCCATTATTCCAGTTTCTGTAGTGATAGCTTTCCGGCATCCAGTTTCTGTTGACTTCAACTTTTGAGAAAATTGTACGGTGATTGAGTACAATGCCTGAGAAACAGAACATCAGGATAAAGAAGCTAAAGAACAAACCTACCCATTTATGGTATTTCTTCCAGAAATTTTTCATTAGAGATTGTTACTTAGTTTAAATTGGTACTGCCATTCGGCTGAATGGCGTATTCAAAGGAATAAATGCCACTATTGCCTTCGTCATCATAAAAACTTTTGGCTTTTAGTTTTGCATATTTCCCACTGGCTGTGCGGACGATAAATACATAATCACTTGGCGTGTAAGTGGGAGGGGGGCCGGCAAAAGTGATTGCTTTACAAAGTACTTCGTTGGCAGTAGACTCCATGGTAGGAGGAGGAAATCCGGTGCCGGGAGCGGTAATGGTATAGGATGCATCGACAGTGAATGTTCCTTGAGGAACTGTCGTACAGGCTGCCATATCTTTGATATTCGTGAGTAAAGCACCGCCTTTTCCCTTACCGGACGCGCCGCTGTTGGTACGCACATTGTAACGGTTGAATGCGATATCCCAATCTGTATTTTCGGCATGGGTTTCTTCACTGACGTTTACTTCTTTTCCTTTTTCAAGTGAATAATAAATCCAGTCGTTCCCATATGCTGTTTTCCGGCTCAGGCTTACCTGTTTTACCGGTAAAGCATCTCCCCCCTGTGAGGGATCGTCGGGCAGAGAACCGTTATTGTCACCTGAGCAGGAGGTACTGATAAATGCTGATAGTACGCCAAATAATAGAATGGCGAATCTGAATTTGCTTTTGTTGTTCATACTTGTTTTAGTTTAATTTATAGTGTATAATTACATGCGATAAAATAGTTTCTTCCCGGTGAAGTGGAAGTATTGAAAGTTACCCGGTCTGAGGTATAATCGAACAGGTTGGTTATTCCTGCCGTGATTCTCAGGTTCTGCATGATGTATTGTGACACCGTCAGATCCCAAAGACAATAGGGGTTCACCTTAGCCTGATAGTAGGCTTCTACTTTCTTTCCCTCTATTTCGAGTTCGTCCAATACGTCGAATCTCTTTTTTCCCATGATATTGCCGGACAGATTGACAACTGTGGCATAACGGGGGATACGTGTATTGTATTCGGCACGGATGTTGCCGGAATGTGGGCTGGAAGAACTTAACCGGACTCCGTCAGCGTCTTTGCTTGTGTAGAGGTAATTGTAAGCTCCGTGTACATTGATGTGTCTGTTTATCTGTACCTTGCACATGGTTTCAACTCCTGCCAGATGACTTTTCCCCACATTAGTATAATGGAGTTCGGTTTGGTCATTACTCCACATTCCTTCTATTTTGTTTCGGAACCAGTTACTGTAGATGTTGGCATTGATATTGATCCAACTATTCACGTACTCTCCTGATAGTGATATATAATTGTTGGTTTCAGGTTTCAGTTTACTGTTGCCATATATCCAGAACATCCCCAGGTGATCCCAGTTCATATAGAGTTCTTTAATGCTGGGTGAACGGTATCCGCGTGCATAATTGAAGCGGACTGTGAATGGGAATACTTTATACATGACAGAAGCTTTGGGAGTGACGTTGGCACCATATTTTTCATGATAGTCACATCGCAGTCCCGCCACAACGGAGAATTGCTTGTTGATACTCCAGTCGTCCTGGAGGAAAGCGGTAGCATACCATTGGCTTTTGTTCTCTTTTACACCGGTTTCGAATTTATCACTGAACAATGACTCTCTGTAAAATTCCAAACCGCCCGTGATGGTCTGTTTGTCCAATGCCGTGGTAGTGTAAACGACGCGTGGCTGAATAATATTGTTTTTATATTCAAGGCGGCGCCCGCTTTTCAATTCGTATTTATCATAACGATTGTAATGGTCGGCATGAATAGAAGCAACCAGAGCCGATTTATCGGAAATCGTATAGTCTATTGTGCCCCCATAAGTATAGTCTGCTGATTTTTCGAATATGTTATCTGCTTGAAAATCATACTTGTTTAGCATATAATAGCTTCCCTTTAACTGGACCTTCAGTCGTTTACTGAAACGATAATCCATTTTATGGGTTACTTGCACGTCTTCGTATCCCGATATGCTGGTGGGAGTTGTGTTGAGTTCTTCGGTAATTGTGGTGTTATAGGCCGGGAAGAATTTTACCAACGGCTTTTTGTCATATAATTGATATCCGTCGAAACTTTTATAAAGTATATCGGTGTTCATCGTGAATTTTCCTAAGTTTAATCCAAGGGATAAATTGGTGTTCAGATTGGGTTTATCTAAATGGGTCCGGTACTTGTATTGTGAATGGTCCTTGGGGGTATCTTTATAATTTTGCTGGTTTCTTCCCGCATAACGTATCCCTGCGGAGGCTTCAAACTTCTTTTTGGCTTTACGGGTAATGATATTGATGACTCCACCCATAGCTTGTGAGCCGTAAAGGGCAGAAGAGGCCCCTTTGACTATTTCGATATGGTCGATGTTATAAAGATTGATTCGTGAATAGTCAATGTTGCCACCGTTTTCTCCTGCTATGCGTTCACCGTCTATCAGGAAAAGGATATGTTTGGAGCCCAAGCCCTGTATGTCGATACTGGTTCCATAACCGACTTCCTGAAAATTGAGTCCGGGTACTTCCTGGGTCAAGAGATCCTGGATGTTACCGGTTCCCCTTTCTTCTATTTGTTTTGCGGTGATTACCTGAGTGATAACCGGTGTATTTTTTATTTTTTTTTCAGTTCGGGTGGCTGTAACCACAATTTGTTCAAGGTTGAAAGGATCATCATTCATATAAGAAACTGTGTCCTTTTCTTGCCGTACATTCTGTGCTGCTAAAGGGAGTGCACCTATAAAAGTTAGTAGTAATGCAAATTTTGTTCTTATCATAATCTTTGTTTTTGGAGCAGCAAAGATATAGGGTACTTAAAGAGTGTGAAATACCTAAAAATAGGTAAAAGACGGATGCAGATTAATACTAATTCCATCGAAATAATTAGTTCAGCTTCCGGATGGCTTTTCTCACCTCGCATATCGGAGGGATTCTGCCACTTCTCTTAAAGAATTTGCAGGAGATGGTGTAAGGAGTGGAATAAAAATCGTATTTTTGCAACCAACTTTTTTAAAATAACCGGTTATGAATACCATTCAGATAAAAGATAAACTATTCACTGTTTCTATCAAGGAACAAGAGATTCAAAAAGAAGTGATTCGCGTGGCGAATGAAATTAATCGTGACCTGGCAGGTAAGAACCCTTTGTTCCTCAGTGTGTTGAATGGTTCGTTCATGTTTACTGCCGATTTGCTGAAACATATAACGATTCCCTGCGAAATTTCATTTGTAAAGTTAGCCTCTTATCAGGGAGTATCGTCTACCGGTACTATTAAAGAAGTGATCGGTATCAATGAAGATATAGCGGGACGTACTGTTGTTATCGTAGAAGATATTGTAGATACGGGACTGACTATGCAGCGTTTGCTGGAAACACTGGGAACGCGCGGGCCACAGGAAATCCACATTGCTTCGTTGCTGGTAAAGCCGGATAAGCTTAAGGTGGATCTGAATATTGAATATGTCGCAATGAATATTCCCAATGATTTCATTGTAGGATACGGACTCGATTACGACGGTTTCGGGCGTAATTATCCGGATATTTATACAGTTATAGACTAACATAAAATAAATAATAGGTATACCAGTAATGGTAAAATGTAGAATTATAAATTAACAAGATGCTGAACATTGTAATTTTCGGTGCTCCCGGTTCAGGAAAGGGAACACAAAGCGAACGTATTGTAGAGAAATACGGAATTAACCACATTTCAACAGGAGATGTATTGCGTGCAGAAATTAAAAACGGCACAGAGCTGGGTAAAACAGCTAAAGGCTACATTGATCAGGGACAGTTGATTCCGGATGAATTGATGGTAGACATTCTGGCAAGCGTATTCGATAGCTTTAAGGATAGTAAAGGGGTTATTTTTGATGGTTTCCCAAGAACTATTCCGCAAGCTGAGGCGTTGAAAGTGATGTTGAAAGAACGTGGACAGGATATCTCTGTGATGCTGGATCTGGATGTTCCGGAAGAAGAGTTGATGACTCGTCTGATTAAGCGTGGTCAGGAATCAGGTCGGGCTGATGATAATGAAGAGACTATCAAAAAGCGTCTGGTTGTATATAATACACAGACTTCACCGTTGAAAGAGTATTATAAGGGCGAAGGCAAATACCAGCATATCAATGGTCTTGGCACCATGGAAGGTATCTTTGAAGATATTTGTAAAGCGGTAGATACATTATAATTATATATGTGCCGATGTGCTCATTAAGAAAATAGCATGGATTATGGGTATGTCGGCACATGATCACATTGAAAATTTATTGATTATGGCTGAATCGAATTTTGTTGATTACGTAAAGATATACTGCCGCTCGGGTAAGGGTGGAAGAGGCTCTACGCACATGAGGCGAGAAAAATATACTCCTAACGGTGGTCCCGATGGAGGAGATGGTGGTAGAGGAGGCCATGTTATCCTGCGTGGTAACCGGAACTACTGGACATTGCTTCACCTGAGGTATGACCGTCATGCTATGGCCGGTCATGGAGAATCGGGGAGCAAGAATCGCAGTTTTGGTAAAGACGGCGCAGATAAGATTATTGAAGTCCCCTGTGGTACGGTAGTTTACAATGCCGAAACGGGAGAATATGTATGTGATGTTACGGAACATGGACAGGAAGTCATTCTCCTGAAGGGTGGCCGAGGCGGATTGGGAAACTGGCATTTCAAGACAGCTACCCGTCAGGCTCCCCGTTTTGCCCAGCCGGGTGAACCGATGCAAGAAATGACAGTGATCCTTGAATTGAAGCTGTTGGCAGATGTAGGTCTGGTTGGTTTTCCGAATGCCGGAAAGTCTACGTTATTGTCGGCTATTTCTGCGGCAAAACCCAAAATAGCTGATTATCCGTTTACTACTTTGGAGCCTAATCTGGGTATTGTGTCTTACCGTGACGGACAGTCGTTCGTGATGGCAGATATTCCGGGAATTATTGAGGGAGCCAGTGAGGGTAAAGGGCTTGGATTACGATTCTTACGTCACATTGAACGCAACTCTTTATTACTGTTTATGATACCGGCAGATAGTGACGATATCCGTAAAGATTATGAAGTGCTGCTAAACGAGCTGAAAACGTTTAATCCGGAAATGCTGGATAAGCAACGGGTACTCGCAGTCACCAAAAGTGATATGCTCGATCAGGAGTTGATGGATGAAATAGAGCCGACATTGCCTGAGGGAATCCCTCATGTGTTCATTTCGTCCGTATCCGGTCTGGGTATTTCAGTATTGAAGGATATTCTGTGGACGGAACTGAATAAAGAGAGCAATAAAATAGAGGCTATTGTGCATCGTCCGAAGGATGTCAGCAGACTGCAACAGGAACTCAAAGACATGGGAGAGGATGAAGAACTCGACTATGAGTATGAGGACGATAGTGATGAAGATGATCTGGATTACGAATACGAAGAAGAAGATTGGGAAGATAAATGATTTCACTCACCGACGATAAGAAAATGTTGGGGTATGGGCTGTTGGGCGCATACCCCAACATTTCTCATTTTGTGACGACCCGACATGGAGGTTATAGTGAGGGAGCGTATGCTTCTTTTAATTGTTCTCCTTACTCGGGGGATGAATTTGAAAAAGCAAAAAAGAATCAGCTTTTATTGTTTCAATCGTTACCGCAAGTACCGAAACATCTGATCCTCCCTTTCCAGACGCATGGAACAAAAGTGCTTCTGATTAATAAGGATTTTCTGGAGACTTCTATAGAATGTCAACAGGAAATGCTGAGCGGGATAGATGCATTGATTACCAATGAACCGGGGTGTTGTATCGGTATTTCAACGGCAGATTGTATTCCGGTACTGCTATATGATAAAGTACATGGGGGTGTAGCAGCAGTACATGCCGGATGGCGGGGAACTGTGGGGTATATCGTGGGACACACGCTTGAGAAAATGCGGGCGGCATTTGGTACAGAGGGACGGGATGTGATTGCATGTATCGGCCCGGGTATTTCTATTCAATCATTCGAAGTAGGGGACGAAGTTTATGAAGCTTTTCGTTTGAATGGTTTTGATATGTCGCGTATCTCTTTCCGACATTCGGTTACCCATAAGTACCATATTGACTTATGGGAGGCAAACCGGCAGCAACTATTAGACTTTGGTGTGCCGGGAGTTCAGATTGAAGTAGCGGATATCTGTACTTACATCCATTATGAAGATTTCTTTTCAGCGAGAAGATTAGGCATAAAGTCCGGACGTATTCTATCGGGTATTATGATAAACTGCTGATGGACAAAATTTTGATTTATTATGTATACCATTACTATATCGAAAGAGTTAAAAGAAGCATCTCCTGTTTTTGCAGGAGCTGCTGTATATGCTGAAGTGAAAAACACTTCTTATTGTGAAGGACTTTGGAAGGAGATTCAATCTTTTACAGAAAAGCTCACTACAACAACCCAGTTGGAAGATATTAAAAAACAACCAGTGATAGCTGCCACACGTGAGGCTTACAAACGGTGTGGAAAAGACCCCGGAAGATATCGCCCATCGGCCGAAGCATTACGTCGCAGGCTGATGCGGGGAATTGCCTTGTATCAGATTGATACTCTGGTCGATTTGATCAATCTGGTTTCTCTTCGGACCGGGCATTCGATAGGTGGTTTTGATGCGGATAAGATAGCGGGCACCAATCTGGAGCTGGGGATAGGCAAAAAAGAAGAGCCTTTCGAAGGTATTGGCCGTGGAGTACTGAACATAGAGGGACTTCCGGTATACCGCGATGCCGTGGGAGGAATAGGAACACCTACCAGTGATAACGAGCGGACAAAGATGGATCTGGAAACGACTCATATATTAGCCATCGTTAATGGTTATAATGGGAAGGAAGGATTGCAGGAGGCTGCCGGGATGATACAGACTTTATTGCGAAGATATGCAGGATCGGACGGAGGAACGATCACCTATTTTGAATAACAAGCGTCCATGAAGAACATACACACTTTTTTGATTTTATCTCTGTTTTCGTTGTGTACGAGTGCACAACGCAGTGCACAAACCAAATTCTCGGATATGGAGGTTAATCATGTCCGGGTGGCTACACCGGGACTTTTTGCTAAAGAGAATTGCATCATGCTCGATCTGAATTCCCTGTCTCGGAATTACTCTTTTCCTTTGCCGGGAGGTAAAGTCATTTCCGGTTATGGAACCCGTGGCGGACATAGTGGGGATGATATAAAAACTTGTGCCCGTGATACGATTCGCGCTGCTTTTGACGGAGTGGTACGTATGGCAAAACCTTATGGTGCATACGGCAATGTAATTGTGATTCGCCATCCCAATGGGTTGGAAACGGTGTACAGTCATAATGTGAAGAATCTGGTAAAAAGCGGAGATGCTGTGAAAGCGGGAAAAGCTATTGCCCTGACCGGACGTACCGGGCGGGCTACTACGGAACATTTGCATTTCGAAACGCGGATTAACGGGCAACATTTTAATCCCGGTCTTATTTTTGATATGGATAAACGCACTTTGCGCAAGGATTATCTGCAATGTACGAAGAAGGGGAAAGGGATTATTGTGAAAGCTTTGAAAAGCGAAAAAGTTCCCCCTAAGTATAAAACTCTTTCGCCTTTCCTTTATGAACTGCCCGGTATTAAAAAACCGGAATGGAATATACCAGGCCTAGCGAAATCCGCTGTGTATTCGGGTCTATAGCTTCTAAACGGCGGGCAGCTTTCAGGAGTTCGTTCCGTTTGTACTGATAATGGAGGAAGATCAATAGTTCGCTGTTTCGCATCGGATAGTATTCTAGGCAGGCTTGCCCGCACCAGGTACGACGATAGGTGCCTTTCTCAAAGATTCCGTTTGTTTTATAAATCTTACCGGTTTCGTAGATACCTTTCAAGTATACATTCCAATTGGGATGGAGACGGTAGTCCACATTGGCAATGGTAGTGAAGTATTCGGTATATTGGGCCGTTTGTGGATTCTCCAGGTCAGTGTGGGGTAAGGCACTGATAATGCCTTTGTTGTCGATCCCCTGTCGGGAGTACATCAAATCTACATAAGCGATCCATGGCCCTTTTTCATAGACGTTTCCGGCAGTGAGATACAGGATGTTTCTTCCTTTGGCCTGCTGTCCCCATGAAGCGGCATATCTTAACTGGATGGCTTTATCCAGATAGTAACTGTTCCAGTTGATAGTTGAGATCAGGGGAACTTTAGTAGCTTCTACATTTGCCGGTAGCCCGTGGAGATAGGTATCTTCATCCCCACCATTACGGTTGTTTACTATCTGGAAGTTCAATTCCTGAGTAGGGGTTACATTCCAGGTGGCAGATACACCTGCCAGAAAGCAGTTGACATAATTATTAAACTCACTGAACTCACGCACTTTAATCGGGTTGACATAGTATTCATAGCCACCCAGCATGAGGAACTGTTTTCCGGCGGTGATGGAAAAGCGTTCGGAGAGGTGATAGGTCAGATAAGCATACTCTACAGAAGAAGACAGGTTGTCCAGTACAAAGGGATTGCTGTATTTATTAAAAGATTGACGGAAATGGTAAGAGAACTTTTGGTTGATATTTCCTACAATTTCTAATTTGAACCGATTAAGTTTGAAAGCGACCTCCTCTAATTCATTCTCGGTAAAAGAAGCAGCACATGAGGTGTAGAGTTGCAGGTTCATGTGAGCGGAGAATCCTTTGTTTTCTTTTCCGGTGATGCGTTGGACTACAGAAGAAATAGAGTCGTTTGGGGAAATAATGGGTTGCTGTTGGGCCGTAACAGTACCCATGGTAAACAAGGTTACCAAAAGGAAGACGTGTCTTTTCATATTTGTGAAATCTCTTTGGGTTAATAAAAGTGATGCAAAAATAATAAAAAACGTCTTCCTTTTCGTCTTTTCAAGGTAAAACTGTCTGTTTCTCCTTAAAGTTCCTGTTCTGTTAGTCTACAAATTTCAGGCAAACAGGTTTGTCTACTTTTATATCTTTCTTGATATCGGTCAATAGTCCGGTAGTCTGGTTCCTTTCAAATATCTGAATGGTATTGGTGTCGCGGCACGCTACCAGCAAATATTTGCCGTTGGGGGTAATGATGAAGTTACGCGGATGGATTCCCGTTAACTGATAACCTACCTTGGTCAGGGTACCATTGGTCTTGTCGACTTTGAAGATGGCAATTCCGTCTGCTTTCAGGCGGTTGCTGGCATAGAGATATTTTCCGTCCGGACTGATGTGGATATCGCCACTGCCTTGCGCATTTACAGTATCGGCTGCAATGGTTTGAATTTCATCCAGCATTCCGTCGGTATACCGGAAAGCTATTACCGTCCCTCCTATTTCGTTAATAAGGTAAGCAAACTTGCTGTCCGGACTGAATATCAGATGTCGGGGACCAGAACCCGGAGCAACCTTAAAAGCTTCCGGATTACCCTTTGTCAGGAGTTTCTCTTTGTTATCGGCATTGGCATTCGGATTGAGATTGAATTTATGTATCTGATCGGTACCTAAGTCATCGGCGAGTAAATATTTGCCATCCGGAGTGATACGTACGCAGTGCAGATGAGGCATTGTCTGTCGTTCTTTATCCGGTCCGGAACCTTTAAATTCGATTACATCGGAGGCGGTTAGCAGAGAACCGTCTTTTCCGATGGGAAAGACAGTGATACTCCCTCCGCTATAGTTGGCAGTGATAACATTCTTTCCGTTGGTGATCAGGTAACACGGATCGGCCCCCATTGTTTTCTGAGTATTCAATAAGCGAAGCGTTCCTTTGGTTTTATCGAAAGCAAAGGCGCTCACAGATGCCTGGTCTTTGCTGAATTCATTGACGGAATAAACGAATTTTCCGTCGTCCGACGGAACGAGGTATGATGGGTTAGCAACTTCTGTATCACTGAGTGGTACCGATTCTCCGGTTTCTTCGTTGAATCGGAAAGTGTAAATGCCTTTACTGTCGCCGGAAGTATATGTTCCTACCAGCATAGTCAGTTCGTTGTCAGTTGTTGTTGGATCTGCCGGCTGTGCGGTTGTCTTCTTTGGAGAACAACTGGCTACAAGCATGCCGACTGCACAGATACTAATGATTTTTTCGACCATAATAAATAGATGTTATTTTGAGGGTTTGTTGGTTACCTTCGTTATATTCTGAAAACACAAAGTTAGTATAATCTCCTGTGTTTCTTTCCGGAATGAATAAAATATCTAAAATCCATCCTCTTTTTCTTTCTTTATGATGAATATTCCCTATCTTTGCAGCCACATAAGTGGTTACCACTTCCTCATCTCAAAAGGGGTTGACTGGTTTTGACAGCGGGCAGAAATGGTGGGTAAGCATGCAGTGCGTCGGTGATTTGCACTTTAATCTCAGTTATCAAAATTTTATCTGGCGAAACTAATTACGCTCTTGCTGCTTAATCGA
>OODT01000046.1_pt1 | contig 192600 bp, 186 predicted proteins | sample 1671841 | NCBI WGS metagenome assembly OODT01 (sample SAMN06348198, study PRJEB24527) | human gut metagenome | biome: human gut; feature: ankylosing spondylitis patient; material: feces | host: Homo sapiens | place: China | collected 2015-10 | reverse complement strand
TAGAGCAACCGGCTCATAACCGGTCGGTCCTGGGTTCGAGTCCCCGAAGGTCCATCGCTAAAGGTTAAATGAAATAATAAAATAGAATAAGGCCCAGTGGCTCAGTTGGTTAGAGCGCCGCCCTGTCACGGCGGAGGTCGAGAGTTCGAGTCTCTTCTGGGTCGTTTCGAGTAAATCACTCGATATGCCGCAGTGGCGGAACTGGCAGACGCCCGGGACTTAAAATCCCGTGGGTAGTGATACCCGTACCGGTTCGATTCCGGTCTGCGGCATTAATTTTTTGCTTCAAATTCAGTAAGGATTTGGAGCATTTTTTCATTTTATACCAAATTTGTACCTTGTTCTAAGAATACACATCATTCTAATATCTCTCAATCTTTGATTGGAAAATTATTCTAAATAAAAAGAAAAATCCCAATTATTTTTAAATTTCATACAAAAAGGCTTCAAAAACTGTAATCCTTTGTTATAATATTTTTAAAGAATTAAAATAGAGAAAGGAAGCGAAAAAAGATGAAGATTTGTCCAAAATGTGGAAAGCGGTATGAAGAAAACCAAAATTTCTGCAAAACTTGTGGAATGCGTCTGGTAGAAGAAAATCAGCGCCCATCAGGAAATCCGCCAGTAAAAAAGAAAAGTCATATCGGTTTATACATAATGATTGTAATCTTTGCAATCTGTATAGGTGCAGGTGCTTTTGCAGTGGTTAAAATTTCTGATAATAAAAAACAGGAAGAAGCAGAGCAGAGTCAGGTCAGTAAGAATGATAAAAGCACAGACAAAGCCGATAGTAAAGATGTGGAAGAGAAAGATTCCAGAGAAACAAAAAAAGATGCAGAAGAAGATGTAGAGCCGGTTGAAGGAACTATGACCGCAGAAGAAAAGGCAAAAGCAGAAGAAAAGAAACAAAAAGAAGAAGAAAAGAAAAAAGAAGAGGAAGAACAGAAAGAATTATTAAAGAAATACGAGGAACAGGAAGCACAGGAGGCAGAAGCAGCGAAGAAAGCAGAAGAAGAAAAGAAATCCCAGGAAGCCGCTTCAAACAGTCAGAGTGCTTCAACAAGTTCATCAAGTTCAACCGGCAGTAGTACCGACAACAGTCTTTATGCAAGCTGGAGTGAAAAAATAGTGGGAGCAGAACAAAGTGATACAGCCATTTTAAATGAAGTAGGTGCTTCGGATGACTTTAATACAAAGATGGCAAAACAGGAAGCACGTTATCAGTTATGGGATGGGCTATTAAATCAGATGTGGCAGGATTTAAAGGCATCCTTACCGGAGGATCAGATGTCACAGCTTACAAGTGCGCAGGTGGATTGGATTCATCAAAAAGAAGCAATGATATCACAATACTGGGAATCTCAGAATGTGGATCATTCTGGATTTAATGAAGCACCAGCGGCAGATACAACCAAACAAAGAGTGTATTATCTGTTGGATTATTGTCCAAGAAGTAATTAACCGAATCAAGTAGTGAAGCAGATTTAGAATATCAATATCTGCTTCACTCCAACGTAATTACAGTTCTAATGATGTTAGAATCAAAGAGGGAGGTTTGGATATATGTTTTGTAAATATTGTGGTAAGGAAATTAAGGAGGGCGAAATCTGTACCTGTAGACAGCAGAGTTCTAAAACTCCATATCCAAAGCCGGATATTCGTCCAGTCATGCCTGAACAGGAAAATACGCAGAGACAAGGAATAAATCAGAATCAGGGAACGACTCAAAATCGCAGACAGCAGACTCAGTTTGAGAGAAAACCGGTAAATAGAACACCAGTAAATAAAACGTCAACTGCACCACAAAATCAGAGAACCGGAAAAAAAGATGGGAAAGGATTGGCAGTTGCGTCTTTTCTGCTTAGTTTTCTGCTTTTAGTTAGCTTTGTTTTATTAAGAGTTGTATTGCAAGATTTCATGCAGGAAAGTACTATGTTGGAGAGTATTTATCCGTATTTAATTTATGTTGTGCCATTTTTACTTGGTCTGGGAGCATTTTTATGTGCAATTTTTTCTCTTCAGGATGCAAGAGTGCGTACGCTTTCGATTTCCGGAATTTTAATCAGTGCGATTTTTGTTGCAGGAATTTTTGTTTCTAAGGTACTGTTTCCTTATGAAGCAGACAGCTATGTGGCTTCATCGGATAGAAGTGATGAAGAGGACGAAGAAGAAGTCGGTAAAGATAATTCTAAGGATACAGAAGATGCATTGAAAGAGGAAGAAACTGCAGAGTCGGATTCTTCTATTTCCCAGATTAAGAGTGATTATCAAAAAGGAACACTTGATTATGCAGGCGTAAAAAATGCGTTAGCAAAACTTGATACAGATAAATTGGAATCAAAAGAAGCAGAAGAAGTTTTAGCACTTCAGGAGCAGACGGAAAAAGATTTAGAGGACAGTCTTGAAAAATCCGCAAAAAGTTCCGATTATGAAAGTATTTTAAAGCAACTTTCAAAACAAAAAGAAGAGTTAAAAGACGAGGATGAGCTTATCACAAAACTGAGTGAAAAGTATGAACCAGAATATATTTTGTATTTAGATACAGAGAGCAAGAATCTGCTGGCACAGGGCAAAAAGGACGACGCATTAAAATTATTAAAAAATGGAAAAACATTGGTGGAAGATACCGATGCGGTGGATAATTTAATTGCGGAAGCAGAAGAGGGAGTAACCGGAGGAGATTATATTTTACCGGAAAGTAACAGCAGATATCTTACAGATGCAGATGTCAGCGGATTAACGCTTCAGCAGTTAAATTATGCGAAAAATGAAATCTATGCAAGACATGGAAGAAAATTTGATTCTAAGGAACTCCAGAATTATTTTGGAAGCAAATCATGGTATAACGGAACGGTCAATGCGGCTGATTTTAAGGAAACAGTGTTTAATGAATATGAAAAGAAAAATGCAGAATTTTTAAGACAGAAAGAATTTGCAATGCATGATGGAGGATATCAGTTAGACCAGTAAGAAAGAGTGAGGAGAAGAAAGATGAAGTGCATTAATTGTGGATGTGAATTGCCAGAGGGAGCAAGATTTTGCGGTAATTGTGGAACACCACAGCCGGAGCATCAACAGGAAGAACAGCAGTCAGGACAACAGGTGCAACAAAGATTTTGTCCTCATTGTGGAGGAGCGAATGATGCCGATGCTGTATTCTGCAGTATCTGTGGAAAGGATATGAATGGGGACGGACAACCGGTGGTTGAAGAAACCATGTCAAAGAAAGTTCCGAAAAAGTTAATTGTGGGAGCAGTAGGTGTTGTTGCGGCAGTTGTTGTTATCGGCGGAGTTGTAAAAATCGTTGGAGGACTGGGAGGCAGTAAATCCGATTCTTACATCACTTATGTAAAAGATGGTTATATTAATCAGTCCGATATTGAACATTATAAGAAAAAACCAGTAGAGTATCAGGGAAGATACGGAAGCACAAGTGATGATGGAGAGAATTATTCTGCCGGTGTGAGTTACTCCAAAGATGGAAAATACATCTGTTATCCTACAGATGTAAATTATGGCGATGATAGTATAGAATTTCGTTTAAATATGCAGAAAGTAGGAAAGACAGAAGAGCCGGTTAAGATTGACAGTTCGGTTACAAGTTATACAATTTTGGACAATAATAAAATTTTGTATAAGAAAGCCGGAAATGATACGCTTTATATTAATGATAAGAAGGGAAATAAAGAAAAAATTGCTTCTGATGTCAATTATTTTTATTTAGATAGTGACCAGAAAAATATTGTGTGGAGCGAATCAAACGGAGATGGCACGATTAACGTCTGCCAGCAGGATGTTGCACTTAAAAAAGAGAAAAAAACGTTGGCAAAAGACGTGGATTCTTTCTATGCAAGCAGTGATTTAAAATATGTTGTAGTCCAGGAACAAGATACTCTTTATATGGTGGAAAATTTTGGAGAAAAGCAAAAAATTGCTTCGGGTGTAGAAGATGTTTCTTACGATGATTTAGATAATGGAGGAATCTATTACACAAAAAGTTCAGAGGAAACATTAAGTGCAGAAGATGTGGTTGAAGATGACTGTGCAGACAGTGATGCAACGATTGAAGAGCCGGATAGAGAAGATTATAAAGTTGAAAAAATCGAGAAAAATGACTGGACCGGAAAATACGAAAAAGTAGAGTCTGTAGATGAAGATGCTTATGATGCGGCTTATGAAAAATATTATGACAAAGAAAATCGAGATGAAATTCGTGACGCATTAGAGGATTATGAAATTTCTACACCAGTGGAAAAATTGTATTATGTAAAAGATGGAAAAGAAACACAGGTAGATGCTACAGTTGCACAGATGTATTATTATACTGGAGACTGGAAGGGTATTGTGTATAGCCGTTATAATATGGATGATGTTCCGAAGTTAAAAATTTCTGAGATTGACAGTGCCAGCAGTATTGAGTCTGATTATTATCAGATGCTTTCAGAATCCGCACAGACTTGTGTGTATACAGAGAAAGACAAAACCGTTGTATTGGATGAAAATCTTGCGACTGTATGGGGCGTAGATGCAGATTCTAAAACCGGATATGGAGTAAAAATGCAAGATTCCGGTTCAGAAGATGAAGACGCAACCTATAACTTATATTCATTCTCTGTAGATAATAATTCAGATGGAAAATGTAAACTGATTTCCGAAGATGTGGCATATTATCAGGAATTAATAAAAGATGGAGATGTGTACTATCTGAAAGATACAGACAGTGATGGAAATGGTGATTTATATTGTAACGACAAAAATATTGATTCTGATGTAAAATCCGGAACGCTTTATACAGTGCCAGATTCCGATAATGTGCTTTATGCAGTTGATTACAACAGTTCAAATAATAGTGCAACTTTAAAAATGTATGATGGAAAGAAAGACAAGATTATTGCAGATGATGTCTATTCTTATCTTCCAATTGATGAAAAACATATTGCACTTTTGATTGATTATAGTATGAAGTCTTATCGTGGTGACTTACAATATTATCTTGGAAAAGAAGAACTTAAGAGCATTGATGAGGATGTCAGCTTTATTTTTGGCGGAAAAGAGATTTATTAAAAAAATTTATTAGAATAAAATTTACGAGAGAGTTTAGAAATCAGGGAGTTTAATTTGTGAAACGGATGTATAAAATCATATTGGGATGCCTTTCAATTGTCTTGATTTTACTAATTGTTGTTGCGCTTTTTCAATTAAATCAGGTAAATAAAACAAGACAACAGGTTACTGCGGTAAGAAAAGAAATCAGGACAATTAAGAAAGACATAGAAAAACAGGAAAAAGAGCAGAAGAAGGCAGAAATTCTGCAAAAAGAAACAAAAATGAATGTAGAGCAGAAAGAAGAAGCGGATACCGATGCAAAAGCGGAAGAATCAGAAGAATCTGTAGAAACGCAGGAAGAAGCGCAGAAAGAAGCAAAAGAACCGGAAGCTGGGGAAGAGCAGAAGAATCAGGAAACGGATGCCAATTCACAGGTGCCAGAGACCGGTAATGGAAAGAAAATCGCAATTGACCCAGGACATCAGGGTTACAATGTAGATATGAGTGCACAAGAGCCAATGGGTCCAGGTTCAAGCGAAATGAAAGCAAAGGCAACGACAGGAACACAGGGAAGTTTTACCGGTGTTCCCGAGTATGAGCTGAATTTAAACATTTCAAAACAGCTTCGTGAAGAACTTAAAAACCGTGGGTATGAAGTGATGCTGACAAGAGAGGACAATGATACTGCAATCAGTAATAAGGAACGTGCAGAACTTGCAACACAGTATGGAGCAGATATTTATGTGAGAATCCATGCAAATGGAAGTGATGACAGCAGTGTCAACGGGGCATTTACGATGATTCCGTCTGCACAGAATCCTTATGTCGGAGCACTGCATGATAAGAGCTATGCACTTGGAGAAGCGGTCATTAATGCTTATTGTGAATCTTGTAAAATTAAAAACAGCGGAGTACAGATTTTTGACAATATGACAGGAATTAACTGGAGTACTGTGCCGGTTATTATTCTGGAAATGGGATTTATGTCAAATGAAAGTGATGATACAAATATGGAAAATCCGGATTTCCAGAAATTAATGGTACAGGGCATTGCAAACGGTATTGATGCTTATTTTGCAGCAGGAAATTGAGAAAGAGAAATACAATAAGGAACAAATAAAAAATGGAAAAAAAGAAAAAGACAAAGGTAATTGCAGGAATCGTTGTTTTAGCGGTTTTGATTTTAGCGGTTCTTTGTGTGAACGTATATCTGAAAGAAAAACAGAATACTCAGAATACAAAATATACAGAAGCACAGGAAGAAAAGAAACAATTAGAAGAGAAGCAGAAAGCACTGAAAGAAAAGCAGGCAGAAGCAGAAAATGCCAAAAATACAACGCAGGAGCAACAGGATTCAGATGAAGCCGGAGAGCCTGTAGATGAAACAGAAGAAGATGCGGATTCTGAGGAAAGTCTTACAGAAGAACAGCTTGCAGAAGAAGATGCTCCGGATTTGGAAGCAATTCGTGCGTCAGTGGAAGAAAAACTGCAAGGTACAGATGAATTTGGAGAGGCGTGGCAGATTTATGTGTATCGTTTGAAAGATGGCGCAAGAGCATCTCTTGGTCAGGGAAGATTGACAGCGGCAAGTTTAATCAAACTTTATATTATGGGTGCAGTTTATTCTTCTTATGATAATATCGCTGCTGCAAATGGACAGGAGCAGGTAGATAAGCTGTTAAATGCGATGATTACAGTCAGTGATAATGATTCTGCAAATACACTGGTTGGAATGTTGGGAAATGGTGATAATGCAGCAGGTCAGGAAGCAGTCAATACTTATTGTAAAAATAATGGTTACACCGATACTTCCATGGGAAGAATGTTGCTTGAAAAAGCTTCTGCGAACGAAAATTATACGTCCGCAAGAGATTGTAGTGTGTTTTTGAAAAATATTTATGAAAATAAATTAGAACATTCTGAGGATATGTTGAATTTATTAAAACAGCAGACCCGAACAGAAAAAATACCAAAAGGTATTCCATCTGGAGTAGAAACGGCGAATAAAACCGGAGAATTAGACCATGTAGAAAATGATGCAGCGATTGTATTTGATGGAGAAAATCCATACATTATCTGTGTGATGGCAGATAATTTAAGTGATACGACGGAAGCGAGACAGCGAATTGTTGACATTTCTTCGGTTGTTTATGAGAATATTTCAAAATAAAAAGAGCAGACAAAAAGGATATCGAAGTCAATAAGTTTTGGCTAAGATATCCTTTTTTGCTGGTTTGTTTTGAACAAGAAATTATTTTTGGCAGATTATTTTCTGTAAATTATTTTCTGCGGAAGCGGTTCAGGCAGGCATAAATTTCCTGTTTTCGTGGCATGGCAAGTCCGCAGGAAAGATAAGAGGTACTGTTGATGCCGGAGAAGCCTTTTGTTTCGAGAATAGAAATCAATTTTTTAGCAACTTCATCCAAAGTAAGCTGATTGTCAATCAAAGATTCACAGGCAAAACGGAGCATAGATGCAAGCGCTGATGTCTGTTCAAAATCTGCAAGCTGTTCCACATATCGTAAATCAACGGTTTCTTTTCCAATCGAAAAGGTATATCGGTCGTGTGTTTTTACTTTTAAACCTCTATCTGCATGAGAAGCATGAGGATTTCTTGAAGTTTTTGTTTGAAAATCCGGTGTGCTCATGATTCGGTAACTGTCAGGCTGATGAAATTCTGTGGCAGAAGTTTTCGGAAGCGGATTTTCTTTGCACAGTACTTTTGTAGAAGCCGTAATATCGATTGCCTTATAGCAGTCCATTTGAATAATAGTGTCTGCGATATGAAAGAAAGCACCACTGCTTCCGGCTACAAGAATGGTGGAGATTCCTGCTTTTTCATATAAATCTCTGGCACGTTCTAAAAAAGGAGTAATTGGCTCTTTACTTCGACCGATGACTTTTTGCATAAAAGAGTCACGAACCATGAAATTAGTTGCAGAAGTGTCCTCATCAATAAAGAAAAGAGAACTTCCGGCCTCCATGCTCTCTACAATAGCAGCCGCCTGAGAAGTACTACCACTGGCGTCACAGGTAGAAAAACAATGAGTATCTTTTTTATTTGGCAAATCGTTGATAAAAAGGGAAATATCCACATCTTTTATGAAACGTCCATCTTCAGCCCTAAGTTTTACGCCATTGTCATCGGAGATTACATATTCTCGACCATCGCCTGCGATATGATTATAGACTCCGCTTTCTAAGGCATTTAATAAAGTGGATTTTCCGTGGTAGCCTCCGCCGACAATTAAAGTAATTCCTTCTTTGATGCCGAGTCCTCGAATCGTTCCTTTGTGTGGAAGCGTAAGTTCAATGGCAAGAGAATCCGGAGCAAAAAACGGAATACTTTCTTTTAAAGGTTTATCGGAAACACCACTTTGTCTTGGAAGAATAGAAGCATCGGCGACAAAGGCAGTAAGATGAAGGCGTTTCAGTTCTTTACGTAGAAAATACTGGTCCTCAGCGAGAAAATAAACCTGTTCTACCACTTTAGCGTTCTGATTGCGGTAGAAAAATGCTTTTTCTACACAGACTGGAAGAAAATCAAAAAAGATTTTTTCTAATTCTATAGAATTGATACGTCTGCCGTTTGCGGGAAATCCAACAAAGAAACGTGCAATGATAGAATTTTTTGTGATTTGGCAGGCACTTCGCTCTAAAATCTCCTGACCGCAGTGTGTGACAGAAATCAGACCGCTCTTTCCAGAACCTTTTGCACGGAAACTATAGCGGTTTACCTGCTGTTCAAACTGGCGGGTCAGATAGTCCTGCAGTGCAATGCGGGTGTAGGATTTTTGATAGTAATCAGCAGGGAATCCGGCAGTTTTTAGCGGAATCTCAACGCTGATACTGGATGGAGAGGCAAATGGGTCTCCCTGAACATGGTCAATGTATAAAAGATAGTTTGGAAATTGATAAGTGCCACGTAATTCTTTATAGGCAGGATAGCCTTTTTGATGAATTGCGTGGAGTTTGGTCTGTAAGTCATTTGAAGTTTTTGGCATAGTAAAAAACCCCTTTCAAAATTATAAAAATCTAGGATTACTATAGCGAAAATACAGAGAAATCGCAAGTTTCGCAAAAAATAAAAAAATTTCAAAAAAAGGGTTGACTTTTTGGAATATGTACATTATAATAGGTTTTGTTGTTGAGGCAATACAAAATAAATAAGAAATATGTGCGTTTAGCTCAGCTGGATAGAGCGTTTGGCTACGGACCAAAAGGTCGGGGGTTCGAATCCTCTAACGCACGCTAGTAAAAAAATAGACAGGGTATAAAAACCCTGTCTATTTTTTTACTCGAGTCCGGGTCGGACTCGAACGGGTTCGTTCTCCGCTCCGCTCCGGTCGTTGCTAAGCGCATGCCACAGGCATGCAGCAACCTCTAACGCACGAAAGCAAAGGGGAACGTTATCTCTGATTTGTTTTTGCTTAGATTTGAGTGGACTCGAATGGGTTCGTTCTCCGCTCCGCTTCGGTCGTTGCTAAGCGCATGCCACAGGCATGTAGCAACCTCTAACGCACGAAAGCAAAGGAGAAGAGTGTACAAAAAAACGGTCTACTTTTTTACACTTGCAGAACATGTAATCTGTTGATATAATACAAGTTAATTGTTTAAAGTGGTAAAATCAAGGAGAAAAGAAAAATGGAAAATAAAAGGTTGTTTGATTATAATATTTTTTTGATTGGATTTATGGGATGTGGAAAGTCTACGATAGCGGGATATTTGCATGATACATTTTCCATGGATGTGGTTGAGATGGATGATATTATTGCAAAACGAGAGGGCATGAGTATTTCAGATATCTTTGAAACTCATGGAGAGCAGTATTTCCGTGATTTGGAGACAAATCTTTTAGTTGAAATGCAGAATAAGTCTAATGTAGTGATTTCGTGTGGCGGTGGTACTCCAATGCGTGAAAATAATGTGCTTGAGATGAAGAAGAATGGACGTGTCGTGCTTCTTACTGCACAACCGGAAACTGTTTTGCAGAGAGTAAAAGACAATCATGACCGGCCATTGCTTGAAAATAATAAGAATGTATCATTTATTGCAGACTTGATGGCGAAACGAAGTGAGAAGTATGAGGCAGCAGCAGATATCATTATACAGACAGATGGAAAAAATGAGCAGGAAATCTGTGAGGAAATGATTCAGAGACTTCGTGCGATGGATGAAAGTAGATAGAAAACAGGTGGCTGTGGTTACAAGCAGCCACCTTATATTTTACAGGCTTTTATGAAGGATATCCAATACTTGTTTAAGCTCATTTACTGGAATCTGTCCTGGGGCAGAAGCTTTTGTGGCAGCTCCAAATGTGAGGGCAGAGCCAAAGGCTTCACCGGCAAGACGGCTGATGACACCTGTTCCAGCCATTGACATGGTAATAATCGGACGGTCAGCGTAAAACTCAGTCATTTCAAGAGTTGCATCAAGGAGCATAAGCACATCACGTCTGCAGGTTGGCATGACTGCAATTTTTGGAATATCCGCATCAAGTTCCTGCATTTTACAAAGACGGCGGATTAATTCTTCTTTTTCAGGAGTTTTATCAAAATCGTGATTGGAAGAAACTACTTTTACATTAAAATCGTGAGCTTTTGAGATGATGTTCGTCACAATTTCGTCTCCTGTAAAAGCTTCTACGTCAATCAAATCAACAAAGCCGCTTTTGGCAACTGCGAGATTAAGGTTTTGATAAGCTTCATTTGAGATGGCTTTTTCTCCCCCTTCTTTTGCCGTGCGGAAGGTAAAAAGAATTGGTGTGTCTTTTAAGACAGTGTTTAATTCTTTTGCGGTTTCGAGTACTTTATCGGTATCAAAAACATCTTCGTACCAGTCTGCACGCCATTCTACAACGTCAATCGGAAATTCGGCAAAAGAACCTGCTTCCGTGAGAATTTCTTCTTTGGTTTGTCCAACAATCGGGACACAGATTTTCGGTCGTCCCTCTCCGATAATAACATTTCTTACTTGAACTGTTTTCATAGCTAAAATCCTTTCCTATATTCAATCAGCATTGATTCTACGGTTCAGAGTTCAAATGCAGCAGAACCTTGAAACATTTTCTGGATTGTGAAAAATTTTTCTATAAGTTAGCATAATTAGTTAGAGCAGGTTTGTCAATTATAAAAAAGATTCTCGCAGAGCGTTTTTAATTTTTTACGATGAGTTTTTTATGAACGCAGATAAGCATTCCCCCGCTTCAAGTGCGCAGAGCACTAAGCGGCGGGTGAGGGGGATGCTTCTGTCAGTGGGAGTTGAAAGCTCCCACTGACAGATCGCAAAGCGACTGCGTTCATGAGCAAGTAGCGAAGCGGATTGCGAATGTCCGCTTTACACAAGAAAAGAAAAAGTCCGGATGGAATTTAATTCCGTCCGGATTTTTTGACTAAATGAAACAAACTTTGTGGAATCCCGAATCCAAAGATGATTCCAAGTACAATTGCACCTGCAACTTCAAAGGTTTCAATTCCTTTGGAAGAAGAAAATGCCCGGTCATTGGTAAATAGATAGTAGGCAGTGTAAAAGATTCCAGCTCCAGGCACAAGAGGAAAGATACCGGTTAAAAGATAGACGGTAACAGGAGTGGAGCGGATGACTGCAAAGATTCGTGCCAAAATCGTAAGGCAGAAAGTTGCAATCAGGGATGGGACAACTACGCCCATGCCAAGCTGGACTAAAATGTAGTAGAGAATCCATCCAAATGCGCCGCTAAAACCGCAGTAAAGCAGTTCTTTTTTTGGTGCGGAAAAAAGGACTGCAAAGGAAAATGTAGCAAAGCCTGCTACAATAAATTGAATGATAAATTCTATAATAGATTCTATAATAGATTCCATAGCTTAGAGTCCTCCGAAATAATTCATAATGACGAATGGCAGACAGGCGCCGACTGCAATACAGATAGCGGTAATTAAGGCGTCAAGCAGATGAATTGTACCCGAAAGATAATCTGCATTATAAATGTCACGGATTGCAGTGGTAAATGCAATTCCAGGGACAAGAGGCATAATTGCTCCGATGATGATTTTATCCTGTAATAGATTCAGATTGGTCAGCATACAGAGCATTGCGAGTAAAGTGACAAACAGGCTTGCAAAAATGTTTGTGATAATCTTTGAAAATTTATATTTTTTCAGTGCAAATAAAAGGAGCTGTTCTAAAATACCGATGCCAAATGTAAAAAGAGAATCAAGGGCACTTCCTCCAAATAAGTAACAGAATCCGGCACTTCCGAGTCCGCAGAAAAAGACCAGAAGGGAATTAGGATAATTGGGAAGGTTCTGACAGCGTTCCAGTTCCTCCCAGGAATCAATCAAAGAAATCTTATGTTCGCAGATATCTCTGGCAAGTTGATTTAAAGCAGAGATTTTTCCAAGATTTACCGAACCAAGCGGAACATGGCGCACAATACTGCAGGCATCTTCCTGATTTTCATTGGCACTTGCAAAGATTCCGTTGGAAATGACGTAGACGTCAAATTCTTTTACTTCATAAGATTTTAAAATGTGGACAACAGTATCTTCCACACGATAAATTTCTGCCCCATTTCTAAGCATACTGTCACCGATTTCAACAGCCAGGGTCAGTATTTCGTTTGTATAAACCATAATAAACCTCGTTATTTCTTGAAATTATTATTTAAGAGAATTATATCACATCATTTTATTTTGATGGAATAAAATGAGACTTGTGATATAATAAAGAATCATAGGTTGTATGTTAAGAAAAACAAAACCTGTCTTGAAATTATAACAAAAGATATTTTATAATAAAGCGAATTATCTACAAGAACAAAGAAGGAGAATGAAAAGGAAAATGCTTAAGGGAAAGACGGTTTTATTAGGTGTAACAGGCAGTATCGCCGCATATAAGATTGCATATCTGGCAAGTGCTTTAAAGAAACTGCACGCAGATGTTCATGTATTAATGACGAAAAATGCTACGAATTTTATCAATCCGATTACATTTGAAAGTCTGACCGGAAATAAGTGTCTGGTAGATACCTTTGACCGGAATTTCCAGTTTCAGGTAGAGCATGTTTCGATTGCAAAAAAAGCAGATGTGGTTATGATTGCACCGGCAAGTGCCAATGTGATTGGCAAGCTGGCACACGGAATTGCGGATGATATGCTGACTACTACAGTTATGGCATGTAAATGCAAGAAAATCATTTCACCGGCGATGAACGTCAATATGTTTGAAAATCCGATTGTGCAGGATAATCTTAAGATTTTAGAGCACTATGGATACGAAGTGATTCAGCCGGCATCGGGATATCTTGCCTGTGGAGATACAGGGACAGGAAAAATGCCGGAACCACAGACTTTGCTTGCTTATATAGAAAAAGAAATTGCCTGCGAAAAAGATTTAAAAGGAAAGAAAATTTTGGTGACAGCAGGTCCGACACAGGAGGCGATTGACCCTGTAAGATATATTACCAATCATTCATCTGGAAAGATGGGGTATTCGGTTGCAAAAGCAGCAATGCTTCGTGGTGCAGATGTTACACTGGTGAGTGGACGTACTGCAATTGAGCCACCGATGTTTGTAAAAGTTGTACCGATTGTGACTGCAAAAGAGATGTTTGACGCAGTGACTTCGGTGAGCGATGAACAGGATATTATTATTAAGGCAGCAGCGGTTGCAGATTACCGTCCGGCTGTTGTAAGTTCTGAAAAAGTAAAGAAGAAAGATGGAGAAATGTCGATTGCGTTGGAACGCACGGATGACATTTTAAAATATCTGGGAGAACATAAAAAAGAAAATCAGTTTTTATGTGGATTTTCAATGGAAACCCAGAACATGGTGAGTAATTCCAGAGCCAAACTTGAGAAAAAGAACCTGGATATGATTGCAGCCAATAATGTAAAAGAAAAGGGTGCAGGATTTCAGGGGGATACCAATGTATTGACTCTGATTACACAGGAGGAGGAAACGTCACTTCCGCTTATGAGCAAGGAGGATGCAGCCAATCAGCTCCTGGATAAAATTCTTATGCTGACTTCTAATCAAAATTAATTCTAAATAAAAGAAAAAGGTTAAAAGATTAAAAATTAAAAAAAAGAGGTCAGAGTAACCACAACACCGTATTGTATCCGCAAAAGGCGGAACGAGAACAAGGAGGAAAAATGAAAACAAAAAAATTTACCACAACACAACTTGCCATTCTGGGTCTGATGACAGCTATCTTATTGATTATGGCATACACGCCGCTTGGATATTTGAACATTGGACCACTTGCGATTTCATTCAATGTGATTCCGGTTGCTATCTGTGCAATTGTGTTAGGACCGATGGGTGGAGCAATTGCAGGAGCTATCTTTGGACTGACTAGCTTTGGGCAGTGCCTTGGAATTGGCGGAGTCAGTGCAATGGGAGCAATGCTGCTTAGTATTAATCCATTTCTGGCATTCATTCAGAGATTTATTCCACGTCTTTTCGATGGAATCTGTCTGGGATATATTTACAAAGCGATGAGAAAGAGAACAAATGCTTATGTTTCCTGTGCAGTAACCGGATTCTTTTCTGCATTTTTAAACACTTTATTCTTTATGACTCTTTTAGTAGGGCTGTTTGGAAATACCGAGTATGTAAAAGGCTTGATGGGTGGAAGAAACATCATTATCGGATGCTGTATGATGGTTGGAGTCAATGCAGTTTGTGAAATGCTTTCTTCAACATTGATTACTGGTGCGGTAGGAGCAGCACTTTCAAAAGCACGTCTGCTTCCGGTAGAACAAAAAGGGAAACGTAAGTAGATTATAGAATCATAGGAGAAAAAAGATGATTTTAGCAATTGATATTGGAAACACAAATATTGTAGTAGGCTGTATTGATGAGAATGAGATTTATTTTACAGAGCGTCTTTCTACGGTAAGAACAAAGACGGAACTGGAGTATGCAGTTGATTTAAAAACAATTCTGGATATCTATCACATTAAGAAAACAGAGATTGAAGGCTGTATTATCTCTTCTGTTGTGCCACAGATTACAAATATTGCAAAACTTGCAGTTGAAAAAATCTTAAAAAAGAAAGTTATGGTGCTCGGACCTGGGATTAAGACCGGTTTAAATATTCTGATGGACAATCCAGGGCAGCTTGGAGCAGATTTGGTAGCTGATGCAGTAGCAGCAAGTAATAATTATCCGGCACCGTTGATTGTAATTGATATGGGAACAGCGACAACCGTATCTGTATTAAATGACAAGAAACAGTACATCGGAGGAATGATTCTTCCGGGAGTCGGTTTGTCTTTGGATGCCCTGACCTCAAGAGCTTCCCAGCTTGGCGGAATTGGGATTGAAGCTCCGAAACATCTGATTGGAAAAAATACAACCGAATGTATGAAAAGTGGTATCATTTACAGCAGTGCAGCATCCTTAGATGGAATTGTAGAACGGATTGAAGAAGAACTTGGAACAGAAGCGACCGTGGTTGCAACAGGCGGACTTGCGAAAAAGATTATTCCTTATTGTAAGAAAAAGATTACCCTTGATGAAGAACTGTTATTAAAAGGACTGCTGATTATTTACGAGAAAAATAATAAATAAAAAAAGAAAAGTACAGAACAAACATTCGATTTGCTCTGTACTTTTTTTAGCTGGAATGATAAACTGAAAAAAGAAAACACTATTAAAGAAAGCAGTTTTTATCTATTATAGAGCAGAAAACCCCATCCGACGAGTCGGTTGGGGATGAATGCTCATTTTTTCTTGTGATGAACGTATTTCCGTTTTTGTTTTTCGATTCCTTGTTGTTGAATGTATTGTTCTAATACTTCCAAATTTGCACCGCCAGTTGTCGATAAGAAGTAACTGTCACTCCAAAAAGAATCTTTCCATAATTGATTGTGAATTTGTTCCCAGAAGCGTTTTCGGACTTCCTTTGAAAGCTGAGTCTTTAAATTACAGATAATAACAGAAGGTGCAGCGGATGGCGGAAGTTCAAATAGGATATGGATGTGGTCTTCTTCACCATTAAATTCCAAAAGTTTTCCATGATAACGCTGTGAAATTAAGTAATCTGTGTGACTACGCATAAAAGCAAGGATTTCTGGTGTGATTACTTTTCTTCGATATTTAATGACGAAAACAGCGTAATAGGTCAGACAGCAGACCGAGTGAGCATTTCTGGTATAAGTTTTGTTTTCCATAAATTCTCCTTTCTAAAAATTAACCGACATTGTAAAATGGTTTGATTTGTGTTATAATTATACTATAAATCAAGGACTATTTCAATTATTGTTATGTTTTTAACCGACGAATTATTTTGAGAAAAGGAGTGTTTTCATGCAGTTAACCAGAACGATAAATGCAGATAAGCGGTATTATCTGGATGAGGATGAAATCCAGAACGTAGAGTCTCTGATTCAGACGATGGAACGATTTAATAATATCAAAATCCAGCTCTATAACTGCTTGTATGACAAATCCTTTTTAAAAAGAGGTCCGTTATTAGAAGAAACCTACAGCTCCTGGCTGAAAAGGAACTATGGAACAACGGACTATTATAATTGTGCCATCTACACTTATTCTTCTTCTGTTCTTTCTTCTCAAAAGGAATTGAATCGCTTGTATCAGAGAACAAAGGAAAAAGACATTGAGGCACGGAATCAAAAGATAAAACGAACACAGGAAGAATTGGAAAAGAAGCAGGGAATCAAATCTTCTCTGCGAACTTATTTTAAAAGCGGAATCTGGGAGCGTCCTTATCCAAAGTGTAGAATTAGAATGGAACGAAATCAGATTTTTCTTCCAAATGGAACATACTTTCCGGCAGAAGAATATGAAAGAAAAATAGAACGTTCCATTCGTCGATTGAAAACAAGAATTGCATTACTGGAATCTTCTAAGAAAAGAGCCATTCAAAAGCTGGAATGGTTAAAAAAGTTTCCGCCGAAGCGAATTGTATTTGGTGGAAAGAAACAATATCAAAAGAAAGACAATCCGAAAGTCAATCGTGAACAGTGGAAACAGGAATTCTTTGAATTCCGTCATGCTTCGATGAGTCTTCCGGGACGTCATACTTCAAAGAACTGTAACTTTCTGGTGCGAAAAGAAGGAAGCAATCTGATTGTAAAATGTATGGATGGGAAAGAAACGGTATTCAAACAGTTCCATCTTGCAAGGCAACAGAAAATATGGGAAGAGATGCTGCAGGCAGAAAAACAGGAACGAAAAGCGATTTGTTATAATTTTCAGCTGAAACGAGAGAAAACGGGTCGGAGATATCTGATTGTATCGGTGACACTTTTACTGGAAAATAAATATTGTAATGAATCTTTGGAAAAAGGCTGCGTTTCGATTGATTTGAATTATGACCATGTAGCAGTTTCAGAATTGGATGAAAAAGGAAACCGTCTGAGTGGGACAGTGCTTCGTTTTTCATCGGAATTGAAAACAAAAGGACAGATTTCAGAAGAAATCGGAAGAGTCATGGCAAAGGTAGGACGTTATTGTACCGAACGGAAGAAACCGCTTATTATGGAAGATTTGGATACCACTCTTGCAAAACACGGAATGAAGTATGGATGTAAGAAAAAGAATCGACATGCTTCTCTGTTTGCTTACCGAAAAATGACGACCTGTTTGGAAAATCAAGCCTATAAACAAAGTTTTGGAATCTATAAGATTAATCCGGCTTATACCAGCCAAATGGGGAAGTTTTTGTATTTAAGACCATTCGGACTTTCCATTCATGAAGCAGCATCGTATGCGATTGGATTAAAAGGAATGGGAATGCGGGAAAAACTGTTACCGGATGAGCGGTTACTTGCGTTATTACCAGAAAAGACAAAAGAAAAACTAAAAAATGGAACCGATATTGTGAGTATCATTCCGGCATGGAAACAGTTAACAAAAGCATTTCGGGGAGTTTCTTTCCATAGTTTTTACCGGGAACTGCCTTATGAAGTCTTAGAAGAAAGAAAAAAAGGAACTTTAAAAAGCATTGCATCGGAAATGAAAAAGTGGACGCAAAACAATCGATATGAGTATGTATAAAAGAAGATAGAAAAAAAGAAAAAGCGAAATACAAAAATATAGAAAAATATAGAAATAGAAGAAATACTCGGATATTCTTACCAGTCACTTTGTACCAGTCAGTTGAATGAGTGGACAGGGAGCTGGATGGACGGGAATATCTGACTTACGCCAACATACAAAGACATTCCTGAAAACGGGTTTGTTCTCTGTTGGAACACCCATGAGCTGAACGAGTGGGTATCGGGCGAAAGCCCGTAGGAATCCCCATCCGACGTTAGTCGGTTGGGGTAGTTCAAGAGGAAAAATATATGGACCATTTTGAATTAGTATCAGAATACAAACCAACCGGCGACCAGCCACAGGCTATCAAAGAGCTGGTTGCAGGATTTAAAGAGGGAAACCAGTGTGAGACACTTCTTGGTGTAACCGGTTCTGGTAAAACATTTACTATGGCAAATGTCATTGCGCAACTAAATAAACCAACTTTGATTATTGCACATAACAAAACGCTTGTTGCACAGCTTTATGGAGAATTTAAGGAGTTTTTTCCAAATAACGCAGTAGAATATTTTGTCTCCTAGTAGACGGAGACCGAAAAATAGGTGATATTTTGTGGTATGTGGGTGGTTGAATATCCAGATGTTGTGGAAACGGTAGTGGTGAGAGTATAGGTAAAAAGCAGGTGGATGAAGAGGTTTTGTGACTTTTCATTGCCTGCTTTTTTGAATAATAATTGAAAAATATAGTGTATGAACATAAAATACTTGTTATAATCTAAATATAAATATGACGGAAAGGTTGGTAGTGATTATGTGTGAGAAAAAAGAATTGAGCTTTTCAATATTCATGCTGTATAGTCTTGCGGATAAGTGGAAGATGTCTCCAGCCAAAGTGTATAAAATATTAAATTCAACCGGAATTTTGGATAACTATATTATTAAATGTTACGATGTTCTTCATACACAGGGAAAGGAATATTTGGTAGAAGATATTACCGATTATGTGAGAGAAAAAGGAGTTAATGTATGATTGTATATCATGGATCAACAGAAATTATAAAATATCCGGACGTAGTACATTCGAAAAAGTATCTGGATTTTGGCCGGGGATTTTATATTACAACTTTCGAAAATCAGGTAAAGAAATGGGCAGTCCGAAAGGGCATGAGACAGGAAAAGGCTGCAATAGTTAATGTTTATGAATTATCTGAAGAATGGGATGATTTTAAGGTATTATCTTTTGAAAAAGAAAATGAGAAATGGCTTGATTTTGTATGTGCATGTAGAAAAGGACAGCCGTTAAATAAAGAATATGACATTATTATAGGAAATGTTGCGGATGATGACGTGTTTAAGACTGTAGATATGTATTTTAGAGGATTATGGGATAAGGAAAAAGTTTTAGATGAATTGCGATACTATAAGATGAATAATCAAATCTGTATTGTAAATCAGGAAACACTGAATCGAGTGATCACTTTTAAAAGAGCATATGAGGTGGAAAACAATGGTAGATAAGAAGCAACTGGAAGAAGTTTATAAGCAAAATTTGGAAAATGATATCATCAATGTAATTTCCGAAATGAAAGGGATTGATTTACGAAAAGCATTTGACATTTATTATTCCAGTAAGTTGGCTGAACAAATTTCAAATGACAGTTATGGAATAGAAAATATGGATGCAAAATATCTGGCAGAAGATTTGATTGAAAATGAGCCGGAACTTTTTGAATAAATCAAGATTAAAAAATATAGAACAAACATTCGCCTTTGTCCTGTACTTTTTTCCATTCGGGTGATATACTGGACAAGTAACAATACTGAGAAAATAACAACTATTTCTAAAACATCAGTACCAAATACGGCTTGGTGTTACCGATTCCGATAAGATATTTATCAGAGCGAATGTTCTTCAACAACGGAATAACAGGATATTGATTATTGTGATAGTAAGATTTTTGATGGTGTAGTTGTGTGGAGAATTTAAAGTGTTTTTCCTAGATAATACAGTGGAGGATTTTGTTTCTTGGAAATGTAGGGATTGAAACAACCATTTTATCCATATTTTCTGCATAGTTGAACTGAAAATAAGATTCGGATGGGGTAATACAAGGTGATTTGTGATCTAAATTCGTGTTATTGTGATATGAATAAAATGAAAAGTTGCATAGATTATTGTTGATATGAGTGGTAAAATGAAATAAAAAGGGGAGATATGTTATGGATTGGACATTGATTTTGACTGCAATAGGTACTGCTGCAACAGTTGTTTCTACAATAGTTGCTGTTCGTGCGAAAAATGAAGCAAAAAAAATATTAAAACAGATAAAAGAAGAAAAAAGTCGTAATGTAACAAGTAATGGTGATGTGGAGGTTACTAATAATGGGAATAACTCTGGTGTAATCAGTGGCATTAATTCAGGGGAAATACGTTCATGATAAGCGATAAATATAGAGTTGAAAATTGTGGTGATAATTCTGGAGTGATGGTAGCAAATAATAGTGGCAGTATTTACTTCACAATGCAAAAAGCTATTAGAATACCATCACTTATTTCGAATGTAGTTAAGGTGTTAGGGAATGTTTGTATTGACGAAGAGTATTCTGCTAGTGGAGTCAATATACAAGAATTTAAACCTGACGATAAAATTGAATATAATGGTGTTGTGGTTTATAAAGACATTATAAAGGAGTTTGCTGCATATTATTTAACTTGTGATAAATACTTGAATGCTTATGACGATTCGAATATAAGAGGGAAGGCTAAAATTTTAAGGTGCGTTCATACGTGGTATCTGTATGCAAGAGGTCGGATAATGCTAGAATATAAGGATACGGAAAAAAGTGAAATGGAAATTATCCGAGCAAATTCAGATAGAATTATTGATATGGTTAAAGAACGGATATTACAAGTTGTTCAATCGTCCGGAGAAATGGATTCTATATATCAAGAGGATTTAGACTTGGGGATAGCGTGTTTTACTTGCTATTGTTTTATGGAGTGTAAAATATTGGAGAAACCGTTATGATTGTTAATGTTGAAAGAGAACCAGAACTATCTTTATATTATTTAGGCAGTGTTTTATTGAAAATTTTGAAATCTAAAAAAGTTATACCTATCGATGTGTTATTTCAAGAAATTCAGAATCAATTAAAAAGAAAGATTCATGTGGATTTCTTATATTATGCATTGGATTGGTTGTTCTTGTTGTCATTAATAAAAATTGAGGAAGGGAAGGTATATTATGAAAATAAAAGAACTAATAGTGCGCAAAACCAAACCTTCTGAAGAAATTATCAGAGAGATTATTTTTAATGAAAAAGGACTAAGTTTGATAATTGATGATACTCCTAAAGATATGAGAGAAAGTGGTAATAGTGTGGGAAAGTCCACAGCAATAAAAATTATTGATTTATGTTTAGGAGCAAAGTCCACTAGAGAACTATACTATGATTCTGATACACGAAGCGAAAATATAGAGATAAAGAGATTTTTAAGTGAGTATAAGGTGCAGGCAGAATTAGTTTTAATTAATAAAAATAAGAAGGAATATATAATAAAAAGAGACTTGTTTCCAAGAGGAAAGAAGTATATTTCTGATAAAACTTACAATGAAAATGATTTCTGGAATGAATTAAAGAATTTGATTTGAATGAAGAGAAACCAACATTTAGACAGCTTATTCCAAAGTTTATTCGATTGGACAATACAGCGGAAGATCGTATTATAAAATTTTTGCCAATGATGACCTCGAATGACACCTATGATTTAGTATATTGTTTTTTGTTTCAGATATACGGTGAAGTATTGTTAAATAAAAGAAGTGAAATAAATGATAAGATATTAGAATGTCAAAAAACAATTCAAGCATTGGAAAAAAGTAAGAGTATTGTTTCGTTAAGTGTTTTGAAACAGTCTCTAGAACTTGTGAATGAAGACTTGAATGTAATGAATGAAAAAAGACAGAAACTATCTTATATGGATGCATATAGAGATGAGTTGGATGCAAAAAGAAAATTGACGATACGAATTAATGAATTGCAAGAGAATATGCAATTTTTAGAATTTGAAATAAAAAATATCGAAGAAAGTATTTCGAAGCTTTCACAAGAAAAAAAAGATATAGATTTTACTACATTACAAGCTATCTATGAAGAGGCGAAAAGTTATGTCCCTGATATTCAAAGAAGTTTTGAAGATATGGTCGCTTTCCATAATTCTATGATTCAAAATAGAATTGATTTTATTCATTCGCAGTTACTGGCGAAACAAGAATTGTTGGAACAGTATTCCCAACAATTAAATTGTATTCTTGCTGAAAAAGAAAAAGTTACTATTGAGGCGTTGGATGAAGGACTTTTAGATGAACTGAATATGCTGAATAAACAGATAGAAGATTTATCTTTAAAGAAAGGAGAAATTCAGCAATCTATAAACTTGTTAGAAGAACAGGAACAAGCGCGTTCAAAATTTAGTAAGGAATTGGTTAAAATCGAAGAACAAATGAGGAGCGATGGGGTTGAAGAGAAAATAAAAAAATTCAACCAAGTATTCTCTGGCTATTGTGACAAATTATATGGTGAGAAATATTTATTGGCATACAATCAAAAATGGAAGGAGGAAGGGAAATTTCCTGTAAGTATTGCTGCGCTTGGAGGAAATGTAGGAACAGGAAAGAAAAAGGCTGTTATTGTAGCATATGATTTGGCATATATGGAGTATAGTATAGATGCCGGTATCCAGGTACCTTACTTTGTTATTCATGATAAAATGGAGAATACACATATAAATCAGCTTAGAACAATTTTTGAAATATGTGATGATATTGAAGGACAATATATTATTCCAATTTTAAGAGAACGTATAGACAAAATAGATACGAAATATATTGAAAAAGCAAAAGTTTTGGAATTAAGTTCTACAAACAAATTTTTTGGAGTGTAGGTGAAAAATAGTAGAGATATCACAATAAATTTAAAGATTAAAGTTTGTAGAAGAATATTTCCACGCAGCATGATGAAAAATAGAATAGTAGTGATAGAAAAAAGTACAAATAAGAATCGAACATTTGTACTTTTTTCTTGTCTTCATCTATATACTTTCAAAAAAATGTCTGATATAATAGGGACTGTTACAAGAACAAACAGTAAAAATATGACAGAACCGGAGCCTAGTATCATCAGGTATTTCCGAGTGCTGTTTTATCCGCAAATATGAATTTTCCCGCAGGGATACTACGTAATGTGACTTTTATTCGTAACGAGGAAAAAATGACACCTATTTGACACGAAAATGGGCGTTTCGTTACGAATCTGGATACGAATTTTTGGCTGATAATGATCATAGTAAAAGTCACAAATGGAGGGATTTACCATGAATGAGTTCAAATTAAAAGCCCCATATAAGCCAACCGGAGACCAGCCACAGGCGATTGCAGAGCTTGTGAAAGGATTCAAGGAAGGCAATCAATGCCAGACTTTACTGGGGGTTACGGGTTCTGGAAAGACTTTTACGATGGCAAATGTGATTCAGCAATTACAGAAGCCGACACTTGTCATCGCTCATAATAAGACGTTAGCGGCTCAGTTATACGGAGAGTTCAAGGAGATGTTCCCCGATAACGCAGTAGAATATTTTGTTTCCTATTATGATTATTATCAACCGGAAGCTTATGTGCCGTCTTCTGACACTTATATTGCAAAGGATTCGGCAATCAATGATGAGATTGATAAACTGCGTCTTTCAGCCACTTCTTCTTTGAGTGAAAGAAAAGACGTCATTATTGTTTCGAGTGTTTCCTGTATTTATGGAATCGGAAGTCCAAAGGATTATCAGAATATGATTATTTCCCTGCGTCCGGGAATGGAAAAAGACCGGGATGAAGTCGCCCGGGAATTGATTGATATTCAGTATGATCGCAATGACATGGATTTTCACAGGGGAACATTTCGGGTGCGGGGAGATGTGCTGGAAATTTTCCCTGCGGATTATACGGATACAGCGGTAAGAGTAGAATTTTTTGGAGATGAGATTGACCGTATTACAGAAATTAATGTACTGACCGGAGAAATAAAATGCCAGTTAAATCATATCGCAATTTTCCCGGCTTCGCATTATGTCGTTCCGATGGAGCAGATAAAAAAGGCAGCCATTCATATAGAAGAAGAATTAGAAGAACGGGTGACATATTTTAAAAGTGAGGACAAATTATTAGAGGCGCAGAGAATTTCAGAGCGTACAAACTTTGATATGGAAATGTTGAAAGAAACCGGTTTTTGTTCGGGAATTGAAAATTATTCCAGACATTTATCCGGCTTAGAGCCGGGACAAGCACCGTATACGTTAATGGATTATTTTGGAGATGACTATTTAATTATCGTAGATGAGTCTCATAAAACGGTTCCACAGATTCGGGGAATGTATGCTGGAGACCGTTCCAGAAAGACAACACTGGTGGATTACGGTTTTCGTCTGCCATCTGCACTCGATAACCGTCCGCTTAATTTTGAAGAATTTGAAAGTAAAATTGACCAGATTTTATTTGTATCTGCTACACCGGGGGAGTACGAGGAACAACATGAACTCTTAAGGGCAGAACAGATAATACGTCCGACAGGACTTTTAGATCCGATGGTGGAAGTACGTCCGGTAGAGGGACAGATTGATGATTTGGTTTCTGAAGTGAATAAAGAAGTCGAGAAAGGAAATAAGATACTGATTACCACACTGACGAAACGTATGGCTGAGGAATTGACGGATTATATGAAAGATTTGGGAATCCGTGTGAAATACTTACATTCTGATATTGATACGTTAGAGCGGACACAGATTATCCGTGATATGCGTTTAAATGTATTTGATGTTTTGGTTGGAATCAATCTTTTAAGAGAGGGACTGGATATTCCGGAAATTACATTAGTTGCAATTCTGGATGCAGACAAAGAGGGATTCCTGCGTTCCGAGACCTCACTGATTCAGACAATTGGTCGTGCGGCAAGAAATGTAGAGGGACATGTCATTATGTATGCAGATGTGATGACGGATTCCATGAAGATGGCAATCGATGAGACGATGCGTCGCCGTAGTGTACAGGAGGAATATAATAAAGAACATCATATCACACCGCAGACTGTTAAAAAAGCGGTGCGAGATTTAATCAGTATTTCCAAATCGGTTGCCGAGACAGAAGAAAAATTAGAGAAAGACCCTGAGTCTATGAGCAGAAAAGAATTAGAAAAATTAATTAAAGAAGTCGAGAAGAAGATGCGAAAAGCAGCGGCGGATTTGAATTTCGAGGCAGCAGCAGGGCTTCGTGACAAAATGGTGGAACTGAAGAAAAATCTGGAAGAAATGGATTGATTTTTACTCGGGTAAAAAAAATAAAAAAAATTTCGTAAAGCTCTTGACAAATAAATGGGTCAGTGCTATCTTAAGAGCATAGATGTTAGCACTCCACTACGACGAGTGCTAACAATTAAAAAAGAAGCAGAAAGGAGATTAAAATGGAAAGTGAATTGGATGAGCGAAAACGAAAAATTTTAAAAGCCATAATCCAGACCTACCTTGATACCGGAGAACCGGTTGGTTCAAGAACGATATCAAAATACACAGACCTGAATCTCAGTTCTGCAACCATCCGAAATGAAATGTCAGACCTGGAAGAACTGGGTTACATTCTTCAGCCGCATACATCGGCCGGAAGAATTCCTTCTGATAAAGGATATCGGTTATATGTCGATGAACTGATGAAGGAAAAAGAAAAAGAAGTTTCGGAAATTAAAGATTTGATGATAGAAAAGACCGATAAAATGGAAAAAGTATTACAGCAGGTAGCAAAAGTACTTGCAATAAATACAAATTATGCCACAATGATTTCCGGTCCGACCTATCACAGAAACAAACTTAAATTCATTCAGCTCTCTAAAGTGGGTGACAATCAACTGCTTGCGGTTTTAGTAACCGACAGCAATCTGGTAAAGAATCAGATGATTGATTTACAGGAGCCTATGAGTGATGAAACAGTTTTAAAATTAAATCTGCTTTTAAATACGCAGTTAAATGGTCTTACAATCGAAGAAATCAATCTGAGTATGATAACCCGGATGAAAGAACAAGCCGGTATCCACAGTGAAGTGGTTGGCAGTGTGATTGATGCGGTAGCTCAGGCGATTGCAGAAGACAAAGATGAGGTTGAAATCTATACAAGCGGTGCGACAAACATTTTCAAGTACCCGGAACTGGCGGATACCTCAAAGGCCAGTGAATTGATTTCAGCATTTGAAGAAAAACATGCGCTTGCGGATTTAGTAAAAGATTCGATGAGTTCAGAAGAAAACACAGGAATTCAGGTTTATATTGGAAATGAAAGTCCGGTACAAACCATGAGAGACTGCAGTGTAGTGACTGCGACTTACGACTTAGGTGAGGGCATGCAGGGAACAATCGGAATCATCGGACCGAAGAGAATGGATTATGAAAATGTAGTAGATAATCTGAAAACGCTGAAAACACAATTAGACCATATATTTAAGAAAACATAGAAAGGCGGAATGGATTCGTGTCAGAAGAAAAAGAATTATATGATGATAAAAACGATGATGTAACAGCCGAGACAGAAACAGAAGAAACCGAAGAAGTTACAGAAGAAAGCTGTGAAGCAGAAGAAAATTCTGAAGAAGCAGAAACAGAAGAAAAATCTGAAGAAAAGAAAGGATTTTTCAAAAAGAAAAAAGATAAAAAAGATGAAAAAATCGAAGAGCTGACTGACCGTGTAAAACGTCAGATGGCAGAATTTGATAATTTCAGAAAACGTACCGAGAAAGAAAAAGCTTCCATGTATGAAATCGGTGCAAGAGAAATCATTGAAAAGATTCTTCCGGTTGTAGATAACTTTGAAAGAGGTCTTGCAGCAGTTCCGGAAGAAGAAAAAGACAGTCCGTTTGCAGACGGAATGACAAAGATTTACAAACAGATGATGACTGTATTTGAAGAAATGGGTGTCAAAGCCATTGATGCAGTCGGAGAAGAATTTAATCCGGATTACCACAACGCAGTAATGCATGTGGAAGATGAAGAAGCCGGAGAGAATGTAGTAGTAGAAGAGTTCCAGAAAGGATATCTCTATAAAGACCATGTCGTAAGACACAGCATGGTAAAAGTAGCAAATTAATCAATTATATCTGATTTTTAAAATCAGATTTCATCTTATAAATTGATAGAAAACTTGGAATTGATATAGGAGGAAAAAATCATGAGCAAGATTATTGGTATTGACTTAGGTACAACAAATAGCTGTGTAGGTGTTATGGAAGGTGGACAGCCAACTGTTATCGCAAATGCGGAAGGCGCAAGAACAACACCATCTGTTGTGGCATTTACAAAAACAGGTGAAAGATTAGTCGGTGAGCCGGCAAAACGTCAGGCAGTTACAAATGCTGACAAAACAATCTCTTCTATCAAGAGACACATGGGTACAGATTACAGAGTAACAATTGATGATAAGAAATATTCTCCACAGGAAATTTCCGCAATGATTCTTCAGAAACTGAAAGGTGATGCAGAAAACTATCTTGGTGAAAAAGTAACAGAAGCTGTTATCACAGTTCCGGCATATTTCAATGACGCACAGCGTCAGGCAACAAAAGATGCCGGTAAAATCGCAGGTCTTGATGTAAAACGTATCATCAACGAGCCTACAGCAGCAGCACTTGCTTACGGTCTGGATAACGAAAAAGAACAGAAAATCATGGTATATGACTTAGGTGGTGGTACATTTGATGTTTCCGTTATTGAAATCGGTGACGGTGTTATCGAAGTATTATCTACAGCTGGTGATAACCGCCTTGGTGGTGATGACTTTGACCAGAAGGTTGCAGATTACATGATTTCTGAATTTAAGAAAGCAGAAGGTGTAGACCTTTCCGCAGATAAAATGGCAATGCAGAGAATCAAAGAAGCAGCAGAAAAAGCGAAAAAAGAACTTTCTTCTGCAACAACAACAAATATCAACCTGCCATTCATCAGCATGAATGCAAATGGACCTCTGCACTTCGATATGAACCTGACAAGAGCAAAATTTGATGAATTAACACATGACCTTGTAGAAAGAACAGCAGAACCGGTTCGCCGTGCATTATCTGATGCAGGAATCAATGCTTCTGAACTGGGTCAGGTACTGTTAGTTGGTGGTTCTACACGTATCCCGGCTGTACAGGATAAAGTAAAAGCTTTAACAGGAAAAGAACCAAGCAAGAGCTTAAACCCAGATGAATGTGTTGCACTTGGCGCATCTGTACAGGGTGGTAAACTTGCCGGAGATGCCGGCGCAGGTGATATCCTTCTTCTGGATGTTACGCCACTGTCACTGTCTATCGAGACAATGGGTGGTATCGCTACAAGACTGATTGAGAGAAATACAACCATTCCTACAAAGAAGAGCCAGATTTTCTCTACAGCAGCAGATAACCAGACAGCAGTAGATATCAACGTAGTTCAGGGTGAAAGACAGTTCGCAAGAGATAACAAATCCCTTGGTCAGTTCCGTCTGGATGGAATCCCGCCAGCAAGAAGAGGTGTTCCGCAGATTGAAGTTACATTCGACATCGATGCAAACGGTATTGTAAATGTTTCTGCAAAAGACCTTGGAACAGGAAAAGAACAGCACATCACAATTACAGCTGGTTCTAATATGTCTGATGATGAAATTGATAAAGCAGTCAGAGAAGCTGCTGAGTTCGAAGCTCAGGATAAAAAACGTAAAGAAGCAGTTGATACAAAGAATGATGCAGACGCTATGGTATTCCAGACAGAAAAAGCAATGGAAGAAGCTGGCGATAAATTAGATGCAAATGATAAAACAGCAGTAGAGGCTGACTTAAATGCATTAAAAGAAATCCTGAATGGCTGTGCAAACACCGATGAGATTACAGATGCTCAGATTGCTGACATCAAAGCAGGTAAAGAAAAACTGATGCAGAGTGCACAGAAACTCTTTGCTAAAATGTACGAAGGTGCACAGGGAGCAGCAGGTGCTCAGGCAGGTCCAGGACCAGAGGCAGGTGCAGGCGCAGGAGCAAATGAAGCTTATGGCGATGATGTAGTTGACGGAGATTACAGAGAAGTATAAAATTGTCAGTAAATAAAAGATATGGGGCATGGGGTGCTGACAGGCGCTCCATGCCTAAATGTGTGTATAGAAAGGATTAAAACCAATGGCGGATAAGAGAGATTATTATGAGGTGCTTGGTGTCGACAGAGGCGCAGATGATTCTACCATAAAAAGTGCATATCGTAAGCTGGCAAAAAAATATCATCCAGACGTAAACCCAGGTGATAAAGAAGCAGAGAAAAAATTTAAAGAAGCTTCCGAAGCTTATGCAGTATTAAGTGATGCAGAAAAGAGAAAACAGTATGACCAGTTTGGACATGCCGCATTTGAAAATGGCGGTGGCGGAGCCGGCGGATATGGTGGCTTCAGCGGATTTGACGGCGCAGATATGGGTGACATTTTTGGAGATATTTTTGGAGATTTATTCGGCGGCGGTGGTCGTAGAAGAACGAATAATGGTCCAATGAAGGGCGCAAATGTCAGAGCCGGAGTTCGTGTTACATTTGAAGAGGCAGTCTTTGGATGTGAAAAAGAACTGGATTTAAATTTAAAAGAAACCTGTGAAACCTGTCATGGAACAGGTGCAAGACCTGGAACACAGCCGGAGACCTGTCCAAAATGTCATGGAGAAGGTCAGGTTGTCTATACACAGCAGTCTATGTTCGGAATGGTTCGGAATGTTCAGACTTGTCCGGATTGTCAGGGAACCGGTAAAATCATTAAAGATAAATGTACCGATTGCCATGGTACAGGATATGTGTCCAAACATAAGAAGATTCAGGTAAGTATTCCGGCCGGTATTGACAATGGACAGAGTATCCGTATCCGTGATAAAGGTGAACCGGGAACAAACGGAGGACCAAGAGGAGATTTGCTTGTAGAAGTTATGGTAGCTCGTCATCCGATTTTCCAGAGACAGGATATGAATATCTTTTCTACTGCACCAATTACTTATGCACAGGCAGCACTCGGTGGAGAAGTCCGCATCAGTACGGTAGACGGAGACGTTATGTACGATGTCAAACCCGGAACGCAGACCGATACCAAAGTCCGCTTAAAAGGAAAAGGTGTACCGTCCCTTAGAAATAAAAACGTACGTGGTGACCATTATGTTACACTGGTTGTTCAGGTACCAACTAAGTTAAATGAAGAGGCAAAAGAAGCACTTCGTAAATTCGATGCCGCCTGCGGAAATCGTCCAAAAGAAGAAAAAGAAGAAACTCCGGAAAAGAAGAAAAAAGGCGGATGGGAAAAATTCAAAGAAACCATTAAAGAAACATTTGAAGATTAGTAAAAAGAGAAGAAAATTTGTGATTGTTTCACATTTTTTCTTCTCTTTTTTTCGTTGCAATCTAAAAAAATTTCCCTTATAATAGGAATGTTAAATAGATAAAGTGGGAGAGTTTATGAGAAAATGGGCAGCATAGTGGTTCTAAAGCAGATGGTGATGATATTTGCGCTGATTATACTTGGATATTTCATGTATAAAAGGAAGTTTGTATCAGAAATGGTGATGAAGGATTTGTCAGCAATTGTTGTAAACATCTGCTGCCCTGCAATGATTCTTGCAAGTGTGTTTCAGGATATGTCAGATATTTCCAGAAAAAATGTAGGGATTGTAACGGGAATTGGTATTGTGTATTATGTTCTGTTGATTGTGTTTGGTTATGCATTTGTAAAGATTTTTCGGGTACAGACGAAGGAAAAAGAAGCATATGTTTTGATGAGCACGTTTGGAAATGTTGGATTTATCGGATTTCCGGTATCACTCGCAATTCTTGGACATAAATCAATTTTATATGTGGTGATTTTTAATTTTCTGTATAACATTTTTATCTTTACATTTGGGATTGCATTGGTAAGAAAGGGAACAGAAGGCGATAAAAAACAGTCCTGGACAGATATTTTTACACCCGGTTTTGTCTGTTGCATTTTTGCATTTTTGATTTACTGGTTTCAGCTTACCGTTCCGGAGACGCTTCAGAATATCGTAACTTACTGTGGAAATGCCTGTACGTTTCTTTCTATGATGGTAATCGGAGCATCTGTAGTGGGGTTAAATCCGAAAAAAATAATTGAAAATCGAAAGCTTATGCTATTTGAATTATTGCGGTTTCTGGTCTTACCGGTTTTAATTGCAATTTTGTTAAAACCAATTCTTCCAGATTATATTATGCGTGCAACCATTATTTTAATGCTGGCACTTCCAACCGGAAATATGCCGGTTATGTTAGCAGAACAGTATAATAAAGATGCACATACGATATCAGAGGGAATTATCTTGTCGACTGTATTATCGGTAGTGACAATAACGATTGTATTTATGTTTGTATAAGAGAGTATAGATAAAGTATAGATAAAGAAAGGAAAGACTAACTATGAAGTGGAATAAAATTACTTTGGAAATCAGAGAAGAAGTAGAAGATATTGTCATTTCCACCCTTGCGGACATCGGGCTTGAAGGTGCGGAAATTCAGGACAAACAGCCGTTATCCGAACAGGATAAAAAGCAGATGTTTGTAGATATTCTTCCGGATATGCCGGAAGATGATGGGGTTGCATATCTGAATTTTTATCTGGATGAGGATGAAGATGTCAATGCAATGCTTGAAAAAGTAAAGGCAGAATTAGAAGAGTTAAGAATGTTTGTAGACATCGGTTCCGGAATGATTACACTTTCCCAGACCGAAGACAAAGACTGGATTAATAACTGGAAACAGTATTTCAAGCAGTTTTATGTAGATGATATCTTGATTATTCCATCCTGGGAAGAAGTAAAAGAAGAAGATAAAGACCGAATGATTATTCATATTGACCCAGGTACAGCGTTTGGAACAGGTATGCATGAGACCACACAGCTTTGTATCCGTCAGTTAAAGAAATATGTGACAAGCGAGACAGAACTGCTTGATGTCGGAACAGGAAGCGGAATTTTATCGATTGTAGCATTGAAATTAGGAGCAAAACATGCAGTCGGAACAGACCTTGATCCTTGTGCAGTTCCGGCAGTAGAAGAAAATAAAGAGGCAAATGAGATTCCGGTAGAAGCTTTTGACATGATGATTGGAAATATCATTGATGATAAAGAAGTACAGGATAAAGTTGGCTATGAAAAATATGATATCGTAGTTGCTAATATTTTAGCAGATGTATTAGTTCCACTGACTCCGGTTATCTTAAATCAGATGAAAAAAGGTGGAATTTATATTACATCCGGTATCATTGACGACAAAGAAGAAACTGTTGTAAATGCGGTAAAAGCAGCCGGTCTTGAAGTGTTAGAGGTTACACATCAGGGAGAATGGGTGTCTGTTACGGCCAGAAAAAATTAAGGAGCAAAAAATGTATCGTTTTTTTGTAGAACCGTCTCAGGTAGAAGAAACGGTCATTCGCATCTGTGGCAGTGATGTCAATCATATCAAAAATGTACTGCGGATGAAAACCGGAGAGGAAATCCTGATTAGTACCGGAGAGACAATGGAATATACGTGCTACATCGAAGAATTTTTAGAAGATGAAGTTACTGCGCATATCATGTATGCACAGGAAGCAGGATATGAACTTTCTTCTAAAATCTATCTGTTTCAGGGACTTCCAAAGTCAGACAAAATGGAATGGATTATTCAAAAGGCAGTAGAGCTGGGTGTGCATCAGGTGATACCGGTGGCAACTAAGCGAGCAGTTGTGCGTCTGGAGGGAAAAAAAGAGGTAAATAAGCAGCGTAGATGGCAGGCAATTTCGGAAAGTGCGGCAAAGCAGTCCAAACGTATGTATGTGCCGGAAGTCAGTCATGTGATGAGTTTTAAAGAAGCCCTTGCTTATGCAAACAATCTGGATGTGATTCTTTTACCTTATGAGCGTGCAAAAGGGATGCAGGAGACAAAAACAATCATAAACAGTATAAAACCAGGTCAGTCGATTGGAATTTTCATAGGACCGGAAGGTGGTTTCGATGAAAAAGAAGTCGAACAGTCAATGGATGAGGGTGCAAAAGCAATCACTCTTGGAAAACGAATTTTACGAACAGAAACAGCGGGATTGACAGTGCTTTCAGTTCTGATGTTTGCTTTGGAGGAATAAAATAAAATGGAAGCATATCTTGATAATTCAGCAACCACACAGTGCTTTGAAGAGGTAAGAGACATTGTAGTAAAAACTATGATGGAAGATTATGGAAATCCGTCTGCAATGCACAAAAAAGGCGTGGAAGCAGAACAGTATGTAAAAGATGCGACAGAAAAAATTGCAAAAACTTTAAAAGTTCAGGAAAAAGAAATTTATTTTACATCAGGCGGAACAGAATCCGATAACTGGGCACTTGTTGGATGCGCTTATGCAAATCGCAGACAGGGAAAACACATTATTTCTACCGTGTTTGAACATGCAGCAGTTTCAGCACCGCTTGCAGCATTAGAGGAACAGGGATTTGAAATAACAAAAATTCCGGTTGATGCAAACGGAATTCTTTCGATGGAAAAACTGGAATCTGCAATCCGTCCGGATACAATTTTAGTTTCTACGATGTATGTCAATAATGAGGTAGGAGCAGTTGTTCCGGTGGAAGAGATTGGAAAGCTGGTTCATGAAAAGAATCCGAAAACAATTTATCATGTAGATGCAATTCAGGGTTATGGAAAATTCCGTATCTATCCAAAACGGATGGGAATTGATTTGTTATCTGTAAGCAGTCATAAAATTCATGGACCAAAAGGAGTTGGATTTTTATATGTAAATGAAAAAATAAAAATTCAGCCGATGATTCTTGGCGGTGGACAGCAAAAAGGCATGCGTTCCGGTACAGATAATGTTCCGGGAATTGCAGGGCTTGGAGTGGCAGCGAAGAAGATTTATGAAGATTTCGATGAAAAAATTGAACAGTTAAAGGAAAATAAACTGTATCTTGCAAAGAGACTTCAGGAACTGGACAATGTCTTTATCAATGGTCCAAAACCAGAAGATGGAGCACCGCATATTTTAAATGCAAGCTTTGTCGGAGTCAGAAGTGAGGTTCTGCTTCATACCTTAGAAGAAAAACAGATTTATATCTCAGCGGGAAGTGCCTGCTCCAGCCACAAAAGAGCCGCAAGTGCAACTATGCTTGCGCTTGGAGTCTCAGCAGAACGCAGAGAATCTGCAATCCGTTTCAGTCTAAGCGAGATGACAACAAAAGAGGAACTTGATTATGCGGTAGATGAAATCGCAAAAGTACTTCCGGTGCTTCGGAAATTTGCACGACATTAAGATGTAAAAGAAGTCAATGAGATAAAAAAGAATAAAAGACAATATTATGAAGTGAAAGGAAACGATATGTTCAAAGCATTTTTGATAAAATATGCAGAGATTGCAATTAAAGGAAAAAACAGATATATTTTTGAAGATGCGCTTGTAGACCAGATTCGTCATGTATTAAAAGAAGTAGATGGCGAATTTTCAGTCGTAAAAGAGCGTGGTCGAATTTATGTCTATGCAGACAGTGAATTTGATTATGATGAGACAATAGAGGCATTAAAACGTGTCTTTGGTATCTTTGGAATTTGTCCGACTGTAGTATTAGAGGACAAAGGCTATGAAGAGTTATCCAAAGAAGTGGTTGCTTATGTGAAAGAGATGTACAAGGATGAGCCAAAAACCTTCAAAATGGACGTGCGTCGTGCAAAGAAGAGCTATCCGATGACGTCTATGGAAATGAACGCACAGCTTGGCGGGGATGTACTGGATTCCTGTCCGAATATGAAAGTGGATGTGCATGAACCGGATGTGATGATTCATGTGGAAGTCAGAGATAAGATTTATCTGTATTCTGAAGTAATTCCGGGACCGGGAGGTATGCCGGTTGGAACAAATGGAAAAGCGATGCTGTTATTATCCGGCGGAATCGACAGTCCGGTTGCCGGATACATGATTGCAAAACGTGGTGTTAAGATTGATGCTGTATACTTCCATGCTCCGCCATACACAAGTGAAAGGGCAAAACAGAAAGTCGTAGATTTGGCAAAATTAGTAGCAAAATACAGTGGACCGATTCATCTTCATGTTGTAAATTTTACAGATATTCAGCTGTATATTTACGAAAAATGCCCGCATGAAGAATTAACCATTATCATGCGTCGTTATATGATGAAAATTGCAGAAGAATTTGCAAAAAAAGACGGTTGTCTCGGATTGATTACAGGAGAAAGTATCGGTCAGGTGGCAAGCCAGACAATGCACAGCCTTGCTGCTACAAATGAAGTCTGCACCATGCCGGTATTCCGTCCGGTGATTGGATTTGACAAACAGGAAATTGTAGATGTGGCATTAAAAATCAATACTTATGAGACCTCGATTTTACCGTTTGAAGACTGCTGTACAATCTTTGTTGCGAAACATCCGGTTACAAAACCAAATCTGAAAGTAATTAAACGCTCAGAAGAGAAGTTACAGGATAAGATTGAAGAAATGATGATACAGGCTGTAGAGACAGCAGAGACGATTGTGTGTGAGTAAAATTTGCAATAATAAAATAATAAGAGTCATACAGAATTGTGTGGCTCTTAAGATTTCTTTATTAATGAGTGAAAAGCAGAAATAGAAAAAAGGACTGTTAAAACAGTCCTTGGTTTCTATCATCCATTTTATATTAGTCTACTAAATATGGTTTTAAGACAGTAAGAATATCGTCTAAAGCACCATCAGTTGCATGGATGTTTAAATCAATAGATTTGGATAAATCTAAGCTGAAGATACCCATGATAGATTTTGCATCGATTACGTATCTTCCTGATACTAAATCAAAGTCATAGTCAAATTTTGTGATTTCATTTACAAATGATTTCACTTTGTCGATAGAATTCAGAGAAATTTTAACTGTTTTCATTGGACAAATCCTCCCTTACAATCAGTGTTTTTTGCTTTTTACAAGCATAATGTTACCGTTAATGGGGCAAAAAGTCAATATCTAAAAGAGAGAAATAAAATACAAATAATTCGGAAACTATTCGTCAAAACGCTTAAGAATAAATAGGAGTAAAATAGAAATATATGGAAAAGAAAGTTGCATTGCACAATTTAGGATGTAAAGTAAATGCTTATGAGCTTGAAGCAATGGAACAAATGCTTAAAAATGCGGGGTATGAAATTGTACCATTTGCGCCTGGAGCAGATATTTATATCATTAATACCTGTACGGTTACAAACATTGCAGACCGCAAATCAAGACAGATGCTTCATAAGGCAAAGAAAATGAATCCTCAGGCAGTTGTTGTGGCAGCAGGCTGTTATGCGCAGGCGCAAAAAGGAGAAGAAATTGACGAGGCAATTGATATTGTGCTTGGAAATAACAGAAAGCAGGATTTGATTGCCGTGCTGGAAGAGTATCAAAGCGGAAATGGTCAGAAGGAAGAGAGAATAGACCTTGAAAAACCGGTAGAATATGAAGAACTGGAGCTGGCTTCCACAGGAGAGCACACCAGAGCTTATTTAAAAGTACAGGACGGATGCAATCAGTTCTGCAGTTACTGTATTATTCCTTATGTCAGAGGTCGTGTCAGAAGCCGTAAGAGAGAGGAAGTCATAAAAGAAGTAGAACGTCTGGTAGCACTTGGATATCAGGAATTTGTCTTAACCGGAATCCATTTAAGTTCTTATGGGATTGACTGTGAGGATAGTCTGTTAAATCTGATTGTGGCAGTACAGAATGTTGAGGGTGTAAAAAGAATTCGTCTGGGTTCTTTAGAACCGCGTATTATTACAGAAGAGTTTGTAAAGACCTTAAGCAGTCTGCCGGCTATCTGTCCGCATTTTCATTTGTCTTTGCAGAGTGGATGCACGGAAACTTTAAAACGAATGAACCGTAAATATACCGCAGGAGAATACTTAGAAGGATGTCGTCTGCTTCGGAAATATTTTGACCATCCGGCACTGACAACCGATGTAATTGTAGGATTTCCGGGGGAAACAGAGGAAGAATTTAAATCCTCTAAGGAAATGGTGTCAGAAGCTAAATTCTATGAGACTCATATTTTTAAATATTCAAGAAGAAAAGGCACAAGAGCAGATAAAATGGAAAATCAGATTCCGGAACAGGTAAAAGCAAGCAGAAGTCATGAGATGATTGAGCTTGGAAAAGCACATCAGAAAGAATATATGGAATATTATCTTGGAAAACAGGTTGAGATTTTATTTGAGGAAACAACCGAGATTAATGGACAGACTTACTGGGTCGGTCATACAAGAGAGTATATAAAAGTTGCTGTTTTATCAGAAAAAAATCTGGAGAATCAGCTTGTAACAGGAGAAATTACCGAATTTCTTCAGGATGGGATTTTTAACTGCCGAATATAATGGTTGAATTTCCTAGAAAGATATATTAAAATAGTGGTAAAGTTTTAGATAAGGGCGTGATAATATGGGAAATTTAGATAGTACACAATATTTTAATGTAAAAGGCGATCCGGAAATCAGAGTAAAAGATGTTTTGGATTTGGTATACAATGCGATGGCAGAAAAAGGATATAATCCGGTGAATCAGATTGTCGGATATATTATGTCAGGAGACCCGACTTATATTACGAGCTACAAGGGAGCAAGAAGTACAATTATGAAAGTGGAGCGCGATGAACTTGTAGAGGAACTTTTAAAAGAATACATTAAAAATGAGTCCTGGAAGCACGAGTAAGATTATGAGAGTGATGGGACTGGATTATGGCTCTAAGACTATCGGGGTGGCAATCAGCGACCCTTTAGGTCTTACAGCGCAGGGAATTGAAATTATTCGTCGGGAAGAAGAAAATAAGTTAAGAAAATCCCTTCGCCGGATAGAAGAACTGATTAAGGAATATCAGGTAGAAGAAATCGTTCTGGGATTTCCGAAAAACATGAACAATACAATTGGAGAACGGGCGGAGAAATCGCTGCAGTTAAAGGAAACACTGGAAAGAAGATGTAAACTGCCGGTAATTATGTGGGATGAGAGACTGACAACTGTTGAAGCAAACCGTACACTGATGGAAAGTAAAGTGCGCAGGGAGAACAGAAGTAAATATGTGGATATGATTGCTGCAGTATTTATTCTGCAGGGATATCTGGATTCAAAAGCAAACCCGGGTACAGTTTAATTTCGGTTAAAATGCCAGAAATGGTATTTTTAAGAAAAAAAGAAACGGCTGTTATCCGGGATTTTAGCGTATAAAAAAATAAATTACGATAAGAAAGGATGAGGTTATGGAAACAATTATTTTTGATGGAGAGGACGGAAGTCAGATTGAACTTGGAGTCGTTGCGCAGACAAGAGTAAATGGAAGTGTTTATTTGCTGACAGTAGACCCGGAAGAGTCCGGTGAAGAAGGCAGTGCAGCTTATATTTTAAAAGATACCTCAGAAGATGGAGACAAGGACGGCTGTTATGTATTTGTAGAGGATGACACAGAATTTGATGCAGTGTATAAAGTCTTTGAAGTGATGTTGGATGAGATTGATTTTGAATACGAATAATAAAAGGAACGGCAAAAATTGGAGGAATTAATTTGAAAAAAAACAACAACTCAAAATTGAAAATCATTCCATTGGGCGGACTGGAACAAATTGGAATGAACATTACAGCCTTTGAATACGAGGATAGTATTGTTGTAGTGGACTGCGGACTTTCATTCCCGGAGGACGATATGCTGGGAATCGATTTAGTAATTCCGGACGTCACCTACTTAAAAGAAAATATTTCCAAAGTAAAAGGCTTTGTAATTACCCATGGTCATGAAGACCATATCGGAGCACTTCCTTATGTATTAAAAGAAGTGAATGTGCCGATTTACGCAACAAAACTTACCATCGGACTGATTGAGAATAAATTAAAAGAACACAATCTGCTTCGTACAACCAAACGGAAAGTGATTCGTCATGGACAGTCTATTAACCTTGGCTGTTTCAGAATCGAATTCATTAAAACAAATCACAGTATTCAGGATGCTTCCGCACTGGCAATCTACTCGCCGGCAGGAATTGTCGTGCATACCGGTGACTTTAAAGTAGATTACACTCCTGTATTCGGGGATGCAATTGATTTACAGAGATTTGCAGAGATTGGAAAAAAAGGTGTCCTTGCGTTGATGTGCGACAGTACGAATGCGGAGCGAAAAGGCTTTACAATGTCAGAGCGTACTGTGGGAAGAACGTTTGACAATATTTTTGCGGAGCATAGAAATACAAGAATTATTATTGCAACATTTGCCTCAAATGTGGACCGTGTACAGCAGATTATCAACTCAGCCTATAAGTATGGAAGAAAAGTTGCGGTAGAGGGCCGAAGCATGGTAAATGTCATCGGTACAGCCGCAGAACTTGGTTATCTGAAGATTCCGGATAAAACGTTAATTGATATCGACCAGCTTAAAAACTATCCGGATGAGAAAGTTGTATTGATTACGACAGGAAGTCAGGGAGAATCTATGGCGGCATTGTCCCGTATGGCAGCAAGTATTCATAAGAAAGTTACGATTAAGCCAAACGATACGATTATTTTCAGTTCCAATCCGATTCCGGGAAATGAAAAAGCAGTATCAAAGGTGATTAATGAATTAAGTATGAAAGGTGCAGACGTTATCTTTCAGGATGCACACGTTTCCGGACATGCATGTCAGGAAGAGATTAAACTGATTTATTCCCTTGTAAAACCGAAGTATGCCATTCCAGTGCATGGAGAGTACAGACACTTAAAAGCACAGGCAGGTGTGGCAGAAGAACTTGGAATTCCAAAGGAAAATATCTTTATTCTTTCTTCCGGTGATGTGCTTGAACTAAATGAAGAAGAACCGGCAAGAGTAACCGGACAGGTTCGTACGGGAGCAATCTTTGTTGATGGTCTTGGTGTTGGAGATGTTGGAAATATCGTACTTCGTGATCGTCAGCATCTTTCTGAAGACGGTATTATGATTGTTGTGCTTACTTTAGAAAAACATTCGAGCAATCTTCTCGCAGGACCGGATATCGTATCACGTGGTTTTGTCTATGTGCGTGAATCGGAAGATTTAATGGAAGAGGCCAGAAGTGTAGTGGAAGAGGCGATTGACAGCTGTCTGGAGAGACATATTACAGACTGGGGCAAGATGAAAAATGTGATTAAAGATTCTCTGGGAGAATTCTTGTGGAAGAGAACCAAGAGAAGTCCGATGATTCTGCCGATTATTATGGAGGCATAATTCCATGAGTAATATTGATTATTATGTAAACAGGGTGATTGAGGAGATTAAAAGTGAGAGTGTTTACAGACAATACACGACTTCTCTTGAAAAGCTCAACGCAAATCCTGAGATAAAACGGCAGGTCGATGAATTGCGCAGATTGAACTATCAGGCGCAGATTAAAAATGATGATGCAGACTCTTATGACACCATAGATGACATTGATGATAAGATAGATGAATTAAGCTGTATACCGGAAGTGAATCAGTTTTTAGAGGCAGAAGCTGCACTTTGCAGACTCCTACAGGATATTTCGGTAAGAGTACATGAGGCGATTCATTTAGATGTACCGGACTTGAATTAGGGTCAGGCAGATATTCCTAGTCCACTTGACCTCAGGGAATGCCTATCGGCGTTCAATTGGCAGGATTGGCAGGAAACTTTAATATTCCGAGGGTGCATTAAGAAAATAAGGAGAAAAAAATGGGAAGAGGAATCAGAAAACAGGGTGCGGCATCAATTTTTGCAGGTGGATTTTTCCGCTTTGCGGTGTATGCCTGTGTGGTGTGTGCCGTGATTTATGTTGGAAAATCAGCGTATGATTTTGGATATGCGATTTTCGATCAGATACCTGTGGATGATGAAGACCATGGAGAAGATGTAACTGTTGTAATCAAAGACGGAGCGTCGGTGTATCAGATTGGAAAGATTTTAAAAAGCAAAGGTCTGATTAAAGATGCAAAAGTATTTGTGGTACAGGAAAGTCTTTCAAATTATAAAGATAAATTACAGTCGGGAACTTATATTTTAAATACTTCTATGACGACAGATGAAATGCTGGCAGTGCTTGCAAGAGAAGATATGACAGGACAGCCGGAGCAGGATTCCACGGATTCTCTGGACACTTCAGCGGATGGCACAGATGTGCAGACAACAGAAGAGTCCGTTACAGATGAGAGTCAGGATGCGTCAGGAGAACAGGCAGGAGAAACGGCTGAATAAGAGGGAAAAAAAGTGATTGTTGATGAAAGAATGGTTACCTATATAAACTCTCTGGACAAAGGAAATACGCCTTTTTTGACTCAGCTTGAAAAGGATGCAAAGGAAAATTATGTGCCGATTATACGGCGGGAAATGCAGAGCTTTTTAAAAGTAATGCTACAGATAGCAAGTCCCCATCTCATCTTAGAGGTGGGGACTGCTGTTGGTTTTTCCACTCTTCTTATGAGTGAGTATGCACCGAAAGACTGCAGAATCACGACGATAGAAAATTATGAGAAGAGAATACCGATTGCCAGAGAAAATTTTAAAAAAGCAGGAAAAGAAGAGCAGATTACCTTATTAGAGGGGGATGCGGCCAAAATTTTAAAGACGCTGGAGGGAAGTTATGATTTTATCTTTATGGACGCAGCAAAAGCGCAGTATATTAACTTCTTTCCGGATGTGCTGAGACTTTTGAAAAAAGGCGGAATTTTGATTTCTGATAATGTACTGCAAGATGGAGATATTATCGAATCTCACTTTGCGGTTGAGAGAAGAAACCGGACAATTTATAAGCGGATGAGGGAATACCTTTATGTGCTGAAAAATCATGAAGAACTTGAGACAAGTATTATTCCTCTCGGTGATGGAGTGACGCTTAGTATTAAGAAATAGAAAGGCAGGAAAGATGAGAGCAAAACCAGAGTTATTAATTCCGGCAAGCAGTCTGGAAGTTTTAAAAATAGCGGTTATTTTTGGTGCAGATGCAGTTTATATCGGAGGAGAAGCTTTTGGTCTGCGTGCAAAGGCAAGAAACTTTTCTATGGAAGACATGAAAGAGGGAATTGAATTTGCACATCAGCACCATGTAAAAGTATATGTAACAGCAAACATTTTGGCACACAACAAAGATTTGGACGGAGTAAGAGAATATTTCCGTGAATTAAAAGAAATCAGGCCAGATGCACTGATTATTTCTGACCCGGGTGTATTTATGATTGCAAAAGAAGTATGTCCGGAGATTGAACGTCATATCAGTACTCAGGCAAATAATACCAATTATGAAACTTATAAGTTCTGGTATGGACTGGGCGCAAAACGTGTGGTCAGTGCAAGAGAACTTTCTTTAGAAGAGATTAAACAGATTCGTGCAAATATTCCGGATGATTTGGAAATCGAAACTTTTATTCATGGTGCAATGTGTATTTCTTATTCCGGAAGATGTCTCTTAAGCAATTTCTTTACCGGAAGAGATGCCAATCAGGGTGCGTGTACGCATCCGTGTAGATGGAAATATTCGATTGTAGAAGAAACCAGACCGGGAGAATATATGCCGGTTTATGAAAACGAGCGTGGAACTTATATCTTTAACTCAAAAGATTTATGTATGATTGAGCATATGGATGATATTCTGACTTCAGGAATCGACAGCTTAAAAATTGAAGGACGAATGAAAACCGCCCTTTATGTGGCAACGGTTGCAAGAACCTACAGAAAAGCCATTGATGATTATTTTGAGAGTCCAAAATTATACCGGGAAAATATGGAATGGTATAAAGAGCAGATTATGGGCTGTACCTATCGTCTGTTTACCACCGGATTTTTTTATGGAAAGCCAGATGAAACTTCCCAGATTTATGACAGTAATACTTATGCAAAAGACTACACATATCTTGGTTTCTTGGAAGAAAAGACAGAAAAAGGACTCTATCGAATCACCCAGAGAAATAAATTCCTTGTAGGAGAAACGATAGAGGTCATGCGTCCGGATGGAGAAAACCGTCTGGTTACGGTAAAAGCAATCTATGATGAAGAGGGAAATTCCTGTGATAGTGCTCCGCATCCACAGCAGGTGCTGTATCTGGATTTGGGAGAAGATTTAAATGTCTTTGACCTTTTAAGAAGAAAAGAAAGCGTTTCTTAACTTTAAAATCGCATTTTTTTCAATACGGGACACATAAGAGCGGCTGATATTCAGCCGCTTTGCTATTTCCCGCTGGGTCAGCTCATCACAGCCATAAAGCCCAAAGCGTAGTTTTAAGACTTCCGCTTCCCGTTTGGTCAGTACGAAACCGAGCAGGTAGTAAAGTTTACGGATATCCTGTTTTAAAGAATAATTTTTTACGACATCGACAGGCTCATTTTCAATCACATCAAGCAGATTGATTTCATTTCCTTCACGGTCTGTACCGATTGGCTCATAAAGAGAAATATCTTTGCTGGTTTTCTTTTTAGAACGAAGCAGCATAAGCAGTTCATTGTCGATACAGCGGGCAGCATAAGTGGAGAGCCGGTTGGATTTTTCCTGATTAAATGTATGAATTGCTTTTATCAGACCGATTGTTCCAATCGAAATCAGGTCATCTAATTCTTCTTCAACCCCTTGATATTTTTTTACAATATGTGCTACAAGGCGCAGATTGCGTTCGATGAGAACGTTTTTTGCTTCCTGACTGCCCCTTTTGTATTCTTGGAGATAATATTTTTCCTCCTCGGATGTCAAGGGCTTAAGAAATGTTTTCAAGCAGCCTTACCTCAAAGGGATTTAATAATAGTCTATGAGAAAAAGGGATAAATTGTGCTTTTCCCAAAAAAGAAAAAATGCTTGTATCAAAAGGAAAATTGTGATACGATAATCGAATCAGAAAACAATTCATGTTTTCCGGTACAGCTGCTTAATCTTCGCTGTACCAGTTCTGGCAGTTCTGCCGTTTTTTCAAATTTTAAATTTATTTAATTTCAAATCTAAGACAAGTAATTATGAGTTTAGGAGGCATTTTATGTATGTTCAGTAAAGTGTTGTCAGCGGCTATTGATGGGGCAAGGTGCGTTCCGGTATCAGTAGAAGTGGATGCAAGTAATGGACTTCCGGCTTTTTTGATGGTAGGAGATTTATCTTATCAGGTAAAAGAAGCGCAAGAGAGAGTCCGTACTGCGATAAGAAACAGTGGAATGACAATTCCACCCAAAAGAGTAACTGTAAATTTAGCACCTGCGGATGTCCGTAAAGATGGAAATCATTTTGATTTGCCAATAGCGGCTTCGCTTATGATTGCATTTGGCTTTCTGGAAGCGGAAAAATTCGATGGCGTGATGCTTGCCGGAGAACTTGGCTTAAATGGCAGGATTAATGGAGTCAGAGGAATTCTGCCTTTTGTAGAAACCGCTTACAAAAAGGGATGTCGGCTTTGTATTGTGCCAAAGCAAAATTACAGGGAAGCACGGATGATTGGACAGATTTCTGTGCTTGGAGTGGAGTCTTTGCAGGAATTTTTAAGCTGTGCCAGAAAAGAAAACTGGGGGCTTTTAGAAGATACAAAAGAAGAGCCGGTTTTACTGCCTGCAAAGAAAGAAGAAATCGAAGATTTTGCTGATATTCAAGGTCAGGAATATGTGAAGCGGGCAGCCGTGATTGCGGCAGCAGGGATGCATAACTTTCTTATGACCGGTCCAAAGGGGACAGGAAAGACGATGATTGCCAGAAGAATCCCAGGGATTCTGCCAGAACCTACCAAGGAAGAACTGCTTGAAGTATCAAAGATTTACAGCATTTCAGGTCTGTTATCCGAAGAGAAACCATTTCTTTTATCTCGTCCATTTCGGGCACCCCATCACACCATTTCACCGGCAGCACTTGCCGGAGGTGGAAAGTATCCAAAAGCCGGAGAAATCACGCTTGCCCATAAGGGCGTTCTTTTCTTAGATGAATTTCCGGAGTTTTCCCATGAATGTATTGAATTATTAAGACAGCCGTTAGAAGAACGGAAAATTTTAATCAGCCGAAGCGGAGGTTCGTACTTGTTTCCGGCCGATTTTATGCTGGTTGCTGCAATGAACCATTGTCCCTGTGGTCAGTTTCCGGATTTAAATCGGTGCAGTTGTACGTTTCAGGAAGTAAAGCGTTATCAGAATCGAATCAGTGGTCCGATTTTAGATAGAATTGATATTGTGGCAGAAGTGTCGGGAATTTCTTATCAGGAACTGACCGGAAAACGGAAAGAAAAAAGTTCAAAAAATTTTAGAAAAGAAGTTGAGATGGCAGTAAAGGTACAAGGGGAACGCTATCAGGAGAAAAAGATTCGGTTTAATTCTCAGCTTTCCGGTAAATTATTGGAGGAGTTTTGCAATGTAAGTGCAGAGGGACAGCGAATTTTGGAAAAAGCGTATAAAAAAATGAGATTAAGTGCAAGGGCATATCATAAAATCTTAAAAACGGCACGTACCATTGCGGATTTGGAACAAGAAGAGGAGATAAAAGAAGCGCATATCAGTGAAGCACTTTGTTATCGAAGAGTAGAAGGAAAGGATACTTGAAATATGGAAGAAAAAATTGTAAGTTATACACCGGATGACGTTGAGTATCCGGATAAATTAAGAAATTTTAAAGACAGACCCAAACGGTTGTATGTAAAAGGAAAACTTCCGGATCCAAATCGCAAAAGTGTGGCGATTATCGGGGCAAGAATGTGCAGTTATTACGGCAGAACGCAGGCTTATGAATTTGCAAAAGAATTTGCTTCTTGTGGAGTTCAGGTTATCAGCGGACTGGCAAGAGGAATTGATGGCTGGGCACATAAAGGTGCAATTGATGGCGGAGGAGAAACATTTGCGGTGCTTGGTTGTGGAGTGGATATTTGTTATCCGAGCCAGAATATCAATCTCTATCGTGAGATTCAGAAAAAGGGAGGAATTATCTCTGAGTATGAGGAAGGAGAGAAACCCCTTGGATGGCATTTTCCGTTAAGAAATCGAATTATCAGTGGGCTTGCTGATATTGTTTTAGTAATCGAGGCAAAGAAAAAAAGCGGTTCATTAATTACAGTAGAGTATGCACTTGAGCAGGGAAAGTCTGTCTATGCGCTTCCGGGAAGAGTGGGGGAAGCATTAAGTGAAGGATGCAACAATTTAATTTTTCAGGGAGCACAAATTGCAAAAAATGTGGAAATTATCCTCGAAGAACTCGAAATTTTGGATAAAATGACGAAAGAAAAGAATAAAAAAACAGAGATAAGGCTTGCAAGAAAAGAAGAAATGGTGTATAGTTGTGTGGATTTGAAACCAAAACACCTGGACGAAATTATAAAATTGACTGACTTGGAATTGCTTGAAGTGCAGGAAATTTTGGTGAAATTAGAGTTGATGGAACTTGTAACAGAGCCAATAAAGAATTATTATGCCAGAGCGGGAGGTTGATATGGCAAAGTATTTAGTGATAGTGGAATCGCCGGCAAAAGTAAAGACAATAAAAAAATTTTTAGGTTCCAATTATGAAGTCATGGCATCAAACGGACATGTAAGAGATTTGCCGAAAAGCCAGTTGGGGTTTAGTGTAGAAAATGATTATGAACCAAAGTATATAACAATTCGCGGAAAGGGTGACATTTTAGCAGCACTTCGAAAAGCTGCGAAAAAAGCAGATAAAGTTTATCTTGCGACTGACCCTGACCGTGAGGGAGAAGCGATTTCATGGCATCTTTCAAAGGCATTGAAGTTAGATGATAAAAAAATGCGTCGTATTACCTTTAATGAAATTACAAAAACAGCAGTCAAAGCTTCTATTAAAGAGGCTAGAGAGATTGATTTAAAATTAGTGGATGCACAGCAGACCAGAAGAATGTTAGACCGTATGGTTGGATATAGAATCAGTCCGGTTTTATGGGCGAAAGTAAAACGTGGATTGAGTGCAGGACGTGTGCAGTCTGTTGCTCTTCGTATTATTGGAGACAGAGAAGAAGAAATCAATGCATTTATACCGGAGGAATATTGGACTTTAGAGGCACAGTTTGCGGTAAAAGGTGAGAAAAAACCGCTGACTGCAAAATTTTATGGAAAAAAAGGACAGAAAATCAATATTCATTCCAAAGGAGAACTCGATGAAATTTTAAAAAACCTTGAGGGTGCAAGCTATGAGGTGGATGAAGTAAAAAAGGGAGAGCGTACCAAAAAAGCACCATTTCCATTTACTACCAGTACCTTACAGCAGGAAGCCTCCAAAGTGTTAAACTTCTCGACACAGAAAACCATGCGTCTTGCACAGCAGTTATATGAAGGAATTGATATCAAGGGAAATGGAACAGTCGGTGTGATTACTTATCTGCGTACGGATTCAACCCGTATTTCGGATGAAGCCCAGAAAGCAGCACAAGAGTATATTACAGAACAGTATGGAGAAGAATATACCAAAGTAACTGAGAAAAAAGATAGTAATAAGAAGAAAATTCAGGATGCGCATGAAGCAATTCGTCCAACCGATATTACAAGAACCCCGATTTCTTTAAAAGAGTCTTTAACCAGAGACCAGTTCCGTCTGTATCAGTTAATTTGGAAACGTTTTACCGCAAGTCAGATGCAGCCTGCAAAATATGAAACCACTTCCGTTAAAATTAAAGGCGGAGAGTATTATTTTACAACATCTGCATCGAAATTAAAATTTGATGGTTTCATGGCAGTTTATGTGCAGGAAGATGATGAAAAATCAGATAAGACGGTTTTGACAAAAGGGCTCGATGAGACGAGTGAGCTGACATTTGAGAAATTTAATGAACAACAGCATTTTACTCAGCCACCGGCTCATTATACAGAGGCGACTCTTGTAAAAACATTAGAAGAACTTGGAATTGGACGTCCAAGTACCTACGCACCAACCATTACTACGATTATTGCAAGACGGTATGTTGCAAAGGAAAATAAAAACCTTTATATGACAGAAATTGGTGAAGTAGTCAATAATATTATGAAAACTTCTTTCCCAAGTATTGTAGATGTACATTTTACGGCAACAATGGAAGAACTGCTCGATAGTATTGCAGAAGGATTGATTGAGTGGAAAACGGTAATTCGCAATTTCTATCCGGATTTGGATGAGGCAGTAAAGACAGCAGAAAAGGAACTTGAAGAAGTTAAGATAGAAGATGAGGTAACCGACGTAATCTGTGAACAGTGCGGAAGAAATATGGTAATCAAATACGGACCGCATGGAAAATTTCTGGCTTGCCCTGGATTTCCGGAATGTCGTAATACCAAACCATATCTGGAAAAAATCGGAGTACCGTGTCCAATCTGTGGAAAAGAAGTAGTAATGCGCAGAAGTAAAAAAGGACGCCGTTATTATGGCTGTGAAAACAATCCGGAATGTGAATTTATGTCCTGGCAGAAGCCATCCAAAGAAAAATGTCCAAATTGCGGTGGATATATGGTAGAAAAAGGAAACAAACTGGTCTGTGCAAATGAACAGTGTGGATTTGTAAAAATACAGCCGAAAGACAAAGGCGAAGAGGATTAAATAAAAATCCAAGTAAAGTGGACATTTGTGGAATAAAAACAATGAAAATAAATGGTTAATTTAGGGCGATTGCAGGAAAAGTCTTGTAGTCGCTCTTTTTGGTGAAAGAAACGAAATTGTTAGAAAAAAATGAATAGACAGAAAATAGCTATATTATCCATTGATTTCAGAATAATTGTGTGGTAAAATGAAAAAAGGAAAAATAAATGTAATATATAGGATTGGATGCTGAACAAAACGAAAGGAGATTTATTATGAGCGTACAATTACTAGACAAGACCAGAAAAATTAATAAACTGCTCCATAATAATCATTCTTCCAAGGTATTATTTAATGATATCTGCGAGGTGATGGTAGAGACTCTGGACTCCAATATACTTGTTATCAGTAAAAAGGGGAAAGTACTTGGTGTCGGAACATGTCAGGGAGTGCAGGAGATTACAGAGCTAATTGACGATGAGGTCGGCGGATTTATTGATAAGCTCTTAAATGAAAGACTGCTTGGAGTTTTGTCAACAAAAGAAAATGTCAATTTACAGACTCTTGGATTTGAAAGCGAAGGTATTGATAAGTATATGGCTATTATCAGTCCGATTGATATTGCAGGAGAACGTTTAGGAACACTCTTTATGTACCGTGATACCAAAAGTTATGATATAGAAGATATTATCGTAAGTGAGTACGGAACAACTGTGGTTGGTCTTGAAATGATGCGTTCCGTTCATGAAGAAAATGCAGAAGAAAATCGGAAGATTCAGGTGGTAAAAGCGGCTTTCAATACACTGTCATTCTCAGAGTTGGAGGCAATCATTCATATCTTTGATGAACTCGACGGAGATGAGGGGATCTTAGTTGCAAGTAAGATTGCAGACCGTGTGGGAATTACAAGGTCTGTGATTGTAAATGCACTTCGTAAGTTTGAAAGTGCAGGAGTTATCGAATCTCGTTCTTCCGGTATGAAAGGAACCTATATTAAAGTTTTGAATGAAGTGATTTTTGATGAACTCGATGAAATTAAAAAAAGAAAAATCGTGAAGAATAATAAATAGAATAGAAATGAATGAATCAAGAATAGAAAGTGAAGAGACTTCATATAGTAAGAGGGAACTTGACTTTCTATTTTTTTATTTACAGAAAATTACTTTCCTGTAAATAAAAAAACGCTCCGCGGGGATGCGCACTGCGGCGTACAAAGTAGATGTCGCAAGCGACCGCCGCAGGCGCGAGAATGTGCCTTGCCACATTCTCTATTTTGAATTTATAAAAATTGTATGAAACATGTACAAAAATAAAAAAATAAGAAAACATAAGAAAAAATGAGAAAACATAAGAAAATATCATGAAATATAAAATATTACACCTTTTGTTGCAGTTGCGGAAATAAGCTGAATTAACTAATATATGACTAACGGTTAGCACTCGATTAAAATGAGTGCTAGTAAAATGAGATTGATAATTCTAAAGGAGGCATTTTAGATATGAAATTAGTACCATTAGGAGACAGAGTTGTATTGAAACAGTTAGTTGCAGAAGAAACTACAAAATCCGGTATCGTATTACCGGGTCAGGCACAGGAAAAACCACAACAGGCAGAAGTAATCGCTGTAGGTCCTGGCGGAGTAGTTGATGGAAAAGAAGTGAAAATGGAAGTTGCCGTTGGAGATCAGGTTATCTATTCCAAATATGCTGGTACAGAAGTGAAATTAGACGGGGAAGAATACATTATCGTAAGACAGAACGACATTCTTGCCGTAGTAAAATAAATAAGAAATTATAATTCTTAAAAATCGTAATTCTCAAAAATCAGGAGGAAAAAAGTAATGGCAAAAGAAATTAAATATGGAGCAGAAGCAAGAGCAGCTCTTGAAAATGGTGTAAATAAATTAGCAGATACCGTACGTGTGACATTAGGACCGAAAGGAAGAAACGTTGTATTAGACAAATCTTTCGGTGCTCCGCTTATTACAAATGATGGTGTTACAATCGCAAAAGAAATCGAATTAGAAGACGGTTTTGAAAACATGGGTGCACAGCTCATTAAAGAAGTTGCTGCTAAGACAAATGATGTAGCCGGTGATGGTACTACAACCGCAACTGTACTGGCTCAGGCAATGGTTCATGAAGGAATGAAAAACCTGGCAGCAGGTGCCAACCCGATTATCTTAAGAAAAGGTATGAAAAAAGCAACTGCAAAAGCTGTAGAGGCAATTCAGGCAATGAGCGGAACAATTGAAAGCAAAGATCAGATTGCAAGGGTTGCAGCAATTTCTGCTGGTGATGACGAAGTTGGTGAAATGGTAGCAGATGCTATGGAAAAAGTAAGCAATGACGGTGTTATCACAATCGAAGAATCCAAAACAATGAAAACAGAACTGGATTTAGTAGAAGGTATGCAGTTTGACAGAGGATATATTTCTGCATATATGGCAACAGATATGGATAAAATGGAAGCTGTATTAGATGATCCATATATTTTGATTACAGATAAGAAAATTTCTAATATCCAGGATTTACTTCCGGTATTAGAGCAGATTGTAAAATCCGGTGCAAAACTGTTAATCATCGCAGAAGATATCGAAGGAGAAGCGCTGACTACTCTTATCGTAAACAAATTAAGAGGAACATTCTCTGTAGTAGCTGTAAAAGCTCCTGGATATGGCGACAGAAGAAAAGAAATGCTTCGTGATATCGCAATCCTGACAAATGGTACAGTTGTATCTGACGAACTGGGTATTGAATTAAAAGACGTAACGATGGATCAGCTTGGACGTGCAAAATCTGTTAAAGTACAGAAAGAAACAACAGTTATCGTTGATGGTGAAGGTTCTAAAGAAGATATCGAAGCAAGAATCGCTCAGATTAAACATCAGATTGCTGAAACAACTTCTGAGTTTGATAAAGAAAAATTACAGGAAAGACTTGCAAAACTTTCCGGTGGAGTTGCTGTTATCCGTGTAGGTGCTGCAACAGAAACAGAAATGAAAGAAGCAAAACTTCGTATGGAAGATGCTTTAAATGCAACAAGAGCAGCTGTAGAAGAAGGTATTATCGCAGGTGGCGGTTCTGCTTATATCCATGCATCGAAAGAAGTTGCAAAACTGGTTGAAGAACTTGACGGCGATGAAAAAACAGGTGCAAGAGTGGTATTAAAAGCTCTGGAAGCTCCTCTGTTCCATATTTCTGCAAACGCAGGTCTGGAAGGTTCTGTTATCATCAATAAAGTAAGAGAATCTGAAGTGGGTGTTGGATTTGATGCATTCCATGAAGAGTATGTAAATATGGTAGAAAAAGGAATCCTTGACCCGACTAAAGTTACAAGAAGTGCATTACAGAACGCAACAAGTGTTGCTGGAACTCTGTTAACAACAGAAGCAGTTGTTTCTACAATCAAAGAAGAGACTCCTGCAATGCCAGCAGGTAATCCGGGAATGGGTATGATGTAATTTAACCAAAGCGGATTGCGAATATCCGATTGACATTTTAAGAAATTCTTATGCCGGTGTCAGCTAGACACCGGCATTTCTTTATGATAGACTAAAAGAGATAAGAAAAAATGCATGAAAATGCACGAAAAAACGAAAGGAGAACGAAGTGAACGACACATATTCAGAACTTCTGATAAAAAAAGAAGTAACTGCAAAAGACAAGATGATAAAAGTGCTTCTGATTGCACTGATTGCACTTATGGCAGTTGCCGGACTTTTAATTACACCGCTTGCATTTATTGCAGCGATTGCGCTTGGAATTGCAGCCTATTTTGTGTTTCCGAATCTGGATTTGGAATTTGAGTATGTCTATGTAAATGGAGAACTCGATATTGACAAAATTATGGCGAAGATGAAGAGAAAAAGAGCCAAAAGTTTTGAACTTTCCAAAATGGAAATTATGGCGCCGGTAAAATCCCATAGACTGGATTATCAGAACCAGAATACCAAAATGAAAGTTTATGATTTTTCATCAGGAAATCCATCACATAAAGTTTTTGCGATGATTATTCCTAGTGACAATGAACTCTGTAAAGTGTTGCTTGAGCCGGACGAAGAACTTTTAAAAAATATTGAAAAAAGTTGTCCGAGAAAAGTTTTTGTGGATTGACACTTTTGTCGGAATTTGTTATATTTTATTACTATAAACAAAATGAAGGGAGAAAGACAATGGGTAAGATTATTGGTGAAGGCATTACCTTTGACGATGTACTCTTAGTACCGGCTTATTCTGAGGTGATTCCAAATCAGGTTGATTTAACAACTTATCTGACAAAAAAAGTAAAACTGAACATTCCGATGATGAGTGCAGGAATGGATACGGTTACAGAACATCGTATGGCAATTGCTATGGCAAGACAGGGTGGAATTGGTATTATCCACAAAAATATGTCAATTGAAGCACAGGCAGACGAAGTAGATAAAGTAAAACGTTCTGAAAATGGTGTTATCACCGACCCGTTTTATTTATCTCCAGAACATACACTGGAAGATGCAAATAATCTTATGGCAAAATTCCGTATTTCAGGTGTGCCAATCACGGAAAACGGAAAATTAGTTGGTATTATTACAAACCGAGATTTGAAATTTGAAGAAGATTTCAGCAGAAAAATCAAGGAATGTATGACATCCGAAAATCTTGTAACAGCAAGGGAGGGTGTTACACTGGAAGATGCAAAGAAAATCCTTGCAAAATCCAGAAAAGAGAAACTTCCAATTGTCGATGAGAATTTCAATTTAAAAGGTCTTATTACCATTAAAGATATCGAAAAACAGATTAAGTATCCCTTATCTGCGAAAGATGCACAGGGCAGACTGCTGTGTGGTGCAGCAGTAGGTATCACAGCAAACGTTATGGCTCGTGTGGATGCACTTGTAAAAGCAAATGTTGACGTTGTTGTCGTAGACTCTGCTCATGGACATTCTGCAAATATTTTAAAAGCAGTCCGCGAAATGAAAGAAAAATATCCGGATTTACAGGTAATTGCCGGTAACGTTGCAACCGGTGCAGCAACAAAGGCTTTAATTGAAGCTGGTGTTGACGCTGTTAAAGTTGGTATCGGTCCTGGTTCTATCTGTACAACTCGTGTCGTTGCAGGTATCGGTGTTCCGCAGATTACTGCAGTTATGGACTGTTACGAAGCAGCAAAAGAATATGGTATCCCGATTATTGCAGACGGTGGTATCAAATACTCAGGCGATATGACAAAAGCAATCGCAGCCGGAGCAAACGTATGTATGATGGGAAGTATGTTTGCCGGATGTGATGAAAGCCCTGGAGATTTTGAATTATATCAGGGAAGAAAATATAAAGTATATCGTGGAATGGGCTCTATTGCAGCAATGGAAAACGGAAGTAAAGACCGTTATTTCCAGGAAAATGCAAAGAAATTAGTTCCGGAAGGTGTTGAAGGACGTGTTGCATACAAAGGACATGTTGAAGATACAGTATTCCAGTTAATCGGTGGACTTCGTTCCGGTATGGGATATTGTGGAGCAAAAGATATTGAAACATTAAAAGCAACAGGACGTTTTGTTAAGATTACTGCTGCGTCTTTGAAAGAATCACATCCACATGACATTCATATCACAAAAGAAGCTCCGAACTACAGCGTAGATGACAAATAATACAAAAGAGTTTCAGATGTAAACATAAACGGCAGGAGCTGTTGTCTTTGGGCAATGGTTTCTGCCGTTTTTGGTATTGGGGAGAGTTTTTTATGAAACGAAAGAAAAAAAGAATCAGAACAAGATGGAATATAAAGGTATTCGTTATTTATGCAGTGACTTTATTTTTCATTATTTTTGGGGTAAAAACTGCGGTTGTTAAGATTGCAGAATTGATACAGGGCAGAGTAGAAGCACAGTCTCAGGAAGAGACAGATGTAACGGCAGAAGAAGAAACGGAAAAAAACGCAGACTTTCCGGGAGCGCCACCGTTTACAGTTGATTTGCTCGATATCAATGAATATTCAAGACCCGGGATTGCACTTGAAAAAATCAATGGAATTGTAATTCATTATACGGCAAATCCAAAGAGTACTGCAAAACAAAACAGGGATTATTTTGAAGGGTTAAAAGACAGCCATGAGACAAAGGCAAGCAGTCATTTTGTAGTGGGAATAAAAGGAGAAATTGTTCAGTGTATTCCAAGTTCAGAGATTTCGTATGCTTCTAATTCGAGAAACAGTGATACCCTTTCAATTGAATGTTGTCATAAAGATAAGAGTGGAAAATTTACAAAAGAGACCTATCAGTCTTTAGTTGAATTAGTTGGATGGCTTTGTCAGAGATTTGGACTTACCAGTGAGCAGGTGATTCGTCATTATGATGTGACAGGAAAGAACTGCCCGAAATATTTTGTAGAACATGAAGATGAGTGGGAACAGTTTAAGAAAGATGTAGATGTTCAGATTGCAGTTGTGGAACAGGAAGTAGAAACTGCCAGTCAACAGTAAATTTGGATTTGAAAGGAAAGATTCAAGATGAAAAAGAAAAAAATTTTACAGCGGGCAGTTACCTATTATCGTTCTCACATGTGGTGTTCTCTTTTGCTTTCGATTTTTGGTATGATTTTTATCATTGCCCTGATTTTATTGGGATATATGAAGAGCAAATATTATCAGTATCTGCTTGATACGACTTATGAATCAGAGAAAGTGATGATAGAGTCCGTTAACAAGAATATTGAAAATCAGATGGAGTCCTTTATTGATTTAGGTGCAAATATTGCAGTGGAGGATCGGCTTGTACAGGAAATTGAAGACTATGTACAGGCAGGGAAGACCAATCAGTATGCTTCTAAGCTGATGCGGACAACTTTAAAAAGTACAACTTATGGAAGTAGTTCAATTACCGGAGTTGCAGTGGTTGAAGAAGATGGTCTGCTTGCGCAGTTCTCCAGAGAAGAAGTGGGCACAGAAAAAGTCAAGGGAATCTGGGATGAAAATGAACAGGATGAAATTATAAGTTTGTTTCAGGAGATGAAACAACATAATGAGACAGGGCTTCTGCCCCGCTATATTATTGTAAACGGAGCAAACGAACATTTAAATGTGTCTGGAAGAGGAGTTTTACATATCGCATTTCCGATTAAGAATGGTTATAATTATAAACATATGAAATACATGATTATCGTTTCTTATTACAGTCAGTCAATTTCCGCACTGTTAAAACAGCTTTCTCAGGGGGGAAAAGATGAGTTTTTACAGGGATATATTGAAAATGCCAGTGGAAAGATTTTGTTTCATACCGACGAAAATTATGTGGATAAAAACGCAAAAAAGATTTATAATAGTGACACGAATAAAATCAATCTGGAAACGGATGTGAAAAATTATGGATGGAAGCTGCATGGTGTGATTGACAAAGCTGCTTTAGAGTCAAACGTAAACAAAATGTACTCTAAGGCGATGATTTTGTATTTGTGTGCGATTTTGGCCGTAATGGGGATTGCAATTTTTATTATTAAGTCGATTTTAAAGCCGGTCAGTGTTATCAGTACTTCTATTGATCGTGTAAAAACCGGGGATATGCAGGGATATATTTCAATAGAAGGAACAAATGAAATCTGGCAGTTAGCACGGGAATATAATGAGATGTTGTGTTCGATTCAAGAGGCAAATGTGAAAGTAGAAGAACAGCATGGAGAAATTATTGAATCAATGAAAATGAAGCGCAGGGCAGAGAGAGAAGCACTTGAATCGCAGATTAATGCGCATTTTATCTGTAATACTTTAAATGCGATTAATTATGAGGCAATGGATAATGGGGATTTTAAAGTCTCTTTGCTGCTTAAAAAACTTTCTAATATTTTACGCTATACGTTTGATCAGAAACATCAGAATGTGTATATGTTTCAGGAAATTTCATGGATTGAGCAGTATCTGTTTTTACAGAAAGAACGAATGGGAAGTGCCTTTGATTATGAAATTCAGTTTGATTCGGATTATGATAACTGGCCGTGCAGGAAACTGATGCTTCAGCCGTTTGTTGAGAATTCGATTCTTCATGGATTAGAAGGGGTCAATAAAGGTGGATTTATCCGAATTACCGGAGAAGGATATCAAGAGTATCTTAAAATTGTAATTGAGGATAATGGATGTGGAATGACCCCGGAGGTAGAACAGATTATTAAAGAAGTGTTGGAGAATCCGTTGCTTGCAAAACAAAAAGGATTGGGAATCGGAATTTCTAATGTCGTAACCAGAATGAGGATGTATTATACAGAAGATTTAAAGATTCAGTTAGAGACAGAAGAGCGAAAAGGCTGTAAGTTTACAATGATACTTCCAGAGGCAAGACAGTAGGAGACAAGGGGGAAGGCAGATAAATGAGAATATTGATAGCAGAAGATGAAGAACGGGCGAGGAGAGGACTTCATTCCGTTTTAACTTCTTTATCAGAGGATTATGAGGTAGTAGCAGAGGCATCGAATGGAAAGCAGGCATTAGAGTTGCTTCAGATCCTAAAGCCGGATGTGGTTTTTACGGACTTAAAGATGCCATTTTTGGATGGAATGGGACTGATTAAGGCAGGAATTGCAGCAGGTGTTTGCACGAAATATGTAATCGTAAGCGCTTATGAAGAATTTGAAGTGGCAAGACAGGCAATCAGCCTGGGAGTAAAAGAGTATCTGGTAAAACCAGTAACTTATGACGAATTAAAAGATACGATGGAACGTCTGGATGCGGCGCAGAAAGGAAAGCCTCAGCTCATTGATAAAACATTAAAAGAACGGTACCCGGATGTGCATCCATTGGTGAGAAAATCTCTGGGATTTATTGAAAAAGGGTATTCCAGTAAAATCAGTCAGAAAGAGCTGGCTGCTAATCTTGGAATTTCACAGGAGTATTTTTGTTATCTGTTTAATAAAGACATGGGAGAAACATTTTCTCATTTTTTAAAGAATTATAGAATAGAAGTGGCAAAGAAGCTTTTATTAAATGGAGAATTGCCCAAAGAGGAAATTCCGTATAGTGTAGGATTTTCAGATTCCAAATATTTTAATAAAGTATTTCGAGAAGTGGAAGGTTGCACAATGACGGAATACGTTCGGAAAAATTCAGAATGATTCATACAAAATACCAGAATAAATATGTGTGCACTAAATGCGTGTGGTTAAAGTGCATAGTATTATTCTGGTTTTTTGTGATCTATCTTAAAAAAATACCCGAATCTTAAAATCGTATCTTAAGATTTTACCTCTTATCTTAAGATAGTAAGTTACGAAAAAAACCTAAAATTATTATAATAATAACATCTTAATTAGAGGAGGAAAAAATTATGAAGAGAAGGTTCCAGAAAATCGCAGCGCTGATGCTGGTTGGTGCAATGGCAGGTACACTGGTCACAGGTTGTGGAGGCAGTAGCTCCGGTTCATCCTCAGAGTCAAGCAGTGATAGCAAAGAGGCGAGCGACAGCAGTTCTTCCAATTCAAACGGAGCAGCAGAGGTTACGCTGTGGCATTATTTCGAGCATGAAGCTCCAGACCTTGAGGCGGTAGCGGAGAAATACAATGAGTCTCAGGATAAGATTCATGTTACATGTACTTATGTATCCCGTGAAGAATTGATGAACCAGTACACAATCGGTGCAGTATCAGGAGAGCTTCCTGACATCGGAATGGTTGATTCACCGGATATGGAATCCTATATTTCTCTTGGTGTATTTGAGGACATCACAGATGACATCAAAGATTGGGATGAATTAGACCAGTTTTATGACGGACCTCTTTCAAGCTGTATGGATGCAGATGGTAAATACTACGGACTTCCAAACAATTCAAACTGTCTGACCCTTTGCTGTAACATGGACATCTTAAATGCAGCAGGTATCGAGAACCCACCAACTACATGGGAAGAATTTGAAGAAGCCTGCAAGGCAACAACAAATGCAGCGGAAGGTGTATATGGATTTGCAATGTGCGATATCGCTACAGAAGAAGGTACTTTCCAGATTCTGCCTTGGATTTATTCCGCAGGTGGAAACATTGATGATTTAACAAGTGCTGAATCAACAAAAGCAGTTCAGTTCTTAACTGACTTAGTACAAAACGGTTACATGAGTAAAGAAGTTGTTAACTGGCAGCAGTCTGATGCATACAATGCATTTACAAGTGGTAAAGCAGCAATGTTTGAATCCGGTACATGGCAGTTAGCTGACATTGATGAGAAAATCAATGGTTCTTTCAATTATCAGTATACTTTACTTCCAAAAGATAAAGAATACGCTTCTACAATCGGTGGAGAAAACTTTGGTGTCTGCACAGGTTCGGAATACAAAGACGAATGTGTTGACTTCCTGAAATTTCTTATGAATGCAGAAAACAACGCAGACTTTACAGCAGCAGCTGCAAAACTTCCGGTTCGTAAAGATGCTGTAGGCTTAAAAGACCTCTGGACAACAGATGACAGATACGTTGTATTTAACGATGCTATGAATTATGCAAAAGCACGAGGACCGCACGCTCAGTGGCCGACTCTTTCCGAAGCACTTTATACAGGTGTTCAGCAGGCTCTGCTTGGTGAAAAATCCGTAGAAGACGCAATGAAAGAAGCGCAGGCTAAGATTGACCCGATTGTTGCAGAAGATCCACTTCCTGATTTGACAACAGGCGGCGGAGTTGCAGACGACGTAAATAAGTAAGAAAAAAATAAGCAGTAATAAGAAAGAGTCCTGGAACCGGTCTGGGTTTCGGGACTCTTTTAAAATGAAAATCTTGAAATTCCGTGAGAGGAGTGTGTGAAGATGAAACTGAACATGGCTGCAAAGAAGAGGAGAGAAGCCTATATTTTTATTCTTCCCGGTTTTATTTATCTGGTTGCAATTTGTGGTTATCCTTTGATTTACAATCTGATTTTGAGTTTTAAAAATGTAAACGTAAAAAACCTTGCCACCGGTGCATCGGTTTTTGTTGGACTTGACAATTATAAACAGCTGTTTGCCGACCCGACATTCCAGCTGGTATTTAAAAATACAATTGAATTTACACTGGCTTGCCTTGTAGTTCAGTTTACAATCGGCTTTTTATTTGCAATGTTTTTCTCAAAGAAATTTACACTGGCAGGACCGATTCGAGGTCTCGTGCTGGTGGGATATATGATGCCCATGTCGGTTACAGCTTTACTTGGTAAGAACTTATTCTTACTCGATGGTGGTGTTATCAATGACCTGTTAATGAAGGTTCATCTGATTTCGTCCCCAATCGACTGGCTGGTAAATGGCGGAACTGCACTTGGAGCAGTCATTGCCGTAAACTGCTGGGTAGGTATTCCATTTAACATGTTACTGTTAACTTCCGGTCTGACCGGCATCTCAACTGATATCTATGAAAGTGCTTCTATGGATGGAGCAAATGCATTTAAGAGATTTATCTACATAACACTGCCGCTGATGAAACCGGCTATGCTTTCAGTATTGATGCTTGGATTTATCTATACATTTAAAGCATTTGACCTTATGTACATTATGACAGCAGGTGGTCCGTTCAACTCCACTGACGTACTTGGAACTTATGCATATTCAAAAGCATTTACCCAGTATGAATTTTCACAGGGTTCTGCAATCGCAATGGTATTATTTGCCTGCCTGTTCCTGGTTGGGATCTTCTACCTGAAACTGTTGAGTAAGGAGGATGACTAGAATGAGTAAGGAAAGTACAAAATCAGCAAAAGTCGCATATCTGAAATCAAAAGAGGGACGAAGCAATGTCATCAATTGCTTTTGGGCAATTATAATCGCAATTATCTTCTTGTTCCCAATTTACTGGCTGATTCAGATGTCTTTTAAGACAGATATGGAAAGTTTTGGAAAAATCGTAACTTATTATCCACATGAATTTACCGTTGATCCATGGCTCCAGAACTTGCAGGATAAAGACTTTATTACCTCATTAAAAAACAGTGTATCCATTGCACTGTGTTCCATGTGTTTATCACTGGTATTTGGTATTCCGGCTGCTTATGGTATGGGGCGTTATAAAGTAAAAGGAACAAAAAGCTTCATGCTTACTTTTCTTGTAACTCAGATGCTCCCGGCATCCGTTATGTTAACACCAATGTACCTGATTTTCTCTAAAGCAGGTTTACTTGGAACTTATCTTGCACCGGCACTTGCAATTTCCTCCGGTTCGGTTCCGTTTATCGTTGTAACTTTAAGACCATACTTTAAGAGTATTCCGGTTTCCCTGGATGAAGCCGCACGTATTGATGGATGTAATGTATTCCGTTCTTTCTTTAAGATTATGATTCCTACAATTAAAACCGGTATCATCACCGTAGTTGTTATCTCTTTCTTAAATGGATGGAACGATCTGATTTATTCCATGACATTTAACGTAAAAGCAGACATGAGACCATTGACAGCAAATATCCATAAATTCCAGAGTAAATACGGAACAAAATGGAACTGTATTATGGCTTATGGTGCAATCCTTGTTATTCCTGTAATCCTTGTATTTGTATTCTTACAGAAATACATTGTAGGTGGTTTAACAGCAGGTGCTGTAAAAGAGTGATGCTATAAAAATAATAAATAAAAAACAATAAAAAAATAAAGAAAGGAATCAAAACTATGCCAGATTTTGTAAAAAAAGAGGGTGCACCAACAGGTGACTTCCGCTCAGACAACAACTTTTTATTAGGTTACTTTGAGGAAAAAGACCATTCTCTTTACTACCGCTATGATGCAGAGAGAGTTATCATTGAACCTTGGGGAGATAACAGTTTCCGTGTCCGTGCATCAAAAATGCCTCAAATGCCGGAAGAACTTTGGGCATTGGATGGAAAACCGGAAAATCGCAGCTCTGAAATTACAATTAAAGAATATTCCGCAGAAATCGTAAATGGAAAAATTAAAGCGGTAATCAACAATATCGGTAAAATCAGCTTTTATAATCAGAAAGGTGAACTTCTCTTAGAAGAATATGTACGAAACAGAGAAGATATGTTTGCAGAAACCTGTAGTTCTCTGGAAGTAGAGGCAAGAGAGTTTAAACCGATTATCGGTGGAGATTATGAGTTGACGATGCGTTTTGAGTCAAATCCAAATGAAAAGATTTACGGAATGGGACAGTATCAGCAGAAATTCCTGGATGTAAAAGGTGCAGAACTTGAACTGGCACACAGAAACTCTCAGGCAAGCGTTCCGTTTGCATTATCTTCTCTTGGATATGGATTTTTATGGAACAATCCGGCAATCGGACGTGTAAGCTTCAATAAAAATATTACAACATGGGAAGCACGTTCTACTAAGAAACTGGATTACTGGATTACAGCAGGAGATACACCGGCAGAAATTGAAGAAGCTTATGCAGACGCAACCGGAAAAGTTCCGATGATGCCGGAATATGGACTTGGATTCTGGCAGTGTAAATTGCGTTATCAGACACAGGAAGAACTGCTTGAAGTGGCAAGAGAATATAAAAGAAGACAGATTCCGATTGATGTTATCGTAGTTGACTTCTTCCACTGGCCAAAACAGGGTGACTGGAGATTCGACCCGACTTACTGGCCAGACCCGGATGCAATGATTGCAGAATTAAAAGAAATGGGTATTGAGCTGATGGTATCTATCTGGCCGATGGTTGACTATAAGAGTGAAAACTTTGAAGAAATGAAAGCCAAAGGTCTGCTGACCAGAGTAGAAAAAGGTGTAAGAATCGATAATGTTTACATGGGAAATACCATTCAGTATGACCCGACAAATCCGGAAGCAAGAGAGTATGTATGGGGCAAAGCAAAGAAAAATTATTATGATAAAGGTGTAAAAATCTTCTGGCTCGATGAGGCAGAACCGGAATACACCGTATATGATTTCGAAAATTATCGTTATCACTTAGGACCAAACGTACAGATTGGTAATGTTTATCCGGCAATGTATGCAAAAACATTCTTTGATGGCATGCGAGCAGAGGGACAGGAAAATGTAGTCAACCTGCTTCGCTGTGCATGGGCAGGAAGTCAGAAATATGGTGCACTCGTATGGTCCGGAGATATTCATTCTACATTTGAAAGTCTTCAGAATCAGTTTGCGGCAGGTCTTAACATGGGACTTTCCGGTATTCCGTGGTGGACAACCGATATTGGTGGATTCTTTGGAGCAAACATCTATGATGAAGATTATCATGAAGTATTTGTACGCTGGTTTGAATATGGAACATTTTGTCCTGTTATGAGACTTCACGGTTATCGTATGCCATATCAGCCACAGCTTGGAACAACCGGTGGTGCAGAGTGCGTATCCGGTGCCCCGAACGAAATCTGGTCTTATGGTGATGATGTTTACGAAATCTGTAAAAAATACATTGAAATTCGTGAGGCAATGCGTCCATACACAAGAGAACTGATGGAAGCTGCACATGAAAAAGGAAGTCCGGTTATGAGACCTCTGTTCTATGACTTTCCGGAAGATAAAACATGCTGGGATAATGAATCGGAGTATATGTTTGGACCACAGATTTTGGTTGCACCGGTTATGGAACGTGGACAGAAAACAAAAGAAGTTTATCTGCCGGCAGGTACAAAATGGACAAACGTATGGACAAAAGAAGTATTTGAAGGCGGACAGACCGTTACAGTAGAGACGCCAATTGAACAGATTCCGTTATTTACAAAAGAAGGATTTGAATTAGAAGTATAAAAAGATTCTGATGATATGTGAAAAGTAAACGGGTGTGCTGCACTGGTTGCCTTGGATGCAGCCGGTGCAGCACGTTTTTTATGGGGGATATTTGAGATGATTACACAAAAAGGAAATAAGATTTACAGACGACAGGATAAGGAATTACTTTGTATTGAACCATGGGGAAAAAACAGTTTCCGTGTTCGTGCGACACAGCGTTATGAGTTTGTACCGGAAGATATTTCTGCTTTACTTCCCCCACAGGAATGTAAAGTAAAGGTATTTGAAGAGGATGACTGCACGGTCATTGAAAATGGAAAAATCCGCTGTGAAATTACACCGACCGGAAAACTGCGTTTCAAAAATCAGGATGGAAAACTGTTATTAGAAGAGTTTGAACGAATTCGTGCGGATTACAGAAAAGAGTATAATAGTGCACTTGAGATTGTGCCAAGAACGTTTGAGCCGCATCAGAATACAGATAATTTCAGATTGACCGTAAGATTTGAGCCGATTGACGGTGAAAAATTATATGGAATGGGACAGTATCAGCAGCCATATCTGGATGTAAAGGGCTGTATCTTAGAATTGGCACAGCGTAACTCTCAGGCGAGTGTTCCGTTTGTGCTTTCTAATAATGGATATGGATTTTTATGGAATAATCCGGCAATTGGACAGGTTTCTTTCGGAAAGAATGTGACGGAATGGACTGCAGTTTCCACAAAACAGATGGATTACTGGATTACAGCAGGAGATACACCGGCAGAAATTGAAGAGGCTTATGCGGATGCAACCGGAAAGGTTCCGATGATGCCGGATTACGGAACCGGATTCTGGCAGTGCAAACTGCGCTACATGACTCAGGATGAAATCCTTGAAGTGGCAAGAGAATATAAGAGAAGAAAGCTTCCGATTTCTGTCATTGTAGTCGATTATTTCCACTGGCCAAATCAGGGTGACTGGAAATTTGATACCGATTTCTGGCCGGATCCGAAAGCAATGGTAGAAGAATTAAAAGAGATGGGGATTGAACTCATGGTATCTATCTGGCCGACCGTAGAGGAAACCAGTGAAAATTATAAAGAGATGGAAGAACTGGGTTATCTGACTCGTTCCGAACATGGAAAACGTCTTGGACAGCTTAATGTGGCAAGTGTGATTGATGTAACCAATCCAGACGCAAGAAAATACGTGTGGGAAAAAATTAAGAAAAATTATTATGATTTAGGAATCAAAATTTTCTGGTTAGATGAGGCAGAGCCGGAACTGACCGGATATGAATTCAGTCATTACCGTTATTTCCGCGGTGCAGATATGGAAGTTGGAAATATGTATCCGAAAGAATATGCACGTATGGCTTATGAAGGCATGGAAGAAGAAGGTCAGGAAAATATTGTAAATCTGCTTCGCTGTGCATGGGCAGGAAGCCAGAAATATGGTACATTGGTATGGTCCGGAGATATTGATTCTTCCTTCCGTTCTTTAAGAAGCCAGCTTGCAGCTGGTTTGAATATGGGAATTTCCGGATTGCCATGGTGGACAACTGATATCGGAGGCTTTCACGGTGGAAATATTAACGATGAAAAATTTAAAGAAGTGCTGGTGCGCTGGTTTGAGTTTGGAGCATTTTGTCCGGTTATGCGTCTGCATGGATTCAGAGAACCGTTTATCCCAGGTTTAAGTGAATCCGGCGGTGGAAAACACAGGAGTGGTTCTCCAAATGAAGTATGGACTTATGGTGATGAAGTACTTAGAATCTGTACAAAATATCTTGAATTAAGAGAAACTATCCGTCCTTATGTAACAGAACTGATGAAAGAAGCACATGAAAAAGGAACACCGGTGATGCGTCCATTATTCTATGATTATCCGGAAGATACAAAAGTCTGGGAAATCGAAGATGAATACATGTTTGGACCAGATATGCTGGTTGCACCGATTTTATATGAAGATATGAGAGAAAGAACCTTGTATCTGCCAGAAGGAGACTGGGTCGATATCAACTCCAAAACAGAATATAAGGGCGGAGATTTTGTGACCGTAGCAGCTCCGCTTGATACCCTTCCGGTATTTGTAAAGAGAGGAACACATCCGGAACTGGTATAACAGAAACTTAAAACAGGTTATAAGAAAGAGGGCTGGAATCAAATGAAAAAGACGGAGAATATGTTTGGATTTGGAGGAAGTTTTGTAGGGACAGTAGAGAAAATATTTGACATAATGGCATTAGGATTTCTCTGGATTCTTTGCAGCCTTCCGGTCATTACCATAGGTGCATCTACTACGGCACTGTATTATGCGATGGTAAAATCAGTAAAAAATAATGATGGGTATGTGACGAAAGAATTTTTCCGTTCTTTTAAGTTAAACTTTATTCCAGCCACAATTTTATGGATGATTCTTGCAGTGATGACATTTATCATGCAGTTAAATGTAGGAATCTTAATGAAGAAAAGCAGTGGCATGGTGGGTCTGTTTTTTATCTGCTTTTATGCACTGGTATCGGTTTATCTGATTATTGTGGCATGTTATGCATTTCCGGCACTTTCCAGATTTGATATGAATGTCGGATGGATTTTGAAAATTTCAATGTACATGGTCGTGCGTTATATTTTTACCAGTATCATGCTTGTAATTATACTGGTCTGCATTGGTGCAATCGTCTGGAAACTCCCGCTGCTGGTGTTCTTTGTGCCAGGACCGATTGCGTTTTTGATGTCAGAATTTTTAGAGCGGGTGCTCAAAAAACATGAACCGAAAGTAGAAGAAGGAGGAACAGCAGAATGAAATTTACCAATGGATATTGGATGTTAAGAGATGAAATAGAAGCTTCTTATGCAGTAGAATATGCAAAACATACTGTAAATGGAAATAAATTAGAGGTATATCTTCCGGCAAAACACATGTCAGGAAGAGGGGATGCGCTGAATATTGCACTTCTTACATTGACGCTTTCTAGTCCTCAGGAGGGTGTTATCAAAGTATCAGCGGTTCATCATAAGGGAATGCCTTATAAAGGACCGTTTGCAGCAGTAAAAAATGAAAATCCAAATGTCACAATTGAAGATACAGAAGACCAGCTGATTTATAAGAGCGGTACATTAAAAGCAGTCATTGATAAGGCTCCAAATGCATATAAACTGGCATTTTATGAGGGCGATACATTCTTAACAGAATCCAGTTTCAGAAACCTTGCTTACATGCATAACCGTGAAACCGGAAAGAATTATATGGTAGAGCAGCTCCTGCTCGATGTAGGCGAGTATGTTTACGGACTTGGCGAACGTTTCACTCCGTTTGTAAAAAATGGACAGATTGTAGAAATGTGGAACGAAGATGGCGGAACGGCAAGTGAGATTGCTTACAAAAACATTCCGTTCTATATTACAAATAAAGGTTACGGCGTTTTGGTTGACAATGAGGGTGACGTTGCTTACGAAATCGGAAGTGAAAAAGTAGAACGAGTACAGTTCTCTGTAGAATCTGAAAGACTGGATTACTATTTTATCAGCGGAAAAACTCCGATGGGAACAGTAGAAAAATATACAGAATTAACCGGAAAACCGGCACTGCCTCCGGCATGGTCCTTTGGTCTGTGGCTGACTACTTCCTTTACAACAGATTATGATGAAAATACAACCTCCGGTTTTATTCAGGGAATGGCAGACAGAGACATTCCGCTTCATGTATTCCACTTTGACTGCTACTGGATGGAACGGTTTAAATGGTGCAATTTCCAGTGGGATCATGAGGTAACAACAGACCCGAAAGGAATGTTAAAACGCTATCATGACAAAGGGTTAAAAATTTGTGTATGGATTAATCCATATATTGGACAGCAGTCCGAATTGTTTGAAGAGGGAATGGAACATGGCTATTTCATCAAACGTATAGATGGAAGTGTATGGCAGACTGATTTATGGCAGCCGGGAATGGCAGTTGTAGACTTTACCAATCCGGAAGCATGCAAATGGTACCAGAGCAAATTAAAAGCACTGCTTGATGATGGGGTAGACTGCTTTAAGACAGACTTTGGTGAGAGAATCCCGGTAAAAGGAATTCAGTATTATGATGGTTCTGACCCGGTTAAAATGCATAACTACTTTACATTCTTATATAATAAGGCTGTATTTGAAGTACTTGAAAAAGAAAGAGGAAAAGGCGAAGCAGTTTTATTTGCCCGTTCCGCAACGGTAGGCGGACAGCAGTTCCCAGCACATTGGGGTGGAGACTGCTCTGCAACTTATGTATCAATGGCAGAAACCCTTCGAGGCGGACTTTCCCTTTCTGCGGGTGGATTTGGATTCTGGAGTCATGATATCAGTGGATTTGAGCAGACTGCTCCGGCAGATATCTATAAGAGATGGTGTCAGTTTGGACTGCTTTCTTCTCATAGCCGTCTGCATGGTTCTTCTTCTTACCGTGTGCCGTGGTTATTTGATGAAGAATCCTGTGTTATCTTAAAAGAATTTGTAAACTTAAAATGTCGTCTGATGCCGTATATCTATGAGCAAGCGGTAAAAGCACATAAAAACGGAACACCGGTGCTGCGTCCGATGATGCTGGAATTTTCAGAAGACAGAGCCTGCGACTGCCTTGATTTACAGTATATGTTTGGTCCGTCTCTTTTAGTTGCTCCTGTCTTCAAAGAAAGTGGAGAAGTAAGTTACTATCTGCCAAAAGGAACCTGGATTAACCTGATTACAGGAGAAAAGAAAGAGGGCGGAACATGGATAAAAGAAACGCATGATTATCATTCTCTTCCACTGATGGTTCGTGAAAATACCATCCTTCCGATGGGAGCAAGCGAGACAGAAGCAGAATATGATTATGCCGATGGTGTTACACTTGTACTTTCTGAATTTTCAGATGGAGCAAGTGCAGAAGTAGAAATTCCGGATACAAAAGGAAATACAGTTATGAAAGCTTATGCAGTCCGCAAAGGCGATGAAATCGAAGTTTCTGTAGAAGGCAGAAATGGTAACTTTACTGTGAAAAATCTTGGAAGCGGAACAGTTGTTGTAAAATAATTACGGTTTCTATTCTATAATAAAAGTATGTAATACCATACGATGCGACTTGACAATTTGTTTGTCAAGTCGTATTTTATTTTATAAGAAATAAGAAAAATTTTATCATTAAGACATTGGCAACTATCGTTAAATATGTTACAATAATGTTACAAAAAAATTAAAAAGGTGAGAAAATGAATTTATATGAAGCGATATTTTTAAGAAAATCAGTACGAAATTATGAGATGGAAGCACTCAAACCATCACTGCTTACTGAGATAAAAGATTATTGTAAACAGATAGAGGGATTAAATCCAGGAATTACCACGGATATTTCAATTATAGATAATACCAAAGGACAGTATAAGAGAGTTCATCTGCTGGGAGTAAAAGCCCCGTATTATCTGGCGTTTTATTCAGAAGATAAAGATAAGGCAATGTTAAATGCAGGATACATTTTAGAACAGTTAGCCTTGTTTTTATGTACAAAGGGGCTTGGAACGTGTTTCCTTGGAAATGTAAAACCAAAGTTTGGAAATACCAATAAAGGAAATATGAAATGCATGATTATGATGGCATTTGGAAAGAGCCGGGGGGCACATACCAGAAAGCCGTCAGAGGCAAAACGAATGAGCCTTCAGGAACTCTGCGTTTATAAAGAAGTACCGCGGCAGTGGGTGAAACAGCTTTTAGAGGCAGCAAGACTTGCACCGTCAAGCATGAACAGTCAGCCATGGCGTTTTGTGGTCTATGACAACCGGATTCACGTATTTTCAAAGAAGCATAATATCACTTATTTTGGTATGGGAAAATATGATGAATTTAATCTGGGTGTGATGTTTTCACACTTAATGATTGTAGCAGAAGAACTCTGGCTGGATTTGGATTTGATTCGTCTGGAGGATATTTCACATAAGAATTTTTCAAATTGTGATTATGTGATGAGTGCCGTACTGCGAACCTGATAAAAAGAAAAAAGAAACGTACTCAATCGATAGAAGAAAGAGTACGTTTCTTTTTTGTATTTTGATTATAATACGATGGAAAAAATTTTGTTTGTTTAAACAAAAAGAGCGCGAGACGGGACTCGAACCCGCGGCCTCGACCTTGGCAAGGTCGCGCTCCACCAACTGAGCCACTCGCGCATGTCTTAACGACAAGTGATAGTATACTATAGAGATATGAGAATGTCAATACTTTTTTTGAAAAAATTTAGAAAATAGAATTTGTTACTTTATTGGAAAAAAGGATATGAATGTGGTATACTAAAGACCAGAAATTCAGAGACTTAAAATAACCTTTAATCAAGGAGGAATTCCGTTATGAAGATGATATTTGCAATTGTGCACAAAGAAGATGAAGGATTTGTAGTAGAACGTCTGAATAAAGAACATATCAGTGTGACAAAACTTTCCAGTACAGGTGGATTTATGAGAAAAGGAAATACCACACTGATGATTGGAACAGAGGATGAAAAAGTAGACACTGCAATTCAGATTATTAAAGAAGAGTGTTCAAGAAGAAAAGAAATGCTTGTGCCGACACCAACTTATTCTGAGGGAACAAGAGCACCGATACTGGGATATTCCTCACCGCAGGTCACGGTTGATGTGGGCGGTGCAACCGTATTTGTTGTAGATGTAGAACAGTTTTTAAAATTATGATGTGAGTGTCAAAAGTAGAAAGAATAGATAGAAAAGCAGAGAAAGGAAGAAAATAATCATGGTAAGAAAAACAAATGTAGTGGTACAGCAAAATGTCAGAGGAGGGGAAGGAACCGTAGAGTTTCATCACATTCTTGCAGAAGAAGAATTATATGGACATGGAAAGCTTTATGCGAAAGTAGTGTTAAAACCACACAGCTCAATCGGTATGCATCAGCATGTTGGAAATACCGAACCATACTTTGTTTTAAAAGGAACAGGAGTATTTGTGGATAATGATGGAAGTCGTACCGAAGTGCATGAAGGAGATGTTTGTGTGATTGAACCGGGACAGAGCCACAGCATGGAAAATAATACGGATGAAGACTTTGAGATGATGGCTTTAATCTATAACGAAGCAGCAAAATAATGTCACAAATTCTAAACGAAAGTGTGCTTGTAAAACCGCCGTTATAATGATATTATAATTAGATAACTATTATATCATTTACAAAGCGGAGGAACTTAGGATGAAAAAATTAAAAGTAGTAAAAGGCGCAAAATGTATGGCATGTCTGGAGTGTGTAAGAGCCTGTTCAACAAGTTTTTACAAAGAATTTGACCCAGACAAATCCTGCATCCAGATTATTGACAAAAATGGTGACGCAAAACCTATGGTTTGTGTTCAATGTGGAAAATGTGAAAAAGCCTGTCCAGAGGGTGCAATTACACAGAATGCAAAAGGCGTTTACATGATTAACAAGAAAAAATGTACCGGATGTGGAAAATGTGTGGAAGCCTGTCCATTTAATGTCATGGTGAAAGCGGAAGAATCACCGGTTACAAGCAAATGTATCGCTTGTGGAATTTGTGCAAAAGCCTGTCCAATGGATGTTCTTGAAGTAGTAGAAGACTAATAGATATTGTATTAGTGTACTTGACACATTACACGAATCATGAATGGTGGCTGCCGCAGTTTGTCTGCCGGCAGTCATTTTTTTCTATTTAAGCATGTTAATACTAATTTTAATTTGAAGTAAGTCCGCTTTTTGTTTCGTGAGGTGAACGATGATAAAAAAATATGAAACGTCAATCTGTTCCAATCAGGATGGATTAGAGTTATCCGTTTTATGGTTAGAACCGGAAAAAGAACCGAAAGGAATCTTACAGATTTCTCATGGGATGAGTGAATATAAAGAACGCTATCTTCCATTTATGCGATATTTATGTGAACGAGGGTATCTCTGTGCCATCCATGACCATAGAGGACATGGAAAAAGCGTAAAATATAAAAGTGATTTAGGATATATGTACGGAGGAAAAGACGATGCGCTGGTGGCGGATTTGCATCAGGTAAGTGTGTGGTTAAAAGACAGATATCCAAATCTTCCATTTTATATGCTGGGACACAGCATGGGAAGTCTGATTGCCAGAAACTATTTAAAACAATATGACTATGAATTGGAAAAATTGATTTTAACAGGACCGCCTTGTGAAAATCCGGCTGCTGATCTTGGGCTTTTGATTTCGAGAGCAGAGAAGCGGGTTTCCGGTGCACATCACAAGAGTAAACTGTTGGAATTAATGGCATTTGGTCCTTATGCATTGAAATTTAAGGGAGAATCCAGCCGTTCTTCCTGGGTGTGTTCCGATAAAGAAGTGGTAAGAAAATATGATGAATCGGAATACTGTGGTTTTACGTTTTCTGCGGATGCATTTGAGAGCTTAATGCTTCTAATGAAAGAAACATACAGCAAAAAAGGCTGGAAATTAAAAAATAAAGAACTGCCGGTTCTGTTTTTGGCAGGGGCAGATGACCCATGTGCAGGAGGCGGACGAAAATTTGTAAAAGAACTTCAGTTTATGAAATCCATTGGATACCGGAAAGTAACCGGAAAGATGTATCCGGATATGCGCCATGAAATTTTAAATGAGACTAAAAAAGAACTGGTGTATGAAAATATATACGAGTATCTGGAAAGGAAAAATAGAAGATAAAATATGTCAACAAAATCAGAAGTTCTGAAGCTTTTAGAAGAAAATAAGGGGACTTATCTTTCCGGAGAAGAACTGGCCATAAAACTGGGCTGTTCAAGAACGGCAATCTGGAAAGCGATGAAAACGCTCCGTGAAGAAGGATATGAGATTTTGGCAGTCAATAATCGGGGATATGCATTAAGTAAAGAAAATAATGTATTATCCGAGGAAGCAATCCGACTTGGGCTTAATAAAAAAGCGGTAAGAATAGAAGTAAAAAGAGAAATTCCATCGACGAACCAGTATTTAAAACAAAAAGGAATCGAAGAAGAATACGAAGAAGGTTCGGTGGTTGTGGCAGAGAGTCAGAGTGCCGGAAAAGGCAGACGAGGACGACATTTTTATTCTCCCGGAAAATGTGGACTTTACATGAGCGTTTTATTAAAACCGAAAAAAACGGCACAGGAAAGTTTAAAGATTACAGCAGCGGCGGCTGTTGCTGTTTGCAGGGCGGTGGAAAAAGTATGCAAGGTGTCTCTTGGAATTAAATGGGTGAACGATTTATATCTGGGAGAGAAAAAAGTCTGCGGTATTTTAACAGAGGCAGTCAGTGACTTTGAAACCGGAGATATTGAACTGGTTGTAGTGGGAATTGGAATAAACTTAAAAGAACCGAAAGATGGATTTCCCAAAGAACTCGGAGATATTGCAGGAACAGTTTTAAAAGAGGGAGAGCATGTAGACCGGAATCTTCTGGTTGCAGAAATCGTAAATGAATTGTTAGAAGAGTCCGAAAAAGATGGAATCCCGAAAGAGTACATCGAAAGAAATATTGTGCCGGGACGAAAGGTCTGGGTAGCATATGGACAACAGGAGAGGAGTGTGTTCGCAAAGCAGATTCTTCCAGACGGCCGTCTGTTAATTGAAAACGAGCAACATGAAGAAGAGATTCTGCCTTGCGGGGATGTGTCTTTACGAATCCGAAGGATGTAAAAAGCCGTGACAGGTAATCTGGATAAATAAAATACCGATAAAAGCACCGATACTGTCAATTCCGACATCACGCTTGGAAGGACCTCTTCCATCCACGAAGGATTGATGAAATTCGTCTGTGCAGGCGAAACCGACACTGATAAGTCCGGCAAGCAGAATCAACCAGATTCCACGGACACCATAGACATAAAGCGGAAGCGAAACACAAAGCGCAAGAATAAAGTATTCGGTCATGTGGGCAGCTTTTCGAACCGGAAATTCCAGTTTATCGGTGTAATACTGGATTCTTGTCTCATCAAGATTTTTGTCGAGCGCCTTATCGGCAACGACAACGATTTCACGGCTGATTTTCTGGCTTAAAGCACCAGACTGCGCTCCGCTCTGTCCTGAGAAGGAAAAGATTAAATACATCATGCAAAGGGCAGGAATGAAAGAGAGCGGTTTTAAAAGTAATATAAAAAACTTTTTCATAAGAATGATCCTTTCTTAAAACTTTGAACTATCATAAGTGTTAATAGGTTAGATTAGACTATAGCACGTTTGGCTATGGATGTAAATAAAGAGAAAAAACTAAAAAAGCATTAGAAAAGAGGAAAACATGAGTTACGCAGATGAATTATTTGTAAAAATGTGCCGTGATATTTTGGATAACGGTACAGATACAAAGGGCGAAAAAGTCCGCCCGAAATGGGAAGATACCAATGCTTATACAATCAAACGATTTGGAGTGGTAAACCGCTACGATTTAAGAAAAGAATTTCCGGCGCTGACGCTTAGAAAAACTGCATTAAAGAGCTGTATGGATGAAATTTTATGGATTTATCAGAAAAAATCCAATAATGTCAATGATTTACATTCTCATATTTGGGATGCCTGGGCAGACGAAAATGGTTCAATTGGAACCTGCTATGGAGATGTCGTAGGACGAAAATTTATTTATAAAGAAGAAGAAACGGACCAGATGGATTATGTGCTTCGCCAGTTAAAAGAAAATCCTTACAGCAGACGAATCATGACCAATCTCTATCAGTTTGAATATCTGCACAGCGGAGCATTAGATCCGTGTTGTTACAGCATGACTTATAGCGTGACAAAAGAGCCGGGAGAAGAACGTCTGATTTTAAATGGAGTGTTAAATCAGCGTTCCCAGGATGTGCTTGCGGCCAATAACTGGAACGTGTGTCAGTATGCAATTTTGCTTATGATGGTGGCACAGGTCAATGATATGATTCCCGGAGAACTGGTGCATGTGATTGCCGATGCGCATATTTATGACCGCCATGTGCCTGTAATTGAAGAATTAATTAAAAGAGAACAGTATCCGGCACCAAAAGTTTCCTTAAATCCGGAAGTGAAAGATTTTTATAAATTTACTACCGATGATTTGATTGTAGAGGATTATCAGGCAGGAGAACAGATTAAAAATATTCCGATTGCGGTATAAGAAGAAAATAGAAAGACAGAGGAGAGATTAAAGTTATGAATATTATTGTAGCAGTAGATAAAAATTGGGCGATTGGGAAAGAAAACAAACTGTTGGTGAGTATTCCGGCAGATATGAAATTTTTCCGCAGTACCACGACCGGAAAAGTAGTTGTGATGGGAAGAAAAACTTTAGAAAGCTTTCCAAATGGACTGCCTCTTAAGAATCGTACAAATATTGTACTGACAAAAGACAAAAACTATAAAGTAAAAGATGCGATTATCGTACACAGTATAGAAGAAGCACTCGAAGAATTAAAAAATTATGCTTCTGAAGATGTGTATGTAATCGGAGGAGACAGTATTTATGCACAGATGCTTCCTTACTGCGATACCGCTCATGTGACCAAAATTGATTTCGGATATGAAGCAGATGCATGGTTCCCGAATCTGGATGAAAATGAAGAATGGAAAATTGCAGAGGAAAGCGAAGAACAGACTTACTTTAATCTGGAATATTCTTTTGTGAAGTATGTGAGAAAATAAAATAAAAAAATCCGCTGGCAGTTAAAATTCTGTCAGCGGATTTTTTATGAAAAAAATTAATTATTCGATTACTTTTAACCATCCTTCTGGAGCTTCGATGCGTCCCATCTGGATTCCTGTTAATGTTTCGTATAATTTCTGAGTAGTCGGTCCCATTTTTTCCATTCCGGAAGGGAATACGATTTCTTTTCCATGGTCAACAATCTTACCAACCGGTGAGATAACAGCAGCAGTACCGCAAAGACCACATTCTGCGAAATCTTTTACTTCGTCGAGATAAACTTCTCTTTCTTCTACTTTCAGTCCAAGATAATGTTCTGCAACATAAAGCAGGGAACGTCTTGTGATAGATGGAAGAATACTGTTAGATTTTGGAGTAACAACAGTGTTGTCTTTTGTGACAAACAGGAAGTTTGCTCCACCTGTTTCTTCTACTTTTGTTCTTGTTGCTGCATCAAGATACATGTTTTCATCATAACCCTGATTGTGAGCATCAACGATTGCATGTAAGCTCATTGCGTAGTTTAATCCGGCTTTGATATGTCCTGTTCCATGAGGTGCAGCACGGTCAAAATCACTGACACGGATTGTAATCGGTTTTGCACCGCCTTTGAAGTAAGGTCCTACTGGTGTAGTAAATACACGGAACTGATATTCATTTGCAGGTTTAACACCGATAACAGCGTCAGAACCAAACATGTAAGGACGGATATATAAAGTTGCACCAGAACCATAAGGTGGAACATAAGCAGCGTTTGCTTTTACAGTTTCAACAACGGCTTCAACGAAACGGTCTTCTGGGAATACCGGCATTTCCAGACGTTTTGCAGAATCTACCATACGAGCTGCGTTTAAGTCAGGACGGAATGTTACAATGTGTCCATCTTCTGTTGTATAAGCTTTCATACCTTCAAAAACAGTCTGCGCATACTGAAGAACTCCGGCACATTCGCTTAAGGTGATGGTATCGTCTGTTGTAAGACCGCCTTCATCCCATGCTCCATTTTTAAAATTTGAAACATAACGATAATCTGTTTTTACATAACCAAATCCAAGGCTGGACCAGTCGATGTTTTTTTTCTCCATTTGAATCTCCTCCATTCTTTGCCCATTGATACGATAGGTAACTATAAATTTGTTTTCCATTATAAAACTTTAATGCGGGAAATGCAAGAGAAGTTACATTGCTTTTTTAAGTCATATCAGATATAATTGAAATCAGTTCTGGTAAGGGCAGGATTGGAGTGAGAGAATATGCCAAAGAATGATTGGAACCAACTTGGAAATGATATAAAAAATATTGTGCAGGATGCAATTGAGACAGGAGATTATGGGCGCTTAAATCGTGATTTAGGTGTAACGCTTGAGAATGCGCTGGGAAATATGGCGACGAGTGTGAAAGATGCTGCAATAAAAAATCTGAATCATTTTTCAGGTAGTCAGCAGACAGCAAATCAGAGAAGAACTGTTTCACCGGAAAGACAAAGACAAGAGCAGAATATGCGGGGATATAAAAAGAAACTGGTGAAAGAAGCCAGAGAAAAATTCGCCCTGTATGTCAATACTTCAACTCCGAGAGCACTTGGAATTTTATTTACGACACTTGGAATTGCACTTGTGGGAATGTTTGGAGTGACGGCTGCAACGCTTGGGATTGCAGGAATCTTTATTGACGCAGTTGCAAATAAGATGCAAAGAGGAATGTTTGTATTTATAGCTGCGATAGTGGCAAGTGGAGCGCTTGGCATTTATGGAAATACGCTTCGTAAAAAAGTGAATCGCTTCCGTTCTTATGTACGGACTTTAAATGGAAAGACTTATGTTAAAATTGAGGAGCTTGCAAAAGGCGTAAGAAAATCTCCAAAATTTGTAAAACGGGATTTGAAGAAAATGATTAAAAACCGTATGTTCTTAGAAGGGCATCTGGATGAAGAGGGAAATTATCTGATTACCAGTGATGAGTCTTATGAACAGTATATGCAGACAAAGAAAGCATCTGAGATTCAGGAAAGAGAGATGCAGGAAAAAGAACAGGCAGAACAGAAACTGCGGGGAACTCTTTCAGAAGAAGTGCAGGAAGTCATCAAAGAAGGGGAAGCTTACTTAGAAGAAATTCGAAGCTGCAATGAAGCAATTCCGGGTGTGGAAATTTCCAATAAAATGTATCATCTGGAGAATGTGATTTTAAGAATCTTCAAGCGGGTGGAACAGCATCCGGAGCTGATTTCGGACCTGCATAAATTTATGGATTATTATCTTCCGACGACCGTTAAATTGTTGAAAGCTTATGAAGAACTCGACAAACAGCCGGTTGAAGGAGAGAATATTAAAACAGCGAAACAGGAAATTGAAAATACACTGGATACGATCAATGAAGCATTTGAAAATCTTCTGGACAGCTTTTTTAGAAATACGGCATGGGATGTATCGACTGATATTTCTGTTTTAAAGACCATGCTGGCACAGGAAGGACTGACAGGAAATAAGGACTTTGAAAGTGTATCCGGAAAGGAAAACTAAATGAGCGATGAATTTAAAGAATTTGATGTGACACCGACACTTACTTTTGGGGTGGAAGAAGAAAAACCTGTCCCGAAAGAACCGGAAAAACCGACGGATCCAAATATGACTGAAGACGTATTGTCGGCGGAAGAACGCCAGATGGTGGAAAGTTTTTCCAAGCAGATTGATATCCGCAATTCTGCTGCAATCTTGCAGTACGGAGTGGGAACGCAGAAAAAAATGGCAGATTTTTCAGAAGAAGCACTCGCAAAAGTAACAACAAAAGACCTTGGAGAAGTTGGTGATTTGCTTGAAAATGTTGTGAAAGAACTGAAGAGTTTTGATGCGGTGGAAGAAGAAAAAGGTCTGTTTGGAATCTTTAAACGTGGCACGAATAAAATTCAGGCATTAAAAACGAAGTATGCCAAAGCAGAAGGAAATATCGAACAGATTGTGCAGACACTGGAAAAACATCAGATTCAGCTTTTAAAGGATTCAGCGACTATGGATAAAATGTATGCACTGAATTTGAATTATTTTAAGGAACTTTCCATGTATATCTTAGCAGGAAAGAAGAAGCTGCAAGAAGTGCGAGAAGGTGAGTTAAAAGAACTGACTTTAAAAGCACAGATGAGCAATCTGCCGGAAGATGCACAGGCGGCAAAAGATCTGGATTCAATGTGCCAGCGGTTTGAAAAGAAGATTCATGACTTGGAATTAACCCGTATGATTTCGATTCAGACGGCACCGCAGATTCGTCTGGTGCAGGGAAATGATACCTTAATGGCGGAGAAGATTCAGTCTACGCTTGTCAACACGATTCCACTCTGGAAGAGTCAGATGGTACTGGCACTTGGAGTGGCACATGCATCTCAGGCAGCAAAGGCACAAAGAGAAGTCACCGATATGACGAATGCCCTGCTTCGCAAAAATGCAGAGACATTGAAGATGGCAACCATTGATGCGGCAAAAGAGTCTGAGCGTGGAATTGTGGATATCGAAACATTAAAACATACAAATGAGAATTTAATCAGCACCTTTGATGAAATTATGAATATCCAGAAAGAGGGTCATCAGCAGAGAATGGAAGCAGAAGCTGAGATGAACCGCTTAGAAGAAGAATTAAAGAAAAAACTATTGGAAATCAATCATTAATTTTTGGAGGCGAAGGTAGATGTATCGTGACAATACAAAAGTAGTTTCAATTGGAGACAGAAAAATCGGTGGTGGAAATCCGATTTTAATTCAGTCCATGACAAATACCAAGACAGAAGATGTCGAGGCGACCGTAGCGCAGATTTTGGAGTTAGAAGCAGCAGGATGTGAGATTGTCCGCTGTACCGTTCCGACTTTAGAAGCAGCAAAGGCATTAAAAGAAATTAAAAAACAGATTCATATTCCACTGGTTGCGGATATTCATTTTGATTATAAAATGGCAATTGCAGCGATGGAAAACGGAGCCGATAAAATCCGAATTAACCCGGGAAATATCGGAAGTTCGGAAAAGATTAAAGCCGTTGTAGATACTGCGAAAGCCAGAAATATTCCAATTCGTGTCGGTGTCAATTCCGGTTCACTCGAAAAAGAACTGGTTGAAAAATACCATGGAGTCACAGCAGAAGGACTGGTAGAAAGTGCACTTGATAAAGTGCGAATTATCGAGGACTTTGGTTATGACAATTTAGTAATCAGTATCAAATCTTCGGATGTTATGATGTGCGTAAAGGCGCATGAACTGCTGGCAAAACAGACCAATTATCCACTGCATGTCGGAATTACAGAAGCCGGTACTTTATACTCCGGAAATATCAAATCCGCAGTCGGACTTGGAATTATTTTATATGAAGGAATCGGAGATACCATTCGTGTTTCTCTGACAGGAGATCCGGTTGAGGAAATCAAATCTGCAAAAAGAATTTTAAAGACCTTAAATTTAAGAAAAGGCGGAATTGAAGTCGTATCATGTCCAACCTGTGGACGTACCCAGATTGATTTGATTGGTCTGGCAAACAAGGTTGAGACGATGGTTCAGCAGTTTGATTTAGATATCAAAGTGGCAGTAATGGGTTGTGTGGTAAATGGTCCTGGCGAGGCGAAAGAAGCAGACCTTGGAATCGCAGGAGGAAAAGGTGTGGGTCTTTTGATTAAAAAAGGAGAAATCGTAAGGAAAGTGCCGGAAGCTGAACTGCTTGATACCTTAAGAGAAGAACTGGAACACTGGGCGAAATAATCCGTTCCTATTTATAATAAGCAAATGATGAGAACTTGTATTGGATGGAATAGAAGAAAGGAAGCATATCAATGGAAAAAGATTTCTTAGAAGTCTTTTCAGGTCTTGAAGTAGAAAAAGAATTAAAGGCACTTTTAGAAGATGTGAAAGTGACGAAGATTGCAGTCAATCCGAAAAAAGACCGTATGAGAGTTTACATTCAGAGCATACAGTGGATTCAGAAAAAATACATCTATGCTCTGGAAAAGCAGATAAAGAAACAGTTTTTTGCTTCAGCGCAGATACAGATAAAAATTATTGAAAAATTTACGCTGACCTCTCAGTATACGCCAAAGCTTTTCTTTGAAGCCTACCGCTCTTCTATGTTAGATGAACTAAGAGGGCACAGTATTTTAATTTATAATACCTTTCGTACTGCGAAAATTGAATTTCCGGAAGAAAACAAAATGAAACTTGTCATGCAGTCCTCTGTACTGGCAAAAAGTCATGAGGAAGAATTGATTTCTTATATTGAAAAAATCTTCTGTGAAAGATGTGCATTCTCTCTGATTGTAGAGCCGGAATATGAAGAAGCAGGCGAAAGTAAGATACGCAAAAACAGCGAAATACGAATTATGCAGGAGGCTGCTCATGTCATTGAGCAGTCTTCTTTCGGGCATGTAAAAGATGAGGCCGAAGAGGGCACAGAAAGCGAAGCAAATCAGCCATACACAACAAAAGAAGAGAAAAAAGAAAGCAAGAAAGAAAGCAAGAAAGAAAACAAAAAAGAAAAACAGACGGAATCAAAAACGAAAAAAGAAAATACAAAAGAAAAAAGATTTACGCAAAACTCCGAATACAGACGTGGCGTGAAACGTTCCGATAATCCGGATGTGATTTATGGAAGAGATTTTGATGATGAGGTCATTCCGTTAAGTTCGGTTCAGACAGAGATGGGTGAGGTCTGCATCCGTGGACAGATTATGAGTTTGGATACCCGTGCCATCCGTGGTGAAAAAACAATTATTATGTTTGCGATTACGGATTTTACGGATTCGATTATGATAAAGCTGTTTGCCAAAAATGAACACGTAGATGAAATCTTAGAGGGCGTAAAAGTTAAAAACTTTATTAAATTAAAAGGTGTCACCAACATTGACCGTTTCGACAGCGAGCTTACGATTGCGTCTGTTGCCGGAATCAAGAAAATTGCACCATTTACTTCTTCGAGAATGGATACCAGTCCGGAAAAACGAGTGGAACTTCACTGTCATACCAAGATGAGTGATATGGATGGGGTTTCCGATGCAAAACAGATTATCAAACAGGCGTATGAATGGGGACATAAAGCGATTGCAATTACCGACCACGGGGTTGTTCAGGCGTTCCCGGAGGCAAACCACTGCTTTGATGAGTGGGGCGGAGTTGTGCCAAAAGATGCGGATTTTAAAGTCATTTATGGAATGGAAGCCTATCTGGTCGATGATTTGAAAGGAATTGTACAAAACAGTAAGGGACAACCGCTTAGAGGAAAATACGTGGTCTTTGATATTGAAACCACCGGATTTTCGGCAATGGCAGATAAGATTATTGAAATCGGTGCGGTTCGTGTGGAAAACGGAATCATCACCGGACGTTTTTCTGAGTTTGTAAATCCGAAGATTCCGATTCCATTTCGGATTGAAAAGCTGACCAGCATCAATGACAGTATGGTGGCAGGGGCAGAAACCATTGATACCTTGCTTCCAAAGTTTATTGAATTTTGCGAGGGCGCAGTTATGGTTGCCCACAATGCGGAATTTGATATGAGTTTTATTCAGAAAAACTGTAATGATTTAGGAATTGAGACAGACTTTACTTTCGTAGATACCGTGGGAATGGCGAGATTCTTACTGCCACAGTTAAATCGTTTTAAACTTGACACCGTAGCAAAAGCGGTTGGAGTTTCTCTGGACCATCATCACCGTGCGGTTGATGATGCAGAATGTACCGCCGGAATTTTCCTGCGCTTTATCGAGATGTGTAAGGAAAGAGATATTGAAAATCTGGATGATTTGAATGAAAAAGGAGCAGTTTCTGTCAATGCCATTCAGAAAATGCCGACCTATCATGCCATTATTCTGGCAACCAATGATATCGGACGTGTCAACCTCTATCATCTGGTATCGGATTCGCATTTGATTTATTATCACAGGCGGCCGAGAGTTCCAAAAAGCGTGTATCTAAAATATCAGGAAGGCTTACTGATTGGTTCCGCCTGTGAAGCCGGAGAATTGTATCAGGCAGTGTTAAACGGCAGACCGGAGCCGGAAATTGCAAGACTGGTAAATTTCTATGATTATCTCGAAATCCAGCCGGTCGGAAACAATGAATTTATGATTCGTGATGAGGATCGTGGCGATATCAACAGCGAAGACGACCTGCGTGAAATCAATCGAAAGATTGTAAAACTAGGAGAATTATTTAATAAACCGGTCGTTGCAACCTGTGATGTACACTTTTTAGACCCGGAGGATGAAATCTACCGCCGAATAATCATGGCAGGAAAGGGATTTGATGATGCAGATATGCAGCCACCGCTTTACCTGCATACTACTGAGGAAATGCTTCAGGAATTTTCCTATCTGGGAAGCGAAAAAGCCGAAGAAGTTGTAATTACCAATCCAAATAAGATTGCAGATATGGTAGAAAAGATTTCTCCGATTCATAAAGGAAAATGTCCGCCTGTTATCGAAAATTCCGATGGGATGCTTCGAGAAATCTGTTATAACAAGGCGCATGAAATTTATGGCGATACTCTTCCTGAAGTGGTAGAAGAACGCCTGGACAGGGAATTAAATTCCATTATTTCCAATGGATATGCGGTTATGTATATGATTGCACAGAAGCTGGTGTGGAAGAGTAACAGCGATGGTTATCTGGTAGGTTCAAGAGGTTCGGTTGGTTCTTCTTTTGCGGCAACGATGTCTGGAATTACCGAAGTAAATCCATTAAGTCCGCATTATTACTGTTCTTCCTGTCATTATAGCGATTTTGATTCGGAGGATGTAAAGGCTTACTCAGGACGTGCCGGATGTGACATGCCGGATAAGATCTGTCCGGTCTGCGGAAAACCATTAATTAAGGAAGGATTTGATATCCCATTTGAGACCTTCCTTGGATTTAAAGGGGATAAAGAGCCGGATATTGACTTGAACTTCTCAGGAGATTATCAGGGAAAGGCGCACCGCTACGTTGAGGTTATCTTTGGAGCAGGACAGACATTCAAAGCCGGAACGATTGGAACACTTGCAGAGAAAACTGCATTTGGTTATGTGAAAAATTATTTTGAAGAGCGCGGAGACCGCAAACGAAACTGCGAAATCACAAGAATTGTACAGGGATGTACCGGAGTCAGACGAACGACAGGTCAGCACCCTGGAGGAATCATTGTACTTCCGATTGGCTGGGATATCGAAGAATTTACACCGGTTCAGCATCCGGCAAATGATATGACAAGTGATATTATTACGACGCATTTTGATTATCACTCCATCGACTCAAACTTATTAAAACTGGATATACTCGGACACGATGATCCGACCATGATTCGTATGCTTGAGGACTTGACCGGAATCAATGCAAGAGAGATTCCGCTGGACAGCAAAGAAGTTATGTCATTATTTAAAAGTACGGATGCACTTGGCATTACATCGGAAGATATCAGAGGTTGTCCGCTTGGCTGTCTTGGAATCCCGGAGTTTGGAACCGACTTTGCGATGCAGATGTTAATTGACGCAAACCCGACTTCCTTTTCAGATTTGGTGCGTATTTCTGGTCTGTCTCATGGTACAGACGTATGGCTTGGAAATGCGCAGGATTTGATTAAATCGGGTACTGCGACCATTACTACCTGTATCTGTACCCGAGATGATATCATGATTTATCTGATCAATAAGGGGCTGGAACATGGACAGGCATTTACCATTATGGAAAGTGTACGAAAAGGAAAAGGTTTAAAACCGGACTGGATAGAAGAAATGAAGTCACACGGAGTGCCGGACTGGTATATTGAATCCTGTAAGAAAATCAAGTACATGTTCCCGAAAGCACATGCGGCAGCCTACGTTATGATGGGATGGCGAATTGCATACTGTAAAATATATTATCCACTGGCATATTATGCGGCATATTTCAGTATCCGTGCGACCGCATTTTCTTATGAACTGATGTGTCAGGGAAAAGAAAAACTGGAATATTTTATGGATGATTATGAAAAGCGAAAAGATACTTTAAGTAAAAAAGAGCAGGATACGCAGAAAGATATGAAGATTGTTCAGGAAATGTATGCCAGAGGATTTGAATTTGTGCCGATTGATTTATATAAGGCAAATGCGCATACGTTCCAGATTATAGATGGAAAATTGATGCCGGCTCTTGATACGATTGAAGGACTTGGAGACCGTGCCGCAGATGCGGTTGTGCTGGCAGCGGAAGATGGAGCATTTTTATCAAAAGATGACTTTAGAAATCGTACGAAAGTCAGCAAGACGGTAATTGAGTTAATGTCGGATTTGGGACTGTTCGGAGATTTACCGGAATCCAATCAGATGTCGTTGTTTGATTTTCAGTAAAAAATATTAAAACGAGTAAGTAAAGAAAAAAGGAAGACAAAGGTTATGAATTATCAGGAAGCAAGAGCATTTTTAGATGAAGTAGGAAAAAGCGGAAGCGTGCTTGGATTAGAAGGAATGAAGGAATTATTAAGACGTCTGGGTAATCCGCAGGACAAACTGAAATTTATTCATATTTCCGGAACAAATGGAAAGGGCTCAGAGCTGGCATTTCTTTCAGAAATTTTGACAAAAAGTGGATACCGCACCGGAAGATACATTTCTCCGACGCTGTATTCTTATCGTGAACGCATCCAGGTAGATAAAGAAATGATAGACCGTGATTCTCTGGCAAAACTTACGACAAAAGTAAAAGAGGCGATTGACGGGATGCTCTTTGATGGACTGCAAAGCCCGACCGTTTTTGAAGTGGAAACGGCAATTTCATTTTTGTATTTTGTAGAAAAGCAGTGCGATATCGTTGTATTAGAAACCGGACTGGGCGGAACACTCGATGCGACAAATGTGGTAACGACAACCGTGCTCGAAGTGATTGCTTCGATTGGAATGGATCATATGATGTTCCTTGGAAATACCCTTGGAGAAATTGCAAAAAATAAAGCCGGAATTATCAAACCGGGGACTCTTGTTGTATCGGCAAAACAGGAGCCGGAAGCAGAAGAGGTTGTAAAGAAAGTCAGCGAGGAAAAACATGCAACGCTCTCGATTGTAAATCCGGAGGAAATCAAAGACGTTCATTATGGATATGAAACACAACGCTTTTCTTATAAAAACTGGAAAGACATCGAAATTTCTCTTGCAGGAACGTATCAGATAAAAAATGCAGCACTTGCACTCGAAGCAGTGGAGGCACTTCGAAGTCTTGGCTATCAGTTAAGTGAAGAAACGGTACGAAAAGGAATGAAAGAAGCGACATGGAGAGGACGCTTCTCTGTCATTCATAAAGACCCGGTGGTAGTCATTGACGGAGCACATAATCCGGCAGCGGCAACTGTCTTAAAAGAATCCTTAGAAACTTATTTTAAAGGAAAAAACCTGTATTACATCTTTGGGGTATTTGCGGATAAAGACTATGAAAAAGTCATTGAACTGACTGCGCCGCTTGCAAAACAGATTGTGACGGTGCAGACACCAAATAATCCAAGAGCACTGCCGGCAGAAGAACTGAAAAAAGCAGTAGAAAAAGTGAATCCGAATGTAAAAGCGGCAAAAAGTGTGGCAGAAGCAGTGGAAGAAGTAAAAGCAATGACGACAAAAGATGATGTAGTGATTGTATTTGGGTCACTTTCTTTTTTGAGTTTGGCGGATGAGGCATGGAATCGGTAGATAAATTTTGAAAAAAATATTTGGCTAAACTGTTTGAAAATTAAATCTATAATTGTTATAGAGGAGATTAAAAAATGTATAAAGTAAAATTTTTTAGTGGATATGAAGGGAAAAATTTTATTGGGTTAAGTCCAGAAGAAGTAATAAAAAATATGTCCGATTTTGAGGAAACGTTTTATGGTGGGAAGAATAAAGAAATTCGACGAGATATTTCAAAAGATATTATAGCGTATTATGACAAGAAAAATAAAATTTGTGAAGCAATACAGTTTGTAAACGAGCATACAGATATATATGTTAATGGAGTTCAGCTTATGCGTGTTCCAGAAGAAGAGGTTATTCCAACATTAAGAAAAGTTTTTCCAGGAGAAGAAGGGTTTGCCGATGGTTCAAATTATATGTATATGAAATATGCATTTAGTGTGTTTGTGACAGAGGGGCAGGTATATGGAGTAACTGTGGGGAAGAAAAACTATTTTGATTTTTGGAAAGAAGATTTAGAAGACTTAGGTCATTCTGGATTAATGAAATTTTAAGAGAAGAGAGATTGAAATATGAAAAAAATAGTTAAAATCATACTTCCTGTTGTTATCGTAGCAGCGGGATTTGGAATGTTCAAGTATTCGCAGAAATCCCTCCAATCTGAATCAGCAAAGGAACAAAAAGAAGCATCAAAGGAAACGTCAAAAGAATCAGAACAAACAGATGAGGATGAAAAGACAAGTCAGGACTATGAAGGAATCCAATATGATGAAGATGGTTTCATGATGAGTCCGGATGAATTAAATGCAGACCTTCCAGAATCGACTTATGAAGAGATAGAGGCAGACGGAGCATATGAAGAAGCGATGGATGCAGAACAGGAAGAAGAAGAGAATGAAATTCATTTCGATGATGGAACGGCAACGGATATCTCAGATTCTGTTACAATAGAGTCCTATCCGGAATACAGTTCAGATATCAGTAGTGATTCGGATTTATCAGGCGAGAATCCTGCTTCTTTTTTCATGAGCGGAGAATAGAAAGGGTCAATTGTATACAATTTATGGTTTTTCTGGAAAATTTGAATAAAATTTCATAAAAATCACTAATAAACCTAGCTAAAAAAGCAATTTTGTGGTACATTTAATAAGTAAGTATTTAGAGGCTTATTTACCTGATTCTTTTCGTTCTTTTTTGTTGCGGAGCTGAAAGGAACGAATCGAATCAGATATCATAAGGGATTATTTATTTTCATTATCAAAAAAATATAAGGAAGGTGAGCAATTGGAAAACTATACTAAGTATAAGCTGAAAAGTAATGATGAGCTTGCATCAGTGCTTGAAGGCAAGGACAATCTGTTTGTGATTGCATGTAACAAGTGTTTCAAAGAATTTGAAACTGTTGACGAACCAGATTGCGATGAGTTTTTAAAATTTGCTGCAGAGCAGGGGAAAAATGTCACAGGCAGTGCAAAATTAGACTTCTTATGCAATAAGATGCACACAGAAAACAAATTACAGGATTTGATTCCGGAGGGAACAGAAAATGTAGTTGTTATTTCCTGTGGTCTTGGTATTCAGACCGTTGCAGATTTAGCGGGCAAACCGGTTATTGCTGCAAGTAATACCTTAAATTACAGAGGTCACCATGGTATGGCACTTACCAAGAAGAGCTGTGACGCATGTGCACAGTGTTATCTGAATGTTACAGGTGGTGTCTGTCCGATCGTCGATTGTTCCAAGAGTCTTGTTAATGGACAGTGCGGTGGAGCAAAAAATGGAAAATGTGAAGTAGACCCGAATAAAGACTGTGCATGGGAAAAAATCTACCAGAGACTGGCAAAACAGGGTCGTCTGGAAGAATTTTTAAATCAGCCGGTACAGGTTCGTGATTTCTCAAAAGTAAATTTCAAAGTCATTAATGATTATGTAAAATCAATCAGAGATGAAAGACTCAATGGATATTATGGTGGTGTTCATCCGTCAGAACGTAAAGAGTTCAGTGAACATATTGCACTTAAGAAATTCCCGGAACCAAAAACGGTTGTAATCTCTATGTCCCAGCACCTTGGAGCACCGGCAAATCCAATCGTTGAAGTGGGCGATACCGTAAAGGTAGGTCAGAAGATTGGAGAAGCAGCAGGCTTTATCAGTGCTCCGGTACATTCCAGCGTAAGCGGAACCGTAGTTGCTGTTGAACCGCGTATGCATGGCACACGCGGAAGCGAAGTGATGGCTGTTGTTATTGAATCGGATGGAAAAAATACTCTGCACGAATCCGTACAGCCACATGGTGATCTTGACAATCTTACTCCGGATGAGATCATTGATATCATTCGTGAAGCCGGAATCGTTGGTATGGGCGGTGCAGGTTTCCCGACCTGTGTCAAACTTAAACCTGCAAAACCGGTAGATACCATCCTTCTCAACGGATGCGAATGTGAGCCTCTGTTAACAGCAGACCACAGAGTACTCCTTGAGTATGCAGATGACATTATTTTTGGCCTGAAAGCAGTCCTTAAGACAACAGGTGCCGAGAAGGGTATCATCGTTATCGAGGACAATAAGCCGGATGCCATTGAATTAATGCAGAAAAAAGTTGCTGACATCGGAAACATGGAAGTATTTGTTGCAAGAACCAAATACCCGCAGGGCGCTGAGAAAACTCTCATTAAGCGTGTTATGGGAAGAATTGTTCCAAGCGGCGGTCTTCCGGCAGATGTCGGCGTTGTAGTAGATAATATCAGTACAGTAAAAGCAATCTCCGATGCGATCCAGATAGGAATGCCTCTGGTTGAGCGTGTTGCTACAGTAACAGGCGAGAAGATCAAGAATCCTGGAAACTTCGTTATCAAGATCGGTACAAGCGTAAGAGAGCTGATCGATTACTGCGGCGGATTTACAGATGACGATGTTCTGGTTAAGATGGGCGGACCAATGATGGGATTCCCTCTGAACACACTGGATGTACCGATGATGAAAGGCTCCAATGGTATTATTGCCGTTGAACCGGATGAGACAAAAGAACAGCCATGTATCAAGTGCGGACGCTGCGTAGATGTCTGTCCGATGGAACTTTCACCTCTGTATTTCGTGAAATATGCGAAAGACGAGAACTGGCAGGGCATGAAAGACATGAACGTTATGGATTGTGTTGAGTGCAGATGCTGTCAGTATATCTGTTCTTCCAAGATTCCGATCATTAACAGTATCAAAGCCGGAAAAAATGCAGTAAGGGGGATGAAGTAATATGTTGATTACCCAGTTAAAAGCAAAAGAAGCGATTACATCACTGACAGCCGGAAAGAAAGTTTTCATTATCAACTGTCATGGATGTAAAGAAGTTCGTTTTCCGGAAAAAGAGGCTGCCCGACTTCAGAAGGAACTTGCAGCTGAAGGAAATGTGACAGGAATCATGACAACTGATTACATCTGTAATCCGGAAAATATGGAATTACGTCTTAAGAAACATATGAGCAAGATCCAGGAAGCAGATCTGGTTCTGGTATTCTCCTGCGGTGTTGGTGTACAGACCGTTTCAGAATATCTGGAAGATAAGATGGTCTGTGCAGCCTGCGATACATACCCGGTACCAGGTTTCCAGGGCGTGACACCGTTAGAGTACAAATGTGACCAGTGCGGTGAATGCTACCTGAACCTGACAGGCGGAATCTGCCCGATCACAGCATGTTCAAAGAGCCTTGTGAATGGACAGTGCGGCGGTTCCAAGAACGGTAAATGTGAAGTGGACAGCGAAATGGAATGTGGATGGGAACGCATCTACAGACGTCTGAAAGAGATCGGACGCCTTGACGCGCTGAAATGTCCGACACAGATTCATAACTTTGCAACAGACGATGAATTAAAATAGATTATAATGATTGGAGCAATGTACAATGAAAATGAAAGAATTATTCGACCGTGGTGAATTTGTAGTTTCTGCTGAAGTAGGACCGCCAAAAGGGATTCATGTAGATGAGCTGTTAGAAGAAGCAAAAACATACCTTCAGGGTGTTCATGCAGTAAACGTAACTGATAACCAGTCTTCTGTTATGCGTCTTGGTTCTCTTGCAATGTGTAAAGCATTAAAAGATGCAGGCATGAATCCGATTTTCCAGCTGGCATGCCGTGACAGAAACCGTATTGCACTGGAATCTGACCTTCTCAGTGCTGCAATGTTTGGTATCGAAAACATCCTCTGTCTGACTGGTGACCATACAAAAATGGGTGACCATCCGCAGGCAAAACCGGTATTTGACTTAGACTCTGTATCCCTTCTTCACACAGTTGGACTCTTAGAGTCAGGTGTAGACCTTGGTGGAAATGAATTAGTTGGCGAACCTCCGAAATTCTCAAAAGGTGCAGTTGTATCTCCATGCAGCGATTCTGTTGATGCACAGCTTGCTAAAATGGAAAGAAAAGTAGCTGCAGGTGCAGAATACTTCCAGACACAGGCAATCTTTGAGCCGGAAAAATTCATCAAATTTATGGAAAAAGCAAAACAGTTCGGAAAACCGGTACAGGTTGGTATCATCATTCCGAAATCTGCGGGAATGGCAAAATTCATGAACAATAATGTTGCCGGTATCCATGTTCCGGATGAAATGATCGAAGAATTAAAAGCAGATAAAGAAAAGACAAAAGCTGGTATTACAGGTGTTGAAATTGCAGCACGTATTATCAAAGAATGTAAACCATACTGTCAGGGTGTACATATCATGGCACTTGGCTGGGAATCTAAAGTTCCGGAACTGCTGAAACAGGCTGAAATCTAAAAATAATAAATTTAAGAAGAATAATAATAGAGGGAGCAGCGCACAAGTTAGTGCGTAGCTCCCTCTTAGTTTAAGCAAGCAGTTCTTTCATCGCTTCTAATAATTCGGTATTTTTTTCAGGGCTCATCAGACAGAACCGGATATAACTGTTATCTAAAAACGGGAAAGTGGAACAGTCACGAATCATCAATCCCTTTTTGATGCAGTGGTCAAACATCATTTCGGAAGTGACTTCTTCTTTTAAAATTTTTACAAGAATAAAATTCGTACAGGACGGATAGACTTTGACGGTATCCAGTTTGGATAATTCATTTGTCATGCGCTCGCGTTCTGTTGTAATCAGGTTCTTTGTTTTTTCGATGTATTCTTTATCGGAGAACATGATACAGCCGGCAATTTCTGCCAGACTGTTGATAGTCCATGGATTCTTTTTGGTGTTAATGTGTTTTAATAAATCCGGATTTCCGGTTACGGCATAGCCAAGGCGAAGCCCCGGAGCTGCAAAAAATTTGGAAATTCCGCGAAGCACAATCAGATTGGTATAATTGTTAGTCAGCGGAATGGAGGACATATTCGCTGCGTCCGGAGCAAATTCTTCGTAAGTTTCATCGACCATGACAAACATTCCGTACTGGAGTGCAGTATCCAAAATTTTTCTCATTTCTTTTTTGGTAATGGCAGAAGCAGTCGGATTGTTCGGATTGCACAGCACAAGTAAATCAATCGAATCATTTAGCTGGTGGCAGAAATCATCGACGTTCATCTGGAAATCATTTTCTTCTTTTAATGGATAATATAAGGTATGTCCGCCCTCTAAGGTGATTTCACGCTCATATTCCGAATAAGTCGGTCCTAAAATCAGGGCTTTTTTTGGATGAGTGGATTGAATAAATAAAGAAATCAATTCAGTAGATCCGTTTCCAACAATAATATTTTCAAACTGCGCACCGGTATAATCACAGATACTTTTTCTCAGTTTTGTATAGTCGCGGTCGGGATAAGAAGTGATAGCGTCTACATGCCTGGAAAGAGTATCCCTTAAAAGAGGGGAAATTCCAAGTGGATTTACATTGGCAGAAAAACTGGTAATATCCTCTTTTTTGATTCCGTAAATATCCTCTATTTTTTCTAAATCACTGCCATGAAAATGGTCTTTATGTTTCAGCATATCGTAGATGCTCCTTTCTTTTTTACGTGTCATGCAACTTGTCTGATGCAGTCTTTCGAGAGGTTGCGTCTGTTGCATTTGTAGTGTATAATTCACATTATAGCCAGAAAATAAAAATTGTTCAATATAAAATAAGCAACGGGAAAAAAAGAGAAACAACGGGGTAAATACATTGAAGAGAAGAATGGAGCAGTTAATAAACGGAAGATTTGAATATGAAGTGCCAAAACTCCTGTTTTCACAAAACAGCATTGCGGTAAGTACAAAGCCGGAAGAAAATGTAAGGGGAGAGCTGGTTATTCGGGCAGAAGATAAGAGCCGTATCAAAGGACTTGTATACTCTTCTCACCGCAGATTTCTTCTTGGAAAAGAGCGTTTTTTAGGACAAAATGTGACAATTCCTTATGGTGCAGATGTGAAAGGATTAAAGCCAGGAGATTCCTTTGAGGGAGAGGTGGTACTGACTACAAATGTAGGAGAGTATCGTCTGCCATTTCAGATTTCAATCGAAAAAGAAGAAGTAAAGACAGCTATGGGTGCAATCGACAATTTGGATGCATTTACACAGCTTGCAAAAGAAGATTTCAGGGAGGCATATCATTTATTTGTAGATGCCTCTTTCCGGACCCTTTTAAAAGATTGTCAGGAATTGCTTCCTTATTATTTTGCAATGACGACAAAACCGGTTACACTACAGAATCTGGAAGAGTTTTTAATTGGAATTGGAAAAAAAGAGCGGGTTGCCCTGAAAATCGAATCGGAAAATCTGGAAGTTTATGAAGTAATGGCTTCTTTAAAAGATACTCTTCGGATTCATAGAAGCACCTGGGGATATTTAAAAGCAGAAATCTTTGTAGAAGGGGATTTTCTGGAAGTAGAGAAGAAAAAAATCAGTGATGATGATTTCATCGGCAGTGTTTATGAGATGGAATATATTATCCGCAGAGAAAATCTTGGAAAAGGGAAAAATTTCGGACGGATTCGTATCAGGACGGTGTATGAAGAACTGGTTTATACGGTGATGGCGTCAAAGTCAGGAGAAAGACAATTAGACCTTGAGACTTATGCAAAGCATAAAAAAGTAGAACTGTTGCGGGACTTTCTGGATTTCTTACTTGGAAAGACAGAATTTTCGATTTGGAAGGGACAGACGGAATCCGCATTTTCAGAAGCACAGGAGAATGGATTTTTCACGACTGAGTACAAACTGGTACAAATTTATCTGTTACACTGCTTAAATGAGAAAGAACAGGCAGGAAAACTGCTTGGTCAGTTAAAGTCTGAAAAAGAAGTGATGAAGAATAAACGTCTGTCCGGAATTTGCGAGTATTTGGAATATGTGCTGGATGACAATAAAGAAGCATTTGAAACTTCTACAAAGGAAATGCAGTTTTTGGAGAAACAGTACAATGAAGGCAGCAGGAGTCCATTTTTATATCTTCAGGCATGCCGTCTTGCCGAGAAAGATGGGGCACTGCTTCGCAGATTTGGTGGATTTACAAGACAGGTTATGCTGTTTGCAAAACGTCATGGAATCCTTTCAGAGGAGATGGCATTTCGTGCAACAGATTTATCGGAAAACCTTCGAGAGTATTCGGAATCTGTCTATGAGCTGCTGGAATATATTTATCAGAGATATCCGTCCGCCCAGGTTGTGCGTGCAATTTGCCTTTTGATTATGAAAGGAAAAGCGGGAGAAGAACGGTATTTCAAATGGTATGAACTTGCAGTGCAGAAAGATTTGAAAATCACAAGACTCTACGAATGTTATATCGAGACGATGAGCCGGAATTATCGTGGAATGTTGCCGAGAATGATCCGGATGTATTTTGGATACAACAATACCCTGAGTGATACCAAAAAAGCTTTTGTATACAGCAATGTTATCCGCAATAAAAATCTTGATAAGGTAACCTATCAAAGTTATCGGGCAACGATGGAACAGTTTGCACAGGATAAATTAAAAGAGGGACGCATCAATGAAGATTTTGCGGTGATGTATCGAGAGTTTTGTCTGAACAGTAAGGACGAAGTAATCAAACGGGCACTTGGAAAAGTATTGTTTGTGCATCGCTTGTATTGTGATGACAAAAAAATTCGAAAAGTGATTGTGAAACACTCTGCGTTTGAAAAAGAGCAGGTTTATACGTTTAACAATCACGCAGCATATCTTTCTATCTATACACCGGATGCAGGAATTGTATTTGAGGATGATTGCCAGAGAAGATATATTCAGAACGTGGATTATAATCTTCAGCCATTATTTGAGCGGGAAGAGCTGGCGAGAGAACTTGCAAAGGAAGGACATCAGAGCGCAGGACTGCTTTTATATACGTGTGGAGAACTTGCACATGAAAATCAGATTACACTGACGAATCTTCACAGTTTTGAGCTTGCAGCCGAGGAAGAAAGCTTTTCAAAAGAATACAGACAGCAGATTCGCAAACGTTTATTGTTGTTTTATCAGGAATACATGGGAGAAGAAAATTTGAAGGCTTCTCTGGAAAAAATTGATTTTCAGAGTTTTGCAAAAATCAATAAGAGCCTTTTGATTACAATTCTGATTAAACAGAAAATGTATGTGGGTGCTTATGATTTAATCTGTGAATATGGATATGAAGAAATCAGTTTCGTGGATTTACTGCACTTGTGCACCTGTATGATTCAAAATCTGGATTTTGAATATGAAGAGGAATTAGTGCTTCTGGCGCATGACATTTTTGAACAGGGAATTTATGATGAAGTTATCTTGAAGTATCTGGTAAAATACTTTAAAGGTCCGGTTGATAAAATGATAGAAATCTGGCAAAGAGCAATGGGATTTTCTTTGGATGCTTATGAGCTGGAAGAAGATATCTTGATTTTCAGTATGTTTGGACGAATCTGGACACCTCAGGGTTCGGCGGTATTAAAAGATTATGTCAGACAGCGTGGAAAAGAAGTGGTAATTCTTGCTTATGTTACCTTTGAATCCTTTGAATTTCTGCTTGCCGGCAAAGAATCAGACCGTTTTGTGTTCCGTTCGATTGAACAAATCCGCAAACGTGAATGGGAACATGACTCGATTTGCGATGTGGCATTGTTAAAATCTTATGAGCTGGAACAGGACTGGGATGAAAAGCGCATGACAAATGCAGAAGCCATTTTGGAAGAATGTGAAAAGAAGGGATTAAAATTTGCTTTTTATCAGAATCTTCCACGAACGCTTTTACAGAAGAGCCAGGAAGAAGATAAAGTATTTGTAGAATGTTTTGCCGGAAATGATGCAAAAGTTACGCTGTATTACCGGATTCGTGAGAATAGTCAGGAAGAAACTCCATATAAAGAAGAAATGTTGGCAAACCGCTATCATGGAATCTTTAACAAAGAATTTCTCTTATTCTGTCAGGAAACCTTGGAGTATTATTTCGTAATCGAAAAAGAGAAAAAAGAGTATACAACCGAAACAGAAGAATTAACCGTATCCGGTGAAAAGAAAAAAGAAACAACAAAATATCAGATGATAAATCAGATGTTGTCAGCAAAACAGCATGGAAAAGAAGAGGAATTAAAAGATGTGCTTGAAACATACAGGCAAAGAGAAGCCTGGATTGCATCACTTTTCCGATTGATGGAATAGCAGAGGGAGACGAGGAATGAACGAGACAAGAAATATCATTGCAAGTCTGGAATTTGGAGAAAAAGAATCTCAGATTTGTTATTATGACAGAAAAGAAAAAAATCCGGTTTCTCTTGCGGTAAAGACCGGAACGACGGAATATACCTTTCCGACAAGATTGTCCAAACGTCCCAAAACAAATATCTGGCATTTTGGAGCGGAATCCGAATATTTTTCGAAATATGAGGGAGAGATACTGGTAGAGGATGTACTGAATCTCTGCATGAAAGGAGAGCCGGTTGAGATTGACGGAGAAGTCCATGAGGTAGAAGAACTGCTTGAAGTATTCTTAAAGGGCTGTCTTTCTATGCTTGGAGTGGGAGAACCGCAAAGACAGATTAAAATTTTAATGATTACAACACCAAATCTGAATCGGGTATTTATCCGTAAACTGCAGAAGGTGTGCAGACATTTGAATTTTGCAAATGGTCAGGTACTGATACAGGATTATAATGAGAGTTTTTATTATTATGCAATGCGTACCCGCCATGATAATGCAAACCGAAGTACAGGCTTATTCTGCTTTGATAAAAACAGAGTGCATTTTCGAAAACTCTGGATTGATACGACAACAAAACCGATGATTGCAAGAGTTGAAGTGGGAAAATCCGAATTGCTTTCGGAAAATCCGAAAAAACGGGATAAGAGATTCGCTGAAATGATTGAAAAGTGCTGTGGAGAGGAAAGTTATTCAAATCTGTATCTGATTGGCGAAGGATTTGATAAAGAATGGGCAGTAGATTCTCTTACCGCCCTTTGTAAAAATCAGAGAAGAGTTTATTACGGAAATAACCTGTATGTACGGGGGGCTTGCTTTGCCGCACTGGAAAAAAGTGAGGATAAGACTCTTGGAAATTATCTGTATGTGGGAGAAGCTTTAGTAAAAAATCATATTACGATGAATATGAACATTCAGGGAAAAGACCAGATTTATACCGTAACAGAAGGTGGAAAAAACTGGTACGAAACGGAACATACTTTTGAACTGATTTTAGATGAAAAAGAAGATTTGGAATTTACCTTACAGCCTATGGATGGAGAAAAGCCTTTTGTGCACACAATGAAGTTAAAAGGACTTCCGAAACGTCCGAAGAAAGCGACCAGATTACGGATACAGGCAGTTTATGAATCAGCAGATTGCTGTGTGGTATTTGTGGAGGATTTGGGATTTGGAGAACTTTTCCCATCAAGCGGTTTAAAATGGACCGAAAAAATAAGATGGCAGGAGGCAGAACATGAGTGATTATATTTTATGTCAGGTAAAAAGGGCTTCGCTGCCGTTTTATGTGGAAAACATCAGTAAAAATATTTATAGCATAGAAGAACTCTGTTATTATTTTTATAAAAATATTTATCTGATTGATGAAAGTATTATCAATGAACGGCTCTGCAACTGGCTGAAAGATGAGTTGGGACTGTCAAAATTATATGAAAAGCTGTACCGGATTTTGGAAAAAGAAGAGGGAACGAGTGCATTTATTCTGGCAATTTTCCGTGAGATTCATTATCTTTCCCATGAAGAATTTAAGAAATTAAATGAAACCCTTGAAATTTTAGAAAAGCAGCTTCCGGCAGTGCGAATCAAGAAAAAAGGCGATTATCTTGTCAGCAACCGGATGTATGTCAATGCAATCCGAATGTATGAAAATGCTCTGGTATCCGCAAAAAGAGAGGAAAATCTTGGACTTCAGTTTGAAGGTGAAATTTATAACAACATGGCTTATGCGTATCTGGAACTGTTTCAGATGGAAGAGGCAGCAAAATATTTTAAGAAAGCTTATGAAAAATTGCCGACTCAGCAGATTCGCAGACAGTATTTCTATACCTGCCGTATGTTTATGGATGAGGGAAAATGGAGAGAAGAATGTGAAAGCATGGGAGCGGATGAGAAAGAGCGAAAAGAACTTGTCTATGAAATGAGTCAGGTCAAACCAGAGCAGATGGCGTGGAATACAGAAGAAATTGATGAGATGCTTTCTGATTTTAAGAAAGAATATCATAGAAGTACAGGGTTTTAGCTTGTGTTTTCTTGCTACGTGAGCTATAATCCAAAAAGTAAGAATACTTGTAAAAACGAAAAAAGGAGATTAGAAAATGAGTACAGACAGATATCAGAGTCCATTATCTGAACGTTATGCAAGCAAGGAGATGCAGTATATTTTCTCACCGGATATGAAATTCCGTACCTGGAGAAAATTATGGATTGCACTTGCAGAGACAGAAAAAGAACTGGGATTAAATATCACACAGGAACAGATTGATGAGCTGAAAGCACATGCCGATGATATTAATTATGATGTTGCAAAGGCTCGTGAAAAAGAAGTACGTCATGATGTTATGTCTCATGTTTATGCATATGGTGTGCAGTGTCCAAAAGCAAAAGGAATCATTCATCTTGGAGCAACATCCTGTTACGTAGGAGACAACACAGATATTATTGTAATGACAGAAGCGCTCAAACTGGTGAAAAAGAAACTGGTGAACGTAATTGCAGAACTTGCAAAATTTGCAGATGCCAACAAAGCATTGCCAACTCTGGCATTTACTCATTTTCAGCCGGCACAGCCAACAACCGTTGGTAAGAGAGCAACTTTATGGATGCAGGAATTTTTAATGGATTTAGAAGACTTAGAGTATGTTCTTAGCACCATGAAACTCCTTGGTTCAAAAGGTACAACCGGTACACAGGCAAGTTTCCTTGAACTGTTTGACGGAGACCAGGAGACCATCGATAAGATTGACCCGATGATTGCGAAGAAAATGGGATTTGAAAAATGTTATCCGGTATCCGGACAGACTTATTCCAGAAAAGTAGATACAAGAGTATTAAATATCCTGGCAGGAATCGCAGCAAGTGCACATAAGTTCTCAAATGACATTCGTCTGCTTCAGCATTTAAAAGAAGTAGAAGAACCATTTGAAAAGAGCCAGATTGGTTCCTCGGCAATGGCGTATAAGAGAAATCCGATGAGAAGTGAGAGAATTGCTTCTTTATCCCGTTTCGTTATGGTCGATGCGATGAATCCGGCAATTACATCCGCTACACAGTGGTTTGAGAGAACCTTAGATGACTCTGCAAACAAACGTCTTTCTGTTCCGGAAGGCTTCCTTGCAATTGATGGAATCCTTGATTTATGCTTAAACGTAGTAGACGGACTGGTTGTATATCCAAAAGTAATTGAAAAACGTTTAAGAAGCGAGCTTCCGTTTATGGCAACAGAAAATATTATGATGGATGCGGTAAAAGCAGGCGGAGACCGTCAGGAATTACATGAAAGAATCCGTGAACTTTCCATGGAAGCAGGAAAGAATGTTAAAGTAGAAGGAAAAGAAAATAATCTGCTTGAACTGATTGCTGCTGAACCAGCATTTAACATGACATTAGAGGATTTACAGAAAACAATGGAGCCATCCAAATATACCGGAAGAGCCGAAGTACAGGTTAATGCATTTTTGAAAAATGTAGTACAGCCGGTTCTTGATGACAACAAAGAAATTCTTGGTATGACAGCAGAAATTAATGTTTAAATTAATATTTTGATAAGAAAGACAAGAGGGGTCTTATAGGTAACTTTTACTTATAAGACGCCCCTTTTTTGGAAAAAAACACTAAAAATAAAAAAAACAATGCTTTTTTTAAAATAGAACTTTATTTCTCAAAAGAAATGTAGTATGATACATGAGTACAAATAAGCACTTTTAGGAGGAATGCAAAATGGTAAAAGCAGTAGTAGGGGCTAACTGGGGAGATGAAGGGAAAGGTAAAATTACCGATATGCTGGCTCAGGAATCCGATATTATCGTAAGATTCCAGGGTGGTGCCAATGCTGGCCATACAATTGTAAACAATTACGGAAAGTTTGCACTTCATACTCTTCCGTCAGGTGTGTTTTATGACCACACCACCAGCGTCATCGGTAACGGTGTAGCGCTTAACATCCCAGTACTGTTTAAAGAGATTCAGTCAATTGTGGAAAAGGGTGTTCCGATGCCGAAGATTAAAGTATCTGACCGTGCACAGATGGTAATGTCCTATCACATCAAATTTGATGAGTATGAGGAAGAACGTCTGGCAGGAAAATCTTTTGGTTCTACAAAGTCAGGAATCGCGCCGTTTTATTCAGATAAATATGCAAAAATAGGTTTTCAGGTAAGTGAGCTTTTTGAAGATGAAGCAGTACTCAGGGAAAAAGTAGAACGTGTCTGTGTAACAAAAAACGTACTTCTTGAGAATCTGTATCATAAACCGGCTTTAAACCCTGATGATATCATGGAAGAATTAAAACAGTACAAAGAAATGATAGCACCTTATGTGTGTGATGTTTCTTTATACCTTTGGAATTCATTAAAAGAAGGAAAAGAAATTCTTTTAGAGGGACAGTTAGGTTCATTAAAAGACCCAGACCATGGAATTTATCCGATGGTTACTTCCTCTTCTACACTCGCAGCTTACGGTGCAGTAGGAGCAGGTATCCCGCCTTATGAAATCAAAAAAATTATTACAGTCTGCAAAGCATATTCCAGTGCAGTAGGAGCAGGCGCATTTGTATCTGAAATCTTCGGAGATGAGGCAGATGAATTAAGAAGACGCGGCGGTGATGGCGGAGAATTTGGTGCTACAACAGGACGTCCAAGACGTATGGGATGGTTTGACTGTGTAGCTTCTAAATACGGATGCCGTATGCAGGGAACAACAGACGTAGCATTTACAGTTTTAGATGTACTTGGATACCTTGATGAGATTCCGGTTTGCGTAGCTTACGATATTGATGGAGAAATCACAACAGAATTCCCGACAACCGCATTACTTGAAAAAGCAAAACCGGTAATCGAAACATTACCAGGCTGGAAATGCGATATTCGTGGAATTAAAAACTACGAAGACCTTCCGGAAAATTGTAGAAAATACATTGAATTTGTGGAAGAAAAGATTGGATTCCCGATTACAATGGTTTCTAACGGACCGAGCAGAGATGATATTATTTACAGAAATAAATAAGATTTAATTAAAAACAGGACAGAGGACCCCTAAGTCGTTACGAAAGAATGACTCAGGGGTTTTTGTCTGGAAAAGTAAAAACAAAGTAGAGTATAGGAGATTTAAGTTTATGAAATATGATGTAATTATTATTGGTGCAGGTCCGGGTGGGATTTTCTCTGCTTATGAACTGCTTGAGCAGAATAAAGACTTAAAAATTGCAGTATTTGAAGCAGGTGCACCGCTTGAAAAACGCCGCTGTCCGATTGATGGTGATAAAGTAAAAACCTGTATTAAATGTAAAACGTGTGCAATTATGAGTGGATTTGGAGGAGCAGGTGCATTTTCTGATGGAAAATATAACATCACAAATGATTTCGGTGGTACTCTCTACGAACACATTGGAAAGAAAAAATCACTGGAATTAATGCATTACGTGGATGATTTGAATGTAAAATTCGGTGGCGGAGAAACAAAGATGTATTCTACTGCAGGAACAAAATTCAAAAAACTTTGTCTGCAAAATAAATTAAACCTGTTAGATGCATCGGTACGTCACTTAGGAACAGATATCAACTATATCGTACTGGAGAACATTTATCAGGAATTAAAAGACAAAGTAGAATTCCGTTTCTTCTATCCGGTCAGCCGTCTGGAAATGTTAGAAGATGGATATCGTGTGTTCCACGAAGAAGAATATGATGACTGTGATAAATGTATCGTTTCTGTTGGACGAAGCGGAAGTAAGTGGATGGAATCTGTCTGTAAAGACCTTGAGATTCCGACAAAATCAAATCGTGTAGACTTAGGTGTCCGTGTAGAACTTCCGGCAGTTATCTTCTCTCATTTGACTGACGAACTTTACGAGAGCAAGATCGTATACCGTACAGAAAAATTTGAGGATAATGTGCGTACCTTCTGTATGAATCCGTACGGAATCGTTGTAAATGAAAATACCAACGGAATCGTTACCGCAAATGGTCACAGCTATGAAGACCCTGAAAAACAGACTGAAAATACCAACTTTGCTCTTTTAGTATCCAAACATTTTTCTGAACCGTTCAAAGACAGTAATGGATATGGCGAAAGTATCGCAAGACTCTCCAACATGCTTGGAGGCGGTGTTATCGTACAGCGTTTTGGAGACTTAGTAAGAGGACGAAGAAGTACCGTGACACGTGTGGAAGAAGGACTGGTACGCCCGACTCTTGCAGCAACACCTGGAGATTTGAGCCTTGTGCTTCCAAAACGTATCTTAGATGGTATTATCGAAATGATTTATGCATTAGATAAGATTGCGCCAGGTACTGCAAATGATGATACTCTGCTTTACGGTGTAGAAGTAAAATTCTATAACATGGAAGTCGATATTGATGAAAATCTGGAAACCAAATATAAAGGTCTGTATGTGATTGGAGATGGTAGTGGTGTCACTCACTCTCTTTCCCATGCATCCGCAAGTGGTATCTATGTTGCAAGACATATTACAGAAGAATGAAATAAAAATCAGGTTTCAACAAATATAGCAAGGATTCTCCCACCTCTATAGGTGGTGAGAAAAATTGCAAACAGGAAGGTTAACGGCAGTGGTGGGCGGAGAGAAATCGGTATCCTCCATTGACATGAGGTAAACCACAGTCAGCGTTTTGCTGACATGTCAGACTCTGTGAAATTACCGACTGTGGATTGAAACAAGAATATCAAGAATACTTTCTTCAAAAACAAATTGATTTTCTTTACGGATTTTTTTATAGGCAGATGGCGGAAGTGGAGACTCCGCCCTGCCTATTTCTATTGTCAGACTTGGAATATTCTGCTTTAAAAGTGCCCAGTCTTTATAGCCTGCCGGGTCAAGTTCCTCATAATTGTCATCGGGAGTATAGCCGGTAATGTCAGAAATTCTTTTGGCGAAGGACTGTGTTTTTTTTGCCAGTTCTCCACGCTGTCCAAATGACCAGTAAATCACAGCACCGGAAGAGTGATAACTGATCGTGCGGTCAAATTTTTCTTTTAACGTTAATTGAATCAAAGTATCTGCTTCTAAGGTACATCCGGCTGACGGACCTTTATAATGTTCACTTGCCGGTTTTTGGACTCCATCATAATAACTTTCCCAGAGCGCATCAAAGTTTCGGTTTACATCAATGCCTTCTGCATTGGATTTCCAGTATTTAAAGTACTGTTTCCATGGCATCCTTGCCCCTTCTCTGCGTGCAATTTCCCATACTCTCCTTCGGTTTTCCTCTTTGTTTAGAGCATCGGGCCCCATTTGGCTGATAGTAACACCATCGGGATTAACCATGGGAAGGAGAAAGAGCGAACAGGTATCAAAAAAAGTCTGATACGAATATCCACGATAAGTCTGTTTTTCTAAAATGGCTCTTGCAAATGAGGCAGTCAAATCCATGAGAAGCTGGCAGGTCATATATTCTCTTCCGTGAATCCCCGCAAAAATTAGAATTTTGTGTCTGGCATCGGGCTTTCCGATTCGTGCCTGAAAAATTTCCCGACCGTCGATTGTACGTGCAAGAGTGGTGATTTGTACAATTTTCTCAAAAATTCTTGAATAAATATGTAAATCATTTTTTAAGTCTTGATAAGAATAGCCGGAAAATTGTAGAATCTGTCGATTTTCTCTGACATTTCGAGCATTAATGTCCATTGACGGAAACTCCTGAACTCTTTATAATTAAAGATATTCAAAAAAGGGAGGTTTCAGACGTGAAGAAGCTAAAACAATTGCTTGCTCTTTTAGTCGTCATACTGCTTCTTGGTTTATATGCACTTACCCTTGTATTTGCTCTGATGAAAAGCCCTGCGGCACAGGATTTACTTCTGGCATCTTTGTACGCAACCGTAATTCTTCCGGTTCTTATCTATGCCATTTTGCTCGTCTATAAATGGAGAAAACCGGATGATAAAATACCAAAGATTGACGAAAAACATGCCAAAGTAAATACCATTATTTTTGATTTGGGAAAGGTTCTTGTTGATTATGACTGGCAGGATTATTTAAAATCCATGGCATTCGATGATGATGCGATTGAGGCAGTTGGAGATGCGATGTTTGCCAGCGATGACTGGGTAGAAGCAGATCGTGGAGTACGCACAGAAGAAGAAATTTTACAGTCTTTTATTGATAACGACCCGGAATATGAAAAGCAGATTCGTGATGCGTTTGATGATATGGGCTTTACGATTCATGCATTTTCGTATACAAAAACCTGGCTGAAATACCTGAAACGACGAGGATATAAACTTTATTATCTCTCGAATTTTTCAAAACCTCTCTTTGAACGGTGCACGCAGGAGATGGAATTTTTAAATCTGATGGATGGCGGTTATATGTCATGGGAAGTGCAGATGATAAAACCGGACGCACAGTTTTATCAGAAACTGTTGAAAGATTTTAAGATTGAGCCATCTAAGGCAGTATTTTTGGATGACGTGATGGAAAATATTGCAGAAGCAAGAGCACAGGGGTTAAATGCAGTTCATTTTACAAATAAGAAAGAAGCAATTCGTGCCTTGAAAGACGACTTTGGGGTAGAATAACAAAAAAGCAATCCGAAAACTCGGGTTGCTTTTTTGAATGCTATATATGCTGTGTTTCATTTATCGAATGGAAAATGCGGAAGCCGGAGAGTAAGAACCGCCTTGCTGTCTGTCATTTGAGTTTCCGTTTCCGTTTGTCTGGCTGTTGCCGTCAGAAGAAATATCGGATTTGCTTCCTAAAGAGATGGAAACAGTTTTTTCTTTGTAGCTGTCACTGTCCGGTACTTGAAGAGTTAACTCAACCGTTTCACCGGCTTTATAATATTGCAGCAAATCCTGAAGGCTTTCGATATCAGTGACGGATTTTCCATCGAATTTTGTGATGACAGAGCCGGAAGTAATGCCGGCTTTTTCAGCTGCGCTGCCAGAAGTTACTTCAGATACATAGATACCTTCCGGAAGATTATATTTCTCCTGAACATCACTGGTTACATTGATTCCTTTGATACCGATTGTTCCCTGTTTGTCAGAGTCTACTTTGGTTCTGGTTGTCTGGTTCATCAGATTATCAATGATATCAGAAACTCTGGAAATCGGGATTGCATAGCCCATACCTTCTACTTCTGTGGAAGCAAGTTTCGCAGAGTTGATACCGATGACTTCACCATTCATATTTAAAAGCGCACCACCGCTGTTACCTGGATTAATAGCGGCATCTGTCTGAATATAAGTTGCAGAACTGCTGTCATCAGAAGAAGAGTTGCTGTCCTGTGTATCAGAAGAATTATTGCTTAAAGCACGATTTACGGCACTTACAATACCGGTTGTAACGGACTGACCATATCCTAAAGCATTACCGATGGCAACAACCTGTTCGCCGACTTTTAAAGAGTCAGAATCACCGATGGAAGCAACAGCAATCTGAGACATTGTATCATCGGAAATGCTGTCAAGCGGAACTGCGATAACTGCAAGGTCATTTTCTGCGTCTGTACCTTTTACGTTTGCCTCATATACCTTATTGTCGATGAAACAAACGGAAAGAGTATCGGCACCTTCTACAACGTGATTATTTGTTACCATTAAAAGTTCTGTATCATTTTTGCCGATAATAATACCAGAACCCTGACTTTCGGTTTCCTGAGTCTGTGTCTGACCTTGGCCTCTAAATCCGAACTGACTGAAGTAATCCTGGACTTCCTGAACAGATTTATTTGTGATTGCTACGATAGATGGCATTGCAGATGTTGTGATATCAGAGACATCTAAACTGCCTTTATTAGAGCTGTCGGAAGTAGTGGTTGTCTTTAACAGACTGGCACTTGAACTATTACTTTTAGAAGTCTGGCTTGAACTGTTTGTTGTTTTTGAAACAGGTGAAAAGTAATTTACAGCCTGGAAAGAACCGGCAGCGACAGAACCAAATAAAACAGCACTTAAAGTGATAGCACCGATTTTCTTTGCAAGTTTTTTAGAATTTTTAGGATTCTTTTTATTGTTATTATGACTGCCGGATGGTGTCAGTGGCTGATAAGTATTGGTTTCATTTTCCATTTCATTATTATTTTCTGTATGATTAAAATCGTAATTGTTTAACATCATCAATTCCTCCTTGTTGTTCCCTTTGATGCTTCTAAGAATACAGGAAGAGTGTGTCGAAAATGTCGAGATTCTGTGATGAAAATAAGGTAAAAGTGTGTAAATTTGGTGAACACGAAAGGCTGGACAATAGAGAAAATGGGATTTACATTCTGAAATCCATGTTTTGGTAAAAGAAAGCCTCTAAAACTTGACAAAAAACTACAAATAGTGGTACTGTTATTGCAACCGCAGTAACAGCGGGATGCAACGAAATAAAAGAATATAATAATATTGAGGTGCGAAAAAATGCAGGAATTGAAACCAATCAAAGAAGGTAAAGTACGTGAGATTTATGACAACGGTGATAGTCTGATCATGGTAGCAACCGACAGAATCAGTTGTTTTGATGTGATTTTAAAAAATGAAGTTACAAAAAAAGGAACCGTTCTGACACAGATGTCCAAATTTTGGTTTGACTTAACAGAGGACATTCTTCCAAATCATATGATTTCTGTAGATGTAAAAGACATGCCGGAATTTTTCCAGCAGGACAGATTTGATGGAAATAGTATGATGTGCCGTAAATTGGAAATGCTTCCTATTGAATGTATTGTACGTGGTTACATTACAGGAAGTGGATGGGCAAGCTATCAGGAAACAGGTAAAGTATGCGGAATTGAACTTCCGGAAGGCTTAAGAGAATCCGACAAATTACCGGAACCAATCTATACACCATCTACAAAAGCTGAGATTGGAGACCATGATGAAAATATTTCTTATGAAGAAAGTATTGCTCATCTGGAAAAATATTTCCCGGGAAAAGGCGAAGAATACGCTCAGAAACTTCGTGATTACACCATTGCACTGTACAAAAAATGTGCCGAATACGCACTGAGCAAAGGTATTATTATTGCAGATACAAAATTTGAATTCGGACTCGATGAAAATGGAAACATTGTAATCGGAGACGAAATGCTGACACCAGACAGTTCACGTTTCTGGCCGGCAGAAGGCTATGAACCGGGACATGGACAGCCGTCTTTTGATAAACAGTTCGCACGTGACTGGTTAAGAGCAAATCCGGATAATAACTGGACACTTCCACAGGATATCGTGGATAAAACAATTGAAAAATATCTTCAGGGATATGAGATGCTGACAGGTAAAAAATTAGTTTAACCAAATCAAGTAAGTCCCCTGCTTCAATTGCGAAAAGCAATAAGCAGGGGTGGGGACTTGCTTGTATCAGGAGGGGGCAAGCCCCTTCTGATAAGCTGCGTAGCAGCTATTTGGTTATGAGCAAGTAGCGAAGCGAATTGCGAATATCCACTTAACGGTTAGCTTAATCAATGAAAAAGGGCAGGTTCTTTGTGAACCTGCTTTTTTTTGTACAAAATTATAAAAAATATCCCCCGGATAGGGTTCTGGCATAGTAGCGAAGTAGTGTAAAAACAAGAAAAAATTAAAGGAAAATTATATCCGCGCAGGGGGCTTACGAAGTGTAATAAAGTTAGCTATAATGAGGAAAACACAGAAAACCACAGGAGGAACGTATGAAAAAGAAAGTAGTAAGTATTTTATGTCTGACGACTATGCTTATGACTGTTTTTGCAGGTTGCGGAGCTGACCAGGGTGAAGAGACAAAGAAGACAGATGAAGTTAAAGAGACAAAACAAACAGACGATGGAGTGCGGGCGTATGTTGGGGGAACCATTTTTGAAAGTAGTCTTGACCCAATAAAGGGGGCGATGAGTTATGGATATCCTTTTATCAATGAGGCATTGCTGGAAGTAAATCCAGATTCGGAATATGTTGGAGATTTGGCAACAGATTGGAAAGTAAGTGATGATGCACTGACTTATACATTTAATTTAAAAGAAAATGTAAAATTTAGTGACGGAAGTGATTTTGATGCTGAAGATGTAGTATTTACATATAAGACGGTGAAAGAAAATCAGGCAAATAATGAAAACGTTGATTTAACTCGTCTTGATAAAGTGACAGCCTTAGATAATCACACGGTTGAATTTAAATTAAGTGAAGCATATTCTCCGTTTTTGGATACCATTGCAATGTTACAGATTGTTCCTTCTGATGCTTATGACAGCGAATTGTTTGATACACAGCCAATTGGAACAGGTGCTTATAAGGTGTCTCAATACGATGCAAATCAGCAGATTATTTTAGAAGCTAATGATCAGTATTATGGAGATGCGCCGGAAATTAAGAAAGTAACACTGGTTGCAATGGAACAGGAGGCAGCTTTTTCAGCAGCAAAATCCGGAGAGCTGGATATAGTAATGGTGGGTGCGAACTATTCAAAAGAAAAAGTAGATGGTATGACTGCCACTAATTTTGAAACAATGGATGTAAGAAATATTTCGCTTCCGGTTAATCCGACGATGACAGCAAAAGATTCAGAAGGAAATGAAGTGGTTGTTGGCAACGATGTTACTTCTGATAAAGCAGTCCGTGAAGCATTATCTATCGGTATCAATCGTCAGGAGATTATAGACAATGCATTTAACGGTGTTGGAAAACCAGCTGTGAATTTTACGGATAATTTAGTATGGGCTTCTATAGAAACTTATGAAGATGGAAGAGTAGATGAAGCAATCAAATTATTGGAAGATGCCGGCTGGGAAGATTCTGATAATGATGGAATCAGAGAAAAAGGTGATTTAAAGTGTACATTTGATGTGTATTCTCCCGGTGGAGATCAGGATAGATACAATTTAGCAGTTGCATTGGCTGAAAATGCAAAAAATTTGGGAATTGATATTCAGGTAAAGACTGCTACCTGGGATGAAGTTACCACACTTCAGAATACAGCGGGCATTGTATGGGGGTGGGGTCAGTATTCACCTACTGTATTATATTCGCTGTTTAAATCAGATTTATTTTTAACAGGTGGGTATGACAATGTAGTTGGATATAAAAATGATGTTGTAGACCAGAAAATTGATGAGGCTCTTGCAGCGAACAATCAGGAAGATGCAATTGCAGCATGGAAAGAAGTTCAGAAAATTGCAGATGCAGATTATCCGGAACTGTACTTAGTAAATATTGAACATTGCTTTTTTATCAATGATAACTTAGACATATCAATGGATACCCAGATTCCGCATCCACACGGACATGGAAGTCCGATTGTATGTAATATGAAAGATTGGAAGTATAAGTAAAAAATAAAGATACGGTTTTTAGGTGACCTGTTTGAGATAGGTCACCTATTTTGGGAGAATGGGATAAATGAAAAGCGTAAAAAAAATTTTATCGGAAGCGATTAGGATGCTTTTGTTATTGATAGCAGTAAGTTTGGTGGCATTTATTCTTATTACAAAAGCACCAATTGACCCTCTTGTATCTTACATAGGGACAAATTCTACGTTGTCAAATGAAGCAAAGGAAGAAATATCGGAATATTGGGGATTGAACGACCCATTGCCGGAACGATTTGTTACGTGGGCAAATCATGCATTACATGGAGATTTTGGAGAGTCTATCACGTATAAAAAGCCGGTAATACAGATTATTAAAACAAGGTTTTTATATTCAATTGTATTGATGCTACTGGCGTGGTTTTTTTCTGGAATTTTAGGATTTGTTCTTGGAATATTATGTGGAATACATCAAGGTGGTATTTTTGACAGGTTTATGAAACTATTCTGTTTGATTACAAAGTCTGCGCCAACTTTTTGGTTGGGCTTGTTAATTTTATCGTTGTTTGCAGTTCAATTAGGATGGTTTCCAATGGGAATGGCTGTGCCAGCGGGTAAATTAGCCAGTGAGGTCACAATCTGGGACAGAATTTATCACTTGATTTTACCGGTGCTTACGTTAACGATTGTAAGTATGAGTGATGTAATCCTGTACACAAGGCAAAAAATTGTAGAGATTATGAATAGTGATTTTATTTTATATGCGAAAGCGCGAGGAGAATCTCAAAAACAATTAATAACAAGACACATTTTGAGAAATGTTATTTTACCGGCTGTTACTGTTCAGTTTGCATCATTTAGTGAACTTTTTGGAGGAATGGCATTGGCAGAGAATGTATTTTCCTATCCAGGAATAGGAACGGCAACTACGGCAGCAGCTTTAAATGCAGATGTTCCTTTGTTACTGGGGATTGCATTATGCAGTGCAATGTTTGTATTTGCAGGAAATTTAATGGCAAATATTTTATATGGCGTATTCGACCCGCGAATCAGAGAGGGGGAAGAGTATGTCTGATAAAAAAATTGTATGGAATAGAAAGACCAAAATTGTTGTATTAATGGTAATCGCAGTTGTTTACCTGGCAGGGATTTTTATATGGGGAATATTTATGAATCCTGAAAAATATGCAGTAAACTATGCAAATAAATTCTTGAGTCCAAGTTTAAAACATCCTTTTGGAACAGATTTTGTTGGAAGAGATATGTTTTATCGATGTGTTAAAGGATTGTCAAATAGTATTGTGATAGGAATTCTTGCTTCAATTGTTAGCTCAATAGTTGCGTTAATATTTGGAATAGCTGCTGCTGTTTTTGGAAAATGGGTAGATAAAGTGGTTAATTGGGGAGTAGATTTGTGTATGGGGCTTCCTCATTTGGTACTGTTAATGTTGATTTCCTTTATGTTGGGAAAAGGAGTAAAAGGAGTAACAATTGCAGTTGCATTAACACATTGGCCGTCACTGACTCGAATTGTGAGGTCTGAAGTTATGCAAATTCGTTCTTCTCAGTATGTTCAAGCTGCTTATAAAATGGGAATTTCAAAATGGAAAGTGGCAGTTACTCATATTGTTCCACATGTGTTGCCATCTTATTTGATTGGTTTAGTGTTATTGTTTCCTCATGCGATTATGCATGAAGCATCTATTACATTCTTAGGATTTGGACTTCCGGCAGAGATGCCTGCAATTGGTGTCATTTTATCTGAAGCAATGAAACATTTAGCTACAGGAAAATGGTGGCTGGCTTTATTTCCAGGTCTATTATTGCTAATTGCAGTTGTTTTATTTGATGTTATGGGAGATAATCTGAAAAAATTATGGAATCCTGGAAGTGGTAACGAATAGAGGTAAAAATGGATAATAGAAAAACAGTTTTAGAAGTAAATGATTTGGTTGTTTCTTTTAGCATGTATAAAAAAGGATTTAGAAAAGAAAATCTGGAAGTAATTCATTCCTTGTCTATAGATGTAAAAGAAAAAGAAATTGTGGCTATTGTAGGTTCAAGTGGTTCAGGAAAAAGTCTTTTAGCATCGGCGATATTAGGGTTATTGCCTGGCAATGCAAGCACAAGTGGAAGTGTCTGCTATATGGGGAAACAGTTGGATGATAAATTAAGAAAACAGTATCTTGGTAGAGAGATTGCATATATTCCACAGTCGGTAGACCATTTGGACCCCGTTATGAAAGTTGGACCACAGGTAGTAGGGGTATATTCTACAGAAGAAAAACAACGCAAAATGTTTCAAAAATATCAGTTAGATAAAAGTGTAGAAGAAATGTATCCGTTTCAATTATCCGGAGGGATGGCCAGGCGTGTACTGATTTCAGCGGCGGTGTTGGAAACTCCTAAATTAATTGTTGCAGATGAGCCGACACCAGGACTTAGTGTTGATATGGCTATGGATACATTAAAACATTTTAGAGAAATAGCAAATACAGGTACGGGAATTCTACTAATTACTCATGATATTGATTTGGCATTTGAGGTTGCAGATCGAATTGCAGTATTTTACGCTGGTACAGTTGTAGAAATTTCACCAACGGAAGATTTTAAAAAGGGAAAAGAATACTTACGACATCCCTACAGCAAGGCATTTCTGAGAGCATTGCCACAAAATGAATTCCAGCCGATTCCCGGAATACAGCCTTATGCTGGAAATTTGCCAGAAGGTTGTTTATTTGCAAATCGTTGTCCCGATGTATCTGAAAAATGTACGGGACAAATACCAATGAGGGAGTTGCGAGGGGGAAAGGTCAGGTGTGTAAATGCAACTTAAATTAGAACATATTGATTTTAGATATACAGATAAATCTCCTTGGATTTTAAAAGATGTTTCTTTGACAATAGAAGCAGGAGAACGTGTTGGAATTGTAGGACCATCAGGTTATGGAAAAAGCACGTTATCTAAAATTATTGCAGGGTATATGAATCCGACTTCCGGAAGCGTGATGATTGACGAAAAACCGCTGCCTAAAAAGGGAATGTGTCCTGTACAAATGATATATCAACATCCGGAATATGCAGTTAATCCAAGATGGAAAATGAAAAAAATCCTGAATGAATGTTGGACTCCTGGAGAAGAAGTATTAGCTCGGATGGGAATTGAAAAAGATTGGCTGAACCGTTGGCCGTCAGAATTATCAGGTGGAGAACTGCAGCGTTTTTGTATTGCACGAATATTAAGTCCGGATGTGAAATTCCTTCTATGCGATGAGATTACTACGATGCTGGATGTGATCACACAAGCTCAGATATGGCAGGTGCTTTTGGATACTGCGAAAAAGAACGGTTATGGAATGCTAATTATTACCCATAACATGGCGCTGGCTGAAAAAGTATGTACAAGGATAGTAGACCTTAGAGATATTAATCATATCAAACAGATTGACGTATGATAATTAATCCTGAATTATTCATGGAACAACCATGAATAATTCAGGATTAGATTTATCGAAAAATTCAGCTATAGATTTCCGACCAGTTTATCTTTCCAGATACCAAGACATTCTCGCACCAGATAATTTAGCTGTAAAAATTTGTTACTTTTTGCCGGAACACCTTCTATCTGTCGGCATCCCATCTTTTTTCCGATTGAAGTTCCTCGAAATACGTGAAAGCCGTTGGTTACGATCCCAATTCGTAGATTTCCCGGTTTTTTATTTGACTTTTCTTCTAAAAGTGCAAGTGAATATTTTAGGTTTTCATTTGTATTAGTAGAACGGTTTTCTTTTATCAGACGTGTCTCATCGATTCCTTGTGAGACCAGATATTCATACATTGCTTCTGCCTCGGAAATTTCTTCTCCTGAACCTTTTCCACCGGAGACAACCGCTATTGTTTCTGGATTTTCGTCGAGATATTCTTTTGCCCGCTCCAGGCGAAGCTTCAATGAATTGCTTAATTTCGTTCCGTTGACCTGTGCCCCTAATACAATCAGCGTGTCCAGATTTCTAGATGGTTTCTGAAGCATTCCCGAAAAAATCAGACCTTCTGTTATCAAAAATGCAAGGATCACCAAAATCGCCAGAGTAAGGCATACTGCTTTTACAGGTTTTGGAAATATACTTAAAATATTCCAGTGATGCGTTGTTTCTAATCGCAACAAAATTGCGATTGCATAACACACAAGTCCTGCAGCTGCCCAGATACACGGAAATAAGGAAGAAAGTCCTGCATACAATACAATTCCGATAAAATAAAGAATACTAAAACTTCCTAATAAAATAAATAATATTCTCATAAATAAAATCCTTTCACTTTCATTAGTAGTTTTTCCTGATAGAAAAAGAAGACGGAAAAATTCCGCCTTCTACTTTTTTATAATTATTTGTTTTTTCCACAGCAGTGTTTGTATTTTTTACCACTTCCGCATGGACACGGATCGTTACGTCCGATTTTCGGTCCTTTTACAACTGTACCGGATTTTTTCTGTTCTACATATAATTCTTTTTTCTTTTCTTCTGTGAAGACTTCATTCCACTGAGGAAGATCGTACAGCCAGTCTGCTTTTGCGTCTACCATGTTTTTGTAGAGCATTTCTGTATCAAATCCGAGATTCACTACAGTATCTTCTTCCATTTCTTCGATTGGATTCTGTACTTTTAAGCTGTCATTGATTCCATCAAGGAAACCAACCATTGTCATAACGTCTACGTCAAATTTTTCAGCAAGCTCTTTTACAGTTCCTCTTTCTACATTTGTCGGGTCTGCAAGAAGTTTTTCATAAATTCCTTTTTCGATTAAGAAATAGTTTGTCCAGAATTTCTGAAGCTGTGCCCTGTCTGCTTCCTGAGAATATGCAATCTCTCTCCATTCCTGTAATAATGCCATGTATTTTACCACCTTTTACTTAATATTCATATTTTGGGCGCAAAGCACCTATACGTAACAGTATATACGATATGCACAGATTTTTCAATATTTTTTATAGTTTCCAGGCAGATTATGCATTGCAAGCAAAAAAAAACGGGTCTATAATGAGAAGCGCAAATGAATAAATGAAAAGGAAGAAAGAGAAATGAATGATTCAAAACTTACAATCCGTGGAGAACTTACTCTTATTGTGATTGTCATTATCAATAGCCTCGGCGTCGTTTTGATGCTTCACTCTGGCTCAGGCATATCAGCCATTTCAAGTGTGCCTTATGCTTTTTCGGAAGTATTTCCAAAACTCACTCTTGGAACCTGGACTTACCTTTTTCAAAGTCTGCTTATCTTAACTTTAATGGTACTTCGGAAAAAATTTATTCCGGAATACTTATTTAGTTTTGTTATCGGATTTTTCTTTGGAAAAATGGTAGATATCCATCAGGCATGGGTCAGCCAGCTTCCATACACGATTCCATTGCGTGTAGTATATTTTGTTTTAAGTTATCTCATCATCTGCTTTGGAATCGCACTTTCAAACCGCTGTAAAATGCCGATTATTCCGACAGACCTGTTCCCAAGAGAACTTGCAGATATCTTAAAACGTGAGTATTCCAAAATCAAAGTTCCTTTTGATGTTACCTGCCTGTTTATTACCGGATTTATGACTTTCTTATGTCTTGGACATATTATGGGATTGGGTGTTGGAACAGTTCTTGCCGCATTTACTATGGGAAAAGTAATTGGAATTATTGGAAAAGAAATGGATAAAAAGGTTCAATTTATTTCTATTATGAAGTCTTAGGTAAAAGAAACCAATTTTTCTTTCATCCTAGTATTTTTTAAATTATTTGTCAATCCCATTGTATATTTTAACAGAAACTGCTCATACTATAAGTAGTCCATGGAGGGAAGGCACAAATACGTGACGCTCTTCCTGGAAGAACAAAAGAAAAAGTAGAAATACTTATCCTCCCCTTTGAAAAGCCCCTGCACTTAGAAGAAGCCCAACTAAGTACAGGGGTTTTGTTAAGTCGTTTGAGTTTCTGTTCTGTAAAAGATAAAAAACTAATGCATAAAAAATTTCTTTCTACACATACTGTTCTTGGTAAACGTACTCTTAGGGTATGAAGATTAAGGAGGAAATAATTATGCCATTATTAAATTGTACAGCAAGAACTTGTGTTTACAACAAAGAGGAATACTGTTCTAAAGGAGATATCGTAGTAGATGGAAGCAATGCAAAAGTCGCAGACGAAACCTGTTGCAGCAGTTTTGTGGAACGAAGCGGAAGTGCGATGAACAGTATTGGCGGAGAATGTGGATGTAAAACAATTAACGTAGACTGCAAAGCCTGCCAGTGTACATTTAACAATCAGGAGAAATGCAGTGCAGATAAAATTACAATTACAGGTGCAAGTGCCTGTCATTGTGATGAAACAAAATGCGGAAGCTTTGAGCTGAATTAAGTTACAGAAAAAAGAATCCCGGGAAACGGGATTCTTTTTACATAAACCCCTTGACATTGCAGTTTATTTATGATATCGTAATACAGTCTGAAGAAAAAGAAAGCAGAGTAATTGCTCTCACCTTAGCACGAGTAAGTGACTATGGTTCATATTTGAAATAATTGATGCGCTTTTGCGTTTTCTTTATGGGAATATGTTGTGGAGAGCTTATGCTGTCCACTTTTTATTTATTTCATAGGAAATTCTTTCTTATTTTTTTCAGAATGTTATGAGGTAGGTGGCTGACAAAAAAGTCAGATGAGTGTTTTATCAATATTATGGAGGTGCACAACAATTAGCGAATTAATGATTAATGAACAAATCAGAGACAGAGAGGTCCGTCTCATTGGCGCAAATGGAGAACAGCTTGGTATTATGTCTGCCAGAGATGCGCAGAAACATGCTCAGGAAGCAGGATTAGACCTGGTAAAGGTTGCTCCTACAGCAAAACCGCCAGTTTGTAAAATTATTGATTATGGTAAGTATAAGTACGAATTAGCGAGAAAAGAAAAGGAAGCTAAAAAGAAACAGAAAACCATCGAGGTTAAGGAAGTGCGTTTGTCTCCAAATATTGAAGAAAACGATTTAAACACCAAGGTCAACAATGCCAGAAAATTCCTTACCAAAGGAAATAAAGTAAAAGTAACACTTCGTTTCAGAGGTAGAGAAATGGCACATATGCAGAGCAGTAAACACATCTTAGATGAGTTTGCACAGTCCTTATCTGATATTGCGGTTGTCGAAAAAGCACCGAAGGTAGAGGGACGCAGCATGACCATGTTTTTGACAGAAAAACGCTAGACGTTCATTAAAAGAGTTTTAAGGAGGATACAATCATGCCAAAAATGAAAACAACAAAAGCAGCTGCAAAGCGCTTCAAAAAAACAGGTACAGGATTATTAAAAAGAAATAAAGCTTATAAGAGCCATATCTTAACAAAGAAATCTCAGAAGAGAAAGAGAAACCTGAGAAAAGCAGCTATTACAGATGCTACTAATGTAAAGAACATGAAGAAGATTTTACCGTACATCTAATTCGATATTCGTTTTAAAACAGGAGGAAATTAAGAAATGGCAAGAATCAAAGGCGGATTAAACGCAAAGAAAAAACACAATAGAGTATTAAAAATGGCAAAAGGATACAGAGGTGCTCGTTCTAAACAGTACAGAGTTGCAAAACAGTCTGTAATGAGAGCTCTGACAAGTGCTTATGCCGGAAGAAAACAGAAAAAACGTCAGTTCAGACAGTTATGGATCGCTCGTATCAACGCAGCAGCAAGAATGAATGGTCTGTCCTACAGCAAATTTATGTATGGATTAAAACTGGCTAACGTTGACTTAAACAGAAAAGTTTTAGCTGACATGGCTATCAACGATGCAGAAGGATTTGCTACATTAGCAGAACTTGCAAAATCTAAACTTGCTTAATTAAAATTAGAAGTGAGAAATCAGGCAGGAGATGAAATTTTTGAATTTCATTTCCTGTCTTTTTTTAAATACTATTGACGGAAATATAAAAAAGAAGTAAAATGTTCGAGAAGAATGTATAAATTTAGAAACAGGCAGTGAATCCTGTAGGTAGGATTCTTTTTTTTCGCCTTTTGTGTACGCGCAGCACGTGCAAATGTGTTTGAGATTTATACTTCTTCAGGTTTTAAGTCAAGAGGAGGAAAAAAAGATGAAAACCTACAAGAAAATCATGGATGTGCTTGCCGGTATCGAAAAATTGATTTTAGTTGTATCAACGATTTTGATTCTGGTTCTCACAGTTGGAAATGTATTTTCAAGAAAAGTCATCCACCGTTCCTGGTCTTTTACAGAAGAACTGGTGGTAGCAGTTTTCGTTCTGATTACCTTACTGGCAGCAGCTCTTGCATGCCGAGAGGGAGAGCTTGTCAGTTTAAATCTGGTAACAGAACGACTGCCGAAAAAAACAAAAAAACCAATTGCAATTTTAGTGACTGTATTATCTGTAATTTTTACAATGATACTGTTCTATTACGGAATGGATAAGGTACTGACACAGCTTGCAAATGGAAAACGTACATTCGTATTAAATTGGCCGGAATGGATTTTCTGGTCCTTTGTACCGATTGGTGCAGGCTGCATGATTCTTCATTTTATTGAATACTGCATCGATTTTTGTACAGACTTTAAATTTGCAAAGAGAAAGGAGGAGGCATAAGTGATTAGTGCGGTTTTATTCTTATCATTTTTTGTATTCTTAATCTTAAATGTGCCGATTGCGATTTGCCTTGGACTTTCTTCCGTATGTGCAATCTTATATTCGGGAACTTCTTTAACAATTGTAGCAACAAATATGTATTCCGGAATCAGTAAATTCTTATTGCTTGCCATTCCATTTTTCGTATTATCCGGAAATATCATGGCAAAAGCCGGAATTTCAAAACGTCTGATTAAATTTGTAAATACCTGTGTAGGACACAGAAGAGGTGGTATTGCGATTGTATGTGTTATCGTAGCCTGCTTCTTTGGCGCAATTTCAGGTTCCGGTCCGGCAACCGTAGCTGCGCTTGGTGCAGTCTTAATTCCGGCAATGGTAGAAGAAGGAGGATTTTCTGCTCCATTCTCAACGGCAATGATGGCAACTTCAAGTTCTATCGCAATTGTCATTCCGCCAAGTATTGCATTCGTAGTTTATGCCTCTATTACAGGTGTATCCATTGCGGATATGTTTGCAGGCGGAATTATTCCGGGTGTCTTAATGGGTCTGGCACTGATTGTTGTAATTATGATTGAAGTGCGTAAAAAAGGAATCCAGCCGACAACCAAAAAAGCAAGTTGGGGAGAGCGTGGAAAAGCGTTTGCTGATGCATTCTGGGGATTCTTAATGCCAATTATTATTCTTGGCGGAATCTATGGAGGAATCTTTACTCCGACAGAAGCAGCAGCGGTATCCGTAGTTTATGGTCTGTTTGTTGGTATGGTAATCTACCGTGAAGTAAAATTTAAAGATCTGGTAGATATCTTTGTAGAGTCTGCAAAGACAACCGGTGGTATCATGCTGATCGTAGCATGTGCTTCTTTGTTTTCATTTGTATGTACCAAATTTGGTATTTCGCAGGCAGCGTCAAGTCTGCTCTCCAGTGTAGCACATAATCAGTTTACGTTTCTTTTAATTGTAAATGTAATCTTCTTAATTGCAGGATGCTTTATCGATGCAAACTCTGCAATGTATATTTTTATTCCGATTATGCTTCCGGTTTGCAAAGCACTTGGATATGATTTAGTCGCCTTTGGTATTGTTGCAACGGTCAACCTTGCAATCGGACAGGTTACTCCTCCGGTAGGTGTTAATTTATTTGTTGCAATCAGTGTCAAAATCAAAAAAGGACTGGAAGTTACCCTTCAGGAAATTTCCAAAGCGGTGCTCCCGATGATTGCAGCCTGCGTAGTTGTCCTTTTGATGGTGACTTATATTCCGCAGATTTCTACTTGTCTGCCAAAACTCTTCGCAGGAAGTTCTTATACAGGAACATCGAAACTTGCAGCAGATGATTCTGAGGCAGAAGAGAGCCAGTCTGATGATGACTATAATCAGATTGATGATTACAGTGACCTTGGCTGGGAAGAACAGACCTGGAACTTTGCATGTTCTACCACCGAAACCAGTACCTGGGCACAGGCCGGAGAACAGTTTGGAAAATTAATGGAACAGGCAACCGGCGGTAAAGTAAAAGTAAATGTATACGCAGCAGACCAGCTGACAAACGGAAATCAGTCAGAAGGCATTCAGGCACTTATGAACGGAGATCCGGTACAGATTTCCATGCATTCAAACCTGATTTATTCTGCATTTGATGCAAGATTTAATGTTGTATCTTTACCATTTATTTTTGATTCTGTAGAAGATGCAGATGCGAAGCTGGATGGCGAAGCAGGACAGAAATTAGATGAAATCTTATCTGAGTACGGACTTCACTGCATGGGTATGGCAGAAAACGGATTCAGACAGTTGACAAACTCTGTCAGACCGGTAACTTCCGTAGACGACATGAAAAACTTAAAAATCCGTGTAGCAGGCTCTAACCTGTTAATGGAATGTTACAAGAGATGGGGCGCAGATGCGACCAACATGAACTGGTCTGAAACTTATACAGCACTTCAGCAGAATACAGTAGAAGGTCAGGAAAATCCACTTCCGGCAATTGATGCTGCAAGTGTACAGGAAGTGCAGAAATACTGCTCTATGTGGAATGCAAACTATGACTGTCTGTTCTTCTGCATCAACCAGGATATCTACGATGCACTGACACCGGAGCAGCAGGCTGTAGTTGATGAAGCAGGTAAAAAAGCAGTTGATTTTGAACGTGATATCAACCGTTCCGGTGACGATGAAATCAAATCCCGCTGGTCAAAAGAAAACGGTGTGGAAATCACAGAGTACGAAGACCTTGACATTGGTTCTTTCAAAGATGCAGTTGCGGACATTCCGCAGTGGTATGAAGAACAGCTGGTTGCAGAAGGATTTGACGAGGCAGAAGTAAAAGATTTAATTAATGTATTTACTGCAAAAAGCAGTGCAGGAAATTATGAAGTAGAGGACAGAAGTGACTTAGACTGGAAAGAACAGACCTGGAACTTTGCATGCTCTACTACAGAAACCAGTACCTGGGCACAGGCCGGACAGAAATTTGGCGAAATGATGGAACAGGCAACAGGCGGCAAGATTAAGGTAAATGTGTATGCAGCAGACCAGTTGACAAACGGAAACCAGTCAGAGGGAATTCAGGCACTTATGAATGGAGACCCGGTACAGATTTCCTTACATTCAAACTTAATTTACTCTGCATTTGACCCGAGATTTAATGTGGTATCTCTTCCATTCTTATTTGATTCCGTAGAAGATGCTGACGCAAAACTCGATGGGGAAGCCGGAGAAAAGTTAAAATCTATTCTTGAAGACTATGATATTCATTGTATGGGAATTGCAGAAAATGGATTCAGACAGTTGACAAACTCTGTCAGACCGGTAACTTCTGTAGATGACATGAAGAATTTAAAAATCCGTGTAGCAGGTTCCAACCTGTTGATGGAATGTTATAAGAGATGGGGCGCAGATGCAACGAACATGAACTGGTCTGAAACTTATACAGCACTTCAGCAGAATACGGTAGAAGGTCAGGAAAATCCACTTCCGGCAATTGATGCAGCAAGTGTGCAGGAAGTACAGAAATATTGTTCGCTGTGGAATGCAAACTATGACTGTCTGTTCTTTGGAATCAATCAGGGTGTTTATGATGCACTGACACCGGAGCAGCAGGAAGTAGTCGATGAAATCGGACAGAAAGCAGTACAGTATGAACGTGAAATCAATCGTGCAGGAGATGACGAAATTCTCTCCCGCTGGCAAAATGAAAACGGTGTAGAAGTACTGAAAAATGAAGAGCTTGATGTAGAGTCCTTCAAAAAAGCAGTAGATGGCATTGACGAATGGTTTGTAGAAGAATTAAAGAAAGCCGGATATGATGACGGTCAGGATCTTGTAGATGCATTTGAACGCAGATAAGCATTCCCCCGCTTCAAGTGCGCAGAGCACTAAGCGGCGGGTGAGGGGGATGCTTCTGTCAGTGAGAGTTGAAAGCTCCCACTGACAGAGCGCAAAGCGACTGCGTTCATGAGCAAGTAGCGAAGTGGATTGCGAATGTCCGCTTTACTGCAGATAAGCATTCCCCCGCTTCAAGTGTGCGGAACGGATCGCGAATGTCCGCTTTACAAATAAAAAATTGTAAAAATGTAAGTTTTAGAAAGCCGGATACTTTTTTGGAAGTATCCGGCTTTTTTTGAATATATTGTTATAACAAGTAAAACTGAGAATTTGGATAGAAAAGAATGAAGCAAAAAAAAGGATTAGCCGGTATTACGATTTTGTTTTTTATGTTAATCGCCGTGGCAGGTTTAGATGGAGACTTTGAAAAAAAAGAACAATCTGTATTTGGAGCACTTTCAGATGAGGAACATCCGAAAATTGCACTGACCTTTGATGACGGACCCCATCCGGTTTATACAGAAGAACTCTTAGATGGTCTAAAAAAGCGAAAAGTCATGGCAACTTTTTTTCTGATTGGAAATAATATCGAAGGAAATGAAGAGATTGTAAAACGGATGGCAGAAGAAGGACATTTAATCGGAAGTCATACTTATAACCATGTGCAGTTAAATAAACTTTCAGAATCGAAAGCGAAAGAAGAAATATTAAAGGGCTGTAATAAAATTTATGAGACAACCGGAGTCTGCCCTTCATTTGTGCGTCCCCCGTTTGGAGAGTGGAAGAAAAATATGGATTTTTGTGTGACCATGCTTCCTGTTTTCTGGAATGTTGATTCTCTTGACTGGAAACTGCAAAATACAGAAAAAATCGTAAAAAGGGTAGTGAAAGATGTGAAAGAAGGTGATATTATTTTAATGCATGATATTTTTGAAACTTCCGTTCAGGCGGCATTTCAGATTATTGATACGCTTGAAAAAGAAAACTATGAATTTGTTACGGTAGATGAATTGCTTTTGGAATAAATTTAAGCAAGAAGCTCGGTTGCTTGTAGCCGAGTAGTTCACGAACTATATAGAAAACGTATTTTAAAAAATGTATTTTACGAAATGGAGAAGGTTATGGATTTATTTGATTATATGAAAGAACAGACTTTAGAAAACGAATCTCCGCTTGCTTCAAGGATGAGACCGGTTTCTTTAGAAGAGGTGGTAGGTCAGGAACATATTATTGGAAAGGGAAAACTGCTTTATCGTGCGATTAAGGCAGATAAACTGAGTAGTATTATTTTTTACGGACCTCCGGGAACCGGAAAGACAACACTTGCAAAGGTGATTGCAAATACAACAAGTGCAAGATTTTGTCAGATGAATGCGACGGTTGCCGGAAAGAAAGACATGGAAGAAGTCGTAAAAACGGCACAGGATTATCTTGGAATGTACGGAAAAAAGACGATTTTATTTGTAGATGAGATTCATCGGTTTAATAAAGGGCAGCAGGATTATCTGCTTCCGTTTGTAGAGGATGGAACGCTGGTTTTAATCGGGGCAACTACGGAAAATCCGTATTTTGAAGTAAACAGTGCGTTGATTTCACGCTCAATTGTGTTTGAATTAAAGTCACTTGAAAAGAAAGATATTGATAAGCTGCTTTTAAGGGCGGTATCAGATACCGAAAAAGGAATGGGTGCTTATGGTGCGGTATTGGATGACGATGCAAGAGAATTCCTTTCGGATATTGCAGGCGGAGATGCAAGAGCAGCTTTAAATGCATTAGAGCTTGCCATTCTTACAACCGAAAAAAGTGAAGATGGAAAGATACATATTACATTAGAAGTTGCCTCTGAATGTATTCAGAAACGAGTAGTGCGTTATGATAAAACCGGAGACAATCATTACGATACGATTTCGGCATTTATCAAAAGTATGAGAGGTTCTGATCCTGATGCAGCAGTTTATTATCTGGCAAAGATGCTTTATGCCGGTGAGGACATTAAATTTATTGCAAGAAGAATTATGATTTGTGCTTCAGAAGATGTAGGAAATGCAGATCCACAGGCACTTCAAGTTGCAGTTTCGGCAGCTCAGGCAGTAGAGCGGGTTGGTATGCCGGAAGCTCAGATTATTTTATCGCAGGCAGTTTTATATGTAGCGTGTGCGCCAAAAAGCAATGCGGCATATATGGCGGTTTTTGATGCAATGGAAAATGTAAAACAGGTAAAAACAACCGTTCCTCCGCATCTTCAGGATGCACATTATAAAGGAGCGTCAAATTTTGGACGTGGAATTGGATATAAGTATGCACATGATTATCCGAATCATTATGTAAAACAGCAGTATCTTCCATCTGAGATAGAGGGGACGAAATTTTATCATCCAAGTGAAAACGGATATGAAAAACAGATACAGGAACATTTAAAAAAAATTGCTGAGCATGCTACATGAGCATGTCCAGCAGTTTTTCATATACGGCTTTATTTTTTGTCTGCCAGGAAGCACACACGGCTTCAGCGGCAGCTTTTGTCGGAACGGTCATAGTTAATTCAATAAGCGGTACTTCTTTTTCTTTTGCGCTGCATCGAACCTGATAACCTTCTTTTTCTCCTCTGTAATAATTGGCAAAGGTTGAAAGTTCTTCCTTGATTTCCATTGCATTATTTTTGAAAAATTCAGCAATTTCTCCTTTGATTTCTTTAGGAATTTCTTTTCCGAAATACTCAAGTGTCTGTTCTCCGGATTTTGTAATCGAGAAATAAGAAGAATTTCGGATAGTTTCGCAGTGGATTAACTCGGATTCGGTTAACTCTGAAAGTGCCTGCTGTAAATGGAAATAGGTAGTATATCCTTTATCAAGAATAAATCCGGAAATCTGTGCGTTGGTTAGTGGAAAATCTACCTTTTCCAGCATATAGAGTACAATAAGTTTATATAAAGTAAGTGATTCTCCCATGAGAGTCCTCCTTTTAAATGTAATGTTCTCTTGAAATCTTTTATGATAGTTACAGAAAAAATCCAAGAGTACATTTGTGATAGGTTTTCAGGTTTCATGAAACAGTCTGCCCTGCCAGGTGTTTCGGATTTTACACTCATGATGAAGGGTGTTTAATACTGTTTTTTTTGCGCTGCTCCATAAAGGGGCGATTAAAAGTGCTTTTGGACCGTCTCCTGTTACGCGATGGACAACGATGTCTGGTGAAAGGCGTTCGAGGCAGCTGATGACCAAATCAATATATTCTTCCATGGAGTAGACTTTAAATTTACCATCCAGATAATCAGAAGCTAAATCGGTTCCTTTTAAAACATGCAGAAGCTGAAGTTTAATTCCCTGAATGTCTTTGTGATTTAAATAATCAATCGTTTCTAAAATATCTTCTTTTGATTCGCCTGGCAGTCCAAGAATGGTATGCACAATGACTTCAAGCCCTGCGTCTTTTAAATTTTTTACTGCTGTTTCAAAACAGGAGAGTGAGTAGCCTCTGCGAATGTAGCGAGCAGTTTCTTCATGCATGGTTTGAAGACCAAGTTCAACCCAGACAGGCTTTATCTGATTCAAACGTTTTAGAAGTGCAATGACATCGTCTCCAAGGCAATCGGGGCGTGTGCCGATAGAAATTGCGACAACATCGGGATAAGAAAGTGCCTCTGTAAAAATTTTTTCCAGATAGTCAACGGGAGCGTAGGTGTTTGTGTACGCTTGAAAATAGGCAATAAATTTTTTTGCCCCACGTTTTTCTCTAAGGCGGTCAGCCTGAATCTTAATTTGGGTGGTGATGCTGTCACGGGAATTTCCGGCAAAGTCGCCGGAACCTCCGGCACTGCAGAAAATACAGCCTCCGTTTCCGAGTGTACCGTCACGGTTTGGACAGCTCATTCCTCCATTTAATGCTACTTTATAAACTTTGGTGGAAAATCGTTCCTTTAGCATTGCATCGAATGAATAGTAAGGTTTTCCATTCCAAGAATTTGCCATAATAATTCAATGACTCCTTCCAGTTTTTCTTTTAGCTCTATCATACCATTAGCAAAATCCTTTTGCAAGAACCGAAGGCACATATTTGACAAAGAAGAGGGAGCATGATATCGTAGTGTTAGCAAAAAGGAATGTATGCGTTAACAAAAACAAAAAGTGAGGTAAAAACTGTGAAAAACATAAGAAGAAAACTGGGAGCAGTAGTGTTAGCCACTGTTTTAATGATAATTTCCCTGTCGGGTTGTAGTGCGGGGAATACATCTTCTGATGGAAGTATTTCTACTATAGAAAAGGGAGTTTTAAAAGTCGGAATGAATTTAAATGATTCTCCGATGAGTTATTTAAATACCGATACCGCAAGACCGGATGGATTTGAGGCAAAGGTAGCAGAGCAGGTAGCGGAAAAACTTGGATTAAAACTTGAAATTATCGATACTACCCAGAAAAATTTATTAAAATCATTAGATGCAGACATTTATGATTGTGTGATTTCAAGTGTTGGCATGACAGAAGAAAACTGTGAAAAATATGAAGCAACAAATGCTTATGCAGATGTCAGTGCGATAGAAGATGAGTTAACTGAAAAGCCGAAAAATACCAAAATTGCTATCTTTGGTAAGAAAAATAATGGATTAATTCAGGCAATCGAAAAACAGGCATTAGAGCCGTTAAAAGAGGATGGAACACTTTCAGAAATTTCAAAGAGTTCGTTAAAAGAAAATATTATTATAAAGTAAAAGAAAAATTCTACTTGCAAAATTGCAAGTAGAATTTTTTTATAAAAAAAGCAAAAAACGACTTGATTTTTTTTACATTCGATGGTAGCATAAGTATATAGTTTAATGACTAAACTAATTAAGAAGGAGGTAACGTCCCATGGAAATTTTAAATGTCATGGACAAAGCATTTGCTCCATACGGAAAAGTCGTAACAGGACTTAACGTAAGCGATCTTCTGGTTGCACTTGAGAAAACACCAAAGCCGGATGATGTTATTTATGTTGCTTCAGATGAAGCCCTTGAAGCCTGTCCAAGCGTAGAAAAGATTGCTTACAGTCTTTTTGGAGGAATGCCGATTCAGGTAGGTTATTGTAATGGAAGCAATTATCTGTTGAATGCAGTGGAATACCACAGAGATAGTGAAGTCAATGTAGCATTAACAGATTTAATCCTGATTCTTGGAAAAGAGCAGGACATTGAAGCTGATGGTACATATCAGACAGAGAAGATGGAAGCATTTCTTGTTCCGGCAGGAACGGTCGTGGAAGTATATGCAACCACCCTTCACTATGCACCATGTAATGTAAATGAAAATAAGTTCTGTACAGCAGTCATTCTTCCGAAAGGAACAAACGAAGATGCACCGGCACCACAGAACAATACAGCAGAAGACAAACTGCTTTTTGCAAAAAATAAATGGCTCATCGCACATAAAGATGCAAAAATCCAGGGCGCTTTTGAAGGATTGATTGGAGAAAATCTTTCCGTAAAATAAGAAATTTAAAATCAAATTTTTAGTTTCATTTTTCAGGAGGAAAATAAAATGAATTTATCAAATATGCCACAGGCAAAATTAGGTATTGTAGCAGTAAGCCGTAACTGTTTCCCAAAATCTCTGTCAGAAAACAGAAGAAAAGCAGTAGCAGCTGCTTATAAAGGTGAAATCTACGAATGTCCAACAGTTGTAGAAAATGAAATGGATATGAAACAGGCATTAAAAGAACTGCGTGAAGCAGGATGTAATGCATTAGTTGTATATCTTGGAAACTTTGGACCGGAAACAGAAGAAACTTTACTGGTAAAATACTTCCATGGACCAGCTATGGTTGTTGCAGCAGCAGAAGAAAGAGGAGACAACTTAGTACAGGGTCGTGGTGATGCTTACTGTGGTATGCTTAACGCAAGCTACAACTTAAAACTGCGTGAATTAAAAGCATATATTCCGGAATATCCAGTTGGAACACCGGAAGAAGTTGCGGATATGATTGCTGAATTCGAGCCAATCGCACGTGCAATCGTTGCAATCAAAAACTTAAAAATCATCAGCTTTGGACCGCGTCCTACAGACTTCCTTGCTTGTAATGCTCCAATCAAACGTCTGTATGATTTAGGTGTTGAAATCGAAGAAAACTCCGAACTTGACCTGTTTGAAAGCTTTAACAAACATGCCGGAGATCCACGTATCGAAGGTATTGTAAAAGAAATGGAAGAAGAACTTGGAGAAGGAAATAAAAAACCGGAAATTCTTCCAAAACTTGCTCAGTATGAAATTACTCTGCTTGACTGGGTAGAAGCTCATAAAGGTGCAAGACAGTATGTTGCCCTGACAACAAAATGCTGGCCGGCATTCCAGACACAGTTTGGTTTTGTACCTTGCTATGTAAACAGCCGTTTAACAGGAAGAGGACTTCCAGTATCCTGTGAAGTAGATATCTGGGGAACATTAAGTGAATTCATTGGTACTGTTGTAAGCCAGGATATCGTTACTCTGCTTGATATCAACAACACAGTTCCGGCTGATATGTACAATGATGAAATCAAAGGAAAATTCAACTATACACATAAAGATACATTCATGGGATTCCATTGTGGAAATACAGCTTCCCAGAAACTGTCCTTCTGCTCTATGAAATATCAGATGATTATGGCAAGAGCACTTCCGGAAGAAGTAACACAGGGAACTCTTGAAGGAGATATCATCCCTGGAGATATCACATTCTATCGTCTGCAGAGCACAGCTGACTGCAAACTTCGTGCATACATCGCACATGGTGAAGTGCTTCCGGTAGCAACTCGTTCCTTTGGTGCAATCGGTATCTTTGCAATTCCGGAAATGGGACGTTTCTATCGTCACGTACTGGTAGAAAAGAACTATCCACATCACGGAGCAGTTGCTTTTGGACACTTCGGAAAAGCGCTCTATGAAGTATTTAAATACCTTGGCATTGATGTAGAAGAAATCGACTACAACCAGCCAAAGGGAACTCTGTACCCAACAGAAAATCCATTTGCATAATTTTTGCAGGTAAGAATCAAAAATGGAGGCTGCCCGAAAGAGCAGCCTCTTAGTGAATAAGGAGAAGAAAATATGTTATACATTGGTGTTGACCTTGGTACATCCGCTGTAAAATTACTGTTAATGAACGAAGAAGGCAAAATTGAAAAAATCGTTTCCAGAGAATATCCTCTCTCTTTTCCGCATCCAGGCTGGTCAGAACAGAAACCGGAAGACTGGTGGACACAGAGTATTGAGGGAATCAAAGAGCTGACAGCAGAATGTGATAAGAGTCAGGTTGCAGGTATCAGCTTTGGTGGACAGATGCATGGTCTTGTTATCTTAGATGAAAATGATGAAGTCATTCGTCCGGCAATTCTTTGGAATGACGGAAGAACAACAAAAGAGACTGCTTACTTAAATGAAGTAATCGGAAAAGACAAACTCTCTGAGTATACAGCAAATATTGCATTTGCAGGATTTACTGCACCGAAGATTCTATGGGTAAAAGAAAATGAGCCGGAGAATTTCAAACGTATCAAAAAAATCATGTTACCGAAAGATTATCTGGCATATAAATTATCCGGTACTCATTGCAGTGATATGTCCGATGCGTCCGGTATGCTGTTAATGGACGTAAAAAATCGTTGCTGGTCAAAAGAAATGCTTGATATCTGTGGAATCACAGAAGAACAGATGCCGAAATTGTTTGAAAGCTATGAAACAGTTGGAACATTAAAACCAGAACTTGCAGAAGAACTGGGAATTCCGGCAACCTGTAAAATCGTAGCAGGTGCAGGTGATAATGCAGCAGCAGCAGTTGGAACCGGAACTGTTGGTGATGGAATGTGTAACATTTCCCTTGGAACAAGTGGAACAATCTTTATTTCAAGCAAGGAATTCGGTGTAGATCCACACAATGCACTTCATGCATTTGCTCATGCAGATGGAAATTATCACTTAATGGGATGTATGTTAAGTGCGGCTTCCTGTAATAAATGGTGGATGGATGAAATCATCGGAACAAAAGATTATGCCGGTGAGCAGGCAAAAATTGAAAAACTTGGTGAAAATAATGTATACTTCCTGCCATATCTGATGGGAGAACGCTCTCCTCACAATAATCCAAATGCAAGAGGAACTTTCATTGGTCTTACAATGGACAGCACAAGAGCCGATATGACACAGGCTGTTTTGGAAGGTGTCGCTTTTGCAATCCGTGATTCCTTTGAGGTTGCGAAATCTCTTGGAATTAAGATTGAACGCACAAAAATCTGTGGCGGCGGTGCAAAGAGTCCGTTATGGAAGAAAATGATTGCAAACATCTTAAACATCAAAGTAGATGTAATTGAATCCGAAGAAGGACCGGCACTTGGCGGTGCAATGCTTGCAGCAGTTGCAAACGGAGAGTTCGCTTCCGTAGAGGATGCAGCAGCTAAGATTGTAAAAGTTATTGATACGGTAGAACCGGAACCGGAACTGGCAGCAAAATATGAAGAAAAATATCAGAAATTTGCTAAGATTTATCCGACGGTAAAAGATTTATTTGGCGAATTACTGTAATAGATATTCAAATTTGAACGCAGATAAGCATTCCCCCGCTTCAAGTGTGCGAAGCACTAAGCGGGGGAGGGGGGATGCTTCTGTCAGTGGGAGTTGAAAGCTTCCACTGACAGAACGCGAAGCGACTGCGTTCATGAGCAAGTAGCGAAGCGGATTGCGAATGTCCGCTTTACAGCAGGAGACAGTGTACAGAAAATTTTTTCTATACGCTGTCTTTTTTTGCGTTGTTTTTACGATGTTAATGCTATAGTGTAATAGGAAAACATACTTGATTTTGAAAAATAAGAGCGGTATAATAAAAGCCCTGTTAGCAAGAAAAAATTTTACAGAGGAGAAGGAATAAAGACTCCGAGAATACATAATTGAATCAGGAGGAGAGTATCATGAAATACGTACTGGATGTGCACACACATACGATTGCAAGCGGACATGCCTATAATACGATTAAAGAAATGGCACAGTCTGCATCAGAAAAAGGGCTGGAGTTGTTGGGAATCACAGAACATGCAATGAAAATGCCGGGAACCTGTCATTCGTTTTATTTTGCAAATTTAAAAATGCTGGAACGAAAGATGTTTGGGGTAGAAATGCTGTTTGGTGTGGAACTTAACATCTTAAATCAAGACGGTGAAGTAGATATGGAAGAAAATCTCTTAAAAAAAATGGACATCGTGATTGCAAGTATGCATATACCTTGCTTTAAGTCTGGTACAAAAGAAGAAAATACACAGACTTATTTAAAAGTTATGGAAAATCCTTATGTGAATATTATCGGGCATCCGGACGATGGAAGATTTCCGGTCGATTATGAACAGCTGGTACTTGGAGCAAAGAAGCATCATGTACTTCTGGAAGTGAATAATAACTCTTTAGACCCTCGCTGTACCAGAGAAAATGGGGAAGAGAATGTAAAGGACATGCTTTGCTATTGTAAGAAATATGAAGTTCCGGTTGTGGTGGATAGTGATGCACATACAGATGCTCTGGTTGGCTGTCACTGCTTTGCCGAAAAAGTAATAAAAGAAGTAGATTTTCCGGAAGAACTGATTATAAACCGTTCAGTAGAAGAACTGAAAAAATTTCTTAATAAGTAAATTTTGAAAATACTGCTTTACTTTAAAATTTTAGTGTGTTAATATAGGAAGAAGAGAAGTCATATTGGGGTGACAAAAATATACGTTATGATAGGAGAGTTAGAATTATGAGTAAAAAAATTCATACAGAAGCAGTCGATTCTTTATTTGATGCGATTTTATGTTTAAAAGATAGAGAGGAATGTTATACATTTTTTGAAGATGTATGCACAATCAATGAAATCTTGTCTTTGTCACAGCGTTTTGAGGTAGCAAAGATGCTCAAAGATAAGAGAACTTATCTTGATATTTCCGAAAAGACAGGTGCTTCCACAGCAACCATCAGCCGTGTAAATAGAAGTCTGAACTATGGAAATGACGGATACGAAATGGTATTTAAGAGAATGGCAGAAAAAACAGAAGAATAAAAACAGAAAAGAAAAAGTCAGGAGAGGACCTTTTAAAAATAAAAATGTGTACCTCTCCATTTTTTTGAGAATTTTTACAATTTATTATTTCTTACTGTTCTTATTCTTATTTTTCGTCTCTTTGGGCTGGTTATCTGCCATATCGTCTATAATCTTTTCGATAACCTGTTTTTTAACATATACGTCAAAACTGAGCATACAGATGAAAGAGAATTTTCGGAGAAAATCCTGCTCTTCTTCTGTTGCGTGCTCAAAAGAACTGCAGGCAAGTTTATATTTTTTGGTCACGTCTTTGGCAAGTGGCTCAATCTGCTTAAGTTCTAAGTTCATAATTTCATTATAGAGTTCGGTCATATCCATTGAGCCGTCACCGGAAAAATAATTTTGGGAAATCGGGTCAAGCAGGGTCTGGATATCATTGATACATAAAATATTTTTTAAATAATAAATAAAAGTAAGCATTAAAAGATGCTCTTTTGAATATTTCTTTTTGACCGGTGGAGGTAACAGGTTATTTTTTGCATAGTTGTTAATCATGGTTTTCGTCAGGATTTTATCTCCTTCATGTCTTCTTGAAGAAGAAAGATGACTCTCCATAAATGTCGTTACCTGATCCATATATAAATCAATTTCCGGAATTTCTTCGGGTTTAATATAAGAAATACGAGAAATGCTTTCAAGAATACTATTGAGCATGTCTTTTGTGTCAATTGTCATTTTATCACCTCTATGCTATATTATATAGTTTTCAAAACTATTTGTAAACGAATTTCTGTAAAATTTTCACGCTTGAAGCCGATAAGGGGAGTATGGTATATTGTAGAAACAGGTGACACTGAAAAATAATTTTAAAGAAGGTGCAGGTTTATGAGTATATATGATACCTTAAATCCGGAACAGAAAGAAGCTGTCTTACAGACGGAAGGTCCGGTTTTAATTTTAGCAGGTGCCGGTTCTGGAAAGACCCGTGTGCTGACCCATCGAATTGCCTATCTGATTGATGAAAAAGGGGTTAATCCGTGGAATATCATGGCGATTACATTTACGAATAAGGCAGCAGGTGAAATGCGGGAACGAGTGGATAAGATTGTGGGATTTGGCTCGGAAAGCATCTGGGTTTCAACCTTTCACTCAAGCTGTGTGCGGATTTTAAGAAGGTACATTGACCGCTTGGGTTATGAAAATAATTTTACGATTTATGATACCGATGACCAGAAAAGTCTGATGAAAGAAGTCTGCAAAAAACTGAATATTGACACGAAAATCTATAAAGAACGTGCGATTTTAGGTGCAATTTCTTCTGCAAAGGATAATCTGGTTGGCCCGGAAGAATACGAAAAAAGTGTGATGGACGATTACGGCCGGAAAAAAATTGCAATGGCGTATACAGAGTATCAGAAAGAATTAAAGAAAAACAATGCATTGGACTTTGATGATTTGATTGTAAAAACTGTTGAATTGTTCCAGAGCTGTCCGGATGTGCTGGATTCTTATCAGGAAAGATTTAAGTATATTATGGTAGACGAATATCAGGATACGAACACAGCGCAATTTAAGTTTGTCAGTCTTTTAGCCGGCAAGTATCAGAATTTATGTGTCGTTGGTGATGACGATCAGTCTATCTATAAGTTCCGTGGTGCAAATATCGGAAATATTCTTGGATTTGAGAAGATATTTCCAAGAGCAAGAGTAATTAAACTGGAGCAGAATTATCGTTCCACAAAAACAATCCTTGAGGCTGCCAATCAGGTCATTCACAATAATATTGGAAGAAAAGCAAAAACGCTTTGGACCGATAATGAAATCGGTGAACCCGTGCATTACCGTCAGTTTATGAATGGTTATGAAGAGGCAGAATATATCGCAGGAGACATTAGTAAAAGGGTTCGTGAGGGAGAATGTGAATATAAAGACTGCGCAATTCTATATCGAACCAATGCACAGTCCCGTATGTTTGAAGAAAAATTTTTGATGGCAAATATTCCATACAGACTGGTAGGGGGCGTAAACTTCTATGCACGTAAGGAAATCAAAGATTTGCTGGCCTATTTAAAAACCGTAGATAATGCCAGAGATGACCTTGCAGTGCGTCGTATTATCAACGTGCCAAAGAGAGGAATTGGTGCTGCAAGTCTCTCTAAAGTGCAGGATTTTGCAGACCAGAACGGAATTGGATTCTATGATGCTTTGCAAAGAGCAGATGAAATTACAACACTTGGACGTGCAGTATCTAAAATTACACCATTTGTAACCTTTATTCAGAGTTTAAGAAGTAAATTGGACTATATCAGTCCGTCTGAATTATTGAAAGATATCATTGACGAAACCGGGTATGTGACAGAACTTCAGGCAGAAAAAACAGAAGAAGCGGAATCTCGAATCGAAAATATTGATGAATTGATTACAAAAGTGGTAAGTTATGAAGAAGAATGTGAAGCAAATAATGAGGAAATCAGTTTAAGCGGTTTCTTGGAAGAAGTAGCGTTGATTGCGGATATTGACACGGTAGATGGAGATGACAACCGTGTACTTCTAATGACTCTTCACAGTGCAAAAGGTTTGGAATTTCCTTATGTATATCTGGCAGGAATGGAAGATGGCGTATTCCCAAGTTACATGACCATTGTGTCAGATGACCCGACTGAAATCGAAGAAGAAAGACGTCTTTGTTATGTTGGAATCACAAGAGCGATGAAAGATTTAACTCTGACCTGTGCACAGCAGAGAATGATTCGTGGAGAAACCCAGTATAATAAGCCGTCCAGATTTATCCGTGAAATTCCGAAGGAATTAGTAGACCTTGGAAAAAATTTCAAAGAAAGAAAAGTAAAAGAAATTCCGCTTCCAAAAGGCTACCAGCAGATGAAAAAAGCAATCAAAGAGCCGGCATTTATGCAGAAAAAATTTGAGGTAAAAAAAGCATCCAGCCTTTCTTATGATGTGGGAGATACTGTCAAACATATCAAATTTGGAACTGGTGTGGTAAAATCCATTGTTGATGGTGGAAGAGATTACGAAGTAACGGTAGATTTTGAAAAAGCAGGCGTAAAAAAGATGTTTGCCTCCTTTGCAAAATTAAAGAAATTATAACATTATTTCAAAATGCAAAAGATAAAGGTACAAATACGGGAAAGAAAAGATAGTAAAATTCCCATAAGCGTGATATAATAATGGAAACAGCCAAAGTAACGGACTTAAAGTTGCCGGAAAGTAAGTTTCTGTGCAAGAGAGGAAGGTGTAGTATCATGAATCGTATTGAAGATTTAGTAGCAGCATTGCAGAAAAGGGAAGAGGAGAAAAATAAAAATACAGTTTTATGGATTCTCGCAATTGTTGGAGCTGTATCTGTAGTTGCAGGAATTGCTTATGCGGTTTATCGTTTCTTCACACCGGATTATCTCGAAGATTTTGAAGAAGACTTTGATGATGATTTCGATGACTACTTCGAGGATGATGAGGAAAACGAAGAACACGAAGAAGATAAGGACGAAGAGTAACAAAATAATAAAAAGAAGCTTCGGGAAACCGGAGCTTCTTTTTTAGAAAGAATGAAATAGAAAATAAAGAAGAATAAATAGCATCAGATATGGAGGTCGAACATTTGAAAAAAGGTGAAATTTATGAAGGCGTAGTAGAAAAAATTGAATTTCCAAATAAAGGAAAAGTAAAAGTTGGAGAAGAAACGGTTATTGTAAAAAATGCAATCCCAGGTCAGAAAGTCCGTTTTATGATAAATAAAAAACGTGGAAAAAAATTAGAGGGACGTCTTTTGGAAGTATTAGAAAAATCTCCTCTTGAAAAAAGAGAACCGGTCTGTAGCATTTTTCCGGCATGTGGAGGCTGTATGTATCAGACCATGTCTTATGAAGACCAGCTTAAGATGAAGGCAAAGCAGGTAAAAGAACTTTTAGATACAGCAGTAAAAAATGGTGGACAGGTAGACGAAAACGGAAATCCGGATTATGTATTTGAAGGAATCAAAGGAAGTCCATTTGAATTTGCTTACCGCAACAAAATGGAATTTTCCTTCGGAGATGAATATAAGGACGGACCGCTTGCACTTGGACTGCACAAAAAAGGCAGTACTTATGATGTGTTAAGTGCCCGTGACTGTAAATTGGTACATGAAGATATGACAAAAATCCTTTGTTGTGTCCTTGAATATTTTCAGGAAAGAAAGACCAGTTTTTATAAAAAAATGCAGCATGTGGGCTATCTGCGCCATCTGCTGTTACGCCGTGCCAACACAACCGGAGAAATTTTAGTCAATCTGGTAACTACAAGTCAGGAAGAAATGGATTTAACACCATTAAAAGAAGCACTTCTTGCATTGGATTTGGAAGGAAAAATTGTGGGATTTCTTCATATTATCAATGATGGATTATCCGATATGGTAAGAAGCGATGAGACGAGAATTCTTTATGGACAGGATTACTTCTACGAAGAAATCTTAGGATTAAAATTCAAAGTGACGCCATTTTCTTTCTTTCAGCCAAATTCTTACGGTGCAGAAGTACTTTACAATACTGCAAGAGAATACCTTGGAAGTACAAAAGATATGACCGTGTTTGATTTATATAGCGGAACCGGAACGATTTCACAGATTTTAGCACCGGTAGCAAAAGAGGTAATTGGTGTGGAAATTGTGGAAGAAGCAGTTGAAGCAGCAAAAGCAAATGCAGCTTTAAATGGAATCGAAAACTGCCACTTTATCGCAGGCGATGTATTAAAAGTGATCGATGAGATCAAAGAAAAACCAGATACGATCGTGCTTGACCCGCCAAGAGATGGAATCCATCCAAAAGCACTGCCAAAGATTATTCAGTATGGAGTGGATAAGATCGTGTATATTTCCTGTAAACCATCCAGTTTGGCAAGAGATTTGGAAGTGTTCTTACAGAGAGGATATCGAGTTGAAAAATGTGTGTGCGTGGACCAATTTTGTCAGACGGTGCATGTTGAAACTGTCGCATGTTTGAAAAAGGTAAAATAGTAAAAGCTTTTGAAACAAAAATGATAAATTGGAACTTTATGGGGAGATTTCAATGAAAATCCATATTATAGGAGGAAGCGGTTCTGGAAAAACTTATCTGGCAGACAAATTATCAAAAGAATATGGTATTACACATTATGATTTAGATGAACTGCAATGGGATAATAAAGCAGATTCTTATGGGGTAAAAAGAAATGCAGAAGAACGACAGGAAATATTGGAAGATATTCTTGAAAATGAGCAATGGATTATAGAAGGTGTTTATTATAAATGGTGTAAACAGTGCTTTGCAGATGCAGATAAGATTTATTTATTGCAAGTTCCAAGACGAGTTTATATTTATAGAATCGTGAAACGATTTTTGAAAAGAAAACTTGGATTAGAAAAAGGAAAAAAAGAAACGATAAGGTCGCTTATTCATTTAATCAAATGGGCGGATATATATGAAAAAAATGATATGATTGAGATAAAGAAAATTTTAGAACGATATAAGGATAAGGTGATGATAATATGAACTTAACAAGAACCAGTTGTTTTTTAAGTCTGATTTTACGCCACAAGCCAGAAACCATTGGTATCAGTCTGGATGAACATGGCTGGGCGAATGTGGATGAATTGATTGAGGGCATTTCAAAAACAAGAGAATTCAATATGGATATTTTAGAAGAAATTGTCCGGACAGATGAGAAAGAGAGATATTCTTTTAATGAGGACAAGACTTTAATTCGGGCGAATCAGGGTCATTCCATTCCAGTGGACGTTGAATTAGAAAAGGTAGAACCTCCAGAGGAATTATGGCATGGAACAGGTGAAAAGTATGTTTCTTCGATTGATGAGATTGGTCTGATTCGCAAAAGCAGATTGTATGTGCATTTATCAAAGGATAAAGAAACTGCGGTTAAAGTTGGAAGCAGACATGGAAAACCAGTGATTTATACTGTAAAGGCAAGAGAAATGTATCAGGATGGATATGAGTTCTTCTTATCAAAAAACGGAGTGTGGCTTACAAAAGAAGTACCGGTGAAGTATTTGGAAAAAATAGTAAAAGAATAAATAATAAGGACAGAGAAAATGGTTAAAAAACCAGAAAACTCTGTCCTTATTTTATTTGCGATATTGTTCAATAAATATATAAAATAAACCAATGAAATCAGAAGAAATTTATAATATAATTCAAGAAAAAGAAGGAGAGTGAGTAAATGAAGTTTGATATTATGAATGCAAATGTAAAAATAGAAAACTCTCAATATGGGAAAACCCTTTCCATATATGTTGATAGCAAGAATAAAGTGAATCAATTAATGATAAAGCTGGCAGATGCAGGATTTGTTGTTGATTATGAGCCACGTTATGAAATGCAGAATTATGAGGGATGTTTTCTATACGAAGATGGAAATTCAATTAAAGTTTGTTACAAATTGTAGAGGAGAGAATGATATGGAATTTAATTGGTTAAACAAAAGTGAAATGGAAGTTGAAGAAAATAAAATTAAGATATATGCACCAAAAGAAAGTGATTTCTTTTGCAATAATGGAGCAGTGTCAGAAGAGGGAATTACACCGGAATCTTTGAGTAATGCTCCATTCTATTATACAGAAGTAGAAGGCGATTTTGTATTAAGAGTCAAAGTGTCCCATGATTTTAAAGATACCTATGATTCTGCGTCTCTGATGGTAATGGAGGATATGGAGAATTGGGCAAAAAGCTGTTTTGAAAAAACAGATTTTGATACTCATGCGGCAGTTAGTGTGGTCACTAAAAATGGTATGTCTGATGATGCGAATGGATGTAATATGATTGGAAATAGTGTTTGGCTTCAGATTTGCAGAGTAGATAATTCTTATGCTTTTCATTATTCCGAAGATGGAGAAACTTATTATATGACCAGATTTTTTAACCTGTCAGGACAGAAAAAAATTAAAGTGGGATTACTGGCACAAGCACCTCAGGGAAATGGAGGAATTCGTACCTATGAAAATCTTTCAATTGAAAAAAGAACAGTAAAGAATATAAGATTTGGAAAATAAAAAACGATAGGGATATTTAAAATTATAAATTTTTATTAAAATATTAGCAATTAGCAAAAATTTTAGAATCTAATATTTTAAAATAGACGAAAAAAGTACCGGAAAAGAAGGACAAAAGCTCCTTTTTTATCCGGTACTTTTTGTTGTCATATTATCTATTAGTTCGTTTATAGTTTACTAAAAATAAAATATACTTGACTTTTTATCGGATAAATGATACCTTAGAGAAAAGAAAAGCCGGAGGTGAATTACACGTGTCAAAGAATATTGCTATTAAAGTAGCAAGAGCAGAAAAAGATATGACACAAAAAGCATTAGCGGAAGCAGTTGGGGTTTCAAGGCAGACGATAAATGCCATTGAAAAAGGAGAATACAATCCGACGATTAAATTATGTCGAAAAATCTGCCGTGTGTTAGAAAAAGGTTTAGATGATTTGTTTTGGGAGGATGAGGATTATGAAGAAGAATAAAAGTAATCTGGATGAAAGACAGGAATTAAAGCTTCTTAAAATTGAACATAATGGATGCTGGTTTGCTTTTTGGGGATTGTTAGCTGTGATGTTGGTGCAGCTGCTTTTAGGAAATAACGATGCAAAAAATCTTGCAGGGGAATGGATTGTGTTTATGAGTTTATGTGTCTATCTTTTGACCGCTTGTATTAAAAATGGTATCTGGGACAGAAGATTAAAACCGACACTGAAAACAAATACGATTGCCAGTTTGATTGCAGGTATTCTGACCGGAATTGCCTGGTTCATCATTTCTTACCGCAACTATCATAAATTTGCAGGGGCTGTTGCGACAGGAAGCATTATGTTTCTTTGTGTAGGTGGTTTGTGCTTTGCCGGATTAACAGTATTTTCTGGAGTCTATAAAAAGAGAGTGAAAAAACTGGAAGAAGAATCTGAGGAATAAATCATACCAGAAAATATGATAGCTAGAAACAAATACCATTCATCGTGGAAAGGGGATAAAAGCCATTTTTCACGGTGTTTTTTTGTCTGAATTTTTGCTATAATGCGAGTTGAAATCGTATCAAAAATTTAAGAAGGGAATTTAAAATGAAACTAGAAAAAGACAGTATTTTTTACAGAAAACTATGGAGTCTGATGATTCCAATTGTACTGCAAAACCTGATGCTTGCAATGGTCGCAGTAGCCGATGCGTTTATGCTTGGGGGAATGAACCAGAATTATATGTCTGCGGTTTCACTGGCAACACAGATTCAGTTTATCCAAAACATGTTTCTGGCAGCAGCAACAGCAAGTCTTGGAATTTTGGGGGCACAGTACTGGGGAAAGGGAGATATCAAAACCTTAGATGATATTTTCTGTATGGCACTTCGGCTTTGTGGCATGGTATCCGTTATATTTTTTATTGGATGTGTATTCTTTGGAAAGTATCTGATGTTGGTTTTTACGAATGAATCTGTACTGATTGGGTATGGTGTGAGCTATCTGAAAATTGCAGGTTGTTCTTATCTGTTAACCGGAATTTCGCAGTGTTATCTTGTCATTATGAAAACAAGTGAACATGCAAAGACAACGGCAATTATCAGTTCATTTACCGTTTGTGTAAATATTATTTTAAACTGGATATTTATCTATGGTGCATTTGGCTTAGAAGCAATGGGAGTAAAAGGTGCAGCACTTGCGACCTTAGTGGCACGTATTTTAGAACTGGGCTGTTCGATTGTGATTTCTTATAAAGACGGCTACATTCATCCGGATATGAAGCGGTTGTTTTATCGAAATAAACAGCTTGCAAAAGATTTTCAAAAATGTGCCCTGCCGCTTCTTGGTGCGTGTTTGTTCTGGGGGATTGGATTTACGTCTTATTCATCCTTTATGGGACATCTGGGTGTTAATGCGGCAGCAGCAAACTCTGTGGCTGCGGTTGTGCGTGATATTATCTGCTGTTTTAGTGCGGGTATTTCAAGTGCAGCAGGAATTATGGTTGGAAATGAACTGGGAGCCGGAAATTTAAAACGAGGAAAATTATATGGAATCCGTTTATTAAAAATTTCACTGGTCTGTGGTGTGATGGCTTCCCTTTTGATGTTGGTGACTGCACCGATTATTCTGCATTTCGTGAATCTGACTCCACAGGCAGCAGGATATTTAAAAGGTATGTTTGGAGTGATTGCCTTTTACATGATAGGGCGTTCGGTCAATGATGTCACGATTAATGGAATCTTTGGAGCAGGTGGAGACACGATGTTTGATATGTACAGTCTTGCAGTATGCATGTGGTGCCTTGCAATTCCGCTTGCTGCACTTGGTACTTACTATTTTCACTGGCCAGTCGTAGTTGTGTATGCGTGTACCTGTATTGACGAAGTTGGGAAACTTCCGTGGGTATTTTTGCATTTTAGAAAATATAAATGGGTGAAGGATTTGACACATTAATTTAGAGGTGATTAAGATGAAAACACGAGAAGAGATTTTAGCTTATGGATTAACATTTGCGGATACTTATGTGGATACGCCGTTTTCTGATACAAACTGGCAGCTTGTACGGGTAAAGCAAAGCAAAAAAGCATTTTTGTGGACTTATGAGAAAGATGGTTTTTTGAATTTAAATGTAAAAGCAGACCCGGAGTGGCGTGATTTCTGGAGAAGCACTTATGAGTCTGTAATTCCGGGATATCATCAAAACAAAGAACATTGGAATACGATTATTTTAGATGGTAGTATTCCGGATGAAGATGTAAAGCGTATGATTGCAGAAAGTTATGATTTGGTAACGGACAGTCCGACAAAACGAATTTACGAAGCAGTGAAAAAAATTCCTAAAGGACATGTGGCAACGTATGGACAGATTGCAGAGATGGCCGGAAATCCGAGAATGTCAAGAGCTGTGGGAAATGCCTTACATAAAAATCCAGACCCACTTCATATTCCGTGTTTTCGAGTAGTGAATTCCAAAGGGGAGCTTGCAGGTGCATTTGCATTTGGAGGGGGAAAGGCACAGGCAGAACTCCTAAGAGAAGATGGAGTTGAAGTCGTGGATGGAAAAGTGGATTTAGAGAAATATGGAATGAAATAGATTAAGAAACGGTGGCAGATGTCGTCTGAGATATATTTATAGAAAATAGGGTAAAAATAAAAAGGACTTTAGCTGAAAAAAATTTTTGGTTAGAGTCCTTTTTTTACAAGAAAAGACAGTTCGATATGGTATGATTGTAGGAAAAATAAGATAGAAAAAAGAATAATTGAAAGTGAGTAGAAAGAAGAAAAGAATGAAGTCTTGGAAACAAAATCCTTCAGAAAAGAAAACTCAAAATCAATTAGAAAACAGAGTCGAAAAAGAAACAAAAGAAAATCAGTTCAATCGTGCAGAAACTATTTTTTTAAACAGTATTTCACATGATATAAGAACACCATTAAATGTGATTATCGGATATACGGCGCTTGCATCTGCCCATGTTAATGAAGCGCAGGAGGTAAAAAAATATCTATCGAAAATAGAGGCAGCAAGCAACCATTTATTGTTATTAATAAATGATGTTCTGGATATGAGTCATATTGAAAGCGGAACACTAAAGCTTGAACACGCACCAGTGTATTTACCGGATGTGCTGGAAAATTTAAAAGCAATTATTCAGACAGATAGTTCTGCGAAACAGCTGAAATTTTGTGCAGATACCAAAAATATGGTGCATAAAAATGTTATTACGGATAAACTTAGATTAAATCAGGTATTATTAAATATCTTGGAAAATGCAGTAAAATATACAAGACCTGGAGGAAAAATTTATTTTCAAATTCAGGAATTAAAAGAACAAGAGCCGGGATTTGCAAAATATGAATTTCGTGTAAAAGATACCGGAATTGGTATGAGTGAAGAATTTATAGCGCATATATTTGAACCATTTTCCAGAGAACAGACCTCTACAGTCAGCGGGATTGAAGGAATGGGACTTGGAATGGCGATTGTAAAAAAGATTGTAGACAGGATGGATGGTACTATTGCGGTAAAAAGCAGACAGGGGAAAGGGACAGAAGTTACGGTAATATTGCCATTTAAAGTCAGCGGTCAGCCGAACGAATGGGAAGCAAATACACGCAAAAAAATAGTGCAGATACAAAGGTTTAGTGAAGATAAGAATTTTGAAAACTTGTTCAAAGGAAAGAAGATTCTTTTGACCGAGGATAATGAATTGAATCGGGAAATTGCAGTAGAACTGCTAAAAGAAGAAGGGTTTATTTTAGATACGGCAGAAGATGGAACAATAGCGGTAGAAAAAATGAGAACTGCAAAACCAGGTCAGTATGATTTGATTTTGATGGATATTCAAATGCCGATTATGGATGGATACGAAGCAACCCGCCAAATCCGAAAGCTAGAAAATCCAGAAACAGCTAATATTCCAATTGTGGCAATAACGGCAAATGCATTTGAAGAGGATAGACAAAAAGCACTGGAGGCAGGAATGAATGAACATGTGTCAAAACCGATTGATATGGAAAGGTTGTTAGAGATTATGAAGAAAGTACTGAAATGATAAAAGATATATGTTATCCTAGTTGCAGAACATAAGAGCTTCGGAGGAAAACAACTTATGAAAGTATTTGAAATGAAACTAAAAGTGTATTTGTTAAAGGATATTGAAACCAAAAAGCTACTTGCAAGAGAAGCAGGATTTATTGATTCAGCGCTTGCAAAGGAATCAAAATGGCTGGACTACCATGAAGAAAATCAGTTTAAAAATTATTGCTTTAATGGATGCTATCCACTTGAAAAAGAAGGAGTGTATAAAAAAGATAAGATTTATACAATTACAATTCGTACAGTCGATGCAAAACTTGCAAAATATTTTTATGAAGTATTAAAAGACCATCATAATCCATTTATAAAAGGACTTACGATAGAAGGACGAATTTTACCTCAAAAAAGAATCCATGAAATTTACAGCCTGACACCGGTGATTCAAAAATCAGATGAAGGTTATTGGAGAAATCAGATGTCTTTAGATGCCTTTGAAAAACATTTATTTGAAAATGCCGTAAAAAAATATAAACAGTATACAGGTGAAAATTTGAATGAAGATTTTCAATTGTATACAGACTTTCATTTTCTGAATAGAAGTCCGATTCCAAATGAATATAAAGAAATTTGCTTGTTGGGAGATAAGGTTAGTCTTAAAATTTCAGATGAAGAACAGGCACAGAAAATGGCATATTTTTTACTGGGAACAGGAATCTGTGAATTAAATTCAAGAGGGTTTGGATACTGTAATTATAGATGGAAATAAATAGAAAAGTTTTTTACCAGGCGGAAAAGTAAGGAAAACTCTAAAAAGCTAGAAAATATAAGGGATTGAGGTATTGCAAAAGAAAAAATAGAAAATATGAAAAAGGCTGGTAAAAAAACGAAAAATGTTTTAAAATAAAGGAGACAACGAGATAAGGTGAATTAGAAATGCCTTAAAATCGTTGGATGAACAATAACATGGGATGTATTGACACGATAATGGCATACCCCTCACTAGTACCAGAAAATACGATGAACAATAACATGGGATGTATTGACACTATTCCAATTATCACGAATATAAGAACTAATGCTGATGAACAATAACATGGGATGTATTGACACGTTTTTTGAGCGGTTGATGAGTTACAAGTTGAGCTGGATGAACAATAACATGGGATGTATTGACACGTAATATACATTCCATCGGTTCCAACAGGTCCTACCGATGAACAATAACATGGGATGTATTGACACGACAATAGCAGAAACGAATCCAACAATCCTGTTATTGGATGAACAATAACATGGGATGTATTGACACTATCCTGGATATGGTACTAAACCACATACCTCTCCAGATGAACAATAACATGGGATGTATTGACACACTGGAATTACTAAATCGGCTAAACTTTGCTCAATGATGAACAATAACATGGGATGTATTGATACATTACCAGATTGTGCTTTTACAGAAAGTCTGAATAACATGAGATGTTTTTTTAAAGAAAAAATAACAACATAAAAAAGTTCTTCACTCAAATATGAAGTGAGGAGCTTTTTTACGTTTTAGTAGTTATGTTTCTACATGAGTAACGTAATATAAGATGAAAATAAGAAAAAAGCTGATAAAGAGTAACAAAAATAAATAAAAATCATTCACTACAATCATTCATTAAAATGAGCTATAGTATAGATAAGTTAAGGGAAAAGTTAATAGAATAGTTAGTTCATTTTAAGGAGGAAGAAATTATGTCAGCAGTAAAATGGTTACATATTATCGCAAAGATTCTTGAATTAATCGCAGAAGGGATGGACGAATCTGAAGCAGTCAAAACAGTTGCCCGTATGTTCCATGTCAGTGAACGTGATATCTGGAGACATGGAGGATTTTAACAGTATCTGCCAAGAAAGGAGGGAAGATTTATTATGCAGGTAAATGGAACTTTAATGAACAGCTATTTTTATTGCAAGAGACAGTGTTACCTGTTAGGCAATCGCTTGAATTTACAAGATGACAGTGAGCAGATAAAAATCGGAAGGGAAATTCATAAACAGCTTGCAGAAGGTAAGAAGAATACAGAGATTGTGATTGACAATATCCGATTGGACGAGTTGACAAAAGATTATGCAATAGAGATAAAAAAGTCTGATGCAGGTGCGGAAGGGGCACGGTGGCAGTTATTGTTTTATCTAAGCATTTTGAAATCAAAAGGAATTGTGCGTAAGGGGAAATTGGAATTTCTGGAGGTTCATGAAAATGGAAAAAAGACAGAAGTTATAGAATTGACCAGGAAAAAAGAAAAAGAATTAAAACAGCATATTGAAGAAATAGAAGCATTGTTAGAAAGTAATGAAGTTCCGGAATGTACTTGTAAAAATAGTTGTGATAGATGCTCTTATTATGAATATTGTTCTATCTGATAAGCAGGAGGAAGCAGAAATGGGAAGTACAAAGTATATCACATCAATGGGAGAACTAACAAGAAAAGATAACTCTTTATGTTTTCGTAAAAACGGAAAAAATATCTATATTCCAGTTGAAAATACAAAAGAAATTTATTGCTTAAATGAGGTCAGCATAAACACAAAACTGCTGAATTTTTTGGCGCAAAATCATATTGTGGTTCATTTTTTTAATTACTATGGTGGATATAGTGGAACGTACTATCCGAGAGACAACTATTTGAGTGGAAAACTGGTGGTAAAACAGGTAGAAAAATATCAGAAAGAACGGATGGAAATTGCAAAGGCAATTGTAAAAGGAATTGGACTCAATATCTACGAGGTATTATATCACTATTATAAACATGACAAAAAACAAGTAAAAGGAACGCTTAACTGGATTAAAAAGAAATTTATTCCACAGGTTGAGGCAGCAGGAGATATAAAAGAATTAATGGCTTATGAAGGGGAAGTATGGCTGAAATTCTATTCGGATTTTAAATATTTTCTGTCAAAGGATTTTGTGATGAATAAAAGAGTAAAACGACCACCGGATAACCCAATTAACGCATTAGCTTCATTTGGAAATACATTATTATATACAAAAACAATTTCCGCAATTTATCAGACCCATTTAGACCAAAGAATCAGTTTCTTACATGAACCGTCAGAGGGAAGATTTTCCTTAAGCCTGGATTTAAGCGAGGTATTTAAGTCGGTTATTGTATTTAGGACTATTTTTGATTTAGTGAATAATCGAAAAATACAGGTAGAAAAACATTTTGAAAAGAAAGTTAATTACTGCATTTTAAATGAAGAAGGAAGAAAAATTTTTGTAGAAGCATTTGAAAAACGCATGGAAAGTGTATTTATGCATGCAAAATTAAAAAGGAAAGTATCTTATCGTACAGCACTGAAACTTGACTGCTATAAATTGATAAAAAACATTCTTGAAGAAAAAGAGTTTGTTCCATTTTCCATAAAAGGAGGAATTTGAAAAAAAGAAGTTTGAAATCAAAAAGCAAAAGAATTGTGATTATGAGAAAATTTCTCTTTCTGGAATTGAGATTTATGGAAATCAAAGAACAAAAGAACTGTAATTATCTTTACTAAGTAGCTATAGACTAAGAAAGGACTTATAAAATGAAAAGACAAAAAAACTATAAGTATGCTTTCCTTTTTTATGATGTAGGTGAAAAACGGGTGCAGAAAGTTTTTAAAATCTGTAAGAAATATCTTTCACATTTTCAAAAGTCGGTATTTCGAGGTGAAATGACACCATCTAAATTTATACAGTTAAGAGGAGAATTAAAAAAGGTTATAGACGACAAAGAGGATTTCGTGTGTATTATTAAATTGATGAATGACAACGTATTTGGAGAAGAAATTATTGGAAATGCAAGTAGTGAAAATGGGGAAAACTTGATTATTTAAAATGATGAGATGAATTGCAAATACAGAGTATAGGTATTTGTTTGAAGAAATTTTACCAGCTGAAAAAATTGAAAATAACGAAAAAAGCCCGTAAATACAAGGGGGTTGGGCTATAATAAACAGAAAAATATAAAAATGGAAAAAGGCTGGTAAAATTTCGGAAAATGCTTTAAAATAGGGGATGAATGGGAAAAGCGAAAAAAAGAAATGCTTTAAAACCGTTGGATAAATAACAACATGAGATGTATTGAAACAGGATAATTTTATTAGATACGGTCTCTTCTTTTTGATAAATAACAACATGAGATGTATTGAAACAACGAAAGGAGCTTATTTTTATGCTTTTTGAACCTCGATAAATAACAACATGAGATGTATTGAAACGAGTAAAAGATGGAACGGCGGACAATGCTTTTAAGATAAATAACAACATGAGATGTATTGAAACATATTCCCGCCTTTGAATATGCCATTTCTTTTTCGATAAATAACAACATGAGATGTATTGAAACTGGAAAATATTGGTCCGATTGGGAAAAACCGAACGGCGATAAATAACAACATGAGATGTATTGAAACCTGAGTACGATGTATCAAGCCCTGCTGTGAATTTCTGATAAATAACAACATGAGATGTATTGAAACCTTTTTCCTGCATATCGCAGGGCAACACGAATATGATAAATAACAACATGAGATGTATTGAAACTCATCGTTGAAGTGCCTGTTAAATTCTATGACACGTGATAAATAACAACATGAGATGTATTGAAACAAGAAAAATCTTGATTCTGCAATTTCTGATGCAAGGATAAATAACAACATGAGATGTATTGAAACTTGTATTCGCTGATATTTACTGTTACATCTGGATGATAAATAACAACATGAGATGTATTGAAACTAAGCCTCTTTCACTCGCTTTTCTCGAGATTCTAGATAAATAACAACATGAGATGTATTGAAACCCGGTAATTTCTACCGTTGTGTCTCCGCTCTCGAAGGATAAATAACAACATGAGATGTATTGAAACTGTATTTATATTAGAAAAGAAAGAAGAGGTAAGAAGATAAATAACAACATGAGATGTATTGAAACTAGTTGATCATGGGTAATTTATTGAACGCTCTTGAAGATAAATAACAACATGAGATGTATTGAAACATCAGTGCGCCGTTTAACTTTCCGACCGCTACGAGATAAATAACAACATGAGATGTATTGAAACCGAAATTAGCCAAGAGGTGTTGATATAATATGTCTGATAAATAACAACATGAGATGTATTGAAACTTAAAAACCCAGGTGTGATAGAGCCGACGCTATAAAGATAAATAACAACATGAGATGTATTGAAATTTGAAAAAGTCTTTTTGCTGTGCTAAAGAATGGCTTGATAAATAACAACATGAGATGTATTGAAACTCGGCTCGTAATGGCACTACTTGATCTGTTTTCCGATAAATAACAACATGAGATGTATTGAAACTTATCTCCTGCCGGTGCTTTCTTTTGAGGATTACCGATAAATAACAATATGAGATGTATTGAAACACAAATACCGCTGGTGTATCTGGATAAAGCTTTCTAGATAAATAACAACATGAGATGTATTGAAACATTGCAAAAGTTTCGTTGATTCGTGTTCCGGCGTTATGATAAACAACAACATGAGATGTAGTTGCAACTAATTTAGATAAAAAAATCCCTCACTATAAAGCGAGGGATTGAGTGTCTATTATTCATAATGTTCGTATGCATTTTTATAAGCAGCTTTCATTCGTTCTCGAAGTGATATTGGACTGATAATTTCAGCATCCGCCCCAAATGCGAAGAAGTAGACATAAGCCTGTTGTTCAGTACATGAAAATATATATTCGTTTTCGGTAGAATCTGAATCTTTTTGTGGTCTATAATTTAATTTAGTACGATAAAGTTTTTTACCAGCTTCCGTCAATCGCACATGGATTTTTTCTTTTTCTCCTAAAAGAAAAGAAGGAGAACGCTCTAAAATATTTTTTTCGAGTTCTTTAATTTCTTTTTCAGAAAAAAGTTTTTTCCTAGTTTTGGCACGAGTTTTAATTTCATTTTCTTCAAGGCGTATCATGGAAAATGAAGAAGCTATTTTTTCATCATTCGGGCCATTTTTCTTTTTTGAGTAACCCGTAAGATATTCTTGAAATCCCCAATTATCAGAAATAATTTTATAAGGATAAAACATGAATTCTTGAGAGTTTTTCTTTTTTGTTATTTGTAAAGGCTTATTTTGAAGAATTGCTGCGTTTACAATATCATATTCTTTTTTCTTAATGATATGAACTCTTTGAATAAGCGAAAGGGTTGCATATTCTTCTAAAATACATCTTACATATTTACTGACGCCGGAATATTCCTTGTTATGTTCATCATCAGAATTAATTTTAGCACCGTAGATATCTGCTTCATATTCTATATCACTATAATATTGTAAATACGAAACATTTTTGTTATTTATTCGGAAGAGTTTTGAAGTTGTATTGGAATATTTGGAATCCATATAACTTCTTAACTCTTCTTTAGTTTGAGTTTTGATTTTTCGTTCTAAAGTTTGAAATATTTTTTTCTTAGCTTCGTTGGGAATTTTGCAGTCTTTAATGGATTCTTTAAATTCTTCAACTTGTCGGGAACAGTAGGAAGTGAAAGATGCCTTAGAGTCGGCACCGAAATTTTCTATAATCTGATTGAAAAATTTTGTCTCATTAAAAGTAGAAAACATATTCAAATCATCTTTAATAATAGTATCCGCTTTTTCACTTAAAGTTACTCGGATTTTGTAACTTCCATTAATGTGAAATCCCATATAAAAAACCTCCCCTATTTAAAATAGTAAAAATATGCTTGTTCTCTAAATGGTAACATAAAAATAAAGAAAAAACAATAAAATTACCGAAAATAGGAACTGAAAAATAGTAGAATATCTACTGGCAGCAGAAAGAAAAAAGTGGGATAATAAGTGAAAGAAAAGAGAAGGATATATTAGCTGCAAAATCAATTTGAAATTATTAGATACAACGAGTATAATATGTAATAAATATACAAAAGAACGGATGATAAATCTGATAAACTATCTAAAATCACCAAAAGGAGAATTGGCTATGAAGAAAAATATAATTGTATTATCTATGAGCACATTGGGAGAAAAAATTTATCCATATAATTTTGTGTATAAGGAAAATGATAAAACAGGTGAGAAATATTATAGTCAGTTAGAGCCGATTAGCAGAATGATACTTGAAAGAGAAGGAAGTCTGGATAAGATTATTATTTTAGCTACAAAGTCTACCCAAAAAGAACAAGAATTTATTTTAGATCCGAATGGAAAAAATGAAAAAAGAACTTGTAGTGCAATAGATTTTTATAAAGAAAGAATGGAATTAAAAAATGAAGAGAAAATAAAAATAGTGGATGTAGAAGAAAAAGAATTTACTCCAGCTATCTCTAAAGTTGTTGAAATGATTCGTTCTCTTTATGCAGAAAAAAAATCAGAGAATGAGTTGAAATTGTGGATTGATACTCAAGGGGGATTCCGGAATATTACACTAGTTATGAATGCGATTATATCTTTGCTTAAAACGGATAACATTGAACCAGATGGAATTTATTCAGTTAATTTCAATAGTAAAGCAGAACTTCAGCCAATTATAGACCAGACAGAGACTTATAAAATCTTTCAGTTTGTTTCTGGAATTAATGAATTTTCCAGATATGGAAGAGCTGAGCAGTTAGAGGATTATTATGATAGCATTTCTCCAGAAAATACACCAAAAGTAATTCGTAAGATGAAAGATATTACAGAAGCAATCCAGATGTGTAACATGATTGAATTTGAAAATTATTTAAAAGATTTGAGAAAGTTAGTAAAAGAGAGAGATACTTCAGAGAAAAATCTGTTAAATATTTTCTGGAAGCAGATAGAAAACGATTATGGACAGCTTTTAGAGGAATCTTGTACAGGTCTGGATATTGTAGAGTGGTTTTATAAGAAAAAATTTTATCAGCAGGCAATTACATATATTGAAGCTAAACTTCCACAAGAATGGGTTGAAAGAGGAATTTTATCTTATAAGGTAAGTAAAAACAGATTAAATGACCTTAAGAAATGCTTGAAGAAAGAATGGGCAAAAGATGAAAATACGATAATTGATGGAATAGGAATACGGTGTTTTAAATGGAAGTCTATCAAAGAGAGCAGTAAAGATGCCAATGAATTCAATGATTGTTCTAAATTAAGAAATGCAAGAAATGATGGATATAAGACATTAAAGCGGAAATGGAGTGTAAAAAATACTTATAATAATAAAACAAAGGTGATATGGTCGACAATTTTAATAAAAGAAGGCATCAACGCTGATACTGTCATGGACATGATTTTATTATATAAATTACTAAAAAACGAAAGAAACAAATTTAACCACATGTCTGATAAAAATGACCGGGCTGACCAGTTACTTTTAGGAAAGGTAATCCGTTTATTTATTGAGTGTGGTAGAGAGGTTTATGGAGATTAATTAAGGGGGAAAATATGTTTATTAATTTTTCAAATCATCCAAGTGATGCGTGGGGAGAAGTACAGTTAAATGCAGCAATGGAATACGGTGATGTGATGGACGTACCATTTCCAGCAGTGAATCCGTACGCAGACAAGGAGGAAATTCATAAAGTCTGTGACAAGTATGTGGCACAGATTATGAATTTAAATCCATCGTGTGTGTTATGTCAAGGAGAATTTTGCGTTGCTTATGGAGTGATTTCTGCACTGAAAAAACTTGGAGTGAAAGTGGTTGCTGCCTGCAGTGAGAGAAAGTCTGCTGAAAGAAAAGTAGATGACAAAATAGAAAAAGTTTCTATCTTTACATTTGTGCAGTTTCGGGAGTATGAGTAGGGTGAAAAGATAAGAAAGTTAAAACAAAAAAGCGGAGATAAAGGTTCGGAGGATGCTTATGAGAGAAGAACTGAAAGAAAAAGAAGTCCTTGCAATGTATAATGTTCGGAGAATCCAGAGCTATATTTTTAAGAGTAATGCAGCGAAAGAAATTGTCGGGGCTTCTGAGTTGATTGAGGGTATTATTGTAAATGGTTTAGAGCGATATATAAAATCGTTGGAAGAGTCAGAAAAATCAAAATATATGATTGACTGGACGCATGATGATGCGCAGGCATTTTTAAAGTCAGATTCACCAGTTCAAATGCAGGTGTTGTTTGTGGGCGGTGGAAATGCCTATGTATTATTCCGAACTGGAAAGATTTGTGAGAAAGTGAATCGTTTTTTAGGTAAGTATTTATTGGAAAAAACGTATTCGCTGAATCTTGCAATTGCAGTAATTGAAAAGACAGATTCTTATGAAGATGACTATAAAGCAATCAACGACGAAATGAGAGACATAAAAGCAAGCATGCCTCTTAATCAGCCGGTTGGGGCATTACCATTTATGGCAGTGGATTCGATTACCGGTTATCCGATTACAAAATTAAAAGCCGGAGAGTATTTTTGTACAGAAGCGTACTTAAAACGGAAAGCATTTCCAAAGACTGAAGATGAAAAGCTGTTTGATAAGATGGTAACAGAAAAAGGCAGTGATAGTACGCTTGCAGTGTGTCATATTGATGGAAATAGTATGGGAAGTCGCATTAAAACTGAAATGTATCAAGTTTCAGACTATAAAGAAGCAATTCCTAAAATGAGAAAGTTATCCCAGACGATTTCTAATGTATTTAATGACATGTTTAAAGATATGACAAAGTATATGGAAGAACTGTCTGTACAGATTAATCCATTTGCAGATCATAAATTTTACCGAAAAATAGTGGCAGCAGGTGATGATATCACGTTTGTATGTAATGCAAAACTGGCACTTCCGGCAGTAGAATATTTCTTAAAGAACCTAGGTGAAAGAGGAGAAGGAGATTCTTTTAGTGCCTGTGCAGGGATAGCATATTTTAACAGTCATTTTCCATTTTCGGATGCTTATCAAGTTGCAGAATCCTGCTGTGAAAGCGCAAAGAAACGGGCAAAATGTGAAGTTGTTGCTTTTAGACAGCAACAAAAAGATTCAAATAAAGAAACAAATAAAAAAGAACCGAAGATAGGAAACTTTTTAGATTTCCAAATTTGTACAAACGTCAGAGCAGCTGACCTGGTGGCTTATCGTGACCGACATTACACTGTAGACCAGAAGCAGTTCATTGCCAGACCATATTATGTACCTCTTATCCATGATGAAGAAAATTTAAATAGTAAAAATGAAGCGTATAGCATAGAACGATTGAAAAAATGGATGAAAATCGTAAATGCAATGCCAAGAAGCAAGGCAAAAACACTTCGAGATACGATTCCTACAGGTGAACATGAAGTGGAAAAAGAAGCTTCCTTTTTGGCATCAAGGGGATATCTGATGTTTAAAGAAAATGTGTCGGAGTCTAATATTTGGTATGATACACTGGAAATTATGGATTTATGGATAGAGGAGGAAAAAATCAGATGAAAATAAAAATTGAACTTTTAAGTGATTTATGTACCTGCTCTGGAGAAACTTACAACAGCATGGTAGATATGGATGTTGTATATGATGAAAATGGGATTCCATATATTCCAGCAAAGCGATTAAAAGGATGTGTTCGTGAATCGGCACTTGAAATGCAGGAATTAGGTATCATTACAGCAGAAGAATATGAGAAGATTTTTGGAAGAGAGGGCAATGTAAGAAGTGCGTTCTCTTTATCGAATGCTTATATTCTAGATTTTGATGAAGCGGTAGAAGATTTAAGAAACTGCACTTATAAAGACCTTTCAAGTCCACAGAATGTTTTAAACCAGTATACCTATATTCGTACTCAGACGGCAGTAAATTTAAAGACAGGTGTCGCAGAAGATAGTTCTTTAAGAACAATTCGTGTTGTAAAAAAAGGCTTGAAATTTGAAGCAGAATGTAACTGGAATGAAGAAAACCAAGAAGTAGTGAAACATCCGAAAGAAATTTCAGAAATTCTAAAACAGGCAGTTTCTCTGGTAAAACATATCGGTGTTTCAAGAACACGTGGACTGGGTCTTGTTGAGATGGAATTGGATGAAGAAGAACAGAAACAAGCAGAACATGTACTGATTAAGAAAGAAAAGCTAGCAGAACATAATAAAATTCATTATCAGATTGATTTGAAATCCCCACTAATTTGTAAATCCCCAAAAGGAAACCAGGCACAAACACAAGATTATATAACGGGAAGTAAAGTATTAGGGTTAATTGCAGGAGCAATGGGGAAGGAAGAGTATCAGAACCTGCTTGCAATGGATGATGAAATTATTGTTTCTAATGCTTATATTACAGAGAAAAAAGAACGTGGTGTTCCAGCAAGGTTATCGTGGCAGAAAGAAAAAGATCAGCCTTATGAAACAAATGGAAGAATGAAATTGACAGAGATGCTGGAAGCGAGTAAAAAAGATATGAAAGACAAGCAGATAACACCATCAAAGATTGCCTATATTGCTAACATCGATAAGAAAAAAACTGTGTTAAGTGTAGAGACAGAAATCAGCTATCATCATCAAAGACCGAGAGACAAATCAATTGGTCGCGCAACGGGAAAGGAAGACGGTTCGAGCTTTTATCAGTTAGCAAGTATCTGTTCTGGACAGAGTTTCAGCGGTTATATTTATGCGAATAGAGAACAGGCAGAAAAGATAATAGATGCAGTTTTTGGTCTTGGAAAGGTACGAATGGGATATGGTCGTTCGAGTGAATTTGGTGTAGTTGATTTTGTATTAGATTCGGTTACGGCAATAAAACCATCAAAGCAACGTAAAGTAAAAGAAGCAATTGTAACTTTGCTTTCTGATGTTATTTTATATAACGAAAATGGGATGCTGACAACAGATATTAAGGTGTTAAAAAAATATCTGGAAGAAATAGCAGGCGTAGATAATTTTAAGATTGAAAAGCCATATCTGCAGTTTGATACCATCGGTGGATTTAATGTTACATGGGGAGCACGAAAACCAATTTTTAATGTCTTAGGAAAAGGCAGTACATTTTTAATAAGTTCTGAAAAGGAGTTTGATATCAATCTATTTTCGAACCAGTTTGTAGGAGAACGAGTATCGGAAGGGTATGGAGAGATTAAAGTAGATGCAAAACCGAAAAAACCATCTGTAAGTGTTGAAGTTTATAAAAAGAAACCGAAAATTCAGATGACAAAAAATCTGCAAAATGAGAAAACAGGAATTATTAATATTTTATTGGAATCAGAGTTTGAGCGTCGTCTGCAAAAAGAAGTAAGAAAAAAATTAGAAGGACGGCAGAATCAATATCGAAGAAAAGAAGATATTTTAAATGCAGCTGTTTCAAAGTTAAGAATGATTTTTAAAAATGAACTTTCGTATGAAGCAATGAAAGAACAAGTAGATGGAATTGAAAATGATGCAAAAAATACGTTGTGTAAAGATTTAATAAAGCTAATTGTTCCAGATGAAATTGCGAGAACGATTCAAACAGAAATGAAGAAAGATTATAATCTGAAATATCCGATTGAATGGGAAAAAGAAAGATTATATCGAGTTGTGTATTCTGCTTATCTTACAGAGTTAAAATATTTTACAAAAATCCTGCAAAAGAAGGGAGAAAACGAATGAGTGCAATTTTAAAACGAAAAGTATTACATCTTAATGTTCAGTTTGTATCTCCAATCAGTGTTTCTTCAGGAGAAGATGAATGGACGGATTCAGATTTATTAAGAGACTATGATGGAACTCCATTTATTTCGGGAACTTCTTTAGCAGGTGCAATGAGAGCCTATCTGGAAAAAGAAAAGAAAGATAAATGTCTGATGGGATATTCAGACAATGAAAACGATGGAAAAATGAGTTCTCTTTTTGTCTCAGATATGACATTTACAGATAAAGTAAAAACAGCAGTACGTGACGGTGTTTCCTTAAATGAAAACAAAACTTCGATTACTGGAAGCAAGTTTGATATGGAGATTTTAGAAGCAAAAGCGAAAGCAGAATTTTATTTGGAGCTTGTAATCAGAGAGGACGATGACGAAAATCAGATAGAACAGGAATTATCTATGATTTTTAATGGAATAAATTCTGGAGAAATTCGACTTGGAAGTAAGAAAACCAGAGGGTTTGGACGGTTTAAAATTTTATCCATTGCAAGTCAGACTTATGAAAAAGAAAATTATCTGGATTACGCAAATGCTTATAAAAAAGAGACTTGGGACAAACAACAAAATGAACTTGAAGAGTGGCTTAAGAAAAAAGAATGGACACCAAAACAAGTTCATGTTCAAATCCCGCTTCGCTTAAAAGGTGGAATCAGTATCCGTCAATATGCAGCAAAAAAAGGCAAACCAGATTATACACAGATTTTAGACCATGGAGTTCCTGTGATTCCAGGCAGTAGTTTTGCAGGGGCAATCCGTCACAGAGCGAAAGAAATTTTAGAAGAACTCAATCAAAATGGTCTGCAATTTCCAGAAAAAGTCACAGATATTATGAATACTGCATTTGGATTTGTAAAAGAGACGAATGCAAATACTTCTCAAATCATAATCGGTGAAACAGAAATAAAAGAAGCAAAACCACTTACGATGGTAAGAACAGGTGTCAGCCGTTTTGAATCCGCTGTAAAACGAGGGGCATTATATAAAGAAACCACTTATGTAAATGGAACTTTAATGCTGGAGATTGCAGTGCGAAAAGATGAAGAACGGTTACGGGAAAAATGGATTCTTGGTTTGTTACTTTTAGTAATAAAAGACCTTCAAAATGGGCTTTTGGCAGTAGGTGGAGAGACAGCAATCGGAAGAGGAATCTTTTCAGAAAATGGTTCAATTTTAATAGATGGGGAAGCAAATAAAGAAGACGAATTTATCTCAAATATGATACAAAATCTGGAAAGAAATGGAGGGATAAATTAATGAATTTATTAAAAGCACCGGAACAAGGAATAATGTATGCGATTTATATTGGCAAAGTAGTTTATGAGCCTTATACACGTGAAACACTTTTGAAAGATGCTGATTTGGAAGAGAATTTATTGGAACTCCATTTATTTGATAAAGAAAAAGAGTATCGTTATATCAAGAAGCGAAAGGGATACATTGAGACAGAAATCAGTGATGAAACCGTTGAATGTGATGATAAATATGAAGAAACAATTTTCACCTTAAAAAAGAATCAGGAAAAACCAGATGAAAATCATGGTCAAGTAAAGGTAATAAATTATATTAAATACGATGAAAATGATTTGCTGACAATTCAGGATTATCGATTGACGGAGGTGTGAAAATGGGAGACTATTTTGTTAATCCTTATAATTTCATAAGTTTTCCAAAAGAAAAAGCAAAAGCTTATACAGATTCAGACAGACATACGGGATTTATCGAATATACGGTGACAACAAAAACACCACTGTTTATTCCAAATTCCAGTTCAGAAAGTGCGTTTCAGGAATCAAAAAAAGCAGCAGACCATAAATCCTATGATTTTTTTTCTTATCAGGATTTAGACCCGACAAAGAATTATGAAAATCAGTATTTTACTCCAGTGATTCCAGGAAGTGAAATTCGAGGAGTAGTCAGAAGCGTGTATGAGACTTTAACAGATTCTTGCATGGGAATTTTAAATTCAGAAGAGTATGCAGTAAAAAGAAGTGTGGCACGATTTGAACCAGGACTTCTTTATAGAAAAAAAGATAAACTGTTTTTATATAAAGCGAGAAGTTTTCGAATTGGTGAAAAGAAAAAAGGCAAAATAGAACTGGATCAATATCCAAATGGCAGAGTCTTATATTATAAAAGAACAGCAAACAATCCTACAAAACCAATCACAGAATATCGTGGACAGGTAGAGAAAGAGTTTACAGAAAAGGGATATTTAATTAAATGGGGAATGGGAGTCAAAAAAGCCCGTTATCACTTGTTTACTTCTCCAAAAGAGGAGATAAGAAGAGTTGAGTTATCGAAAGAAACTGTTTTAGAAAGAATGAATAGTGTAATTGAATCTTACTTATCTCAGCCAAGTATAAAAGAAGAGAATCAGAAAGCTTATGAAGCTTATAAAACAGATTTTGAAAAGTTTTTGGAGGGAAAAAGAGAGGAATATTTTCCTGTTAATTATTCTATTGTAGAAGATGGAAAGAAACTGCTTTATCTGGCACCGGCAGTATTTACGAAAGAAGTAGCAGACATTACAATTGGTGAATTGGCAGGAGAATTTGCGCCATGTACAAAGAATTACTGCCCTTCATGTGACCTTTTTGGATATGTTGGAAAGGATAATGAATCTTCAAGAAATTCAAAAATAAGATTTTCAGATTTATATGTAACAGAAGAGAAAAAAGATAAGAAAGACTATTTTGAGTCTAAAGTGACTTTAGAAACTCTGGGAGGACCAAAACTCGGAAATGTAGATTTCTATCTTGAAAAGCCAAAAGATGCAAAATTTTGGACGTATGATTATTATGTCACAAAAGATGGAAAATTAAGAATACAAAGAGGCAGATTAAGAGGAAGAAAATATTATTGGCATCATAGAAAGGTATCACTTCCGAGAGGAGTAACACCAACCAATTTAAATAAGACAATTCGTCCGTTAAAAAAAGGAATTTCTTTCAAAGGAAAGCTATATTTTGAAAAAATATCAGAAAAGCAGTTAGAACAGCTTATCTGGATTTTGAATAGCGGCACAGAAGGTCTTGGGCTAAAACTTGGTGGTGCAAAACCATTAGGTCTTGGCAGTGTGTCATTAAAAGTGGAACAAATAGAAGAACGAAAAATTATAGTAGAAAATGGAAAACTTAATTATAAAATGGAAGAGCGAGAACTTCAAAAAGTAACCTATCAAGATGCCGAATTTAGTAAAGAAGCAAAAGCAGAATTTTATAAGATAGCAGATTTAAGCAGTGTACCAGAAAATATGCCGATTACATATCCGAGAATGGAAAATCAAAAAGATGGACTTTTATCAGAAGGATTTAGGTGGTTTGTAGAAAATCACTCTGATGGAGGAAGAATGCCAAATAAGAGAGAAAATGCAATAATTAAATATGCATTGCCTGGAATTTTAGAGAATAATTTTTCGTTGAAGTATCTCGAAGAAACAAAAAAGGATAGACAAAATAGTAAAAGAAATTATAAGTATAATAATCATAAGTATAGTAATAATGGAAAAAAATTTCATCATTAAAGGTTAAAAATTACCAGCCTTAATTAAAGAAGAAACAAGCAAAAAAGCACAGTCGATATAATGGGCAAAGCTTTTATGCGGGAGAAAGATAAATTCTTTAAAAGGCTGGTAAAATTTTAGGGAATGCTTTAAAATAAAGAATAAGAGAAGAAAAGTGAAAGAGAAGTGCTAAAAAAACAGAGGATAAATAACAACATGAGATGTACTAGAAAATTATAAAAGAAAGGAAGTTCATTATGAATTACGCTACGCTAAGTAACGAAAAAGGTTACACGGTTTTTAAATTTGAAAATTACAGAATAAGATTTAAAGCACCGTATTCATTAGAACGTTATATTTCTGTTAAAGAATGGGATAATGGATACCTTGTTGTGATGGCGAAATATAATCATAATGAGGAGTGTGAAGAGGAGTATATTGATTTAATTCCTATATTAGAGGATTTATATATTGTACCAGAACAATTTTTGAAGCCAATTAAGGAGGTTAAAATAGAAAATGGTTGATATTAAGAAAGTTGCAGATGAAGCAGAATTGATTGTGAACGGTTATGCATTTACAAAGTATAATGAGGGATATAAAATTTTAAACTTAAATAGGCCAGAACATGCTGTTGTATTATCCAAGGAGGGGATAGTTTTAGAAACAACGATGGATGATATTGAAATTGAAATTGTAAAGGATTATTATAAAAAAAATAATAAGTTTATGGAGGACTAATGATGCCGAAATATTATGAATTTAAAGTTGCTGGTTATTATTTATACTTTACTTCATTTTGTACGGTTGAATGTATGCATGTGCATGCAAGCGATAGAAAACTAACAGAGGCGGGTTCAGGTAAATTTTTTGTTAAAAGTAATGGGGATACAGTTCTTCAAAATAAAGGGATTTTAAATGATAGAGAAATTTTGAAAATACAGGCTTTTATAAAAGAGAATTATAAAGAAATGTATTTAAAGTGGCTAAAATATAGTAATAATGGATTTTATGGAGAAAATTAATAATATGCAACATGGGATGTATTGAAACAGCTGAGGAGGAATAAAAGCTTTCTTTCGCTTTCCAATAAATAACAACATGAGATGTACAAAAACAATAAACACTTAAGAAAAGAGGCTTTACAATGAACAAACACATAGAAAAAGCAATACAGCTTAGAAATGCAACTCCAATGGTCAACAATTGTTCTCAGACCATCCTTCGGGTTTATGCTGAGGAGCTTGGTTTGGATGAAAATCTTGCAGCAGGAATTGCCGGCAATTTTGGTGGCGGAATGAAATGCGGAAGCACCTGTGGGGCAATCACAGCAGGACTTATGATACTTGGTGCAAAGGGAATCGAATCTCCATTTGCAGTAAATGAATTTCGCAGACGAATTGCTGAAAAGCATGATGGAATGACAGACTGTGCAGAACTTTTAAGAGCCAATGCACAGAAAGGCGGAGCAAAGAAACCACACTGTGATAATATGATTTTTGAAGCAATTGAGCTGATTGACGAATTAACAAAAGAAGCAGAGTAATTCGGTTATGGGCAAGTAGCGGAGCGGATTGTGAATATCCGCTGGATTAAGAGTAAAGTAATTTTACAAAGAAAAGTAAAAAACAGGGAGGATGAGTCCAATGAAGTATACGAAATTTGGCAAAACGGGAATTGAAGTTTCTAAGATGTGTCTTGGCACATGGGGAATTGGTGGCGCCGGATGGGACAACTATTCAGATGAGAGCCGTATGGATGCAATCAAAGCAGCTTTAGATTGTGGTATTAATTTTATCGACACAGCACCAGCCTACAATGCAGGAAAAGCAGAACAGTATGTAGGAGAAACTCTGCATAAATTAGGTGCGAGAAAAGAAGTTGTGATTTCTACGAAATGTGGAAATGAATTTATTGATGGGAAATATGTCCGTTGTGGTTCAGCTGATAAAATCTTAAGAGAGTGTGATGAGTCTTTGCAGAATTTAAAGACAGACTATATTGATGTTTATCTGGTACACTGGCCAGACCCGAATGTTCCAATGGAAGAGACAATGGACGCATTAAATCAGTTAAAAAAACAGGGAAAGATTTTACATGCCGGAGTTTCTAATTTTACAAAGGAACAGATGGAAGAAGCAAACAAATATTGTGAAATCGAAGCCTATCAGCCACAGTTTTCCATGGTAGACCGGGATAATGAAGAATTAATCCGCTGGGCGCATGCACAGGACATGGGAGTTATGACTTATGGAACATTAGGTGGTGGAATTTTAACCGGAAAATATCGTGAGTTAAAAACGTATGAAGCAAACGATAATCGAAATAGATTCTATCCATATTTCAGAGAACCACTATTCTCAAAAGCAATGAAATTGTTATCTGTTATGGATGAAATCAGTAAAGAGAGAAATGTACCGCTTGCACAGATTGCATTAAACTGGACTTTGAAAAAAGAATTTATTTCTTCCTGCATCACAGGTTCACAGAGCCGTGATAAGATAGAGGCAAACTGCAAAGTATTCGACTGGGAATTAAGTGCAGAAGAAATGCAGATATTAGATAAAGCGATTGAGGAATATTCGAGAGAGTAAATAGATATAAGTAAGGAAAATAAGCAAGAAAAATAACAAAATCAGAGGCAGAAGCAAGTGGATATAGTGCTTGTAAGAATTGCTATCGTTAGGAAAATTTTTTGATTAGATAAATTTATCAGAAAATTCGATGAAATTTTGACTCTTGCATCGTAAAATAGAACAAGTAAAAGAAAATAAACAGGCATATCAGGCATGGGGAATGATATGCCTGTAGTACGTTCATTTTAAAATAGGAAGAAGGTATTTTGAGATGGGATTAACAAACTATGTAAGTGCAATGGATTGCTGGAAGGGACGTATTGACAGTACAACAGATTATGATGCATTTCGCTGGCATCAGTGGGTACAGCCGTTGGATTTGAATATACAGACAGAAAAGCCGGAGTGTGAACTGGGTTTTGCTTTTATCGGTTTTTGCAGTGAGCAGGGAGTAAAGCGTAACAAAGGTCGTGTCGGAACTGCGCTTGCACCGGATTTTATCCGTGCACAGATGTCAAATCTTCCATGTACTTTTTTACAGGATGTCAAATTATATGATGCAGGAAATATTTTATGTGATGAGATCTCAATGGAAGAAGGACAGAAACTGCTTGGCATGGCAGTGGAGAAAATTTTGGATTTAGCTTTATTTCCGATTGTGCTTGGAGGCGGTCACGAAACAACTTTTGGTCATTTTCAGGGGCATCTGGCAGATATGAAGAAGAAAGAAACGCCTCTTGATATGGGAATCATTAATTTTGATGCGCATTTTGATTTAAGACCTTATGAAAATGGTCCGTCATCCGGTTCAATGTTTCGCCAGATTGCAGATATTTACAAAAAGGAAAATGTGCAGTATCATTATCTTCCGTTGGGGATACAGGAACATAGTAATACTGTCAGTTTATTTAAATTTGCAAAAGAAATCGGAACAGAATATATTCTTGCAAAGGAAATCCAAAATTCCAATTATGCAACGATATTAGATAAAGTGGATACCTTTTTATATCAGTGCAGTTCAGCATATATTACTGTATGTACCGATGTATTTTCTTCCGCTTTTGCACCAGGAGTCAGTGCAACACAGTCACTGGGATTGGACCCTGAAGTGGTACTTCCGATTATCAAACATATTTTGAGAACCCGCAGAGTCAGAGGATTTGATATCTGTGAAATCTCTCCGAGATTTGACCAGGATAATACGACTGCAAATCTTGGTGCAGTGATTATATTTGCGGTGGTAAATACGCTTTGTAAATTAAATAATCTGGCAATTGATGTATTGGAATAAGGGGAAATTATTAAGAAAGCAAGAGGGAAAAGACAATGTATTATGTGCCAGATGGAACAAAAGAATGTGGATTTTATGAATGTAAAAAATGTGGAAATCGTTTTCTTTCTCTTCAAACGATGGAAAAGATTCCGTGTCCGGAATGTGAGGCAGAAATCGACTATGAAATCGGACCAGATGAAAGCTTGGAAGATGTTTTAGATACTGCTGTCTTACTGGAAAAAATTGAAGGATCAGAAGAAGTAGAAAAAATGGATGCACTTTTAAGTCTTGCAATTACCGGAGGGGATGATAGTTGGATTTAAGAGTTCGCATCTGTAAATTCTTAAAAAAAGAAGTAGTGCTTTGTGTTGCTTTTGTGCTGGCTGTAATTTCTTCTTTTTTGATTCATCCGGACAAGAAATATATACAGTATATTGATTTTCGAACCTTAGCAATTTTGTTTTCTCTTATGAGTGTTATGGCAGGATTAAAGTTGCATGGAGCCTTTGATTTTGTGGGGCGTAAGATGCTGGAAAAAACAAAATATCTTTGGCAGGTCATTTTAACTTTAGTGCTTCTTACTTTTTTTGGAAGCATGCTGATTACAAATGATGTGGCGTTGATTACCTTTGTACCATTTACTTTTGTGGTATTTAATTTGCTGGGAGAATCCTACCGAAAAAAACAAGTTTTATGGGTAGTCTGTATTCAGACGATCGCAGCAAATCTTGGAAGTATGCTGACTCCCCTTGGAAACCCGCAGAATCTTTACTTATATGGAAAAAGCGGGTTGTCATTTGGAAGGTTTCTTCTATTAATGCTGCCTTATACCTTAACTGCGCTGGCGCTTCTTTGTATTTGGAGTTTTTTGCTTTGTGTGAAAGAAAAGAAAAAAGTAATTCAAATGGAGTGGAAGTCAGAAGAGCAAGTATTTTGTAACTGGAAGAAAATAAGAGTTTATCTGATATTATTTGGAATCTGTCTGCTTGCAGTCCTACATATCATAGATTATCGAATTTCTTTTTTGATTGTGTTACTTCTTATCTTTCTATGGGACAGGAAAAGTTTGAAACGAGTAGATTATTCGTTATTACTTACGTTTGTTGCATTTTTTATCTTTATTGGAAATGCAGGAAGAATTTCTGCGTTTTCACTATGGCTAAATCAGATTATAGAAGGACGGGAGGTAATTGTGGCAGTGCTTGCAAGTCAGATTATCAGCAATGTTCCGACTGCACTTTTATTATCCGGATTTACCAATAAAATTTCCCTTCTGATTATCGGAACGAATTTGGGTGGCCTTGGTACATTAATTGCATCAATGGCCAGTTTGATTTCTTATCGTCAGATTGCACAGGAAGAAACAGAACGAAAAGGAAAGTATTTTTTGATTTTTACAGTCTCAAATGTTATTTTCTTGTTGATTCTTCTTGGAGTATGGAGGATGACAGGGGTACAGTAGAAAATCTGTATGGAAGAAGGAAGTGTAAAAGCTATGAGAAAACATGCGTTAATTGTCGGACCACGCAGAGTTGGAAAAAGTACGTTAATCCGTAAAGTAATAGAAACTTTGAATTGTTCGGTAGCAGGTTTTGAGACAAAAAAAGAATCAAAAATGGAGGATGAAACGCTAGGTTCTCCCATTTATATTCATACGATAGGAGCACCGTGGCATTATTCCGAAGAAAATCTGTTGGGATATTGCAAAAACCAGAAAACACAAAGAATCAGCGATGCATTTAATCGTTATGCAGACAAGCTGTTACAGCCAGTACCCGAGGGAACAATTCTTTGCTTTGATGAGATTGGATTCATGGAGTCAAAAGAAAAGGCATTTTGTGATGCAGTTTTAGAACGACTTGACGGAGACATTCCGATTCTTGCAGCAGTAAAAGATAAAGAAATCCCTTTTTTAAATCAAGTGCGAAATCATCCAAACTGCAAATGCTTTTTTATTACAGAAGAAAACAGAGACAAGTTAGTGGATGAAGTGCTTGAATTTATGAAAAATCAAATAGAAAAATAAATATTCAGAAAATGGATAGAAATTTGGCAGAGACAGGCTGGATTTTTATCCATTTTTGATTTACAGGAAATTGCTTTCTCATAAAAATGATTGAAAAAGGGCTGCTTATTATTGCGGTTCTTTTTGTTTTTTATAATAAAAAAATAAATAGGTACGACAAAATATGACGTCCTCCATTGCTATGATAATAGCGATGGAGGAGTAGAAAAATGGCGAGAACAGATAAGGCTATGCGAATACTTTCTACGCAGTTGGAATTGCTGAGAGGAGGGAAAGTTTATAAAAAATCTTATTGCAAGAAGAATGAAGTCAGTGCCCGAACATTTGACAGAGACATTGTTGAAATCCGTATGTCATTAAGTGAATCATTTTCCGGGCAGGAAGTGAAATATGTAAGAAATGAAAATTATTATTATCTGGATAAACCGGATATGATAAAACCGTTGACTGCAATTGAAGCTTCTTTTTTGTTGGAAATGATAAAAACATGTCAGGTACTTCAAAGGGAAGAATATGTGGGAATGGTAGACAGTATTGTGAAGGCGACGGAATTGAACCGCCGTCAGTCACTTGAAAAAATGGCAGAGAAATATAAAAAAATGGATATAGGGGTAAGCGAGGATGCAATGCTGAAAATGCTGTGGGATTTATTGCAGTGTGTTGTAGAACAGGATAAAATCAGGGTTCATTTTAAGGATAAAAGAAAAATAGAATTATCACCGGTCTTTTTGTGGATGTATCAAGATAAAATTTACTTGTTTGCTTATGAGAAAAAAACATTAAATGTATATTCTCTGCAGGAGATTGACTGGTTTACACTGCTTGGAAGCAAGTATCCGAGAGAACTGCAGGAGAAATTTTATAAAGTTTCCTGTGAACAAATACATAAAAGGATAAAAAATATAGAAGAATTAAAAGAAGAGGAGTAAGCATATCGACAGGTTTTTTTAAATAATGTAAAGGAGAATTTGAATGAATGGGACAAAATCTGCAAAAGAATATCGAAAAGGAGAACAATTAGAAATTACAGAAGAGAAAATGACAGAAGAAACACTGGAAAAAATAGAAGAGATTTTTCAGGAATTTCTCGAAGGGAGAAATGAAAATTCAAAAAAGATTGCAGATTCTGTAGAACTTTATGAAAAAGAATTAGAAGATTTTAATCGAAGCATGAGAGCAGGAATCACAAAAGAATCGTGGTTTCTGGAAAAATTACAGGATAAAGCGAAAGGACTTTCCATTGATTATTTTGGAAATATTCTTTTGGAGATGAATCAAAAACTGGCTGAATCAAACAGAACAATGAGCAAACTGCTGTTTGAAACAGAAGAAATAGATAGAACTAATATTGAGCGGAAGAAAACCGTAAGAAAATGCAAAACAAAGTGGAATAGTTATAATACGAAAGAAGTTGCACTGGAATTAGCAAGAGAAGCCAAATGTCAGCTTATGTTTTGGAATCAAAAGGATGAGTGGATGAAAAATTCACAGTTTTTAGAAAACCTGGCAAAAAGCTGGTTTGAACAGGAGATAAATACAAATAAAAATAGTGAATTAAAAAACGTCATTGCAGAAGCATTAAAGACCGCAGGGAAAGAACAGCTTCTTCCATATCAATTTTCACGGTTTTCAACAGAGTGGTTTACCAGAATAGCCTGCGTATCAGTAGAACATTTAAAAATTATATGGGAAACTGCAAAAGGAGAGATGGCAATGCGGGAAGCAACAGAAGAAATCGAAAAGTGTATTCTTGTGTTATATTCTTCTTTTGACTTGAAAAATGTAGATTTTCTCTGTTTTTATGCCCCTTTGTTAGGGAGAGTGATAGAGGATGTCCTTAATAGAACAGCAGATAAAGAAAATAAACAGAAAAAAGAGAAAAAATAGCCGAAAATGCAGGGCAGAATATTGTGAAAAAAGAGCAAAAAGGTATACTAAGAGATAGCAAGAGGAGTGGCTTTTCTTAGAAAATTATAAAAGGAAAAAATTTTTAAACAATAAAAAGGATGGACAGAATGTGTTTATATCAAATGCTATGATTGAATCAAACGATGGAGGAAAGCCATATATGAAAGAAAAGAACGAAAGTAAAGAGAAAAACAAAACCAGAAACGAAGATAAGAATGAAGGTAAAATTATCAGAGTTTTAGAAATCTATACCAGACTGTTAAACGGAGCGGTTATCAACAAAGAAGAAGAGGCAGAGCGGTATGGAGTGGCAAAGCGAAGCATTCAAAGAGACATTGATTCAATTCGGGAATATTTAAGACGAACCGATAATAAAAGCGGAGTATATGATTTAGTTAACTATGATTACAGAAAAAAAGGGTACTGTCTGGAACATATTTACAAAGTAAAATTAAAAAGCAGTGAAATACTTGCAATCTGTAAAATCCTTTTAGAAAGCCGTTCGATGACAAAAAGAGAGATGACAGATATTCTGGATAAACTAATCGAATGTTGCGTTCCACTTGAGAATCAAAGAGTAATCAAAGATTTGATTTTAAATGAAGAATTTCATTACATAGAGCCACAGCATAAAACAGTATTTATCGATAAAATGTGGAATATCGGGCAGGCAATTCGAGAACATCAGTACATAGAAATCGAATACAAAAAGATGAAAGGAAAAGAAACAGTAGCAAGAAAACTCAAGCCGGTTGCGATTATGTTTTCGGAGTATTATTTTTATCTGACGGCATTTATTGATGATAAAAAGGTGCGGGAAGATTTTAATATCTTAGAGGATTCTTTTCCAACGATTTATCGAATGGACCGAATCCATTCTTTGAAAATTTCAAAAGAAAAATTCAATATTCCATACAAAGACCGATTTGAAGAAGGAGAATTTCGGAAACGGATTCAGTTTATGTATGGCGGACCACTGCAGAAAGTACGATTTAAATACAGTGGAATTTCTGTTGAAGCGGTGCTTGACCGCTTGCCGACTGCAAGGATTCTGCATGAGGATGAAAGCGGATATACGATTGAGGCAGAAGTGTTTGGAGAAGGGATTAAGATGTGGATACGGAGTCAGGGAGAGTTGATAAGTGAGGTGAGTTATCGGTAGGAGGTGTAGAGTAGTTCGGCAGAATTGATTTTCTGTTACAGGAAAATTGGGAATAAGAAAAAGATTGAAATTAAAAAGCATCTCAAATATTAGATACTGTACCGCCCCCCAAAAAGTTAGACTAAAAATTTGACTTTTGGAGGGCGGTATTTTTATTTTGGATAATTTTCATAAGCGGAACGAATGATTTGAATAATTTTTTCAACAACGGTTTGTGGTGAAATTACTTTTACATAATGCCCTAGAAAGAGAATATTGCGAAAAATTTCTTCTTCTTGAAAATGATAATAGTAGATAGTCATAGTGAGTTTATTATTTTGTTCATAACAATAAGTGTCATAAGAAGAAAAAAGATAAGTACACCGGTCATAAGCTTCTCTCTGGTTTAAAATTTCTAACTGAATTGGATGTGTTAATTTAATATTAGAAAGTTGTTTTTCAAAATCTATAATAAATTCATCATAATTCGGAATGACAGTTCCAATTGAAACAGAAGATAGATTTGAGAGAATTATTTTAACGGGGCGTTTGGCACTAATTGGATAGCATGAGAGGCAAAATAAATTAAATTGTGGTGAATATTCAATTTTATAGGGATATACAATTTCGTTAGAGTAAATTTTACCGGATTCACTGTGATTGGTAACAGTGAGCTGCCGATGCTGTTGGACTGCCTGGACAATTGTTTGAAAATGGGTAATAAATTGTGGAGTAATATCCAGGCAGCTTTCTGTAGAAAACTCTCGTATATCTATATAATGTTGCTGGAGGGGATAATCTTTAAAACTTACATCTTTCAATAAGGCATCAAGAAGTTTTTGCTTTAACTCTGAATTTAAAAATAAATCGGAGTTACTGATTTGAAGTACATAGTAAAGCCAGGCTTTTTCTGCAATGCTTGCCCGAACTGGAATAGGAACTTCTCTAATGGGTTGTAGCTTGTTCTGGTCATCTTTATATAGAAGTCCTGCATTATGATTTGGAAAAACAGATTGATTTAAAACTGCATGAATAAATTCTTCAAAGGTGCTTTGAGAAGTTCCTAATAATTGATATTCCAGTTCCTCTGGAGTCAGTGCCAGTTCTTCATTAGAGATACAGCTGTTAATGTAATTTGTGAGATACATAAAATTTTTATTCTTATATTTATTAAATAGTTTCATATTGTTTTAAAGCCTCTTTCCAGTCGAATTTTAATTTTTGTGCGAGAAAAGGATTCGTTTCGGAATCAACTACTGCATAAGCACCGAAGCTTCGTATCCAGGGAATTAACTCGCATTCATCTTGAACTTCGACAGTAAAATCAATTTGTCCGTTCTCAAGTTTCGTTATTGTCCCATGACGTTTGGTTGAAATTAAATAGTTCGACCATTTTTTATAGTTTTCTGTTGGAAAAGAAAAATGTATCGTTACAATAGAGGTTGTATCATTTAGTGCAACATTCCAGATATTTTTTGTCTGTTCCTTATAAGTCTGAGTATACAAGCTGTCTAAAGTATCAGGAGTTTCATCTGATTGTTCTAATTCAAAACATTCATATTTTCTAGTCACATTAAATTTTTTATCAATTTGAATATCAATAATAGATGAAATTTTGGCCATAAAAAAATTTTTTTCATCATAACTGTAACCAAAAAAGTACTGACGCCCGTATTGCTTATCAATTACCAGTTTTATTGGAAGCGAATGAAATAATAGTTCTTCGGAGTCTTGAGTTTTATAAGAATATTGTAGTACTTCTTTTTTGTGTATCGCAGTTAAAATCGTCCAGGTTACATCATCATCAATTACGGTTTGCAGGCGATGATTTTTATAAAAGAAGACCGGATTTTTTTGTTTGTAAAAAAAATTCACTTTTTCTTTAAGAAAAATAGAATTTGAATAGGCTTCAAGTGTAGATGAAAGATAAAAACCGGGTATCGTTAAAAAAGTACTATTATAAAAAAACTGAGTCATTAACTGAAGGTCGTAAAGTTCATCTGCGGTCAGGTTTAAAAAGATATCAGAAGATAAATGATATCTGATTTCTTTAGAAGAATTTGTTTTTATAAGAATACCAATGTCAGTAAGTTCGGTTAAACGTGCACGGATTTGTGGAGGCGTAAATAACTTGTCATTGTATTTAAAATCAGGAAGCAGTTGGTTTGATTTTTTTAAAATCGTTAAATTAGAGTTATAAATATTAGGGATAATTGTAAATAAGTCAGCAACAGAAATATTACCATTAAATTCAACAGAATCAATTTTATCAGCAGGAAGTTTATAATCAAAATGTTCGTAAGGATTCTTATCATCTGCATCAATAAAGGTCTGCATAAGACAGAAATAGAAAATAATATCATCAATAACATAAGAGCAATTTTGATAAGTTTCAGCGAGATAATTTACAGGACAGCGAAATGGGTCATAGATTAGATGAAATTTTTTACCAGAAGCCGTTTCGATAACTTTTGGTTCTTGTAAGTATTCACTATTAATATAGTTTTTAATCCGTAGACAGGTATGATAAAAAGAACTGGTGCTATTAATCAGTTTTTTTTCCAAAAACTCATCTAAAGACGAAATATCATATAAATATAAGTACCGAAGAATATTACGGATTTTATTATAATGTTTGATTTCATTTTGAAAAGTATGAGTGTTTTTTGCCATAAGTTCCTCCCAGGGTATTGTAGGTTTTTTTGAACGAAGAAAAATATCGTTGTGATAAGATAAAATTATCAAATAACAAAGAAAATTTACTTGCGAATATATCTATAAAAAATATACCAAAAACATTTTAACAAATCCAGAGAGAATTATTAAGAGGAGGAACGTTAAATGGAAAAAGAGATAAGAGATAAAGAGAAAGTAGAAAGAGTTTTAGGAATTTATACAAAACTGCTGGATGGAATAACTGTAAATAAGCAGAAAGAAGCAGAAAAGTATGGGGTAGTAAACAGGAGTATTCAAAGAGATATAGATAATATACGCAGTTATCTGGCAAAAACAGATAATGAGGAAAGTGTTTATAATAATGTTTTATATGATTATAAAAGAAAAGGTTATTATTTAGAGCATATTTATGATAAAAAATTAAATAGTAAAGAAATGTTTGTCATCTGTAAAATTCTGTTAGCAAGCCGTTGTTTAACCCAAAAAGAGATGTCCGAGATTTTAAGAAAGCTGATAAAAACTTGTATTCCATTAGAGGACCAAAAATTAATTACAGAATTAATTTCTAATGAGGAATTTCATTATGTAGAACCACGACATAAAGTCATTTTTGTTGATAATATGTGGGAAATTGGACAAGCAATTCATGACCAGTATTATATAGAAATTGAGTATGAGAAAACGAAGAATGAAAAAACGATAATACGAAAGGTGAAACCGGCGGCTATTTTATTTTCTGAATATTATTTTTATATGATTTCATTTGCAACTCCAGAGCTGGAAAGAGAGAAATTTAAACGTGTTGAGGATTCTCTTTTAGTAATTTACCGTTTGGATAAAATAAAAAATTTGAAAGTATTAGAGGAAAGATTTCAGGTTCCTTATGCAGAACGATTTGAAGAAGGAGAATTTCGTAAGAGAGTTCAATTTATGCAAAATGGTCCACTTCAGAAAGTAAGATTTAAATACAATGGCAAATCTGTTGAAGAAGTATTGGATCGGATTCCAACAGCCAGAGTCTTACAGGAAAATGAAGATGGGGCGATAATTGAGGCAGAAGTGTTTGGAGATGGAATTAAAATGTGGATACGAAGTCAGGGAGAGTTAATAAGTGAGGTGAGTTACAGGTAGTAAAAATAATATGTAAAAAAGATTAGCAGATGAAAACCTGGTAATCTTTTTTAACACTCTTGACAAATTCTATTAGTTAGAATAAACTATCTTTAGGTAGAAGAGGAAACAGGAGGAACACGCGGATGTCTTTGGATGTACTTGCATTGGAATTTACCGATATGCAGCTCAAGTATTCAAAAGAAATTTCAGCGTTTTTGGATAGGGCATCAGCGTTTGGACAAGACCGGATTCTGATTTATCTATATAAGGAGAATGACCATATTCTGGTTGGAGATTTGACAAATGAACTGCAGATGTCGACCGGAAGAATTGCAAATATTTTAAAAGAGCTGGAACGAAAAGGGTATATTCTAAGAATTCAGCAAAGGGAAGATAAGAGAAAGTATGAAGTTTGCCTTACAAAAAGTGGCGAAAATTACAGCAGGGAATTGTATGCGGATATGGTTGCGAATCATAGAGCATTGATGGAACAGCTGGGTGAGACAGATGGAGAGCAGCTCCTTAAGCTTTCTGAGAAAGTATTGCGGTTTGGAAAAACAATGGTTTAATAAATAAAACAGGCTGAAAAAGCCTGTTAAAAAATCCAAAATATCTTCTACTAGAAGATAATTCTAAAATGATAAAAGAATAGAAAACATAAGAGAAGGGAGATTAGAGAATGACACTCAAAGAACTTGAAATCGGCGAGAGTGCTGCCATCAAAACCGTTGGTGGTTCGGGAGCACTTCGTCAGCATTTTCTTGACATGGGAATGATTCCGGGGGCAGAAGTCACAGTTGTAAAACTTGCACCAATGGGCGACCCGATGGAACTTCAGATTCATGGATATGAACTGACACTTCGTCTGGCGGAGGCAGACCAGATTGAGATTGAGCCGATTAAAAAGAGAAGCCGTGCACACGAAGGAAAAGAGTATTTAAAACCATCTGAACATCCGGGGCTTGGTGAAGATGGAAAGTATCATTCTAAAGAAAGTGAAAATCCTCTTCCGGAAGGAACTACATTGACCTATGCATTAGTAGGAAATCAGAACTGTGGAAAAACAACTTTATTTAATCAGTTGACCGGTTCGAATCAGCATGTTGGAAATTTCCCGGGAGTTACGGTTGATAGAAAAGATGGTTCAATTAAGGGGTATTCCAATACAGATGTGACAGATCTTCCTGGAATTTACTCGATGTCTCCATATAGCAGTGAGGAAATTGTTTCACGAAATTTTGTATTAAATGAAAAGCCGAAAGCAATTATTAACATTGTGGATGCGACAAATATCCATAGAAATCTGTATTTAACGATGCAGTTACTTGAGATGGATGTGCCGATGGTCGTTGCCTTAAATATGATGGATGAAGTTCTTGGAAATCAGGGTTCCATTGATGTAAATGAAATGGAAGCTCTGCTTGGAGTTCCGGTCATTCCGATTTCGGCAGCAAAAAATGAAGGGGTCAGTGAATTAGTCGAACATGCGATTCATATTGCAAAGTATCAGGAACGTCCGCTTCGTCAGGATTTTTGTGATAAAAATGACCATGATGGTGCAGTGCACCGTTGTATTCATGCGGTGATTCATTTAATTGAGGACCATGCACAAAAAGCCGAAATTCCAGTACGATTTGCTGCAACAAAAGCAATCGAAGGTGACAATCTGATTCTGGAACAGCTGAGATTAGATGAAAATGAAATGGAAATGCTCGAACATATTGTACAGCAGATGGAGACCGAGCGAGGACTCGATCGAAGTGCGGCAATTGCAGATATGCGGTTTGATTTTATTGAACGACTGTGTGAGAAGACAGTTGTAAAACCAAAAGAGAGCAAAGAACGGATTCGAAGTGAAAAGATTGATAAAATTCTAACCGGAAAATATACTGCAATTCCATGCTTTATCGGAATTATGGTATTAGTCTTCTATCTGACCTTTAATGTAATCGGAGCATGGCTTCAGGGCATTTTGGAATTTGGCATTGATAAGATTTCAGAAGCAGTGGGCTCAGCAATGACTGCGGCGCATGTAAACAGTGCAGTGCACAGCCTTGTAATAGATGGCATTTTTAACGGTGTTGGAAGTGTATTAAGTTTCCTTCCGATTATTGTAACTTTATTTTTCTTTTTATCTTTGATGGAGGACAGCGGATACATTGCACGTGTTGCTTTTGTTATGGATAAGTTGTTAAGGAAAATCGGTCTTTCCGGACGAAGTATCGTGCCAATGCTAATCGGTTTCGGATGTACCGTTCCGGCAGTTATGGCAACGAGAACATTGACAAGTGAACGTGACCGTAAAATGACGATTCTTTTAACACCATTTATGAGCTGTACGGCAAAACTCCCGATTTATGCATTTTTTGTAAGTGTATTTTTCCCAAAACAGGGCGGACTCATTATGGCAGGTTTATACTTGCTTGGCATTTTGGTTGGAATTCTGGCTGCCTGTCTTTATAAAAATACGTTATTTAAAGGCGAACCGGTACCGTTTGTAATGGAGCTTCCAAACTATCGTCTGCCGGGAGCAAAGAATGTGGGACAGCTTTTATGGGAAAAAGCGAAAGATTTCTTACAAAGAGCATTTTCGGTTATCCTGCTTGCAACAATTGTAGTTTGGTTCTTACAGAGTTTCGACTTACATTTAAATATGGTAAAAGATTCCGCAGATAGTATTCTTGCTATGGTAGCAGGATTTTTGGTTCCGATTTTCAAACCGGTTGGTCTTGGAGATTGGAAAATCTGTACTGCATTAATCAGTGGATTTATGGCAAAAGAAAGTGTGGTATCAACCTTAGAGGTGCTTTTTGCCGATGGAATTGCGGGTGTGCTTTCCCCACTTTCCGCAGCATCTCTTCTGGTGTTTAGCCTGTTGTATACGCCATGTGTAGCGGCAATCGCATCTATTCGTCGTGAACTTGGTGGAAAATGGGCGGTTGGAGTTGTATTCTGGCAATGTGCGGTGGCATGGATTTGTGCCTTGATTATGCATTTAATTGGACTTGGAATTGGATTTTAATAAATAAAAATAAAAGATGAAATGCTTTAAATGTCGGGGCGGAACGCCTCGGCATTTTATTGTTTATTTTTATTGACTTTTGTAACGTAAGTAGTTAATATCAAGTTATAGAGTAACCGGTTACTTTGAACGCAGATAAGCATTCCCCCGCTTCAAGTGCGCGGAGCACTAAGCGGCGGGTGAGAGGGATGCTTATGTCAATGGGAGTTGAAAGCTCCCGCTGACAGATCGCAAAGCGACTGCGTTCATGAGAAAGTAGCGAAGCGGATTGCGAATGTCCGCTTTACTGGAAAAAGTGACGAAAATAACAAAAAATAAGAAGAGATAGTAGAAAGGCAAAAATTTATGAAACAGGATGTATTACATTTAAAATCCCCAGTCAACTGGATAAATGACCCGAATGGTTTTATTTATTACAAAGGAAAGTATCATTTATTTTACCAGCATTTTCCTTATGCTCCAATATGGGGAACAATGCACTGGGGTCACGCGGTAAGTGAAGATTTAGTGCATTGGGAACATAAGAAAATTGCATTATTTCCGACAAAATCTTATGACAGAAATGGTGTTTTTTCTGGAAGTGCAATTGAAAAAGATGAGAAACTTTATTTCTATTATTCAGCAGTACGCTATCTGGAACAGGATGAAGAAAATATTCATCTTTCTAAAAATGACCAGATTGAGACAAGTCAGGCAATGCTGATTTCAGAAGACGGAGAAAAGTTTGATAACTGGAACGGAAAAAAACAGATTATTCCGGTCATTCGGGATGAAGAAATTGCAGATGCCAGAGATACCAGAGATCCAAAGGTCTGGAAAGAGGACGAGAAGTATTATATGGTACTTGGAAGCACCTATCATGGAAAACAGGCAAGAGTTTTGATTTTTGAAAGTGAAGATGGAGAAAACTGGAATTATAAATCTCAGTGTCGGAAAGAGACTTATGGTCATACGATGGAGTGCCCGGATTTATTTAAAATTCGTGAGCAGTATATTTTTGTCGGTTCTCCAATGGGAATTCAAAATGATGGTTTGGAATATGCAAATCAGTCTGTCTGCGCATTGGCAAAATTTGATGTCAAAGCTGGGGAGTTAAGTTTACCGGATGAGTATCAGATGGTGGACTATGGCGGTGATTTTTATGCGCCACAGAGTAATCTGGATAAAGATGGAAGAAGAGTGATGATTGCATGGATGCGTATGCCAAAACCGGTAGAATCAAAAGATGGAATACAGTGGATTGGAATGATGTGCCTTCCACGAGTGGTTGGAATCAAAAATGGACAGGTTACGTTTGAGGTGCATCCGAATGTAAAAGAAAATTTTGAAGAAATAGATTTAACCAAAACGGTATTAAAATTAAAGGAAAAACAGCCGCTTTGGATAACAACGACTTTATCAGAAGGAGAAGAATTAGAAATCGGTGGATATGAAATTCGTCTGGAAGATGGAAAAGTTGTAGGAAATCGTGAACGTGTATTTGCAGATATGGAAGGATATCATGTGGAAAATCAGACCCCGAAAGTGGGGAAATCTGCAAAACTGGATATTTTTGTGGAAGAAAATTTAATTGAAATTTTTGTCAATGATGGACAGTATGTCTTAAGTCATGTGGTTTATGGATTAGGAGATACACTGAATGGAAAGATTCAGAAGGTTCGAGTATTGAAATAAATTATGACACCGCCAGATATTTTCATGTATCTGGCGGTATTTGCTTATGCTGCTCCATATAAAATGACTCCTTCTCTATGAATATTAGAATAAAATGGATAATTTACAATCCATTTGTTAAAATGAGCTTCACTTTTAGCAATTGGTTTTATATCAATATTATAATCCATATTAAAATCATACGTCATATAGGAGAGTTTTTGACTGTATGCTTTAAGTTCCAAATCTGATAAATCTAATAAAATCATAATATCAATATCTGAGTCAGGTCTAAAATCACCTCTGGCGTAAGAACCATATAAAATAATTTGGCGTAAATGTGTGCCGTATATCTGCTTTATTTCATTTACATATTGTTTAATTAAATTTTGCATATTTCCTGGCATATACATTTCCCCTTTAGATTTAAATTGATATAATATAGGTTACGTTTTTATTATACCCAGATTTTCTTTTTTTTTCCAGATTTTATTTGTAAAGAAATTTTCATTTGCATTACTTAAGAAATAAGATATACTAGAATTATTAAAAGCAAAAGGGGGTTTTTAGATGATTTTGGTAGGTATTATGCTGGTTACGGACCTTATCATGGTTGCAATTGTGGCAGCAGTTTATGGTGGAAAAACAAAGTATCAAAGCGGAATGATACTTGGAATACATCTTCCAAAAGAAGTAATTTCTCAACCAGAAGTTGTAGAACTGACTCAGAAATATAAAAGAAACAGCAGATACTTTTATATTTTAAATTTAATGCTTGGCTGTGTGGTCTGCCCTCTTGGTTTTTGGTATACCTCAATTTTGATGATTGTCTGGAGTATCTGGTTTTTTGAGTTTATTTTTGGTTCTATGAAAAGCCTGTATTCGGCGCATAGAAAATTATATGAGATAAAAATAAAAAATGGCTGGGGTCAAAATCCGGCAGGTTTAGCAGAGGCTTCTGTGCCAGATGAAGATTATTATTGGAGAAAAGGCTGGTATGAGAATCCGGAAGATCCCCATTTCTGGGTGCAGGATCGCTATTCCAGTACTAATTACAGTCTTAATATCGGAAGAAAAGGTGGAAAAATTTTCCTGGCAGTGATTACAATTGGAACGTTGTCATTATTTATCTGGATGTGCGCGATGTTTGTGAGGATGGATTTTACTCCGGTGCGTCTAAAAATAGATGCCGAACATGTAAAAATTACTTCAGGATATACAGGGGCAGAATTTGATAAAGATGAAATAGAAGAGATAAAATTGATTGAAAAACTACCGGATGAAAAATTTGTCCGCACAAATGGCTCGGCAGATGGAAATCAGTGGCTTGGAAAATTCCGTGGAAGCAAGAGCGGAGCGTGCCGGATGTATGTCTGGTTAAAAGAAACGCCAATTATCGAAATTAAGACAGATAAATATACGATTTTTATTAACAGTAAAGAAGATGGTCAGACGGAGAAGTGGTATGAAAAGTTAAATTAAAAAAGCGGAGAGTCATAAAATGTAGCTTACTTATACACAAGAAAAGAAATTTACAAAACAGCAGGTGCATGAAAAAATATTGACTCTACAATAGATGTAGGGTTTAATGTTTTTGGTGAAAGGAGTTGTCAGTTATGGAAAACAATTTAACTTCCGGCAACTCTGTTTCCGAGGGGACTTGCAACAGCCTTTGGTTCTTTAGTCTCTGTTTTTATCTGCATTGGAGCATTTTTGTGGTTTAAGAAAACAAAACGACTGGTGGCAGTACAAAATGGATAACAAGAAACTCTTTCGGATTGGTGAAATGGCAAAACTTTTTCACTTAAGCGTGCAGACTCTGCGTCATTGTCAACTACCCACCACCTAAAGGTAGTGGGCTTGTAACTGCCCAGTCGTAATGAATATTTGAACAAAAAAACCACTGCAACACAGTTTTGAACTGTTCAGCAGTGGTTTTTTTGAATTTGTTGTTAAGCAATAGATTTAAGCAATAGATTTAAAAAGGACGGTTTTATATTTATAAAGTGCTTCGTATAAAATCAGTCCAATCACACCTGCGGAAATGATTTCGCCAACTCCGACTGTCAGCATCATAAATGGAATCGGAAGTGGTACGGCATAAGCATATTTTAATACGAATGGTACGATGATGGTATTTGCAACAACTGGTGGAAACGGAGCAAGATATTTGCTTTTATTTCTAAGCATGCGAGTGAAAACGGCTCCGATTAAAGTTGCAATGCTTCCAAAGATAATATCCGGAAGAATCGCACCGCCTAAAATATTTCCAAGAAGGCATCCGATAAATAAGCCTGGAATTGCCGCCGGAGTAAAGACCGGAAGGATAGTGAGGGCTTCTGCAAAACGAATCTGTACTTCGCCAAATGCGAGAGAAGCACCAAGGACAGTCAGTACGACATAGATAGCTGCAATCATGGCAGCCTGTGCTAAGAAAAGCACTTTTGAGTTTTGATTTTTCATAATATTTTTCTCCTGTAGTTTTGTTTTACGTGTGGAAGGTCACGAACACACGATTACTAAAACCCGAAAGACCTTGGTTAACAGGGGTTTCAGCGGTTGTTAGTATAGCATGGAGCGGAGAAAAAAGCAAGCTGTACCCCACTTTGTGCCCCAATTTGCCATTCTGGACATAGAAAAGTGGGATGTAGCAGGGGGCTTTATGTCCTGCTACATGTTGATTAAAAAGGCAAAAGAGGACGACAATTCCATTCCAAAATTCTTTCAATGACATCTCTTTCATAAGAATTTAGTCTTAAAAAAGATAGGGCATCTTCTAATAAATCGAGTTCTTTTTCTGTAAGTTGTATATCCCATTCCAATAAACCGCCCATATAGCTACTACGTTCTCGGTATTCTTTTACAAGTGTTTCAATTAAATCAATTTGAGCTTCTGATTTTGTTTTGAAATCATATTCATCCTTTCTTTCAGCCATTTTTTCTAACATTGCATTTTTCCATGCTTCAATAACTCTTTTCTTTGAATCACTGTTTTCTAATGCTTTTAATGCAGTCCAATCTTTTAAAAGGTTATGTATAGGTTCATTATCAAAATATATTGAAGCTGTGAAATTGTCTGAGAAAGTTCGGAAATCCAATTCAATCATTTCATCTAATTCAAATAATTTTTGTGCAATATCAGCTAAAGTTACATCTTTTTTAGTAGGTTCAGAAGATTCCCGGGTGAGAGAAAATCCAAACAAGGCATCTATGGAAGTTTGTAAAAATTGTGCAATGAGCGGTAGCTGATAAACAGTAAAACAATCTTTTGTTTCTAAATCTAAACATTTAGAAACTCGGGGTTGTGTTGAACCAATAGCATTTGCTAAAGCCTTTTGATTCATGCCCTTTTCTTTCAAAAGGCTTGAAATGTTCTTTTTAAGGATAGCTATACTATCATTATGTGTCGAATTATTACTTGAATTTAGGGTAATATCGTTTTTGGTATTCAAATTATTGGCTTCTGACATAAGACGATTCCTTTCTGAAATAAAAATATTTTATAGATATAATTATATTATATTTGATTATATAACGCAATATAAACTATCATAAAGGCAAGCAAAAGCAACAGAAAGGAGCAAAGACAATGGAAGAAATTACAAACAATTCCACGAGATTTGTTAACATTGATGGCTTTATGGCATATACCAATTTAGGACGTAATCGTGCGACAGAACTCGGAAAAGAAATTGGTTGTACGGTAAGAGTTGGTAAACGGATATTATACGATTTAAGAAAAGCAGACCAATATTTTGACCGATTAACAGGAGTGAAGTAAATGGAAACAAAGAACAGAAACAACCAAGTACATAAAGGGAATCAGTCCGGCAAGGCTGTATTTCCATCTATCGAAAGCCTGCTGCCAGTCGGGAAAGAAAATGCAATTAGTGGCAAAGATTTGCTTAAGCTGACCGGATGCAGTTCTATAAGAGATTTACAATGCAGAATCGCAGAAGAGAGGGAGCAAGGGGCAGTTATCTGTTCCGGTTCACAGTGTGGTTACTGGAAGCCAAAGAATCGGCAGGAGATTAAAGAATTTGTCCATAATATGGACGCTAGAGCAACAAACATATTAAAAGCAGTGCGTTCTGCCAAGGATGTCTTAAAGATTCCAGAGGGGCAGCAGGCTTTGAAAGTAGAGAGGAGATAAGGAAAATGGGAAATGAGAGAATGTTTTCACTTGATATTGTGAATGATGATAAGTTTTTGAGTATGCCGGCAAGTGCACAGGCATTGTATTTTCATTTGGGGATGCGTGCAGGGGAATATGATTTTGTATCAAATCCGGAAGAGATTGTAAGAAAGGTAAACTGTAGCATTGATGATCTAGAAACATTGTTAAGAGTGGGCTACATTCTTTCTTTTGATGGCGAAATTATGGTTGAAATGGGGATGAACGAGTAAAAATGGGCGGTACGAAATATTTAAAAATGCCGACAGATTTTTTTGAAAATGAAGCGATTGATTTTTTGTTGAGTCAAAAGCAGGGCACGAAATACGTAACATTGTACATAATGTTGTGCTTGAAAAGTCTTAATACAAACGGAAAGTTAGTATGCCAAGTAGGTGAAATGTTAATACCTTATGATGTTGAGTGGATTCAGAAAGATTGCAAATATTTTTCTAAAAATACGATAAAAAACGCATTGGAGTTGTTTAAAAAGTTGGGACTTATCCGTCAAGAGGATGAAGAAACTTTGCAATTACAGCTATTATTTGAAAAATACAATGGAAAGAGGTGAAAAAAGTGGCAGAAGTAAAATGGATTAAACTGACAACAGACATGTTTGACAATCGTAAAATTAGACATTTACGCAAATTACCAGAGGGAAACAACATTGTACTTATTTGGGTGATGCTGTTGACTATGGCAGGAAAATGCAATGCCGGTGGAATGATTTTTTTAACTGAAAATATACCATATAACTCCAAATTACTTGCGGAAGAAGTAGACTTTGAAGAAAGAGTTGTCGAGTTGGCATTGAAAGCCCTGCATGAGTTAGGGATGATTGAAACGGATGGCGATTATTTTACGATTTCAAACTGGAAAGAACACCAGAATGTTGAGGGAATGGAGAGGATTAGAGAACAAAATAGAATTAGAAAACAGAATCAAAGAGCAAAGCAAAAACTTGCAATAGAAGAAAGTCACGTGACGTCACGTGACAGTCACGCAACAGATATAGATATAGATAAAGATATAGATATAGAAAAAGATAATACTGTATCTATAGATACAGTTCGTAGCACTAAAGTGCAACCAGTCATTGAGGAATGGAACAAATTAAACCTGCAAAAGGTAATTTCTGTTAATGCCGGAACAACCAGAAACACATTACTAAATGCCAGATTGAAAGAATATGGTTTGGAGAGAGTTCTGGAAGCAATCCGGAGCATTGACAAGAGTTCGTATTTGAAAGGGCAAAATAGAAGTGGATGGACAGTTACGTTTGATTGGTTCTTGAAACCAAGCAATTTTATTAAGGTCTTAGAGGGCAATTATTTAGACAAAGGAAGAGAGGTAGAACAAAATGGCAAAATTGAAAACAGGGGAACGGTTAACGATTACTACACAGACATGTACAACACTTTATGTAGTGATGGAAATCACTGAACCAGATAAAGAGGGAAATGTTTTTTATCGTTTGAAAGCAGTAAATAGTGATTATGAAACCGGTGAATTTTGGGTGAATGAAAAAGATATCACTTTGCAAGAAAGCGAATATAGACAGAAACGCAGTGGTATGCCTGATACATACATGACAAAAGAGGCAAGAGATTTTGATTGGACTTTATACGGAGAAAATACAGAGTTGGCAAGAAAAATCTTAAACGGATTTATTTATGGATTCAATCGACAGGGTGTGACTGGATATGGTTTATATATTTATTCAAAAACAAGAGGAAGTGGGAAAACACTTTTATCCTGCTGCATTGCCAACGAGGTATTAAAAAGACATGATGTCAATGTTAAATTTATTACTATTTCGGATTATCTGAAAAAAGCATGGGATAAAAGTGAAACAGCAAGGGAAGAACTAAAAGCAATTCGTGAAGCATCCCTTTTAATTGTGGATGATATTGGAGCAACGGCAGAAAACAAAGAGTCAATCATGGACGCTATTTTTAATTTGGTCGATTTCCGCTATAAAAGAAAACTTGCAACAATTTACACAAGCAATTTAGAATATGATGAATTGAAATGCGGAGACCGTGCAATCGAACGGATTTATGAAGATACTATGATTTTAAAACTTCCAGAAGTAAATATTAGACGATTGAAAGCAAAGAAATATAAACAAAAAGAATTAAAAAACATGCTTGAAAAGGCGCAGGAGTTGGGAGAAGATACCGCCTTTTAAGCATGTAACAGGAAATTGCACGTTTCCGGAAAAAGAAACAAGCCCCTTATAGTTTAAATAAATTATAGGGGGCGAATGTTTAAGTGTCAACAGAAAAGACCAATGAAGAACTGGTAAGGCTGATTTGTTCCGGTGTGGATGCAAATACAAACTTAGAACAGCTCTGGAAGCAGATGGAAAGACTTGTATATAGGATTTCAAAGCAGTACCGGTCCGAAACAGATGACTTGATGCAAGAGGGCTTTTTGGGATTAATTCGGGCGGTGGAACTGTACAACGAAGCCGAGGGCATACCCTTTGCAAATTATGCTGCTAAATGGATTCGGGCTTTTATGAGCAAATATGCAGCAGGAGATAAGGTGGTAAAACTCCCTGTAAATGATTATTATCTTTCAAGGAAAATGTTAAAGGTGATAAGTGAGTACAAAAAGCAGGAGAACAGGCAGCCGACTAGATGCGAACTATGTCACTGGCTAGGTGTTTCCCCTAGTCAGCTAAAAAGAATTGAGTACATGGTAAACATGGACGTTTCGGCAAGTTTGAATAAACAGGTATCTGAAGAAAGCGACGATACCATTGAAGATTTATTGCAGGATTTCAACACGAATATAGAAGAAAGTGTACTGGATGAGATGCAAGGCGAGCAGTTAAAAACCATAATATGGACACTTGTGGAAAATTTAGACGAACAACAGGCGGTTACTTTAAGGGCAAGATATCAAGAAAATCTGACCTTAAAAGAATGTGGGGAACGTTTGGGTGTTACACTTGAAAGTGCAAGACGATATCAAGAGAACGGATTGAAAGAACTTAGAAAGCCAAGCAAAGCACGACAGTTAAAGCCGTTTTTGTATGACCGAATAGAAAGCGTTTCTTTGCATGGATCCGTTTCATCGTTTAAGCATACTGGAAGCAGTTCCACAGAGCGAGCGATTTTGAAGATGGAAGAGTGGGAAGAAAGAAGAAATGGAACGATTAAATGAGTGCAGGAAAGCAAAACTGGAAGCTGACAGGATAGCAAAGCAGATTGTGGAGCTTCAAGAAATGGGTACACCTGCATCCGAGATTAACAAATTAGGTCAGATGCTTTTACAAAAGCGCACAAGATGGTTGAAACAGTTCATGGAGATTGACCGGATATTTGGGAAGATGTCAGACGCAAACGGTATGCTTGTTTTACGGTACCGGTATATTTGGGGCAAGATGTGGAGCGAAGTACAACAGAGGTTAGGCTATGAACGTGCTCACATAAACCGCATACACAAAAGAGCCTTGAAAGAATTTGAACAGATATCTGAAAAGGGAACGAAATAGAACTGGTATTCGATAGAGAACCACGGACGAACCACGAGAAACGAACACCGAACGAACACCGAGAAAGTTCTTGTTAGGATAGGACTAGAATATGCTTAATTTCGCCATAGAGCGATTTAAAATGACTTAGTGGAGAAATATTCCAGAAAATAAAAGAATAGCTTAAAACGCAAAATAGAGCGTTAGAATACAATGCCGTTTCCAAGTAGAGAAAATATAGTTTTATCCTGCTGCCAAAAAGCAGCAAAAAAAGACCTCTTTACACTGCCAGTTGATGGCTATGTATTACTGTAAAACAAAAACCTGCATAGACTTCTACTAACTGCCGGCACAACATCCAAACAGGAGTAAAAGGCTATACAGGTTTACACTAAGGATACCAAGGAAGAAAAAGACTTAATCATCACCATGTATTCTTGCTTCAAGGGAAATTATAGAATAAGTTTCCTGTAAATGCAAGCTGTATTTATTTGTTTTGGAACTTTTAGAAAATGGGTGCAACGTTTTTATGTTTGTTTTGGAAACGTTCCAGAACTTCAAAATTGTTAGTCCTAAATTAGTCTAAAACTAGTCCAAAACCGCTTAACATCCATTTCCCCTGTCTACAGCGTGTTCCTTGCGTAATCTTTCCAGTAAATCGTTCAGACCCTCTTTAGACGGTTGTGGTGCATCTTCTTCGGCTCTGGATGCGGAACGCACTTGATTAGTAAGCGGTGGGTTTTGGGCTTTCCATTTCTGAATAGCGTCTTGTGTTGATTGCTCTGTACTTTTAAGTACATCCCTTTGAAAGTCTGAATCAATGTTTTCTGGCTGTTTTGGCAAATCTATGCCAGAGCTGACAGAACATTTCGTTCGGTCAGATACATTTACTTTTAGTGTGGTCAGTTGCTCCGGCTCGTAATAGAACAGGTCGCCAACATCGCAGTTGAGTGCTTTACAGATTTTAGAAACAGAATCCACAGGAATTTGCTTGATTGAATTGTTTACAATGCCAGTTAGGGTTGCCGGACGTACTCCGGTAAGTTTAGATAGCTTGTGTTGGGTTAGTCCCTTTTCAGCGAGTAATACTTTTAAACGAGATTTTATCATTTTGGTTGAAAAATCCTTTCTCAATTTTTGAATATATTATATCACAAGTAGTATGGTAACCGCTACGAATAGCGTAATAAAATTACGAATAGCGGAAATAAATTCCGAATAGCGTAATAAAATTACGAATAGCGTAACACCTACTACGAATAGCAGAACAGTAAAAAAGGAATATTATGTACTCAAAAGTGAGTACACAGATTAAGCAAATTAGGTTTTCTAATGTCGGAAAGTGCGACCTTTGGAAGAACATGCAGCAGGGGCAGGGTGTAAAAGATTTAACAGCCAGAAAGTGAAGTGGAAGTGTTCGAACGTTTCTCGCTTGGGACGTTCTTCCCAATTTTGGAAAAAACTTAAAGATGCTAAGAAATGCTAAGGTTGAGCAAGTACCGTTTTGGTACTTGAGATAAAATATCTACACTGCCAATTTAATAGAACAGGTCAAGGGGATTTGTTCCGAAATTGCGAAGTAATACACCATGACAGAAAATAGAAATACGGTTGTAACGGAAACAACTTGCTTATTTTTGAGCGGGTTGAAATATAAAGGGAGTAACGATTTGTTACCCCATCACATAGAACGGTTTAAAGAGAATTTGGATTTTATCCCATTTTGTAGAAAAACTGTGAGTTTGAGATAATGGCAACAGAACCGGCAAGGAATACCGAAGATAAAACCAGTACCCTATTTTAAGGGAGTGAATTTGAGTTTTACTCAAAAATGAGTAAAAGTAAAGGGCTACGGCATTTTACCGCATCCCTGTGCAAAGCTAACATTTGCTAACTTCCTTGTCAGTAGTTCCGGAACAGTTGGCAATGCTTTGGATATTTAAGGGTGTTTCAAATTGCACACCCCTTTACTTGCCCGGTTCATCTTTCTTTTGAATATTGGTAACAGGGGCAGAACAGGGGAAAATAAAGGTTACCAGTGTACTTTCTGGTACGGTTGTGAGTAGAGCAGGAAAGCATAAGGGGAGTCGATAGAATCTACTCCCATGGTAGGCTATCCAAAACTCAATAACAATTCGTTACCGAGTGGAAGAGGAGCAAAGATAGAACGGTGCCCGACTTGTTCACCGTCAAGAGGTGTTTCCATTCCGGCAACACCTAAAGACAGTGGGGGTTTTATCCCATTTTGTAGAAAAATTGTGAGTTTGGGATAATGGCAACAGAACCGGCAGGGGTGTAGATAGTTTCTACTTCCCTAAAAAACACGAAAGACCCTGTATTTCTACAAGGTCACACACTAACCACCGTACCTTTAGGTACGCTTGTCATGATTCGGATCCAGTACCGGATTCACGTTCCATTCTATCATCAACAGCTTTCTTGATATAGCCGTTGACGCTTTCACCTGCTGCTGTTGCGGCGGCTTTGATTTCGTCATATTTTTCTTTTTGAACATCCAGAGGGATGCGCTTAATATTTTTGTCACGGTATCTATACATAGATTCTTTTTGTTTTTGAGTAATAGTCATATTTAAACCCTTTCTTTTTACTTTGCCGGATTAATTTTGCAATAACTGGAAGAGAGAAAAAACTCTCTTGATATGGCATTAGTATAACACATAACTAAGAAAATGTGTACATATAAAAAAATAAACAAAGAAAATGATATATGTACATATAAAGATTGTGAATAATGTCAATGGCAAAATATATGTACGTATAGTATAATATAATCAGTTCAAGAGAACAGCACAACAAAATAATGACAACCAGAAAAAGCCGAAAGCGTCTATAAACTTTGAGTAATATACCTGTGACGATAGCGAAAAAGTGAGGAATAGTCAGGAAGATTCTCAAAGGGTTGTCGACTTGAACCCAATAGCGAAGAGTGAAAACGATGAGGTGAAAGCGTACCGGAGACACTAACATAATACCGGACAAGGGAAAGGGAAAAAGGGAGTGCCCAAAGATGGCTAAGATTGTTTTAAGACCTGCCGGAGCTGTTGGAAGTAAAAAAAGGCATCGTCATTTTGATGATAGGCAAAAGAGGTGAAGCAAATGAGCGAAGATAAGAGATTGGATGAGGTTATCCGAGTGCGGAAACGTCCCAACAATTTTGTCATGCTTGACAAGACATTTCTGGAAGATGATAGACTGTCATTCAAGGCAAAAGGGATTTTGGCTTACCTGTTGAGTAAACCGGATAACTGGAAAGTAATTGTGGGGAATCTGGTGAAGTATTCCAAAGACGGAAAATCTGCGGTATATGCAGGATTAAAAGAGTTGAAAGAGTGCGGTTATTATGTGAAAACCCCAATACGAAGTGAGGATGGCAGACGCATTTCACGGTGGGAAAGTACCGTGTATGAAATGCCTGATTCTCTACTTTCCGATTTTCAAGAAATAGAGAATCAAGAAATTGAAAATCAATATCTTGAAAACCGAGAACGTAATAATAATTATTATAATAATAAATTAAATATTAATAATAATCATGTCAGTCTGTCTGTCAGAGAAGAGGACAAGACGGACGAGACAGACAAAAAAAACAGCGTTGAAAATACTCTGGAAGTGATTCACGACAACATTGGCTATGAACAGTTAAGACAGACAAACCCAGAAGATATGGGCTTGATTGATGAATTTGTAAACGTGATGCTTGATACTCTTCTGTCTAAGAACGGTGTGGTTCGGATAAATGGCGAAGAAAAACCAAGAGCACTGGTACAAAACCAAATCATGAAAGTGAGCTATGATGATATCCTGCTTGTCCTGATGCAATTTAGACAACACAAAGAGCGCATCCAGAAGAAGCGACAATACATTTTGTCAATGCTGTATCATGCACCGATGGAGCGTAACGCACACTACACCAATCTGGTACATGCAGAATTTGGCTATTAAGCCGAGAAAGGGGAAATAAGGCATGAAATACGATTTAGCAAAGATTATGTCAAGAGCATGGAGAATTTACCGAAAAACGGCAAATTTGAGTTTTTCAGAGGCATTACATAGAGCATGGTTATCGGTCAAAGCGGAAGTAGTCAACCAAAAACGAATTGAACAGAGCAAACAGCAAGCAGGGATTACAGAGGACACCAATACATGGGCAGGATGGAAAAAGTTAGGCTATGAAGTGCTTCACGGCTCGAAAGCATTGTTTGGTTGCGATTTGATTTGGGGGTCAAGAGGTGACGGAGTGGTCTATAAAGCAAGATTCTTTGGACGTTCACAAGTGGAGTTGATTCCGGAAAATACATAAAAAAATCCCTTAGCGATGGGACGAGCAACACTAAGGGGTTCACTAAATAGTAAACAGTCGGTAATACAAGTAAATTCTAACATATCAAAAACCAAAAGAAAAGGAGAAATAACAAAATGAACTATGAAGTGATTGACGAAGAACAGAAAATCGCCGCCTGCCACATTGCAGATCTTACAATAGAGCAGACGGTGAGCATGTTGAAACAGTGGGAAGCAGGGGCAAAGATTGGAAGTTTAACCTTGTTCTATGACGAGCAAACAGGCTATGTGGTATTGAACAAAGATAACAAACGATATCATACACTTTTGGGAATGACAAGGGAAATCTTAAAAGCAGACAAAAAGAATCGGGAAGAGTTAGAAAGAAAAGCTCCGGAAAGTCTGTTAGAAGAAATAACAGTTTTGAAAATAGCAGTAAGCAAAAGAGAAGTATTAGAAGAATTAGAAAAAGTTGGAAAACAGGGGTTTGAAAAACAATCCTTTGAAGTTTTAGAAGTTATCTGGAAAAAGTCCCCCGATATGTTTGGAATGGCTCAAAGCTATGCTTATGGAGTAATGCAGGGGAAACGAAAAGAACGTGCCAGAAGAAAAAGAACCTGCTGCCAAGAAGCTGTTTAGTCAATTACGAAACAAACAGGAAATAGGATAACTCCAATTATCCTATTTTCGATGAATCGTTACCGGCTCGTAATATTCAAGATATTCTACATCACTTCAATCATCCGGTTTAAGGCGCAACTTAAGCCGGATATTTTGGCAGCAGGTCAAAAAGCACAAGGCTTTTTCGGCTCCTGATGCGGCAACACCAGAAGCAAACAGAAACAACCCAAATGATTGAAAAAGGGTCACTTTGATTATAATGGCTTATGTGGCTCTTTTGCAAGTGAAAAATGCCGAAAAAAGGCATGGAAAGGAGCGGAGAGCATGGCAGTAGATAAAAGAGGGCGGAAACTTCCAAAAGGGATTCGACAGAAAAAGGATGAATTTGAGGGGCGTTTCATGTATGCCGGTCAAAGATATTCGGTATATGGTAAAACGGTCACGGAAGTCCAAAAGAAAATAACAGATTTAAAATATAAGTTAGAGCATGGGCTATTTGTCAGCCGTGAAAAGGTTATCTTAGATGAATGGTTCAAAGTGTGGCTTGAAGAATATAAAAAGAATCGTGTAAAGATTGGGACCTATACGAGTTACGAAAAGTATTACCAGTTTTGTATTCATGAAAGAATGGGAGAAATGTTTTTAACAGACATTCGAGGTGTGGACGTCCAGAAATTTTATAATGATTTGGTGAAAGATGGATATGCACTTTCAAGTATTAAAGTTGCATCGGCTGTATTAAATGGATGTTTACGGCAGGCAATGAGAAATGGATTAATCGAACAGAATCCGGTCAGATTGGCAGAGTTACCAAGACAGAAAGAGAAGAAAACAAGAATAGCAATGACTAAGGAGCAACAGGCACTTTTTATGGAATATGCAAAGGAAAGTTATCTGTATAATTTCTTTGCGGTTATGCTTCGTACCGGCTTAAGACGTGGGGAAATGCAGGGATTAAAGTATTCAGATGTAGATAAAAAGAATAATGTACTGCATGTACGACGGACGTTAAAGCGGATAGAGGGGCAAGGCTACATAGAAGATACACCAAAGACCAGAACATCGAAAAGAGATATCCCATTGACGGCTGATATTCTTTTTTACATTGAGGCACAGCGTAATTATTGGGTGCTGAAAGTGGAAAAAATGGACAGGTATCTATTTTGTAATGAAAATGGCGAGCCTATTAGCCGGGAACGCATACAGGGAGAAATAGACCGGATAATAAAAAGGATTCATGCAGCAGGTTATGATTTTCCACGGATAACATCGCATGTATTCCGGCATACTTTTGCAACCAGAGCAATAGAAGCAGGGATGCCACCACAGGTATTGAAAACGATTCTTGGACATAGTTCTTTAGCTATGACAATGGATTTGTATAGCCATGTATTACCAGATGTGAAAGCAGAAGAAATGAACAAAATAGCAGACGTATTTTAGTGAGGAAGAAATGACAAAGAAATATATACATTATTATGATTCAAGAGTATATGCATTATGTTATAGAAGCATAAATACAATATATTACAATTTTGATTTCTGCCATAGTGTAGCAATCATCATAATGAAAAAATAAGCAAATAGATAAGCTATTAGTCTTTTTTGGCTGATAGCTTTTTTTATATCTGAACGTACCCCAATTATACCCCAACCATACCATGGGGTCGCAAATTGCTACCCCATTTTTTTGTCCAACGGACCCCATTTGTACCCCAAATTGCATAAATAAAGATAAACTAAGATAAAAGGAAGAGCCCCCAAAACATTTGATTTTAGGGGCTTTATAACGAATGATAACATATCATAAATACTTAAATAAAGAAGTTTTGTTTTACGTGTGGAAGGTCACGAACACACGATTACTAAAACCCGAAAGACCTTGGTTAACAGGGGTTTCAGCGGTTGTTAGTATAGCATGAGAAAATAAAAAAATCAAGGAAAGTACCAAAAAAGTACCAAATAGGAAAAGTGGCTGGAAACTTGCTTAATTTGGTTAAAAATTTAAAGATGTGCAATGCAAATATAATGCATTGACAAAAATATTGCAAAAGTATAATCTGATGTTAGAAAAGGGTGCTAATATAGCAACAACGAATTTTACAATGAGAATTGACGAGGCTGTTAAAGCTCAGCTTCAGCAATTAATGAAAGATAAGAGATAGAAAGAGCAGGATTAAAAATGAAAGTGAGGGTTTTCATATGAAAAATTATTCAGAGGACGCAAGCAAACAGTATCATATTCAGGTAGGAGAAGGCGAAGTTGGACGTTACGTGATTCTACCGGGTGACCCAAAGCGCTGTAAAAAAATTGCACAGTATTTTGAAAATCCGGTTCTTGTAGCTGACAACAGAGAGTATGTAACTTATACCGGAACATTAGATGGAGTAAAAGTAAGTGTAACTTCCACTGGTATCGGTGGACCGTCAGCCTCTATCGCAATGGAAGAATTATACCGCTGTGGAGCAGATACCTTTGTCCGAATCGGAACTTGTGGAGGAATGCAGACAGAAGTAAAGAGCGGTGATATTGTTATTGCAACTGGTGCAATCCGTATGGAAGGAACAAGCAAAGAATATGCTCCAATCGAATTTCCGGCAGTCGCAGATTTAACTGTTATCAACGCATTGGTAGAAGGAGCAAAAAAAGAAGGCTGTGAATTCCATACAGGTGTGGTACAGTGTAAGGACGCATTTTACGGACAGCATGAGCCGGAGACGAAACCGGTCAGCTATGAACTGATGAATAAATGGGAAGCATGGAAACGTTTAGGATGTCTGGCTTCTGAGATGGAATCTGCAGCACTTTTTGTAGTTGCAAGTTACTTAAAAGTTCGAGTGGGCTCTTGCTTCTTAGTTATAGCAAATCAGGAAAGAGAAAAATTAGGATTGGACAATCCGGTGGTACATGATACCGATAAAGCAATTCAGGTGGCAGTACAGGCAATACGTGAATTGATTCGTGCAGATAAAGAGAATCAGTAAGATTAACTGTTAAGGCATCAAAGACGCAGAAAAATTTCTTGCACTTGGAGCAGACCGTCTTGGAGTAAGCCGGATTGTAAAAACGGTGAAAAAAGAAGAAGCAACAGGATATTGATATTAAAGAAAAAAACAACAGTTGAGCTGTAAAACGAAAGGCAGGAAAAAATCATGGACAAAAAACAGATTGAAGAAATGATTGATTTGGCAGTCAGGCAGTTAGATTACTCCTATGCGCCATACTCAAACTTTCATGTAGGAGCGGCACTTCTGGCAAAAAACGGAACTTATTACACAGGATGTAACATCGAAAATGCCGGTTACACCGCAACAAACTGTGCAGAGCGCACTGCCTTTTTTAAAGCAGTCAGTGAAGGAGTAAAGGAATTTCAGGCAATCTGTATCGTAGGTGGAAAAGATGGGGTGATCACTGAATATGCAGCACCGTGTGGTGTGTGCAGACAGGTTATGATGGAGTTTTGCAACCCTGAAACATTTCAGATTATTCTGGCAGTCAGCAAGGACAAATATGATGTCTTTACGTTAAAAGAACTTCTTCCGCTGGGATTTGGACCGGCCAATCTGGCATAACAAATAGTAAAAAATTATATGGTATATTAACATGGTTTTGTGTCGGAGCAGACAGAAAGGAATTGTTATGGAAACTTATAAGAGAGTATTTGTGATTGTTTTGGATTCACTTGGAATTGGTGCAATGCCGGATTCTGAAAAATTTGGAGATAAAGGTGTAGATACCTTCGGACATATCTTAGATAAGATGGGAACATTGAAGATTCCAAATCTTCAGAAACTGGGAATGTTAAACCTGCATAAAGGCGGAAACATGGAAGGTGTCGAAAAACCAATCGGACGTTATATGCGGATTGGCGAAGCCAGCAACGGAAAAGATACAATGACCGGACACTGGGAAATGATGGGAATTTATACTCCGAAACCGTTTAAAACCTTTACGGAAACAGGATTTCCAAAGGAATTAATCGATGAACTCGAAAAAAGATGCCACAAGCGTGTCATCGGAAATAAGAGTGCAAGTGGAACGGAAATCATCGAGGAACTTGGAGAAGAAGAAATCAATACAGGAGCAATGATTGTATATACTTCAGCAGACTCTGTCTTGCAGATTTGCGGAAATGAAGAAACTTTTGATTTACAGAATCTATATCATTGCTGTGAAATTGCCAGGGAGTTGACCTTAAAGGATGAGTGGAGAGTCGGAAGAGTCATTGCCAGACCTTATGTCGGAAAGAAAAAAGGCGAATTTAAACGAACCAGTAATCGTCATGATTATGCTTTAAAGCCAACAGGAAAAACCGCATTAAATGCTTTAAAAGATGCAGGATTTGACGTTATCGGTGTCGGAAAAATCAATGATATCTTCTGTGGAGAAGGCATTACAAAAAGCTATCATTCTGAAAGTTCGGTACATGGCATGCAGCAGACAGTGGAAATCTGTAAAGAAGAGTTTCATGGACTTTGTTTTGTAAATTTAGTAGACTTTGACGCATTGTGGGGGCATAGGAGAAATCCGGAAGGATACGGACATGAAATTGAAAAGTTTGACGAAGGACTTGGAAATTTATTAAACGAAATGAAAGAGGATGACCTGTTGATTCTGACCGCAGACCACGGAAATGATCCAACATACACGGGAACAGACCATACGAGAGAGTATGTGCCGTTTGTTGCTTATTCTAAGAAAATGGAAGAGGGCGGAGCAATCGAAAATCAGGATACTTTTGCGGTGATCGGAGCTTCTGTTGCAGAAAACTTTGGCGTGAAAATGCCGGAAGATACGATTGGAACTTCTATTTTAAACCAGTTGAACGCAGATAAGCATTCCCCCGCTTCAAGTGCGCAGAGCACTAAGCGGCGGG